>Ga0179593_1288856_pt1 | contig 15589 bp, 18 predicted proteins | sample CZODoug2_1_08_16_FD_185931 | JGI IMG/M metagenome (GOLD analysis project Ga0179593, IMG submission 185931) | Vadose zone soil fungal communities from Angelo Coast Range Reserve, California, USA - CZODoug2_1_08_16fungal (PacBio error correction) | ecosystem: Environmental > Terrestrial > Soil >... | reverse complement strand
TCACTCGGGGAAGGCACCAGTGTGAGTGCGGCCGACTTACCAGAATGTACACAATGACTCCTGAGCCCCACCCAACCAAGATATTGTTGTTTGCCATCCGCTTTAAAGTTGCGTTTTTTCTCAATTTTCAAGTGCACCCGAACCATTAGGTCATCTTAAGCGCCCTCATGCCCATCAATCCAGAAGAAGTCATGCCACTTCCCCCAGTACCGGAAGCAATTGGTCGCATAGCGCCCCCCCTCTTTTAAACCAGCTTTCCCTCACCCCCTTCCCCCGTCTCCCCCCGCATCTTTCCCTCTCCTCGAGGAGCTTAGCCCCTGCCCTCACACGCTTCGTCCAAGACCCCAAGAACGACGAAGCGTCCCTTGTCTACTTTTTTTTTTTTCGTTTCGTTGGCCATGGAAAGCCATCGGCGGAAGTTCCCCCCCTTTTGGGGACTCTGAGAAAGGGCTATTCCTCCCCGGTACGCTGACCCCGTGTTCCCCACACTACGTTATCGGGACCTCTACCGGCCGTCTCTCAAAGATTTTTCTCCAGTTTCGTCTCGTCATGTCCCCCCCCCCGCGCGACAGAATCGGACGTTCCGTGGGCGTGAATAGGACCCCTTTTTCCTTGTTCTTTCTTCACTGTCTCGCTAGGGAGGTCCGATGTTTTCACGAACCCCTCAGGACCTCATCGTGTGCGGGTCAAGTTTTTCAGGCGCCGTCCCCATCGTGCGCTTTTCACCAGCCCCTTTTCTTTTCGCCTCGCGTTTTGCTTTTCCTCCTTAGCCCATTTCCCCCTATTGCGCCTCTGTTTTTTCCTGTTGTTCCCATCGGCGAGAGTGTATTATGAACGTTTTTATTAATCCATGCAGCCCTTTCATGCTTGTCACACTGGACGGAGTGCACTTACTGTTTGCCCGTCGTACCGCGTGCGAGATCCTTCCCCCCTCCGATCCGGTCTCCTTTTCTCTTACAGTTGTCAGGGTCAAGCTTCCGGAATAGAGTCAGATGTCCCCCCTCCGAATTTCACCTTGACGCGACCCCTGAAACCCCTGACGTCCCCGCCGACGGGTTTTATGGGGGGATACGACGCCGTCGATTCTGACGGATTCGGAAGGTGTGAGCTCCTCTTTCCCGACCCTCTCTTCCTATGACGCGCTTCTTTCTGAGTCCATTCCTGCCTCCTCGCCCACTTCCGACGGACAGAGATTTCAGTAATCCACGAGTAAAGCACCGGAGTGCCTGGCCCTAGAAAATTTCTTTTTCCGTCTGGTCTTCCTCAGATTCCCTTCCTAAATTTTCCCCCCCCTTAGCAGACACATTGCTTGCGCCTACCTCTATCCTTTTCCCCTTCCGTTTTTTTGGTGTTGACTCTTGAGGCGCATTCTTCGATTTTTTTTGCTTACATTGGGCCCCATCTCTCCCATTTTCTTGATGATTTCTTTAAGTGAAGACCGTCAATGGTGGATGTGCCTGCTTTTCTTTTTCGTTCTTCATGACCTTCCTTCCCCTGCTATGTGCGAAGCCATGATCGCAAGTATATTGTAGCGACTGCCCTTTTTCTTAGGTCTTTCCTCGACAAGACCTCTGCCTCCTCATCTCTCCCATCTCTCTTTCTTTCTTTCTATCACCGCCCCAGTTAGGTGAATTTCGAGCGGTTAGGACCTTCGGGGTGCTTTCGATTGAGGAAATACGGACCTCGCTTCCTGCCAGACCGTCTCTCAGGTCGGCTCTTTCGGAGACTTCGTGGGCGCCGTGTCACTGCTTTACTTGCGACCCAGTTCCTTTGTAAGCCTTTCTTGCGGCGTGAGGCGCAACTTTTCATGACTTGCGAGTTTTCGTCCCAGCACCTCGTCTCCCCCGTGACGCGCAGGTACGGTGAAGGGCGCACATGGTATGCTGGGGCAGACCTGCTTGATCGCGCCCCCTGGCTTTCCGCTGCCTGCACGTCTGACACAACACGTGAGTGGATTGTCCTCTTTCCCCCCCCCGGTAGATTCCGGTCCCGTCGATGCTTCAGTAAGACGAAACGTATGTCTTGTTGCAAGCTTAACCGGAGGAATTCGGCGTTTGGTTGGACAATCTGATCCCGATCCGTACTCTATAAGGCATGGGTTACTTGGAAATCGTTGATAGTTCTTTTTACCCCACTTTCCGAAAGCTCCCTCTGAAGAGCCCCTGCGTTGCACTCCCCCTTAATGAAGCTTCCCCATGTTGCATTTTTCGAACTTTACCATTTCCCCCTTGTGATTTCCTTGTGGTGGTAGAGAAATGGTTTCCGGCGGGGTGTTCTGTGGCGCTTTCTGCTCCTCGAGGAGATGCAGCTTTCCTTCCCGCTGATTTCGTTGATTTCTTTTTTCAGGGTTTTTCCGATCGAGAAACGTGGCGCTGTGCGTGCTTGGGTGTAGGCCAGTGAGCTTCCGTTTTGGGTGGGTCGATCCCGTTTCTCCGGGACCGTGGAATGGCAACGCCTTTAGAGAGGGCCCTCCGAAGGCCTTGTCAGTCCTCTGTTTGTCCCTTCGCCCCTAATGTTTTTCCCGCAACCCCATCGATCCGCGCTCGGATTTCTTTTCCTTCCTCATTGTTTGTTTTGCTATCTCCTCCCCGACCACCTCTGTGAGTCACCCTGGTCCTTCGACCGGACCCAGCTCGCCGTGCGGCTTTTCTTCTATCCCCCTTTTAAGTTCAGGTGCGTGCCAACTTTTTCCTTTTACGCGCACCCTTTTCGCTACCTTTTTTCACTGATCCCCCTTTCTTCAAGAGAAAGTCTGCAATTCACTTTTAGCCTAACCTCTTTTTTAATCTTTTTTCCGCCGCACCCGTCATCCTCCCCCTCCACCTCCTCGCCCGAGTCACCTGTCACAATTCAAGCTCTGACACAATGAGGACCCACCAACCCACCACGCCTGTTCCCCCCCCTTTCCGACCCCCCAATTACTCAAGCCCTCAGGGGATACCGTGGCAGTTTTGTCCTTGTTTGGCTTGAACTCCCCAGAGGATGACTTCCCTTCTGCCTCGCCTAGGGCGCATTGTCTTTCAATCATGATTAGGGCAGTGGGGGCCATTCTCCCGTATCGGCCCTTCACATATCCATATTACCGTTTTTTTTTCTTACGTTTCAGCCACCTGAACGAATTACGCCTTGCACGTTTTTCCGAGGTCATCCGGCCGTACATCAATTTTTGTTCTTCCTCCCATTTGACTCCGACATTCCAGGAGTCTCGAACACTTTAAATTAGTTTTTTCCAGTTTCGTGCCGGCGGAGCAATCCCGGCGCGACACGCGAGGGCTATTTTTTGTTTGAATGTTTACATTTCGAACAGGACCTGCTTCGTGCGCCTCTGAAGCTGGATACACTCTCCTCCTATGTTATGTTTAAAGTGGTGCTCCTCCTCCGCAGCCCTTTCTTTCGCCCCCGACCTTCTTTCATGCTAGCCCCTTGAAGGGCGTCGGATATCCCCTCGAGGGATCCGGACTTCACCCAGTCTCATTTCTCCCTCCTGACTGTCAAGTGCACTCCTCGACCGGGGTGCCTCCTTTCTCGACACTCCACCCGGACAGGACCACCTCCTCTATTCCCTACGCCTTGGCGACTACTGCCTATTCTCGAGTGATTTCGGAGGTTCTACGCTTGCGCCCCCTCTCTGTCCTTCCGCGATCTGGTAGATAAGAATGCCCGCGGCCACCGTACGGGACGACAAGACTTAGTACTCTCGTCCCCTAAACTCAAACTAATTCTCCTCATCCTAGAAAACGTGATCCGCCGGGCTGAAAGTAGATAGAATCGCAATCTCTCGTGGCCCAGCTTCCCCTAACCTCTACTGCTGCTCCATATTCCTTCATCCTTCTATGATTCAGGCGACAATCTCGCTTTTAGTGCGACTCTTTTCCCAGCGTTTGCGGGTATTGTCCTCACGTGGACCCTGAGAATAAGGGATTTCTCTTTACTGATTCCAGTTCTTATTTCGGTCCTTTTTCTTTTTCGCCTTCCCCTTGAGCGGGGACCCAGTATCATTTTTCCATTCTTTCAGAGTGAGTTGGTTATTTGGGGGGTGTCGAACCCAGCCTCCCTTCCTCTTCTCACTATATCGTCCGTCCAAACATAAAAGTCTCTCTAGAGCGGTTAAGGATAGTCGGCTTCTGTTCGGTCATGCTTCCTTACGCTTATGATTTCACTCAAAACGTTCCTAGATCCTACAGACGAGTATTATTTAGATAATTATCTTTATATCGTTCTTGGTCTACTCTTAGTCCCCACTCGCCTCCCTTTTCAACGTTTTTACTTTTAAGCCGGCAGGTCTGGTGTTGGCAGGGGGTAGGGCCCCAAAATACCGTTCCCCCTCTCTCTCTGATGGCCATCTTACCCCCCCCTCTTCGCCCAGTTCTGATGGTTCCGTTCCTCCGGAATATCTGCCCCCATTCAGCTTCCTGACTCCCTCCGGTTTTTGATGCAGAGACTTTCAACGAGTGAGTCCACCTACTTTTCCTTTGGCTGAAAAAGTGTGATATGTCCCGAGTCAGTTTCCCTGAGCCCTTGCTTCTATGAAAAAAAGGATTTAGGCTGGACATTTTAGGCCTTTTCGAGATTTGAAAGTCCTCCGACTCTACGATTGTACGGAAATCGCCGTTTCTCCAGCTTGGAACCCCCCTTCTTCTAAATTCCCTTTTTCTGTCCTTCCCATGAAATAGGTAGACAATACTTCCTTAAGGAGACCAGCCCACCCCTTCCCCCCCCCCCACAGGTCCACCTTCCTTGGAGGGCCGTTTTGTTCGAGTCCGTTTTTCTTTTGTTGGCTTCGTCCTCCCTGAGGAATGGAAGCTTTTGGCGCTGATGTGGAGTCTGTCACGGGGTCCTGTCCGGAACGACGCCTTTCTGCCGAAGGAGGAGCTTTCTGGTGTGGGCCCTCGTGCTCGTTGAGGTCCACGTGACTTGCGGCTCAACTCCCATGCCTGCAGGGCTAGAAGAAGGAACCGCGAGAAGTTTTGTTCCCTACTGCCTTTTCCCCTCGTTCCGGAAGGTCTCCTGTTTCATCCTCATGTTTGTGCGAGAATTCAACTATGATCGGACCTCTGGGTCTTCCCCCCCCCCCTGTCCATTCTGCCCCTTGCACACAATTTATTCTTTGGCGTATGCCTTATGCACCTTGCGTTGCCTTGCGGCCTGCCCTTTAACCCTTTTCCTCGCCCGGCTTCACCTTTCCGGCCTTTTCAGGACGACCTCCTTGACTCCGCCCCCAGGCCGTCCCCATTCCCCTCTCCTCCGTGCCAAGACCCGCTCCGCCCGCCAATTCCTTCCAGCAGAAGTTTCCCCTCCTAGCAGCAGTCAGATCCCAACCCTTCCCCCCCGATTTCCCTCGACCAAGGTCCCCTCGTCAAGCCAGTTTCCCCGTGTTAGGGTGTCCGGGTCCTTGTGAACAGGCTGCCTTTCTTTGGCGACCTCAGAAATTTTCTTCCGTAATCGGGAATTGCGCTCATGCTTAAACCAACTATAGCGCCTTCCCCTTATTTCTATGGCCATCAAGATATCCCGCTATAGGATTTTCACCTCCAACCCTCCCGTACTGTACTAGTCTCTTGCCAACGTATACCTTGTTTGTTTTTTTCTTTCCTTCCTTTCTTTCTTCGGGCACTCTAATGTTTCTCCAATTCTTACTTCTCCTGTTCGAGTGGCTTCGTGCAGTTCTTCTTCCACGACTGTGCTGCTTCAACACGCTTTTTCGTTTTCCCTTCAATTCCTCGCCAGACCATGACCGGATCGGTCCCTCGAGACTCTGGTCTCCCCTACCAGATGTTTTCCGAACGTTTTCCCCCTTTTTTTTCCCCTCCTCCTTAAGATGAAATTGCTTTTGCCCCCACGTTGCCCGTTCTCAGCGGGTTCCTCCTGTCGGACCTCCCTCGCGGATCCTAAGGCTCTGTCATCGTTCACACAGGAGCTCTCGATTGAGTGGCCGGGTACCGGCTCGCGTTGATGCTACTTTAGGGATCTGCTCCCCCCCCTTACGCTCAAGACCGACTTCACCGGACCCCTTTTGTGGGTTTTGCCCCTCCCGGAGCATCTCTGAGCAGTTGAGGAGTCGAGTTTCCCTTGCTGCGGGCATGCGCCCAAGCTTCTGTACGATGATTTTTTTGATGATTTCCGGCCTACCATCGAGGGACATCCTGAAGTTCCGTCCCCCCCCCCTCAAAGAAAAGACGCTCAGGCAGGACCGGCCATCACTTGTTGGGGGTTTTTTTTTTTTTGGGTGGGGTTTGATCACGATCAGCCCCCCTCCCCTTATTACCATGATTCGCGGACATCTTTCCCTTGCCCCTTCGTTTCCTTTTTACCCCTCCTACTTTTTTTGTTGTGAGCTCTGCAGTGAAGAAGATCATTTCTTTTGCCTTTCGGCCAACGAGCCTTTACCTTGAGTGGAGAGAAGTCCCTCCCGGCCTATGAGGGGATTTTTCTTTTGCTCGTACGTTCCCTTCTTTTTCGGGCGTTCCTTAACCCCTGCTTTCTAGCAAGCTTTTTTTTTTTGAGGAAGACTGCACATCTCAACGCGTCACTTCCTGAGGCGGTTCCTGGCTCTCACCTCGGTCTCTTTCTCAAGATTCTCTTCCCCCTCCGCCCCGGGTAGCGAGCTTTTTTCTTTCTTTTTCGTAGTCTTGAGCAACTCTGCCTCCCAAGTCGATTTTTCCCAACTAGCGATCGTCGGCTTTTGCTTTATCGCTCTGTGGCTGCCGGATCTCCTCGCGGGCCGGTCTTGACGCCTGCCCCGAATGCCCCTACGCGTGGCTCCCCTCTTTTTCTTTAGCGGCGTGACGCACCTGACCTTCCACGTTCTGATTGAGCTACCCCCCCCCGTCCAACCTACCTTTCTTGATCCGTAATGGTGGTGGAAGGGTACGAGACTTTTCTTTTGCAATAGGGTTGACTTTCCCGGTTTTTATCGCCTGCCTTTTCCTTCTTGACCCTGCCACGGTACTTCTGCGGTCCCCCAACGGCTGTCCCTCTAACCCCCTCCCAGTTTTGCCTCCACGTGACCCTCCGCCATCACAATTTCTCCTTTCATTGCACGCCCTTTTTCGGACTTCGGCCCCCCGGCGTTCGGGGACCGCCGACGCCCGTAGTTCCCTGTTCTTATTTCTCCGGTCCATCTCTTTTTTAAGTTGCCTCAGGGGGCACCCCCCCCTTAACTGCGTTCTCCTTGGTAGCCATTTGGTCTCTGCAACTTCCGGCCTTTTTTTTCTCCCACTTCCGAGCCTCCAGCTGTGTTCTCACGCTTATGGATTGATTTTTTTTTTTTTTGTTCCTTCCCCCCGGTTCGTTTTTTCTGAGGGCTGTTCCCGACTTCTGACGCTTCTTTTGTTTTATGTTTTTGTTCTGAGCTTGTTGCGAGGCCGCCTCTTTTTTCTGTTCTGTGCGAGGCGGCTTCTTTGAGTACTGGGTTCTCTCTGAGTGTACGCCGTGTCCGCACCCCGTGACCTCTCTTTCGAACGAACCTCCTGCAGGGGCTGCCTGACCACGAGACAAGAGATCTGGGCCCTTGCGTCCTCCTCCCAGCTTGTAGCAGCCCTTGCCGTTTTGCTCCTCGTTTCTCTTTCCTCTCCGTTTTTTGTTTTTGAGACCTTTTCTTGAGTGAGAGGCCCCTACGCGGCTGTCCTTTTTTCGGCTACCATTCCCCCGACTTCTTTGGGCCCGGACCCCCCCCCACCCTCGCTGCTGTTATGCCTTTCTTCGAGCCCCTGCAGGCGTTTCTTGGCGGATTTTCAATTTTTTCTCCCCGTCACTTCCCACCTTTCAAGCTGATCTCCGTCCCTCAGAGAGCAGTAAATCCATCTTTCTCCGCCATGTCCCACCATGTTCTGCACGCCGCCCACCTTCCTCTCGTTCACCTTTCAAGAGCCCCGGCACAGATGTAAATTTTTTTTCTTTGAAAGAAGCTGCCCTAAACTCTTTTCCCTTTTTTTGGTCCCTCCCAACAAACTCCTTTCTCCCTCCCAGGGAGCCCGTGGGGATTGCTTGCGTCCCTCGCCATTTTGTAAAAGCATCTCTCCGCTTTATATTAGTCCTATTGCCCTTTCCGACCAGCGACCGTCCCTTTAGTTCAGTTGTCTTTACCCTCTTGGCCTCCCTGGACCCTATAAAGAGAAGGGGCTTTCCTGCATTTAGTACCGGTCGCTGGGGCCCAACTAAAGATTGGCCAGACAGCCCCCCGTCACATTTTGCCTATATCCCCAGACCTTCCCTTTGATCTTCATTGACGCGCCAAGCCTTGACCGGACTTAGTGCAGTTTTTTTTTTCATCTCACGAAGAGATTTCCGTGTAGTCTCGGACCAGATTCCCTCTTGCTGCGGTGATTCATAACCCTACACTCTTCCCCAATTCCTGTCGACCCCCCCCCCCCGCTCTAGGGTGAAATGGTAGGATGGGCCCCGAGACAATCGTACTTCCCGGAGCCCATTTTTTTTTTCCTCCGCCGCAACGACTGCAATGCTTTCGCACTTCCCTGGATTTGCGTTCCCAGCATTTGCGAGTACCCGCGTGGAGATGGTCTCCTCCGTTAATACCTCGCAAGGGCCCCTTGCTCGCCACTCTGCTCGTCAATCTTCACAAGGTGTCGGAGCCGCGTTACCTCCGACGCCGACCCGCGTCAGGCCCCCCTCCTCGGCAAAGTTTATGGGTTGTGCCCGGCGTGCACCTCTCTATCGCTTTAGCAGAGGGCTTTGTGAGTTTTCTCACCCATGGCTCGAGCTCCTGATATGTCCTCCCGATGTGACAGCGCCACGGGGTATGAACGAGTCGACCTCCTTCCAAGGCCACGGAGCCGAAAAGACCTCATATTTTCGGGGCTACAATTCTCCCCTTCCGAACCGAGAGAGGCCACGAGGACTGACGTCCCATCCATGTCCCCCCTCTTCCCCTTCTTCATGTTTTCCTTCTTACCGGATGATTTTGCGCTCCTTTTCTGCTGTACTTGGCCCTCCACCCCCCGGACAGGCCTGAGCGCCAATCTTTATACAGACCCGATTCCCTCCGGCGGGCGTAAGGGAGGCCTCTTCAGACTTTTCCACAGTTAGCCCTCTTTCTCGTCATGCGCATGATATCCTGTGTTTTTCTGCTTGGTCTCTCCAGCTGCTTTTTTTTCTCCTGGGAAGTCTCTGTGGTGTTGTGGCCGCTCTTTTTCGCTAAGTCCTATGCCAGAGTGATGTTCTTTCCCAAGCAGCTCCCGGTGCTAAGGATCCCCTTTCTTGTTAGGTTTTTTAGAGGAGTTTCCTTCCGGGGCCCCCCAAAAGTCGATCCGTGACGTCTTTCGCTGGCGTGTCCCGTTCTTCGCTCCCAGGCTCGGCCTTTTCCTGCGGCTCCATCTTTGCACTCCCTGGTGTTTTTGTGTTCTCATCTCATTGTCTTTTTTTTTTGGCGGGAGTACCAGCACTGGCCGCTTTCCACACCTCCTTTGGTATTTCAACTCTAGTCCCCCTCCAGCTCACTCCTTCACTTTGAGCTGACTGAGTCCCACAGGTCTTGCCTTCCTTCTGACGGAGGGCGCGACCCTACCTCTGACGAGATGACATCTTCCAAATTCGCCATATGGGTCAGAAATGAACCCCTTGTTCTTTTCTTCCCCGTCATTCTATTCCGTGAGTGATCAAAACTCCATATTTCCCTCCTGAACAGGTTGCCGAAGTTTTCAGACCTCCTGGTCGCCCCATTTTCTCTTTACCATCCCTGAGATACGCGGGTAAGGTCATTTAACTCTTTTACCGTTGTCATTTTGGATTAAGAGTTTCCGCCCCGCCTTTGAAAGCATACGGAGACTACTTCAATGGACCGCCCTCCCACGAATCCCCGTGTATCCCGGGATGGCCTTTAGAAGTTGGGTTTAACCTGCCGTTGATGATGTATTCCGGATAGAGTGAAGAGGCGTCCTTTCCTCTTTGTGGCTTGGATGCGTTTTCGCTTTACTCAATTTTCCGAATGTGTCCCCGTCTCTTGGACATGGAAGGCCTTCTTTTTTTGCCGTGGGTTCGGCCGTTAGGCGTTCGCTGTTTGAACGATTGCCCCTCATACTTTATTCCCTCAGGGCTTGTGGACGGCAGCCGTCCATGAGCTGTTGGTGTCCGGTTTCGCCTTGACGACACCTGGGACCCCTCGGTTTAGTCCCCGTAGTGCAGATAAGTGACTTTTTTTTCCCCCATGTCCCTCTTCCCTTGGTGTTTTGCGATTCCTCTCCTCTTTCCCCCTTTGCTTCTTTAGCCTATTTTCGCTCCTTGAAACAACGCCTCTTCGGGGCGTGTCTTCCTCTTGGGACTCGAAGCGCGTGTCTGCTGTCAATACAGCTTTCCACGCTCCCTTTCATGCGCCTCCTTGTGGCCCCCAGGAGCAATCAATTTCTTCATGTTGACAATTACGATGCGATTCCGTCCCACATACGCCACTTACTTTCGTAATTAGAACTAAGACCCCCCCCTCTCCCACCCCCCACTATTTTCACTCTTTTTTCATATTTAGATTCTAGAGTGCGACTGCCCATATCCAGGGACTTTTTTACGCTTTTTTTCCCCTTTCCCCAACAACGTCACCCTTCTCTACAAGAAATGAGTGATTTTTGCGATACCTTTGGCGGTTCTGCTGAGAGGTTTTCCCTGTGAAAGACAGCCCTCCTTTTGTCTTACCCTAAATGCTCTCCCATACGGAGAACTCTTCGTGACATACGGATGACGTCGTTAAACTGTTCTAGTTCCCCTTTAATTTCCCGAAAGATCCTTACCCCGTTATTCCCGGAGTCAGATCCTGGTACCGTACCCAACCAGTTATATTCAGACTCAGTACAGAGATCGCGCTCCGAGTGCCAATAACTTTCCTATGTCGTTGACTTTAACGAGAGAGCAAGGCCTCTCACGTCCCCGTGTTCCACCCCCAGATGCATTTCTTCTGGTAGTGTCTCTTCTCTCTTCTCATTTTCCTTGCGAGCGACCCTAACACACGTCACTACCAGATGTGCGACGGGAAGATAACATGAGTCCCTCCCCATTGCAACCCTAGCTCGGTTTTCCCTTAACGAGGCAGCTCTAGTACGGCCTCTCACCAAGTGCAGCAGACGATTTGAACCGTTTACCTGCGGCTGGTCCGGCCTCACCCCTAAGAATGGCTGAGAACCACCGGACCTTATCTTTGGGTTACTGATTTTTCGGTGTTCGCGGTCACCCGAGTTTCCCGCGCCGTTATAACTGACCCCCTCTGAGTAGTTTATAGCGCTGTTTTCCCTTTCCCTCTCACTTACGTGAGGGATTCGCGCCGTAGGTGCCCCGCGACCGACTCCCGAGTTCCCCACGGAAAGAAGTTGTGGGTTGTTCACGAGGGCTCGGTTTAGCTTGTCCCGGCAGAGGCGGTCCTTTTTTTAGATCGCTTGAGTTTTCGTCTGCCCCAGTTGTTTTCTTCCATTTCCCCGTCCCTATTTTTGAGCACTGACCTCGATTTCGTCCACTACCAAGGCCCTGGATCCTTTTCTACCGCCTTGAACTTTTTCAAGGGAACGACTTTGCCTCATCCCGGGGTGGTTTTGAGAGGATCTGTTTTTCAACTCCTTCCCCCCCCCCTACCTTCTTGTGGCAGCTGCAGGTAAAATCTCCCCATCTTCGACCAGAATTCTCATGGGTTCCAATACCGTTTGTCTTTTTGTGTTCTTTGGCCATAAGGAGACTGCCTCCGAATTGAGGTTCTTTCCAATATGGGAACCCGAGCCGTCAGTTCCTACGTATCAGAACCGAGTGACTCAGCTGTTCTTGCTTTCCGCCGTCATGCTTCCACTTTCGGTATAATTTTATATTACCGGTGTCAGGATCCTACAGCTAGGTACCGGTAAGCATAGTGGTCGGGTGGATCACCCTCAGCGACTCTTACACATTAGCTTTTTTTCTGTCTCCCCCCCCCCACCAAACAGTTCGTAGGGGAACTTTTTCGTATATTTTTGTATTTTGCTAGGTGGATCGCTTAGCCGCGTCATAAAGAACTTCCGTTATTTCATTTCTCAAGTCCCAAGATATCAGCTCCGTTAGCTAGGATTTATATTCGGGTAAGACGTGCTCAGTCCACTCCCCTTTCTTGTTGCCCAGTCAGCATTGTCGCTCGTGATTACTTTTAAGCCCACAAATGTAAAAGCCCCGCCCTCTTGTTTTTTTTCTGTGCCATCGTACCAACGCCTTGGCTCATTAGATGGTGACCCCTTCAGCATGCTTGACTTTAGTAGTGATAACTTCCGTAGACCGTGTTTTTGGTTGCCCTTCGGCAGATTTCTCATGAACAGTTTTTGTTGACCCTCACCAGGCATATTGTGGATTCGATTTCCAGGTTCCCTCTCGTCCCTGGTCTTCGTATTCTTCATCCGCCTCGAACAACAGTCCCGAGACATGCCGCGCCACTGCGGTATATTCCTGGAAATTACCTCGTGCTGTTCCCCAAGTCCGAGCGATCCTTTACGTTGGCGGATCCTCCCCCGGTCTATGAAAACGTTAGTTTTGGAACAATGTAAAGTCGTCCCTCCTGCACGAGCCTCGATTGCCGAAATGCCTTGTAAACCTGTTCCTTCCCTCCACTCGAACCTGTATACTTTGCTTTGATGCGGACCTTTGGTTCCCTTGCCTGTGACGATTGTTTTTGATTTTCATGCCTCGCCTCCTTCTTCTCCTTTAGTCAGCTTGATGTTGTCTTTTCCGTGAGGACGGCGTACTTTGCATCTCAGCACTTCCGGCGCATGTTTTTCCCCCCCTTTCTCCCTCTGGAGGGGTATTGTCCGATTATCGAGGCCCTGTCTCCCGGATCCCTCGCTTTTTATCTCGCTTGCGCCTTTGATTCATCCGTTTGGAAATTGACTTCCTCAGCTGACCTTTGTCCCGACCTCCTTTGGACGACCGCATTAAATCTGTTCCCTCCTCGTTCTTTGGCGTTCCTCAGCGGCGCAGTACCTTTTCTTCTTCGCCCGTGAGAAGCGCTTTGATCAGGATCCTTTATTTGCTTCTTCCCCCCTTTTTTTGTTGTTTCTCTCGACCCTCCTTGTCTTCGGTTACCTTGGCTTCTTTTTGCTTGATTGTAAGCCTGTATACTTCCTTCGACATGAACACCACCCAGAATCTGTGGCGGTCTTCACCTCTTTCTCTTCGTCCATGTCCGTTTGAATGGCTTTTGCTTTCAATGCTCCCGGTTGCGTGAGAAACCCTTGGTCCCCCGTCCCAATAGATAAGCCCCCCAAGAAATTCCACTCATCTTTTCTTCCCTTAACCCAGACATTCCCTCCCCCATATTTAGCTTCCGTACGAACCACGCCCCCCACCCGCACGACCGCGCGCCCACCCTCCCCCATCTCCCCCATCCCCGCTTTTTCCACTCCTCTTTCTTTTTTTTGGAGTCCCCGTACAATTTCATCCACCACCACCGTTTCCTAACCTTTGGTTGCCTTCCCCCCATCGAATCTACCCCCCCCGCCCCCTCCGGGATACTCTTTCTCTTGTTGGGTGCCGGGGGAAGCCACTGGCTAAGTTCGCCTGACCCCCTCTCCCTCCTTCACCGATTCTCGCCTGTTCCAGACCTCCACTTCGTAGTTTTTTTGCCCTTTTTTGACGTTGTCGTCCACCCAGATTCAGGTCCCTGCCCCATAACCCTCTTTCTTCGTCTGTCCTCTTCCTCTCTCCTGAATTTTCCCCCCCCACATCCCAGTCTCCGAACGTCACCGTTCGTGTGATCAGTCCCTCCCTTTCCCTGTTGTCGATCTTCTATGAAGATCGCATTGACCGGACGATTCACGCCGTTTTTGTCACGACCCTCTCCTGATCGTGTGTGAGTTTATTCTGTGGAAGGCGCTCTCCAAGATGGAGACCGATGTCCCCCTCACGATTTCTTTTCGTGTTCCTGCTGCCAATCCTGCCTCACTTACCATCCCACTTTTTCCCCTTATTCTGACCCGGAGACCGTCAGAAATGGTACTGTGTTTGCGCCCCTTTTCCTGCTTCACTCTTTTTATCCCTTCTCCGTGTTCTTTTGTTTGCATTCTCCGCCGGCCCCCCCTCTCAAAAATGGAATTATCCCCCGGACATTGAGTCCTTCTAGTGGACGCTTCTGCCCCCCTATCTGATAGACTTTGGGACGACGAAGGGGCCCTCTGTCTTCGACTTTGTCCGGTACAAGCCTGATTATGGATGCGCTATTGCAGACTCTACCCCCCGCTCCCCTCCGGAATGACTTCTCACCGACCAGCGGTTTTCTGGGTTTTGTCGACTCCTTCCTATCGCTGCTCCGCCGAGGAGTTCGGGCTTTTTTTGCGCGCTCTCCCAAAGATCTTCTTCCCCTGACTCGATTACGTTCGATGCCGCTGCCCCCCCCGGCGGCGGGGATTGCGACAGATGTCTGAGACCTCTTTGACGACCCCGAAATGCCCCCCTCCCGGCGACTCTCCACGAGTCTCAGCTGCCGTCTTCCGCCTCTGATTTCATGGACGAGTTCCTTTGCCACCTCATAAGATTTTGGCCCCATTTTTTAGATCGCAACTTGTCTTTCTTGGCTGGGCCGCTGGCCTCTATCTCCTATCTCAGTTTTTTTAGAGAGTTTGAGTCCGTTTTCCCCAGTCCCTCCGCGTTTCTTCTCTTTTTTTGCCCCCTGTTGTTTGGTTCTCTTTTTGCGATCTTGCCGCTGTGTTGATCCAAGTCCTCGGCTCGTGGATGGGCGTTGTCTCGCTACCCCCTCTAGTCTTTTCTTTTTTTCTTTGCGTGTGTGCATTGGTTATTCCCCCATTTTTCTCCTTTTCTGGGATGGAGAGACTGTCCCTCTGTCAGTGTTCGTTTTTGTAGTGTTTAAGCTCTTGGGCGGTGGGAGGACGCTAACGCAGCTTCCTCTTCTAGCATCAAGACTTTGAGAAGTAGCAACCCCTCCCCCGGTCGGTTCCTTTAGTCTTGGGTTCCGGACTCGGTTTTCTCTTGAGCCCCCTGCGTCAGCACTTTCGCGATTGCCCGTTTTCCCTCAAGAGTACATGCGTTTATTTTTCTTCTCCAGTGAATGTCGATCGCGGGGTCCGGCTGTAAATTTCGTAAAATTTTTCACCCAGGAGCCCCGTGTTCGGTCAGCATTTTCCCTGGCAGGCGGCGGGAACCTTGACTCCCTGCTCCGACCGCTTGTATTCCTCGTAACTACTTTCCGTGGTCTACGTTAAATGGGTGCATTTCGATTGACATTTGAGCTTCCCCTGAGTGAGATCGAGTGAGGTTCGACTCCGGATCGACGATACCTTCACTCGCCTGTACCCTCCCCTTAAGAAGCACCCCCTCGCCCTCAACACGGACGGATCTTCCCCCTCTTCCTGTGAATCATGTCTCCCACTACTGGACTCTTTGTTCTCTGCCCACTGGTATTTCGGAATTCCCCTTCTCGTGGCTTTGTTTTTTCACCACGTCGTTGACGCGTGTCTATTTTTTTTTCTGTGTTTGTATTGGGTTTTTCTTTTTTTTGTTTTTTTTTTATGTTTGTTGGTTCGTTGCGGACTTTTTTATTCCTCTTCCGACACTTTTCACTTCCCAATGGCCGAACCATCCTCTTTTCCAGGACCCAGATCGCGGGTGTGGAAAGCCCCTTTTAACC
>Ga0179593_1595116_pt1 | contig 15591 bp, 18 predicted proteins | sample CZODoug2_1_08_16_FD_185931 | JGI IMG/M metagenome (GOLD analysis project Ga0179593, IMG submission 185931) | Vadose zone soil fungal communities from Angelo Coast Range Reserve, California, USA - CZODoug2_1_08_16fungal (PacBio error correction) | ecosystem: Environmental > Terrestrial > Soil >... | reverse complement strand
TTGTGAAACGCAAACATTGTTAGGTTTTTCGATTTTTTTTTAACGTGCATGAACCCACTGTGCCGTGACCTACACGTGTATGAAGCTCCCCCCCCTCCTTACCCCCTGCGATTCCCTTCTTAATGTTTAGAACAGTCCCCCCTTGCGCTGGGATTTTTCTAGAGGCCGGTGGTAGTATCCCCCTTGATTCTACCCCCCTTCGTCCGTATGCGGCTCCAATCAGAACATTTGGCCTTTCCCCTATTCCATGGGTCCCATTTTTGTCACAGCTACAGCCTTTTGCGTGTTTTTCAATCCACCGCATCTTTCGGACATCACCGCCTCTGGTTTAAAAAATTCCCCAAGCCCTGCCCTCGTAGCCGCTTCCCGCTCTTTCATGTCCACTGCTACTTATTCGGTGACTCCCTTTTTCCTTCGGTCTCTCCTCCCTTTTTTTTAGGCTTCGCCCCAAGCCTTCTCCCTTCCCCCTTCCTTTTTTTTTCGCCATCCGCGTCTGCGCCTATCCGTTCCCGATGGCGCCCTTTTACACGCAATTGGCGACGTCTGCAGGTTTTTTCTGAAATCTTATCACCAGAGGTTGACCCTTTCCCGTCCCGTTTCCTTGAGGTTTTAACGTCGCCTCTTCGACAAAATAGTTGTTCGATCTGCTTGAAACCTTTTCCCCCACTACTCGCTCCTCTGCTTTCCCATGGTTTGCCGGTCTCCAGTTCTCGGGTTTTGCAGTTTTCAATGGAATTTTTCGGTAGTTTTTAGTTCAACTCTTCCCTTTTATCGTCTTCCCTCTTCCGGCTATACGAGCTGGACCGATCCACGATGGACTTTCTTTAACCTTTTCCCATAGGTCTGGGTTGAGGGTCCCCTGGCGTTACCCCGTTTCATGCAGTCGTCTAGTGGCCATACTTTCTTGCATGACCAGTCATGTTTGCTCAGGCCCCTTTCTGCATACATGGAGGGCCCTTCTTTTCTCTTCTGTCTTTGCTGAAGCTTGGTTAAGGGTCAATTAGCCCCGAGTTTTTCTGGTACAAGAAAAGACCCTTGTCATTCCCCACCCCTTCATCCCCACACCCCCCCCCCCCCCCCCCACCCCCTTTCCGCCTTTCGCCGAAATACCTGACACCGCCGTTTTCTTTCTGTTGACAATGGAACGTTCTGGCTTTGGTATCTCCCCTAGATGGTAGTTGATTCTGCCCGTCCAGAGCGACCCCTTCATTCGGGCTTTTTTTCCGTTAAATCGGACCGTATTCCCCTGCTTTTTCTCAGTGGCTGGAGGATTCATTCTGACCCACATTGAAGTGTCTCTTGTCCGGCTTTCCATTCCTACTCTTGGGTTTGGCAGCCCGGGGTTCCGTTGAATCCTTATAACGGGTTGTGTTTTTTTTTTTTTTTTTTGCTTTTGTTTTTGTGTTTGGTTTTTTTGATGCCAGTTTTCTCAGTCACAGATCTCTATTTGGGGAAAGAGCCTGGTTCTGTCATTTGCTTTCTGTGAATTTAGGTGGGATTTCCAATCTTTCCCCTAGACTTTTTAAGTTAACCATAGGGCCTTTTGAACGAGGAAGGGCTTACTTTCCTCCCCCCCAGTTAAGAATCATTTTTTTCACGCGATTTGCCGTCCGATTGCCCCTGTTTTTTTTTTTTTTTTTTTTTTTTTTTGGGCAATCTACGCTAGATTGTTTCTTTCCCGGACCCGTCTAATGTCCTGACGGGAATCTCTCTTTCTCCTTTTTGAGAGATGGTACTTCCTCCCCCTCTCAATGCAGTTAGTTGTATTTTTTGCCATATTCTTACCCTTTTTCTTCGGACGTCTGGCTACCCTTGCATATTTTTTTCGGTTCAATTTTTTTTTTCTTGAGATTTTTCCTCACCGTAATCTGGACGTGCGACTCTCCAGGCCTTTTTCTGTCCGGGACCTGGATGCCTCCCGAGGGCCTCCCCTATGGCCCTCACCCCCATCTAGTTCCCCCAGCTTTCCTGTTTGTTCCCCGACCTTGGAACGACGGCTGCATATTCCCCAAGTCTTCTAGTAGAATCGGTCCCCCTTACACCCTTGATAAGGCGGCAATTTTCCCGAACTTTTCCTTTCCCCCCTCCTTTTGTCAGGTGGCAGAATGCACGCCTTTTTCTCCAGAGCACCTCTTTTAATTTCACTCCTAACGTCCCCCCAGACCCTGAATCTATCCAGGAAAGCATGCCCTTCAGCTATCGTGATGACCTTCATCTCTCCCAGCCCCCCGTGCCCTAGTTCCGCAGACGTTCACTTGCACCTCTCACGGTTGGTAGTATCTTCGGCTGTCACCTCCGCCCATGTGCTGCCTTTTCTTTGTCCTTTCTGACTGGGCACCTGGGGCTAGACCCCTCATCTCCCGCTGATCGATACCACTTCTTTCCAAGTGATGGCCCGTTCCCTATTTCTTTTTCCCTAAGTTCGGAAACTTTCCCTGGTGATTTTTCCTTTTTTTTCTGTTGCGACTATCCTACTTTCCTCCCCCTTTCCGTAATAACGAGCATTTCTTTTCACCCCCCCTCCCCCTCGAGTGAATGATTGGTCCCCCCAACTGTCCCTTCACCGCCCTGCCTTTTTGCCCCATTTATAACAGGTCTTGTTGCCGATCCTGCGTGTCCATCGAACCCACCTTCCCCCCATCAATTCCTTCCCCCCGCCGCCTAATTAGGTAACCAGTTCCCAGCCATGGCGCTGTGTAAGCGTTTCGACCCCCCGTTTGCATCTCCTATTCAACGGTCCGACCCAAACTCATCCATGTCTCCAAAACTACTTAGCCCCCACTGGTGACTTTTTCCCCCTTGTCGGTGGATTTTCTTTTCTGGAAAGAATAGCCCCCCTTTGGTGTCTTAGTCCCAAAGTTCCGCCTGCTCCCCCCCGGCTTCTTCCCCCTTTCCCTTTCACGGAGATGAATCAACGTCCGTTTCTTTTTACCGGGGTCTTGGAACTCTACTCTTCAGTCCAGCACACGAAGTCATCCCTGTAGAGGTCCGAATTGTCGGGGTGTGTCAAGGCCAGACTCTACTTCTTGCCCCACTCGGCGGGCTAGGGCGCTGCTTGCACTGACGCCGCCATTAGTGTCATTGTTGCAAAATCGGGGCGTTCTCTTTCTCCGGACAAGACTTGCCTTAGTGGGTCCGAGTTCCGAAACCAATTTATTTCCTTCCTCTTCCCTGGCTATTGTCGCATTGGCCTCCTCGGGGTTCCGGCCTTTCCCCCTCGCGTTTAATCAAAACTGCTACACTTTTCACTCTCGCACCCTCCTCCCACCCTCTCCCCGATTTACGCGAGTCTGTTGATCGCGTTTTTTTTTTCCCAGGAATTCCGAATCCCTTGGTTAGCCCGGGCATTTTTTTCTTTCCCGGCTTGAAGCTGGGTCCTGCCTTATTCCTTTCATTCTTTTTCCCCACTCAACCACGGTGTTCTTTCCTGTTTCCTTCCCCAACGTTGCAAACACCTTTTGCCCTTGCCTGCGGCGGTTTTTCCCCGCTCCTGGTGAAAGTTTCTCTTTTGTCTTGGGCCGTTTGTCTACCTCTCTCGTTTCCCCCCAGTGTTGTGTGCTCTATGCCCCCTACACCTTTTAAACTTTACCTCTATCCGGTCCCCACCAGTCCCAGCCCGCGCTCCCGGCGTTGTCGCACTTGCCCGTTTTTGAACGCAAACAGTGTTTCTTTTTTTTCGCTTTTTCTTAGGAACGTTCGCTGCAGGCAACACCCCTTCCCTTTGACAAAGCATGGTTTAAGGTTTTCTCTTGTAACCCGGTCTCAATTCTTTTTTGCTTTTCGCGTAAGGCCTACACGGAGCGTGTGACTTGCATCGGTGCTAATCTTGATCTTTCCTTAAACCCCCCAAATGGCCTTGACTGCCCGCAGAAAGGTCCATCCGTTGCCACTCGCCAGTCTCTAAGCCTTTTTTTTTTCCGACAGCCATTTGGGCCGGCTACCTACCGATTGCAAGTCTTGTCGACCTCCTTCCGTCCCCCTGAGATCTTTTTCACATACCATTCGCCCCCCTTTTCTTTTAGCGATACGCCCGGTCCCTGGTTCCCATGATACCGGCGCTTTTCCACACTCTCCCAACGACTTTTCTCCCCCGACTGGATGAATTCGGCTCTCGGTTTTTCCTAGCCCAAGCCCTTCCCCCACCCTTTTTAGACCTTGTTTGCGTTTCGTCCCTATACTTTTTGAGTTTCTTCCGTAGAACCTCCCCGTTTTTTGGCTCCAATTTTCGGCCTCAAATTTGCTACAGGCTGTTACTGTTCCTCCCCTTTCCCCCCCTTACCGGAGAAACCATTCTTGTTTTATTTCCGTACGTTTGCGGAGTACCGTCCCCCATCACCTGGTATGACCCCTTTCTTTTTTCTGAGGCACTCAAATTCTCGCCCCAAACTTTCCGTTTTACACGGCACCCCTGCTGGGTGGTTTCCACAGAGCGGCGTGGGGTTTTTGCTTTTTCATAAGGCTCGTCTTATGCCCTCTCAAAACTCTTTCCGTCCTTCGATATTCTTTTTCGGGAATTTATGACAAAACGGTTTGCTCCCTTTTTCATTTTTCTCTGGGTCCCCCAACTTCCCCTTTCCCTGTGTGGGGGGGGGGGGGGGGTGGGGGGTTGGGTTGGTTGGGGGGGGGGGGGGGTTTTTCTTTTTTGGGGGGGGGGTTGGGGGGTGGTGGGGGTTGGTTTTGTTTTTTTTGGGTGGGGGGGGGGGGGGGGGTTGGGTTTGGTTTTGGGGGTGTTGGTGGGGGGGTTGGGTGGGGTTGTTTGGGGGGGGCTTTTACCTATCGCCCCAATGAGCGTTACTTGCCCTTTTTTCCTAGATTTGTCGGCGACAGCCTCTTTTCATTCCGTTCAGTTTTCTGTCCTTTCGGGCATACCGATATGTCCTGCTTTGCGGTAATATTAAGTCTTGTTTTTACTTGACTTTGTTAGATGGCGTCGCCCTTTCTCTATTTTCCAGTAACAACCTTTTTCTCACTTTTTTCTATGCCTTGACTTTTCCTATTAACGCACCTATCCCGTCTGATCGCTGGCCCTGAATTTGCCAACCTTTCCCGGCTTTTGCGCCTTTCCCGTCATTCCCCGAGCTTTACCCTGCCCCTTTGTCCGTACGGCGCAGTCCATTCGACCGTTAGGAGTTTGTTTTTAGCAGTTTTGTCTGGCAGTTGGCCTGACCCCCCCCTGGTCAGGGTCCGCTGGATGATTCTTTTGCCGCGTCCCTGTTTGGGGGCCGTTGACAATATTTCTCCTATCTTTTTTTTGGGTGCCAGATTTCATTCCCCCCCCCAGTCCAAGCGTCTTGCCATTTTATGGTGTACATCGGGAGTCTCCTTTTTTCTGATTTCAAGGGCCCTATTTATTCCCCTGACACCGAAGCCCCCCTGATGCTCTGGTCCCGGGAAACTCCAACACAGGGCGCCTCTTCATTTTTCCTTTGGTTCGTCCCGCTCCGTTAGCGGCAATAGACGCGGTTTTTAACCACGGGTGATGATTTTTTTCGTTTTATCGGGCAATCTCTCCCTTTCAACTTTGAGCTGATGGGCACTTTTATCACTCCCCCCTCGCCGTCGTCACCCCGCCTTTCCTCTATCTTGACACTCTGCTGGCCGAGCCTCTTCCCCGGGCCATTCCGATGATGCTCAAGATGTTTTGATCCTCTGTCCTCTTCTAGCTTCCGGAATTTTCCGGCTGGTTTACAGCTTTTGAGACATACCGCCATTCCTTCTTTCATCCTCCCTTCGGTCCCCTCAAGGGTACGACTTACGAATGTAGCCACTCGCCCCCCGCCGAGTCCGATATTGTCACCCCCGGAACCCTTCTGGAACCTTCCCCGCAGAGATAACCGCGTCCGGTACGATTTTTTTACACCTCCCTCCTGATCCAGCACTATGAATACGGGTCCCCGCTGGAAATTCCTTTTCTCTACTGGCAGCATTGCTGTCCTTATTACTTTCTTGACGGGCCCCCGCCAGAACGCCCTATTCCTCGAACGATTAACTTGCACCCCGATTTCTCAGGCTCTCTGTGCGTTTGGCCCTGGCGCTTTTCCCACAAGGACCTTAATGGTCATGACACTGGAAGTTGTACTTTCTGATTACGGTCCTGCAACGCACGCTTTCATCCCGTCCTCTACGCGCAAAAACCCTCACTATGGACTTTTTCAAGGACACTCCCTTTCGTGTTTCCCTCCCCATTTTTCTTCGAGAAGCTCTTTCCCTCTATCTTCCATCACGCGCATTGGAGAATATGTGGAAACCCTCCCCCACTTTTTTTGGGTTACTTGATTTTGGTCCCCTTTCCCCCCCCTTTCCCCTCAGATGCGCCCTTGGCATCCGCATATCGTAATTATAACTTCCTTGTTCTCCTCTGATTAGATCGCTAGACCCCGCACTTTCCCCTTTCATGACTGCCGCCCTCCCTTGTTTTTTTCTTTCCCAGGGTCTGGTGCACCTTCTCGTGATTTCTTTTTTGCTTAGACAGTTTTCCCCCCTTCACATTTTGGTTGCATTGGCGCCGTTCAGCACTCTCGTGGAATTGCCTTTTTTACCTGGTTTCTCTCCGCGTACGGGCCTAGTTTCCCTGTCAAGCGCCAATTTCGTGGAGCCCAGTCCACCTTTTTTTCCCTCGCTTTTTTTTACTCCGATCGACGGATGATTTGCCACGCAACGATCTGTTTCCTTTGAGAAGGGCTTTGCAGCCTATACCCCCACATGCCCTTTCGTCGGGGACTCTTGACCTTTTGTTTTCTCTTTGCACGCCGATTTTTTTTCAATCAGGCCGGTATCTTGCCTCCCCTGGTCCTTCTTGGTTTGATTTTCCCCCTCTCTTGGCCAGTTCGACAAGACTGGCATGCTTCAGTCGCACCGCAAATCTTAGTTTTCCAGCCCTTATATCCCCGTTTTTCTCTTATGGATTTCTTTGTTTCCGCCCACGACTCCCTGTCGCGAGTTTATTTGCCCCTATGATTTTCCTACCCGGATTAGATCCCCACCCACCGCCTTTCTTTTCACTCCTTTTACGCGAACTCATTTGTTCGAGGAGAAGGAGGAATTGAGCTTTTTTCCGTGGATCGCCGTTACCCCTTTTTTTAAATTTTTTTGAAGGCCTTTCTTCTCCTTTCCTCCAAGCATCCTCCCCCTCAACCTGTGTTTGAGTGTGACGACCCCCCTTTTGTATGCGACCCGGGCTTCGAGTTTGGCTGGACCGCGCGCGCCCTTTCGTTTTGAGTGTTCCACTTTTCGCACATTCTTTCCTCCTCTCCTTTGTTGGATTCTCACGGCCATTCCCGCGCGAATCCCCGGCTCCCCATACACCGCGCCCGCATCTCCCTCTTGTTTTTTCGCACTTTGGCTTCTTCCCAGACCCGGTTCCCTTCAAATTTGGAGGGGTGGCGATTCGGTTGATTCTATTCCTGTCTGTCAGATTTCCTTCACCCTTTTTACTTCCTGTTTAACGGCGATTTTTCGCACTCGATTCTATTCCTTTCCGATCACTTCTCGTCTTCGCGCTAGAACCCTGGCACTTTTCGGCGCTCTTCTCAGGACGGTGAGATTTTTTTTCCGTTTTTGTAGGTTCCTCACACACTGTCTCGACGGAGGTTTGCCCTTGCAAAAGTTTTTCCATGGCTTGCGACATCGCCAATGGGAGCCCCCCTTCTATGCTCCAAAGCCAGCCATTGATGCCAGTTCAAGCCCTCCCGATGAAAGTTTCACTATCGGATCCGCACCGGTTACACCCCCCTCACCAGGAGAAGTCTTTCTCACCTTTTCAGATCGGCGCTTCAAATTGAGCCTTTTTGTGAACTCTCATTCCCCCTTCGGTTCTCTCATTTTCGTTCTCTCGGTGTTCTTCCAAGAAAATTACAACGTTTTTTTTTCTTTTTTTTTTGTCATTTTTGAGCAATTCTTTTTCTTAGATCTTCTTCTATTCTGCCCTGCAGATGCTCAACTTGATTAGGTCCTCCACTCATGAAGGATGATTCCATGCCCCCCTCTTTTCCCAGGTAGATAAACATTTTCTTGGAGCTCCGTCCGAGATTTTTCGGACACGCGCCCATCACCTTCCCCCCCCCGGTGGTCGTCTTTATTCCGACAACTTGTCCCAAATCCTGTAAAGTTATGAACAATATTTTATTTTTGTCCCGACCCTGTTTGCGGGGTTGGGAGGATTGAAGTGTTTAGGCTTTCGATTTGTTTTCCACCCCTCGTATCTCCCCTTGCCTTAATCTTCCGAGTGTTGTGACGATGCACGTCCAGTACCCTGATGTTTTACAGTGGTCTCTTTGTCCTCGGTTTGGGTTGAGGGGTGCATCGGCCCCTTTTTCCCATGCCAAGTCGAGGCCCCTGTTCCCTATAGCGTTAATCCTATTGCGTGTTCCGCTTTCCCGTGCATGTCGGGCATACTTTCTTTTTTTTTTGGTTTTTGCGGTCCTCCCTGTCGGTCTTTTGCTTTCTTTCTTTTGTTATAGAGCCGTTCGACTCCCTTGAGTTCCCTAACCACCCTTCTGTTCCACCGGTCCTCTTTTATTGGCCGTGCGCCGACCCCGCCCCCTGTCGACTTCCCCTGGTGCAAGTTCGTTTTTTAGGATTTTTTTCAACTCCGTGTTTTTAGCGTTCCTAGCCCAATTACTAGTTCGAGCTTACTTGACCCTTCTGCCACTCGGACCTTGGCTGTTCCCAGGGGATGGATCGGCTTCCGTATTGCTGCCCTCGCACCCTTCAGGGTCCTTAGGTTTTGGCCAGACTTTTGGGCCGCTCCCTTTTTCTTTCGGCCCCCTATCGAATATTGACTTTGTTGTGAGAGCCTTCACTTAATTTCCTCTCCTCCACTTTTTCCACGTGAGTTCGTCATCTGATGTGGAGGATCAGCCGAGTTTCCTTTATTAGCGAGTCCAGCTTTCTTCTTCACGATTGCCGAGACATGGGACAACCATAAACACCTCCCTCATCGGAGTTTGGGTCTAGTCGCATTCTTTTTAAACTGCAATAGACCGGGGTCACGTCCTGCGCGAATGGATTGATCGGGCCCTCTCTCCCCCCTTGTGGAGAGGATTTTTTTTTTCCAGAACGCCGCCTTAACCCCGCTAATCGCCTCCCCTTTCCCCCCTTGCGGACGTCCAATTTTTTTGACACGATGATCGTCTTTTTCTTTCCTTTCCTCGCCATAGTCCTTCTTCGCTCTTCCGGACTCTGCTGTTTCCACTGTTCTATCACTCCCCTTTCCCTTACCACTCGTTCCCTCCTGGTTGGATGCTGAATGATTTTCCCGATTCAACCACACGTCTGAGATTTTCTTTCCCGGTGTAGGTCTCCCCTGCGTCTCCCGTTAATTATCCCGCCCGAGACCTTATGAGATTTTGCATCCCTTTTTCTTTTACTCCTCCAGTTATGCATGCCCACCGACGGTCCGCTGACTTTACCGGACCCTCAGTGGTTTTCGCTCTCTTTATGACGGTCTAAAATCGCTTTTATTTCACGAGTTTGGCGTTCACTTCACCAGCGAGTCTCCCGTTTTTTCTTTGGTTTTTGGTGTTTATTTCGCCTTTCACTTCACGTACCGGTGACTACCAATGATGTTTAGATGGCCCTCTAAAGTGTTTCGAAGCTCAACAGCCATTTCCTTTTCCTTCCATGACCGCCTTCCCTGCCCTCACTTTCGTTCCCCCCCCCGACAGTTCTTTTTTTTCCAATGAACTGCGTTATGATTTTCCCTTGGTTTTCGAGTCGCCGACTCTTGTTTTTGACTTCCTGGCGATAGCAAACCCTCACCCTCTGTGAAATGGATTTGGCCCCAGATAACTTCTCTAGATGTCTCCTTGGCCCATCGTCCGCACCCATCTCGTACTACCCTTCCTTTTACGGACGAGGAGTCTTTTTTTTAGCGCCTTTCACCTCCCGCTCCTGACAGCCAAACCGCTCCTTTCCCCCGGCCCCGGCATTTCCATGGTTCCCGATGCTTTTTCGTTTTTTCCCGCAATTGTCGGGACCCTATTTTCATCCAATGGGAGTTTCAGCAATCTCCTTGAACTCGACGGCTCCCTATGGTGATCTCGGTACGGTTTAGAGCGGCTGGCCTTTATTTTCCAATTTCGTGTTCCCTAATCCCGTCGCATTCGCCAACGGATACTAGCTTCCTTCGGAGCCCCCCTGGCTCCCATTTCCTTGGCCCGTTGTACTTTTGTGGACTCGAATTCAAGACGATTGAAGCCAACTACCAATTTTCCCTTTTCCGACTTGTTTAGGCGTTTCCGTATCTTTCGGTATCTCAGGGGGGATCTCCGCGGCTCGATGCGGCGCTTTCTTCCCCTTTTCCCTTACTCGGCGGACGCCGTCTTCTTGACAGACTGGCATAGAGTGTAGTGCCCGCAAAAATCCCGCCCGGTGACTCCAATTTCACGAGTGTCCCTGGCATGGGCCATTTTCTTTTGTGCACGTCCTTCGCGCTTGGTCCCCCCCCCTGATCCAAGACCCCGTTTCTCTTTGCATCGCTCCCACCTCCTCCATGTTCTACGCTACGCGAAGCGCTCTTGATTTTTTTTTTGAAAGATCGATGGGCTTTTCTTTTCTTTTTTTGGCACAGGCTGACTCGTTTCGGTCATGCAGTTCCCTCGAACGAAACCCTTCCCCCCGTTGCGTTCCCGTTTTTTTGGACGATTCCCCGTGCTCCAAACACTTTTTGATGTTCCCTGGCATTGATCAGGGAGGCTTCGCTCGTGGTAAAAATTTCGCCTTTGTGTCCTTTGACACTTCTTTCCCCCCTCCTCCTCCTTTTGGTTTCTTTTTTTTTCTTTGCCAACGGGGCCAATTCGTTTCCATTTCCCCCCCCGACCCGGTCCACCTCGATTTCAATGCCCGGTCCATCCACCCCCCCAGTTTTCCCCCTTTGGCCGTCAACGACGGATTAACGCACCCCTTTTGAGTTGCGCTTATTCAGTTCGTTTTTTTTGACGTAAACCCCAATGCTTTGACACAGCCTTGGTTAACGGCTTTCCTGCCATACGCCCCTTCTTCTCTGCACGCATAACTGTTGATAGGTTACCGGTTCGATGATCTGCTTGATGGTAGCTATTTTTTTTGTGTTAGTAATAATTCCCCTTCTTTTAAATACACTTTTGCGGTTTGAAGTCACCCCCTGCCACTTCCCTGGCCCGTTGCCCTGCCTTTTTTATCTAGCCGGGCGTTGAAATAGGCCCCTTGTGCCTTCCTAGCCCACGTCTCCCGTTTGTCGAACTCTCAAGCCTTTTTTCAAACTCCCAGATAAGGCTTTTGACTTGAGCCTTCTTTTTGCACTCCGGTAATGAGCCCCTGCCCTCTGATGTCTCAGCGTCCACCACCTCCTTCGGTCTCTTTTTTAGGAATGTGGGCTTCCCTTAGCGTCCCCCCCCCAAGCCTCTCAAAAACGTCAACGCCCTTTTGATAATCGTCGCTCTCAATTCCGGTTTTTTGCCTTTCCCCCCCTTTGCTTGGTCAATCAACTTGCGACGGATCTGGCCCGCCCCGTTCACTGGGATCACCATTTTCTTCCCTTTTTTTGTAAGCTTTTCTTTGGGGACGTCGACCACCCCTTTATGTTAAAGGTCGCCCCAAGCTCACACCCCGTCGTACACTCTTCCGTGTCCGGGTTTTCCGAACAGTTTCTTTTTTTTTTTTTTTTTGTGCAGGGATATTTTTTTGTTTGCGATGTCATACCTTTCCAGCTGTACTATTGCTTGGTGTTACAGGGGCCCCGAAGGGCGCTACTTTTCGTTTACAGTGGATCTTTTCCAATCACACTCGTTTTTTTTTCTTCGCCAGCGTACGATGCCAGTCGAGTTCGCTTTCACTGTCATGACAGTTAGTCCTGGCCCCTCGGGCCCCTTGATGGAGTTCATTTCTCTGTATCTTTGAATTCTTCCAGCGGCTGTTAGGAGATGCGGTTTGGTTCTGGGCCATTAACTACCCCCCCAACTCCTGTTCTCTTTTGAACGTGCATGGTGTCGCCACCGCACCGAGCTCTTTCGTGGTGCACGTGACTTATTTTTATCCCCCCCTCGTCCCGTTTCTGGCTTGACAGTATGCCCGTTCCATCGAGCGCCCCGCGCACTGTGTTACTTTAGATTCGAAGTCCTTCCCGTTAGCTCCCCTGTGGGCTTCTTTGATTGGAGTGATGCTGACACCTTAAATCTGGGGTCTATTTTTTTTCTCTGCGGGAAGAAGCGGGGTGCTTTAGCCCAGGGGTTCGTGGAAATCATCTCGATTTTTGAAGAGGTGGAAGATCAGTTAACAGTATACCCACCCCTGACTTTTTGGCAGATTGTAGACGGGCTGGTAGGTGGAGTGCCACAAAGCGCCCTCTCCCTTTCGTCCTCGAGTCCGAGTTAAGATGCGATTTGCTCTGTTCCGTGTCAAGTCGGTCCCCGGGAATGCCGGTTTCTTAGTCCGCAATCTCTTTAAATCTTTTTTTCCTAGATGCGGGTTAAACTAACCTTGCGGAGAATGGCTTCGGTCCCTTTCTTCTTTTCTCCTCCGTTTGTTTCCCTACTGGATCAGGAAGCCATTGCCTCCTCTTTTTGAAACCCCGATATCGTCTAATATCCATGCGGACCGCGTACCCCTTCACTCGCGTCCCGTGTTCTTGAGTTGAGGTCTTTTTGCCCTTCTTCTTTTTTTCTCGACACGGGAATTCCTGCTAGCTTGTCCCTCACCGCCATTCCTCACTTTTTTTTTACACATCTCGTTCACCCCCCCCCGGTCAGTGGCCCCCTTTTTTTAGTTTTTTTTCTTTCCAGCCAACTCTCCCCCCCCCCACATAGTAGATATTGTCCCCCCCTTGGCGCCCCGGTTGCTTAGCTTCCTCATTTTTTTTTCCCCTTTTCAGACTGCCCGGTTTCGACGTTTTTCTTGACTCCACTGATCCAGTCCTACCTTTTTATGTCCCCCGGTCCGCTTGGTCCCCCCGCATATACTAGTGCCTTTTTTCTTCTTTGCTGACGGGCATCCCATTAGCTACTGTTTTCGATTTTCCCACAGAGAGTCAGACGGTCTAGGTGCGGGCATCTCGGCGCCCCCACCAGGCCCGTACTCCAGGTTCACAACCAGTGACTGGCCCTTAAGAGTTCCCGTCATCAATGTCTAGCCACCCTCCTAAATCCTGCCAGCACCCCTGCCTACAATCTCCCGCTTGGCAGGGAAATGACTGTCAGTAGGTGTAGGATGAGTCGCCCTTCCTCTAGACCTGGCAGGAAAGTACTTAGCCATGAATTTTTCCCCTCCCCAGCCCTCTGACTTTTTTTGGAACTTTTTCCCATGTTTCCCGTATTTGGTTTTCCCCCACCTCTCGTTCATCTACTCCCCGGTTCTCCCGATATTTCCCCTCTCCTTCTTTGCATACCGCTTCCATTCCTGATGCAACCGTTCATTTGTTTGCATGGTCACCCGCTCTCGAGCGTTGTTTTAATCAGGGGGCACCCCCCTCCAGGTATGGCGACGTTAGCCTCCTTCCCCTCCCTTACTTACCCCTGACTTCTGGTTTCATAAGGTCTGGAACCGCGTCCATGGACATCCCCTTGAGTCCGCCCCCGCAAAGTTTATTCGCCACCCTTTCCTTCAGATAGCATTTTTCCTCTGCTCGAAACAGCAACTGGTTTAGTTGGTCTTGGCGGCCCGAAGCCTATACCGACGATGAAGAACAACACCTCCTCTTTTTTAGAGAGTTTTTTTTCGGTCGTGTTCCAAGACATTTTTTGACCCGACGGGTTAATTTGCCCCTTTTTTTACTTGGGCTACTTCGCCGCCGTTCCCCTATGACGGAGATTGATTTTTTGGGATTCTTCTTCGGTACTCCGAATTTTTCCTCCCCTCTTTCCACGCAGGGTGATTATAGCCCTTCCAAAAGGGTGTCCCGCACGGCTTATAGCCCCCACTCTCAGGGCCAATGGACTTTTGGGTCTCTACACCCTTCGTTAAAGGGTCCCGTCCCACCCTTCCCCCGAGCACAGTTCATCGATACAACTTCCCCATTCCTGTTACTACGCCTTACGCGAGAATTTTTTTTTTCTTCGGCTCTTGAAGCTTGATTTGTTGATACGCCGTTGTAAATGTTTGCATGGGGACTTTTTTTTTTAGCCCTCCTCCAGAACCTTTCCTCCTCATCAATTTGCGTTACCCTCTGCAGTTCCATAATTCAACCCTTTTGAGTTCACCACTGAAGGGCATTGACGCTTTTTCTCAGTCCTTTAACGTCTTATCCCTTTCATTGGACGCAAATCTATATATTTTTCAGGTTTTGGGTTCGCTTCTTTGCGCCTCCAACCCGATGCGTGCAATAACTTTACCATCGGTCCCTTCCCAATTTCATTACATACCTCCCCCCCTTTGTTAGCCTTGTCTTTAGTCCCTAAGTGCGGGCCCCCTTTTCAATGTTAGTGTTATCGTTTAGCTGAGGACCTTACCAGCCACTGACTCCTGCCACCGTTCCACCGGCGATTCATCTCCAATCGATTAGATTCTCCCGCGTCACCATGATCCTTCTTCTTGACATGGAAATAGCGGTTGATTAGACCTTTTCTTTTGCGTACTTTCTAAGTGTTACACTCCCAACCTTCGTAGTGACGGGCCGACCTTTTTCCCTTCCTCCCTGCGACATCGCCCACTTTGATCTAAGCTTGAGGCCCTGCGTTTTGAGTAAGCTAACCCACGTGATGACAGTTTTCTCTATTTCCTTCAACGCCCTTCTCTCTTTCAAAACCACGTCATCAAGGAGTTTTCTCGTGAGATCTCCGCGCACCGACTTTCTTGTCCCTCTCACCGTCGCTGTCCCCCCTTTCCAATCCCCTTCGCGTTTCTCGACGGATTTGATTCGTTGATACTTCCTTTATCTTCGCCCCAGAATTCTACCCCCCGTCCCCCTTCGTTTCGTGTCGCATCTCCGTGAGCGATCTTTAAATCAGTTGCGAATTCGACCAGTGGCTGCGTTTTCCAACGTGTTACGGCTGCTAACTCCTCCATTCCCCCCCCTGGTGGCGACCTTCTTACGTCCCCCTCATCTTTTGAGTTTCTGCTTTGCGTCGACCATTGTTCTGAGGGGTAGATTGCCCGACCCTCCCGACCAAGTCCTCTTCCCCCAACCTTATGGCAGGGTTTGAACTTGGGAGGTAAGGCCTCCAATTTTCCCTGGCTTCGGCGGTCCCCTCTTTCTCTTTTTTCCTTCCTCGCTCCCAACTTGGATTCAAGGATATTACTTTTGCGACTTTTCGAGGCCACGAAGTTTTAGTTGTTGGCTCTGGGTCCCCCATAACCCTGGGATTTTTTTCTTTGTGGCCCCCCCCGCGATAAATGTCCTTCAGTTCTTTCCTCGGATTCACTCGCGAATCCCCACTATTTTAATTCCCTCTTCAGTTCTTTCCCCGTCTTAAACTATAGGGCTTTCCGTTTCTCATAGGATCTTCCAGGGCTGTTTCGATCTTTGCCTCCGGGACGTTCCTTTTTAACACCCACACCCCCAACCATGGGATACGTTCAGTGCCTGTCCGACCGCTTTGTTCCCCCCCCTTCCCAGCGGCTATATGCCTGGTTCAGTGCCGTTGGATTCTGAAACTCGCGTTTTTGCGAAATGTCTTTCCT
>Ga0179593_1607913_pt1 | contig 15592 bp, 15 predicted proteins | sample CZODoug2_1_08_16_FD_185931 | JGI IMG/M metagenome (GOLD analysis project Ga0179593, IMG submission 185931) | Vadose zone soil fungal communities from Angelo Coast Range Reserve, California, USA - CZODoug2_1_08_16fungal (PacBio error correction) | ecosystem: Environmental > Terrestrial > Soil >... | reverse complement strand
CGTTTTCCTGGGGGTTGTCCCCCCCTTTTCGTCACAGACGATCTGGTCCCTTCCCTGGCCCGTTGATTGTTGTTTTATTCCTTTTTTAAGAACACCGCATGGAATGGCGGCAGGCTGTATTTTTTTCCCCCTTTCTTAGTTTTTTTTTTCCCCGATTTTTGGTTGGACGTCGTCGGCGATTGTGAAATTCCGTTTTTGGGCTTCGGTGAGGCATGTTTTTTTGCTCATCCCCTTTCCTGGTTACCGTTCGTTGCCCGCCTGCCCCGGGCCGTCCCTTTGCCGTTCTTTTCTTTTCTTTTGTTCGTCGGTGTTTCTTGTATGTGAAGTTTTATTCGCCGTTCGGTTTTCCAGTTTTCCTCCCACGGGCCCTTTTCTTTGTTCGCCGGACTTACCTTTTTTTTACGCGCCTTTCTTTTACAGCCTCCCATCCCCCCTCTGATTGCAGGCGTGCCGCAGGCCCCCGCCCTTCTTTTTTTTTTTTTTTCGAAGGTCCCCCCTTTTATCCACCCCTGTTTGGCGTTATTTTTGTTGGACCCGTACTTTGATGGCCCCCCTCCCGGTGTATCTGCCCGGTTTTTTCTTTTTTAACTGTCAGTTTCTTTGCAAATTGCCGCAAACGTTTGCCGTTGGTTTTTTTTCCTCTTCCCCCAAAAACGCAGTTCTTGCTCGGCCCAACTCTTCCACAGTTCACGAGTTCGGAGAATTGATTCACAACCCATTTAAACCCCTTTTCCTATCTCTACCCTACTCCTTTGCGGACCTAGGGTGGCAATTCGTCCTTTTGAGTTCATTCTGGGCCGTCAGTATCTTTGATAACACAGGAGACTGCCTGCTTTTTTCTTTTTTCTCTTTCAAGTGAAGCCGGCCCGGTTGTTTGCTTCTACGGATTGCCTGGGGTCGCAATCTCCTTGCAGACACGTGATTCTGTCTTTGAATCAGACCGGCCACTTTTCCGGCGACATTCCTTTTTTTTATTTTTGGGATGAGCTCTTGGTTCAATCGCGTTTCTTCCCCGGACGCCCTTTATGGCGTCAACTGACTAGCCCTTTCCAACACCCCGTCCCCAGGCCGCCGTCCTTTCCCCCTGATACCCAAGTTTCCCCCTTTTGGGACGGGTTTTTGCGGCATGTCACGTTTTCTGCCCACCTGCTTCCGTTTGCCCGCGACGAACTCTGTGGACCAAACCGTTTTTTCGATATTGTTTTTTGCCTTCTAATTTGGGCCCAGAGGATGCGGCATGTAGGTTTCCTGGACCCCCCTGACAAATTCTTTTTTTTTTACTCCGGTTGATGGGGATCATGATTTCAACCCACACTCTCGTTACACCCCTTGCGTCAGCTCTTTGACCTCCATGGATTCTCCCCGCGTCGTGACTCCCTTCCCGCATCCCCCAGTTCCCTGGTCCCGATTCCTGTGGATCCCCCGTTTTATGGATGGACCAGGGTTTGGGGTCGGATACTTTCGCCTTGCTTCCGCTTCTTCCGTTCCCCCTCCAGTGATTTCTTTTTTTACGTTAGTTACCCTGGGGTTCGCTTGTCTGTGGCCGGCGGGACGCTCCGTTTTAAGGTTCCCCCTTTTTATTGGTTGTTCTTTCGGTTTTTTCTTCCGTTTTCCTGTTGTTGGGACCCCACTTTTCCATTGTTATCTGTCCCCCCGTTTAAGGTCGTAGTTCTTTGTTTCATGATTGATCACCCATCCTTACGCACAGAGCAGGCCGTATTCTTTCATTTAACAATTTTCTGCCCGGGTGTTAGCTCGGCTTCCCCATTGCCTTGGCTTTGTCCCCGTTTTTCGGCTTGTGTTCCGCTTTTTGCCATGAACAGGCGTTCAACTTTTTTGTTGGGCAATACTTTTTTCCCAAAACGGCCTCCCCCTTTTTCTTTCGCAAGCTGTGGACATCTCCCTCTTATTTTCACTTTTTTCTTCGACAGTCTTTCCCCGATTGGCTTGTTAATTTTGCTGCCCGGTTTTTCCCCCTTTTCTTTGGGCCTTGAGAGACCCTGGTCCGCTTCTCCCCCTTTTATGCTCCCTCTACTCTTTTGGGACCAACACATAACCAATAGTTTTCTACATTGCGGGGAAAAGGTCAGTCTTTCTCCCCCCTTCACCTGGCTTGTTTTTTCGTCTAGGATTCTCGAGTTTTCTGTTCTACTCACGACGGTAACCAGAACCCCTTTCCACACGTTGAAGTCCCGGTAACACCCACGGCCCCCAACGGCATCCCACCTACACGTTTTCGGAAACCGTTTTTTGGACGTGACACGGCCCCCCCCGTCCTCACGCTTTTTTTCATTCCCAGGCCGACCCAGGCCACTACGTTTTCAAACCCTCCCGGTCATCGGTTTCTACTGGTTAAGCCCCTCCCTCTTTGGGGACAAGTATCCGAATGATGTCCAATGCCATCCCAGATCTTTTGAATTTTTCGATCCTGGGACTCATGCCCCGACGGGCTTGCTGTTTGATGTTCGCGATGCTTTAGTCGTTCCCTCCCGTGTGGTGATGTTCTCCCCCCCCCTTCTACACTAGCATCCGCCGCGTTTGACCGCCTTGTGGCTTGAGTTAGACTTTGTCCTGGCGCTGGCTCGATCAAAGGATGAACCGCTTTTTTACCCTACTTCCCTTCCCATCCTCTTTTAGTGTAGCCGTCCCAAGTTTTTGCCAGAAACCTTTTCTCCGAACCCGCGGTATTTCCACGTTTAGCGCTGACTTTCTTTCCTTCTTTCCTTTTGTTATGCACGGTCGTAGGTCCAGCCCATTTCCCCAACGTCCATCGTTCTTTTTCCCGGACCCCCCCCTTTTCCATAAGTACCGACTCCATCTGCGATTACTTTTCCACGGCCTAGCCCCAAGAATTTCACGTTCTGAACATTTTTGGAGCCCTTCTTCCTGTTCCCCCCCCCCCTTCCCCTTCATGTTCCCGGACTGGTGACACTGTGTGCTTTCACTTGCTCCCTACGCCGGTTTTTTGGACCCCCCCTCTTTTGTAATTCCTATTTCAGCTCGGTTTCCCTTTTTCCCCCACCCGGGACGGCGTGACGCCTTTTCGTAAGGCCCCCTTCGTTCCGTCCCCCCCCTGATTTTCAGTTCCGGGAGCGCATGTCCCGTTTTTTTTTTTTGTCTCCCTTGAACCACTGTTTTTGTTCCCCCTAAACTTTCGTTTTTTTTGGTGTTTGTGCCTCCCCTTCCACCACCAACGGCAAACGGGTTTTTTTTCATTTTTTTTTTCCTACATGACCCTGTCCCTCACCGTTCACTTACACAGTTTTTCTTTGGTTTCTTCGTTTTTTTGACCATACATGTCCAATTGTCGACTCTCCCCCACCGCCCCCCCCCATGGGTCTGAAGGGGAACTTTGCAACTCTTTTCTCCCCTTGTTTTATTAGCTTTCCGGAAATTTAGGGGTTCCTGTATTTTTCGATTTTTAGAGTGTAATTTTTTTTTCTCCCTGGTTATTTCCGGAGTTGGACCTGCTTCCTTTTTCCCCTCCCATTCCCGTGACTGGTCCTGTCCAACCCCCTTGCTTATACACCCTCCCGCGTTGTACCGGTTTGCGAACCAATTAGCTGACGGCCCCCAACGGTTTTTTCTTTTTTTTACAAGTACATCTTATCATTTCGACGTACAATTTTCCCTCCTTCTCCCTTCTTGGCCGGTGCTTCCAAAGATCTACCTCCGTCTGGCCAACGGAGCGGCTTTTCCACCCCTTATCCCCCTTTTTTTTGTCCTACTCTTCTTTTTTCCCCCCCTTTGGATATCCCCCCCAACCTCACCGTTTTTTGAGTGTCTGACCTCCTCCGGGTATTGATCAAAACCCACTTGCCCACCTTGAGCCCCCCGAAGCAACTTTCCTCTTTCCTTTTTCCTACCGTTGTTTTTTTTTCGAGATTCTTCTTGGGGGGCTTCCCCTTTTTCCCTTTTTTGTTCCCTTTGAGCACTGCTTTTCAGTCGCGTTTCACGCACGGTGATTGGTCTGCATTGTCCAAGCTTGAGGTGTTATGTCCCAGTTGATTGACAGGCTGGGACTTTTTTTCGAAGGTGCCGTTTTTTTCCCCCCTAACATACCGTTTGACCGTCCGACGCTGCCCAAGGGCACCTGTTCCGCTTTTTTGAATGTTAAGGATGGTGGGAAGTGTGAACGACCGAATTGTTTTCCTCACCCCCCTCTTCATTTCCTTCCCTTTCTCCACCCCTGTTTTCTCCCGTTGCGTTCATTTGATGGATAGTCATTTTTGTTTACCCTGACAGGTGCCCTCTCCCACTCTTTTCCTTGCAACTTTTTTTCTTTTTTCGGTTTTCTCTAAAGGGGACCCGTGTTAAAAACGTGAATCGTTTTGCAAAATACAATCCCCTAGTTTGGCGAGTCGCAACACTGCCGTCGCCAGGTGATCCAAGGTCACAGATTTCTGTACTTACGAGGTGCCTTTTTTCCCTGTCTGTTCGGACAATACACCCCCCCCCCCGGCCGTTATTTTACGGTTCTTCGTCTACATGTTACTACAGTTCCCCAGCCCAAGGTCTTTTTTTTTGAGCGGCAGGCCAAACTTTTGTTTTTCCCAAACGGTACAGGGATTTCGGCTTGAGATTTCCCTCCCTTCTCCCCCCCCCCTTTTCCGAACTTGTTCCCCCCATTTTTAGTGCTGGATAGTTTCACATTTTCTACTTTTTTGGAGCCCAAGCTTTTGCCGTCACCTTCGAAGGCCCGCTACGGCTTACCCTCAGTTCCTTTTCATTCCCTTTCCTTCCCTCCTTTGCCGACGATAACATTGTTTTTTTTTTCTGACGGGGGTGTACTCGGTTTCGGGTTCGAAACTTTTTTCCCTAATTTCTTCTTTTTTCAGGCAGTTCCCCCTTTCCCGTGTAATCGTTTTTAGCCTCGGTTGTTGTTTCGGGTTGCATTGTTGTAAGGGACCCGGCCGCACCTCGTTTTCTCCCAACCTTACTTAGCCGCCCCAGCCGGCTTTTTTTTTTACGCCTGCTTCCAACCCCCGTTGATTGGGTGAATTGACTTGGGGCCTTGTTCGAGTTCACTTTTCTGCTACCTCTTCCGTTTTTTCATTAATGCTACCTCTGGGGGAAACCCAGTTGACGGCGCGGGGATATTGTGGTCCCCTTTTGTTCAGAAGCATACACAGGATAGCTGGCGGCCCCTTTTTTTGCTATCCCACACTTCTTCGTGTTTTCAGTCTTGAGCCCCCCTCGAACGCGTTTCTGGCCTGTTGCTTCCCTTTTCTTAATAACCATCCTGGGAATCTTTTTCAGCCGCCCTGTACCCCAGAACCCATTTTTTTTTTTCCCCCCCGAGTTAGTTCTTGATCATTCTCGACCTCCCAGCGTCGGGACTTTTTTTCCGGATAAGACTTGCTTTGATGGTCCCCCCTTGGACGTATTTTCGATTATGGTTGATGGTCCCATTTTTTTCCACCCTTCCCAGTGAGGGCTTCGGTGTTTTTCCCTTCCCTTCCCTTGATGTGTTTCGGCGTAGGTCCGTTTTTGTTTTTGAGTAATGTGAGGTTTCGGGAAGCCGTTCCCGTGAAATTGTTGTCCTGGAATATGGTCTGCGCTTTCAGGTTGTTGAAGTTTTTTCTTTAATTTCCCAGGGGGTTTTCAACTTTTTTCTATTGGTCCACCGTTTTCGTTCTTGACTTTTTTATTTTTTTCCCGTTCCCCTTGGAGTCCCTCCCCCCCTCCCGTTCGCCAGCCAGGCCGCTTTTGGCTTTTTTTCCAAAATTGATCCTGCTCTGTTTTTACTATCTTGTGTGGTCGGTTTTTTTTCGTGGTTTGGCCCAGTAGTAGTGCCGATAATTCCCAAGAGGCCCCGAACACTCGTTAACCTTTTGGCCTGCTCCGGCCAACACGATCTTTTTTTCTCTACACCCCGGAGTGAAAAATGTCCCCCTTTTTTCGTCACAAAAGAGTGAAATCTATTCGAATTGTTTTGTTGTTTTTGTTTTTTTGGATTTTTTTCGTCTTTTTTGCTTTTTTGCTGGTTTTGGACCTTTGATTTTGAAGGTGGTTCACGTTGATTGTTCCTTGGTCCCCAGCGGTTGTCAATTTTTACCCTTCCCGGCTTGGTGCTTTACCTACCCTTGGGCCAACCACACCGGACCACGACTTGTTCACCGTGTTTGTTTTGCTTCCCCACCCTACCCCCCACCCAGGTTTGAGTCACATTGGTTGATTTACTTTTTTTATCTTTCTGATACTTTACTCAGACTCGTGCCGGTCGGGAACTTAACAACCCCGCCTCCTTCCGGGTTAATCATGTGGACCCGAAAACGTTACCCCCAAGTTAGCAACCCCTCTTAGGACCTTTTAACCTTACACTTAGTTTCTTTGCTCCGTGAGAGTTCCTACTTCCAGAATCCCCTTTTTTTTTTCGCTTAACCCCAACGGGTGACGTTCCGTGGTTAACCTGAAGACCCCTTCCTCCCTCTTATGTGGGATTTCCCCAAGTACCCTTTGCACACCTTTTTCCTTTGACCCAACTTTTTTGTCCCCCCTAACTCCCCCGGACTAGGTACGACTTTAGCGTTTTGATTCGCTATATTTTAAAGTGTTAAGGTTTTACTTTTCATGTATGTTAAGCCTTTAGTATTTTGGCCCGGTTTTTTATGTTTTTTCCCCCCTCCCTCCGTCACGTCCGCGACTGTTTTCCCCGGTTTTGTGTTTCTCCGCCAGTGGGAGATTTTTCTCCTTCACGAGAATTTGCATCAGGCAACCCTGTCCTACCCCGTTTTTTTCCGTTTTAGCTGCCGTACTTTTGCTCCTGTTTTAGGACTGTGACCGTCCATCCCAAGTAACATTTCAACTTTTTCCCCGTTATTTTTGGAGCCTTTCCGGATTCTGTACTGAACGTTCAATGTTTTTTCTTTCACTCACCCCTTGAAGTTTCCAGTTGTTTTCCCATGAACCTTCCTTTTCATGCCGCCCGAATGGTCACATTACCGTCGACCCCCCAAATTTCCAACTCCCCCCCTTCCTGGTGTCCAAGTCGATTGCGACCTTCTGACCCCCTGACCCTTTACGTTCCCTCCCCCCACAACCAACTTTTTGTTATAGGGCCATGGCGCCTGACCTGTCTGTGTCCTTTTCAATTTCTTTTTTTAACTTTTTCCCGAGACGCCCCATCGTCCCTTTTTGATCGAAGTTACCCCCCCTTTCCCTCTTTGCAGTCGGTCGCGATTCCCCCCTTTTGTTGAACTTCTTTTTTCTCCCTAATACGTCCCCATTTTTTTATTCTTTTGCCGAGACTTCTTCGGTTTCAGCATTTCACCCCAACCCCCACGGGGCAACGTGTGCTTGGCAAATTTGGCCCCCCTGTGTTTTTTTTCACACTTTCCGGGACCAACAAAGTTTCACCTGTTTCTTTTTTTTGTCCTTTTTTTACCTTTTGGAGCCCCATCTTTCCATTTTTGAGCCTCGTAGCCCCAAATTTTTTCTCCTTTGGGCCCCCTCCTGACACTTGATCCCTTTTTTTCGTTTTGCTCCGCGTCCGGACCGGCATTTTCTTTTCTTTTGTTTTTTCCTCAGTGGTCACCCGGTTCCTTTTCCCCCGTATTCGGATTCCCCCCCTTTCCCTTTTTCCTTTGCCAGTCCCGTCGTTTTTTCCCCCTACTTCCCACCCCCAACTGCCCTTTGCATCCCCCCCCCCGGTGCTTAAAACCTCTGTACCCCCTTCCTGGCTTACGGCAAGCCCCTGAGGTTCCGTCCCTTGCAAGCCCCTTTCCCCCCCTTCCCAACCGGAGCCCCCTTTGAACGTTTCCCTCGGACCTGACGTTTTTCCACCATCGCTTTTTCCCCTTTCTTTCTCCCCCCCCCTGCAAGGATTCCCGACATCTTGTTCGGGACACACCCGTTTCTCTTCCTTCAGCACTCCCGGGCGGAGGGTCCTGACCTTTCCCCTCGTGTTTTTTTCGACTCAAAATGGCGGCTCCAGTTGGAGCCACCTCCTTTTTTCTTCCTCCTCCTTTTTTTGTTGTTGATCTTCAGACTTTTGTTGGTGCGGACGTTTTTTCCAAGTTCGTACCGTCCTGCCCGTCCAAGGGGCTCGCTTGGTGCTCACTTGTGATTTGCTTTTTGCGTGGTGTAATACCCCCCCTGTATGCGGCAGTTGCCTTTTTCCCTTGTTTTTTTTTTTTTCCTTGATATTTTGTACAGAATCCTGATCTTTGTGGTCGTATTTCTCCCCCTCCTGTCACATGCAGGTTTCGGCTCCGGTCTTGGCATTGAGTTTTTTTTTTCATTACCATTGGAAGTGTTTTTTCCTTCCCCCTCCCCCCCAGAAAATTTCTTTACCTTCGGCAGGTTGTCAGTGGTCCGTCACCTTTTCGCGGGTTGTTTATTTCTTTTTTTTTTGTACATGGTTTTGACAGGTTTCTACGATTTATGCCCCTTTCCTTGTACTGTCTTGACTACCGGGACCCTTTTTCCACTTCTTCCCTAGTTTTCCCCCCTCCCCTTTCAACCGATGCCGTTTTTCTTCGCTGCATTGAACGACGTCGCCATGTTTGTTTTTCCTGGACTTTTTCCTTGTACGAGGTCCCCCTTTTCCCTTCTGGCGCCATGGTGTACATCCCCCCAGTTTTGTCTCTGACGGGACCTGGTTTTCTTATTTCTCCTTTGTTCCAGCCACAAAGGTTTGCCGTTGGTTTTTGTTTGCCGCCAAACCCCCTCAGTTCTTACGTCCCCACCCCCCCCCAATCTCCCCAGTTCCAGATTTTGTAAGAAAGTTACCTGACACTGCCCACTGGAATTTTTTTTTAGACTGTGACCTAGTGGTCTGGTTTGCACACTTCGCTCCTTTATTGCATTGTCCATTTCCTGTCACGTAGATGTGGCTGATTACTTTGCTCCCCTACCAATTCTTCATCAGGTTTCCGCCCTTTTTCGCCTATCCCTTTTTTTTTCTTGGTCACGTCTTCCTATTTTTTTTATTGCCCTTGTGCGCAATTCTCCCTTCCTACAAGTTATCGTGTACCTGCCGTGTGTGAATTACGAGCCAATTCCTGGTTTATTGTTGTCGTTCTGGTGGCCATTGGGTACCACGGGCTTTTTAGTCCATTTGCCCCATGTTTGCCTTCCGTCACTGTGTTCCTTTTCTCCCCCCTTCCACCTTTCCCAGCCCACGTTTTTGCCGCCTGGTCCCCCTTGGCTACCAACGTGATAGGTTGATGTCCCCGGTTTTTTTTTTTCCGCCGGTAGTTAGCCACTGCGCGTTTTCGTTCTGTTCTCTTTTTACGTCCCTCTCTTTAACTTTTGCCCCCTGTGGCGGTTTTTCAAGCTTTTCCTGACCCCCTCACTTTGTTTGTGGACAGCAACCTGGTCCCTTTTTTCGGTCGGATTGAAGCGTTCCTTGGTCTTTTCGTTTTTTCTCATCCCACCACTCCCCCGGTCAGCAGGGTGCTGGTCCCACAATCAAGGGCATTTTTTTTCTTCCCTCTTTTTAGGCTCTTCTTACTTTTGTCCCGCGCTCCCAGGGGACTCTTTCTAATTTGGTTCGGTTTGTTTGATGGCCCTTGTCCCCTTCCATGTTTTTAGAGGTCACCCGTTTCGTCTTTGGCTTTTCTCGTCCTTCCTACAGTCTTCGTGGGTGTTTTTTTGAGGATTAACGCTGTTGTTCTTCTGGGTGCTCTCCCTTTGCTTTTTCTTTTTTGAAGCCGCATTTCCTTTCAACTTTCCGAATATTTTTGTTCCTTCCCCCCTTTTGTATTGATGATGGTTCCTGGGGACCCCTTTCCCCTGTTTGGGTTTTTTTTTTCCAAAGTCATATTTTCCCCCTCAGACTGTCCTTCTTTTATCCGTCTCTTTTTTTTTTCGACTTCGCCGGCTCCGGCCTTTTTCGGTTCCCCTGGTTTTTTTTTTTCCTTTTTAAAGCTCCCCTTTTTAATGGAGTGTTTTTCTTTTTTTGTTTTCAAGTAGGTTTTTGTTATCCCGCGGGCCCTTTTTTTCCAACAGAGTAAACCTTGGGGCGTTTGCCCAGTGGGAACTTCCAGGCCCTTAGAACATTTCCGGCCCCCACCTCTACTTCATCTCTTCCATAGTTTATTCCCCACTCGTTTGTGTTTTTCTCGAAGGATCATTGGGTACTCCGTATGCATGGTATGGTCTTCCGGTTTTTGGCCGGCGTTTTTTTGGACAGTGCCAACGCCCCCTTTCCTGCGTGGTCCTTTTTGCTTCTATTCTCTCAATATAGGTGTGGACACCTCACAAATCCAGGGTGCCCGCCCTGCGGTCCCGTCTTCTCCCTGTTTTCCGTTTGAACAGGCCTGCTTGGCTTCCTGTCCGAGAGATGTATCTTCTTTTTTTGTTCTGCCCCCCTTCTCCCCTGACGGTTTTTTTGGGAACTCTTTAACCCTTGTCCACGTGAACGGTGAAATTCCCTTCACAGCTCCCCGATTGAACCTTCGGGAACCTCTGTGAACCTTCACTGGCGTCCCCAGAAGCGGTCTTCCCAGGGTCCTACCTTTCCAGCACCCCAACTCCATCAACTTTTTTTCGGGTGTTCCCCTTTCCCCCGAAAGCATAGCCCCCCAAAACCCATGAATCCTTTCGACCCCCTACTTCCCCTTTTCATCCCCATCTTCTCCCCCGGATTTCGGATCGTTGATCTGTTTTTGATCCCCCTCACCTCTTTCGTTTCCCTATGCTTTTCTCTTCTACTTCCCCCTTTTGTTTCAACGAGTTGGCCTCTCTCTCATAAGCCGCTGCCCCGCCCTTGACTCCCTCCAAGTTCCTTTCCATGTGGTTTCGTTAGTTCCCATGAACGCCCCGACCCCGTGAAAAACCCTTTTTCCCCTCTGTTTTCGTTCGCTGCGGTTTTCTCGGCATGTTGCATGGTTTGAAAACTCACCCTCCCCCCCCTACTCCCCCGTTCCCCCCCGGGTATTTTCTTTTCTCCTTTAGGCGCCTGGCGTTACTGCCGGCGAGTCATTTTTTGATTCCCTCCCCCCCCCGGTTCTTTTTTTTCTTATCCCGTTGTTCACCCCCTTCCCCCCTCATCAGGAGAACTCAGTCTTCCCTCCCTTTCCCCCTTCCGTTTTCTTCTTTTGATTTTCCTTCGTCCGATTTGAGGACCTGTGCAAACTTCCCTTTCCACTGTCCTCCGACGACAACCGAGTGCTTGGCCCTTGTCGCCTACTCTGTCTTCCGCTTGGGCAAAGTCCCTCTCTCCCGTTAGGCCCCAGACTTGCCCCCTTTTCTTTTTTCGTCCATTTTTGCCCCATCTCGTTACGCCCCACCTCTTAGTCTTGGTGCGTCTTTCCCTTGTCACGTTCTCCTGAAATTTTACTTCTGTTTTCCCGAGCCCCTTCCCCCTTATGTTTGGCGGGTTGCCCTCATTCCCACACCAACGGCAATTTTTTTTGCTGGTGTCCCCTTGCTGACTACCCGTTCAAGACCCACCCCCCCCCTTGACCAGTGATACCCTCCTTTTTTGGTTGACCTTGGCACCCCGAATAATTGCGCTAGTCCCCGGTCCCCCCCCCTGGTGTCTACGGTGACCCCCTTCCTCTTGGTTACCTTTATTTTTTGTCCGGAATTTGGTGATGCGCTACTTCCTGCCCAATCGACGGTTGCTTTTTCCCGGTAGTTTTTGTGGATGCCCTTACCTTTCCTGTCTTTTACCTGTTCTGTTACTGGTCACCTTCATACCCCCCCCCGCTCCCCCAGGACCCCACCCCTGCCTCGTTTTTTCGCCCCCACGTTTACCTTGCCATGCCCCGTGGTTTTTGAGGCCCACTTCCTTTGGGCCACACTCCCCCTCGGTATAATCCTTCTCCTTTCCCATGCATTCACCGGTATCACCCTTTTGTTCACGGTTTCTTACGCCCCCTTAATCCTTTGGACGTTTCATTCGCCCCAGATTTGCGGCTTCTTTCAAAGTCAGGATGCTTTGCTTGCCTTTCCCTCTTGTTTCCACCGCCCCGTTTTTGTTTTACTGCCCCCCCCCCCTGGCGTGTGTTCTGTCCACGCCACTCCGGTTTGTCTCTGACGTATTCTTTCAAGCACTGTCTGCCCCCATCACCCCCCCTTTAGCTCCTTTTTCTTTTTTCCTCCCCCTTTTTTTTTTTTTGGAGGATGATTCTTTGGGGGACTTGTGTTTTGTATTCTACTTCTCTCCGACGGGGAGCGTCGCGTTTTTCCCCCCCCCCGGACTTTGCTTGATGTTTGCTATATCCCTTTTTTTTTCGGCCAGTACATTTTTGCTCTTATTTTCCCTTTTAAGAGCTGAAAGGACTCGGTGTGTGGGGTCTCGTCGGCGGTCGTCCCGCCCCTTGCCACGCTCTTGTGCCTTTTTCCTTGTCCCTGTCTTTTCTCCGTTCGTGCCTCCGATTGGCACGTAAGCGGTTTGTTCCCCCTCTTTCGTACTAGGCGTTGTTTTCCCTTTGTATTCCCTCCTTTTGTAATTATTTGTGACGTGTTCCCGAGCTCTTTTTCCCCCTTTTAAAGGGAGAACTGGTTTCCGGACTACTTTGGACTCACCTTCACCGGTTCCACGGTCCCTCTTCCCTTGACTTCCCTGCCCCCACCTGATTGCACTTCCGTTTGGGCTGCGTCACGGCCTGTCCCTCCATTTTTCTGGTCCCCGTCAGACCCCCTTTTGGCGCTGTTTTCTGCCCATTTGTTGGAAAGAAGTGTACTTTTTGCACCCCCTCCCCCCCCCCCACGCGGTGTTTTTTCTTGTGTTTGGTTCAGGGGTTTTTCCCGCCCACCATTTTTCCAGCCCTTTTGTTTTTTTTTTTGGCCTCCACCAAACCGTCGTGTCTTCTTTTTGGCACAACCCTTCCCAAGTCCGATTTTTTTTTTATTCAAACGATTCCCCCTCCCTTTACAGCCCCAGACCGCGACCGGACCCTGTTCCCCTCCCTGTGTCCTTTTTCGCTTGTATGCTGCCCAGCCGTTTTTTTTGGCCCTTCTGTCGGGCCCCAGGACGTACTGAAAATGCGGTTCATCACGTTTCGCCATTTCTTTGACGATCCCCAGGTTGTTTTCGGATCCTTTGAATCGTACTTTTTCCAAATCATTGTGCAAGGAAATCTTTTGATATTTTTTTTCATTTCCCTTTTGTTTTTTCCCCCTCAGGTTATTCTTCCTTAAAGTTGGAGGGTATTTGTGGTTTTCCCCCCTGGATCCCCCCTGGGCCTTTTGCCATGGTAGTTTCAGCTTTTGCTTCCCCAATTTCAATCTGCCGCCCCGCTCCAACGTTTGACCGTTTCTTTTACGTTGGCTTTGGTTTTTTGTAACGTTTCTTGGCCCTGGCGGTCTCCTTGTCAGTGCGACCTCCAGGAGCGATTTTTTTCGGTTTTCATTCTTTCCGTCCGCAGCTTTGCGGCCCCCCTTCTTCTTTTTGCCCCGCTGTCTTTTTACTATTTCTATTTTCCCGATGTTTTTTTAGTGCCCATGTTTTGTTTTTTTGACCCCTCCCCCTTCGTCTTGAAACAAGAATACCCCATGCTGAGACATCCTTCCCATCATGGGCTCGCCCCTTCTCCTTTTTTTTTCTCGCGTTTTTTATCCCTTGGGGTGTAAGACTTCCGGATAAAACTATTTTTTTTTTTTCCCGGATTCCACTTTCATTTTTTCCTTATAACTTTTTCCCCGGCGGCTTGGCTTTGTCCTTTCGAGTCCTTCCTTTTTTTGCGGACTGTCTGGGTAGTGCTGTTTTCGAGATTCCTCTTCCCCTTTTACAAGAATCCCTCTTGCCTTTCCCCCCCCCCTCTTTTTTTCGGTTTAGGTTTGATTCCCCCGTTTTGTAAGTTTGTGAAAGTTTCCCCGTTTGTCCCCCGTTTCTTACCCCTTGTTAGTATTTCCACATCTTTATGAACTCCCTACGACCTCCCTCACTTCTCTATTTTTTACCCGTAACAATGTTTTCTTCACTTTTCCGCTGTGCTGTGTGCTGTTTCCTTTTAGTTGTACAAATTATGGTTCCGAATGAATCCCACGCGATTGCCCCGTTTAAACCCCTTTTGTTTGTTTGAAACTTCTTCCATCTGGCACACTCCTCAGCCCCCCTTTCCAAGCCTGCCACCCATTGTGGCCCCCCCTCCCTTTCCCTATTTTTTATCGTTGGTTGTTGAGTTATCTCTGGGTAGTGGTTGGCTGCGGCTTAATTTTGGGTTCGGGTGTTTTCACTTTTTTTTTTTTGTGCCAGGATCACTCCCCGTGTTGACCCTCTCTTTTTTCATGCGATTCTTTATTTTGTCCCCTCCTTTTTACGTGGGACAAACACCTCCCCAGTCCTTCACGGTTTTATCTCACCGGCAGATTCCACCCAGTTTCGTACAGGAGATGGTGACGTTTTTTACAGTTAGTCGTTTCCAGCCTTTATGATCCTACACTATACGATCTTTTTTTCCATATAAAACCTCCTTCCCCTTTTTTTTTTCCCCACTTAAGGCCCACTACCCCTATCACTCATTTTTTCCCTGGTAAATTTCTTTTTTTTCTTTTTTTTTGCCTTCCCCCCCGATCCTCCCCTCCTTTCTCTCCCCCAGAATCCCTGTACTCCCTTAGTCAACCCCCCAAGTGGACTTTTTTCCCCTCACTGTCGCCTCGGGCGGACGTTGTTCCCCCCGTTCCGATCTTAATACCATTCCTATTTTCAGACCCTCTTCTTCCCTTTTTGGTAACCAATTGGAGTCCTTTGTCTCCTCCTCTTTCCCCCCTTTTTCCCGCATGCTAGTCATTGTTCCTTCCTGTGTTCTTGTTTTTTTTAGGGTTTTACAAACTTCCTTGTTTCTTGGAGCTCTAAAAGCTTCGCTTCCCTCCCTTTTAGCTTTCCCCGATTTGAAATGCTCTTCAGAACCGTCCCGGCTTGTTTTGCGGCATTTTAATCCCCAACATCGTGTCACCACTGTTTTTTTTCCCCTTTTTCTTCTTTTCCCGCTTCCATGGCGTTAGTCCATTTATCCCTGTTTGAAAGAGAACTCGGCTTTTTTCCCTCAACACGGATTCACTTTTCTTGCCGGCTGTCCCGCGGTTCTTTTACTTGCCCCGTCGTTTGTTGCCCTCACCCATTACCTCCATAACGGGGCCTGGTTCTTCCCGTGTCCCTTCCCCCCTCCCAGTCCCCCTGACAGGGCGAAGTAGTTTCCCGTCTCTTGCCCCAACCTTTTTCCCACGTATCCCTTTCTTTGCAATTCGTCTTTTCTAGTTCCCAGTGATTCTTCCCCTCCCCCCCTTTGTGTCTCTGCTGACCGTTTTCCCACCGAGGGTATGACCCGAATGCCAGTCCGTTTGCCTTTTTCTGTTACATGCTCTTTTCCTTTTCTTTGACTGATGGGTGATTTTTGCACCCCCGAACACTATTTCATTTCCCGTTCTCTCCGACTTTGGTTTTTCCTTGGATTTTCTCGAATCGGTGAGCTTTTTTGCCTGGGGTCCTAGTAACTTATTTTCATGTTCCGCATTCCCACCAGGCAAACCCTTGGTGTTTTTTGTCCCTGCCGAATTTACCCCCCTTTGACGACCCCCCTTTGCCCAAGTCTCTTCCCGTTTTTTTTTTCGTCGCCGCTCTAACTTTTAACCCCCCTTTTCCCTGAATTCTTCCTCCCCCCACTTTCTGTTTAGACTTCCTGGTTGACTTTTTTGG
>Ga0179593_1376334_pt1 | contig 15592 bp, 14 predicted proteins | sample CZODoug2_1_08_16_FD_185931 | JGI IMG/M metagenome (GOLD analysis project Ga0179593, IMG submission 185931) | Vadose zone soil fungal communities from Angelo Coast Range Reserve, California, USA - CZODoug2_1_08_16fungal (PacBio error correction) | ecosystem: Environmental > Terrestrial > Soil >... | reverse complement strand
TCGCTTTTCCTCAACCAACGCCGCTCTATACTTCCCGGCCCCCACCGGAGTTTCGAGATGATCAGGAACCCTTGTACGCCGATGAAATTGAACGCCGCCTTCATTTTGCCATGATAAACTTTTGGAATGCTCTTGCCTGCGCCGTTTCCTTTTGCTTTAAACATGCTTCTTAGTAACCTGAGCAGCCGAATCCGTTCCTTCCTTCGCGCATCAGCAAATTCCCCCCTGCCGTTCCTTTCCTTTTCCCTTTCTGATGGTACCTCTAGTGAAACATGTTTCAAATGGAGTAACGTGAGAGTAAGATTTGGACCTTCTTATAGAGATACATTTTGCCCACCTCCCTAAGTGATAAAAGATAAGTTTTAAGTCTCGATCTCTTTACCCAAGCTGCTTAGCATTGAGGTCCCTCGATGGCGCCCAGCCATACCCCGGTTCCCTCCCGAGCCCGTCTCCTTCCCCGATAGGCTGCGAGACAGTCGCGCCTCCGCTCGAGTTTTTCTATCTCTGGGAACTAGGATCATGCGTGTCATGCTTTCGGACGTCTCTCGGGCGACATTCGTTTATTATTCGCGTCCCGCGAAATGGGTCCTTGAGCTTTCGCTGGCATTTAATGACTCTAGAGGACTCGCTCTTTTTTGGCATACACGGCATTTGAAGACTAAAGAAATTGTTTCTACTCCCATCCCCTTCTGTTCTTCCCCATTTAAAGCATCTTTCGCACAGGTCCCTTGTACGCTGCTTGCTTTAGAGTGTGTAGTCTTTGATTTGCCTTCATTACTTTTCTTCCCAGCTCGGTTTTCGCCTCCCTTCTGAGCCCCGCCAGATAGTTCGGCCTAGTAATGTTTTCCGCCCCGAGAATTGCGCCTGGTCTCCCCCCGCCGCGTTTTCGAAGAAACCTTTTCCATTGCGTCGTGATTTCCCTTTTTTTAGTCCCCTGCCGAGCGCAGGTGCTCTGGTGTGGCTGTGATAGGTATGATTCCACACCACGTAGAGTACGCTGCCCTCCCAGTGAGCATGCCTCCAACTTCCAAAGTTCCTCCCTGCTAGGAATCGCTTCCTGATACTGAGTAATAAGAGGAATCCATCCTGCCAGGCGCACCGAAGTTTCATCTTCCCCAGAAAGATGAGTAATGAGGAGAAGATACCCTTTTGCGTGCTCCCAGTTTGAAAAGAGGCCCCGGCATCATTAGGTACCCCCGCCCCTTGCCGAGGAGACTGGACTTCCTGAGTGATCGTCCGCTTCTTTCCTTAGAATTCCTGATCCTGCATCGGACCCCCGTAGCTCGGCACCACCCCTGGTAAAAGCTGTATCGTCCCCGTCTCCTCTCCACCACTTCCTCTAGATTCAAAAGAAGTAACGCCTCTATGGACTCTGACTCCCATTTTCCTCGTCATCGTCAAGTTTTCCTTATCGCCAGCATCCCCCCGTCATGGTTTACTCCCAGTCGACCTCGATGTAGGTGCCTCCCAGGCCCGCTATACGTATTTCCAGAAGAAAGGAGTTCCTTATCTGAGTGGTGTCCTCCCATCGGAGAAAGGTAACCTGTTTTCTTTCGTGAAGCTATAGATTTTCTCGACGCCTTTGAGCCCAAGGCTCCCGAAGTGTTAAGTTGTAGTAGGAAGTTTCTGGTTTACTCCTCCAAAGATGGACATCCATTTCTGACTTAATAGAAGCCGAGGTCCCCTTCTAGATTTGTATATAATTTTGGTATATTACTCCCCCTCCCCTCTTTTATAGGCAAAATCGAGAGGAGAGCCCCTTTGCAGCAGCAGATACCGTTTAAGGGAGCAATTCAACTTCTCCGGGAAATGAGTCTTTTCCCCCACATCTTCAGATGCCTCCTTGCACTTCTCCCAGTCTCCTCTCAGTCTGGTACCCTCTCTCGTGATCCTAAGATTGAGTCTCCCCCCCCGGTGAACAAGAGACCTCGTCCCTCCAAGTTTCCTCTATTAATAGAGAAAGACTTCATCACCGTCCCAAACCTTCTTTTCATCCTCCCTTTTTTTTTTAGTTGGCCCTAATGGATATATTCCGGGGAGGCCTGGGTTATAGATGACGCGCTCTATTTTTCTTTAGGGGATAGTTAAAGTGCCCTCATCATCTTCACACTAGCTTAACTTCCTCCTAGCAGGTCCGTGCCCCTCCTTTCTGGGCCCGGCAGATGGTTTTGGGCTTTTGTTTTGAAAGATTCTTCCTTGTCTTCATCGTTTGTTTTAGTTCCTGAAGACGTGGTACTCGCCGAGGATGGTCCTTCTTAGAATCTCTCGATGAGTAATTTAAGGATTTTGAGTGGTCAGACTTACTACAACCCCAGGTATCCACTCTCGATCCCCTTTTCCCTGCTCGTAGATTGGAACTTGGGGATTGACGCCCCGATGGCACATTCCCATGATATTACTAGCTTTTCCCTCCCTTCTGTCGGCCTCATGGCTCCTCGACAGCATGTCGTTCGCGCTGATCGATCCCCTTTTTTCCCGGCTCCACGCCAGTTCTTGCTTATGGGCCGTTGCGCCGAACGCCCACAAGACCGCTCACGCGTTCGGCTGCTCGGCTAGCTTGGGACCGATGAGAGGTGCCACCTACTCGGGGTGCTCTTCTGTCTCAGCTTCCCAGGTATATGCGGCGATCCGTTTGCCGAACCATGGCCGATTCCCCCCGAGTCAGCTGTGAGAGAATATTCGGGCCCACTTCTGGACGTGTTGGTAAACTACCCCTACTCGGAGAGTTCTTGGGCCGAACTTGGTACGCTCTAACGATGTTTCCCCATGTAAGAACAGACGAGCTGATTCCTCTCTAAAAGTACGTTAAAGGAAGGAACTCCTCCCGGTGGTCCTCCCCACCCCCCCTTCCTGCCCGTTCCCCTTTCCTCCTTCGAGGAAGTTTTGAAGAGGGGGTCAGTCCCTTTCGCTTACCTTCCCCAATGGACGAAGCGAACATTTTCTCGCTTTTCCTCCTTTCCATCCGCTGGTGGTGAAATTGACACCAGGCGTCCGTGTTATAACCTATGGATTTTCTCTTCGGATGTATCTAGAGCTGCTCTTCCCTGACACTTCCACAGAATCTATTTTGTAGTGTAATCATCCCTTAGACCAAACCCTGTTAGGAGAAAATAAACTCTCTTGATTTGCGTGACCGTCTCACAAATTCCCACATCTTCTTCGATAAGGCCACTGAGACGCCGCGTGAGGAGTCAAAATTTCCCCCCTAACTACCCTTTCCAAAGACTTATGATAATTCGTCTTTCTAAATTTTTTAGACTATCTTTCTTCTTCCCAGTTCACGAGGGCCCAGATGCTCTGGGATTCTTGCAGAAGATCTGACCCCCCTTCCCTTTTTTTACTCCCCCGTGAGGAGGACATCCTTGCCCGTTTCTCTCTCCTCAAGCCCCTCCTCTCTTTCCGTACCCGGTGCCTCTTATGGGTAACTTGGCCACAGCCCGCTGCGAGAATTCCTTCGATTTTTGGCTTTACAGTTCCTTATCTCCACCCTTCCAGTTCGATCCCTCCAGTGAGCTGGGTGACTTTCGCGCCCGATCTCCCCGGACAGCCCCTAGACCTGCCTGCCACTTTTCTTTCCCGTTGCCGATCTTAGACTACGTCGCGGATACACCCTATCTTTTTTGACCCAGCGTCTATCCCAGCTGGAGTACCAGAGGCCTCCCTTTCCTTTTTCCCCAGAGTTCTATCTCTCGTCTTTTTTTCTTCGAGATTTTTTTTAAGCCGGTTCCTTCCCTTGGCTCTGTCTTCCTCAGCCTCGGAGAGTGGCGCACATTTGCGGCCGTTTCCCGGCCCGACCGTTCCCGTTGCGTCTTCACCGGAAGAAGGACTACGCCCCCCCACTCACTTTGGCGGTTAATACCCTGGTAAGTGCACTACTTTTCCTTGTGCGAGTAAGCGTCCCCCCTGGACACCCGTTGGCCTCTATGGAAAGACCGGACAGGCCCCCGGACAGAAGTCCCGTTACCTTTCATTAGTTGCCCCTGCCGCTTTCCCATCGTTTCTTCGGTTTTTTGGCATCATCCATTCTAGTCCGGTGGTAAAGGCCATGTGCTTTTCATTGAATTTCCCCCAGCCATTTGTAGAGTGACGGCCTTTTATGTTACTTCTTCAACAAATCTTATCAGGATTCCTGCAGTTTATCTTTTTTTTTGCTTAATCGGGCAAGTCTCAGAGAGCCCGTCCCCTCCTTTTGAGTGTCTACATCTTTCCGCTTTCCCAATAATTTTTGAGATCTCCCCCACAAGCAACCCTGATATTCATGCTGGACTTGACCCTTACAGACACCGCAACCCTCGCTTTACCTCTCTGATCCGTGAACCCTTTTTTCCTCCTACCCGGGAAAAGAAGTGTCCTCCCTCCGCGATCCCACTTTCGGAATATGTGCAATCTAAACGCCCTTCTCATGATAGCTGGGTTTGGGGTGCATGTCTTAACTTTCAGCCGACCCCCCGCATGGAACCGCGTACCCCTCACTTTTCCCTCATTTAACGGACGGTCTTCCTGTTCAAGACATTTTCACCCTTTCCCCCCCAGGTGCGCCCAGGAAAGGGAGATGTCAGCAGTTTTTCGCCTCACTATTCATCCCAGCAGGTCATTGGAAGGGTACAGTACCCTCCCCTATATTGACCCTAACTGACCTTCTTGATTTCTGAAGGACGATTCCCCTTGTTTTTTTATTTCATTCTCTTAAAGCCGTTTTCTCCTGGAGAAAAGCGCTGACCGATAGGAGAAGAGCACAGGTGATAGCCGATCCCCAGTCTGTGGCCAGTGAAGCGCTTCCTCCTCTTCTCAATTAGCTCCGCTACCCGGATTCGAGTTACTAATCGAGCCCGGTTTTCCCCCCAATGTTCAGGATGCCCCGGGTTGTTTGTATAAGGGCGGCTCCTGTGGCGTCGTTCCCAGACCCTTTAAACCCGATAGTTCCCCGTTCACTCTTGTTGTCGATCCAGAATTGCCCCTGTAAGCATCAAGCTTCAGTGCCATTCCCCCCGGCAGCATGCATTTACCATTACAGCATAGGATACGTCAGGAACCCTATTTCCCCCTTTCGGTTCTTGTCGTTTCTCCCCTTGGAGTTTTAGGGACCGTAATCCAAGAGGTTTCGCATAGAGGAGGATTTTACACCCTGGCTCCCTCACTTAGACTTCCCCGGCGCCGTTTGCCCCTCCCACCCTCTCAAGCCTCTCGCTGGGATTTGCGCCTTTCTAATCCCCACCTTGGACCGTGCTCTACCTGTTTTCTTCCCGCCCCCCCTCCAGAGAGCAGGTGCTTATTTTTCTTGATCGTGCCTTCCGCTTTTTTCCCCCTACAAAGAGATGATGGCATTCGTCCGCCCAACCGGTGAAGATTTTGACGGCCCCTAGTCAAGATAGGAGTTCTGAAGGAGATTCATAGGATCCATGCACAAGAGTAATACCTCAGGAATTGAACTACCCTACTCAGTTACTTTCAAAAGACTTGATGATTTCTGCCGGCCTTTCTCTGCCCTCACCGTTCAGGGAGAGCTTGGACTTCCCGACGCAGGCTCCCCGTCCATTCAGAGCTTACAGTTTCGGGACGGGAGAGCGCTGCTTCGTCCCGAGATGATTTCCGGAGAGCAAATGCCCTCTGCCGCCTTTCTTCCCCCAGCGGCCCTTAACAGCGGTCGTCCCCCCAGGGGAGATAACCACCCGCGTCGTTTCACCGCAGTAGCCCTCTTGGCCTCTGCGCTCCCCCCATTTTTCCTGCCGTCAAGTGTCTAGCGCCCTCCTCCCTCACTAAATGGCGATGATCTCAAGTCGTACTTCCTTCGTTAGTGTTCACTGGAGAGGGGTCCCGAGCCGCCTTTTGCCCACCTTCTTGCTGATCTCCTTCCCCCCCTATTGGGCGAGAGTGTCTGCCCCTCAGCACATCCCCCTGCAAGCCGCCGCCCTGCTTGCCGGTGGTCAAGCTCTCCTTTCTTCTCTCGCCCCTGCGGGGCGACAGAGCGACGTGGTACGCGGCCGAGAGGAATGATGGGACTTCCCTCTAACCCCCCGTCCCTCGGTTCATTTTTTTTCTCCCCCTTCTCCCCTGCATGACGATAAGTTCCATTATCTGTTATCCCTCCCCGTTGGTATTAGTAATTCGTCATCACACGAATTGATTCCGACCCGCCTCCTCTCTCCTGAGTCTGTCCCCCCCAGACGTTCGCGTTACCCATGGTTTCAACCCCTCCCCCTTTCCTGAATCCAGTAGTCCTTGCGTCGCCTTTTCCCCCCATTGCCCTCCAATTTGCCCTTTTCCAGCGACGTCTCCCTTCATTGGATCCCTTCGTCCCGACTCTTTACCCTCTCCCGCAGTTGTTTCCCGGATTTTGCCAGTTTACAAAATAGTGTAAATCGCCCCTCTTCCCGTCACTCTAGCGAACGTCACGCCGCCAAAGAATTCCATCCCCTTATATATATTTCCTAACCCCCGGTTTGTGGGTTGAGTATTCCTTTGTACCTTCCGCTTGCTTGGAGTGCTCCCGTATGCCCTCGCCCAGATGAAGTTAAGTTGCTTTTTTTCGTCACCGAGGTGTTATTGAATTCCCTCCGACGTCCCATGCCAATTCCGTTCCTGCTCGCCGCTCGCTACGGAGACGTGTCCCTCGACGTCGCGTCTTCTGTCGAGGGTGGTCTGTTTGGGCCTTGGTTCCTGAACCTTTAAGTCATAAGTTCCAGTATTCTTTCTTGCCCTTCATCTTTCATATTTTTCTTTGACACGTTCTAGAAGATAGCTTTACGGTTCCCCGGATTCAGGAGTTCGGGGTTAGTTCCCCTGCTCCTAATACTTCCCGCCCTCCCCCTCTTCAATGAAAGAAGGTCTGAGTTGCCCTGTCGGTCCCTTCGTATTTGAAAAGTGACATAGCCTCTGCGCTTTAGCCTTCCCCAAATCCTCTCGCTCAGGAGGTCCACTTTTACTTCCCCCGATGTCAGTACGCCGGTAGTCTCTCAAGGAGAGATTTCATTCACCGGTCCCCATACTCTCTGGCTGATGTTCTCTGCAGTAAGGAAGCCCCGCAAACTGATCCTCACCCGGGGGTTCTCTCCCGAGCTTCGAGGAACCTCCAGAATCCCCTTTTTTTCCCACCCTAACTAGTTCTTACTGTCCCCCCTTCCCATGGTCAGCTTGTCTGCTCCTGTGACCCTGGACGCTTTCCGATTCTGATGAGCGAGATCTTCTACAGAGTTTCGCCCTTTGAGCTGTACCATATCTTGAGAGTGGTTCTCTGAAGAACTGGTTTCCCCCCTCTCCGCTGGCACCAGGGCTTTATGGTAATCGTCTTTGTTTCTCCCCCTCACTTTTGGAATTAGACTTAACTAAGGCGGGACCCTTACTCTCTTCTTTCCTCAATGGATTTTCGACCTTCCTCCTGGGAATGGCTTCTTCCTGGAAGAAATGTCCCCGAGGCCCCTCCCCCATGTTCATCAGACTGTTCCCTTCTAAGAATTTTCCAGCAGTGGCTGGTGACGATTAACGGTTCTTCTTCCTGCCATCCGATTCTTCCTGGATGTTCTCGGAGAGGGAATACTGCTCTTTCCCTTCAATAAGTTCGATGGTCGGTTTCTACTATTCCAAGTTTTCTCCTGTAATCCACGTTCCGTTCCGTGTCATAGCTTCCTGCCCTTTAATACCGGGTATACCTAGAACCCTCCCGCACCTTCGTGTTCTTTCCCATGTCACCTCGCGCATTCCGATGTTGTCGGATAAAGTCCCCCCGGCTTCTAGATTTCACCGTTAGTTTCCTCCCGGAGTGACACCCGATGACCCCGCCTCTTGACCGAGAGGGATTATCATAACTCCTTCTGGCGAAAGGCAACCTCCTCGTTTTTCTACCGGCCCGCGTCACCCGATTTTTCCCGGGCTTTTAATCCCCCCCCGCGCCCGCACTGAAGAGAAGATGGTAGAAAGGGGCACTACGGTTCTTTTCGGCCCCATAACCGGCTGTTCGATTTCGGAATCGTGGATTTGAGGCCCCCCTTCCCTTGCTTTCTTCGAACAACATGCCGTAGATACAGATTCGCTGGTGACCGGTCTGGACTGATCAACTGCCCTAAAAACTCCCTTTAGCCGCCTCGTAAAGACGTTTAAACAGTCGCCTATGTATTTCCCAGATCCCGCTTCTTAATTAAGTTCCCCCTCCTTCCCTCCGTCTTTTCTCCCTACCAGAACCATTTTTAACGATAGTCCTGGCTCGTGCCTTTAAGGCCAGAAGCGGTCGAGGGTTCTAAACGGTCGTCCCCTGCATTTTCCAAGGGTTTGCCGGCCATTCCTCTCCAAGGGAAGTTACGCTACAGATCTCCAGACACCAAAAGTCAATGGGGTTCCCGTCTGGTGCCCCCTTTCCCTTGACGTCGTCCTTGCGGCTTCCTTCGGCGCCCTTTCCCTAGCCCTTTCCCCCTTTTTCCCTAGATGAGAAAGAATTAAGTTCCTCCCCTTTCCCCCGTCCGTATGATCCTGTGCCTGATTCTTTTCCATGTTTTTTGTTATCTCCGCCAGGCTCGCCCTTCCTGTGGATGCCGCGCAGACTTCCATTTCCCCTAGGATCGAGAGACTGACCGGTTTTTTTTTAATGTTCGGTCTTCAAGGGCTCTCCTTCCCCGGCCCTTCCCCGTCTTCTGATCTTTGGTTTTTTAACCATCCCGGGCCATTCCCAGATGAGAGTGATGCGTTTTTCATCTCTTCTTTCCTAATATAAGTGTTTTTGGGAATGAGATCTTCCCCAACAACCTCTGGCAGACCGATGTCCCCCTCCCACAAGTCCTCCTTTTCCCCGATGATCGGTTCCCTGTTTCCTCCTGACCATTCCCCAGAAGGCCTTTTGAGTATTCCCCGGGCTTTTTAATATGAGACGCCGTCCAGCAGTCATCTAGAATGACCCCGCGCCTCCTCATCCAGCTCCCTCTGAGGCATTGCCGACATTCTCCACCTATCATGCCCCCTGTTCTTATTTTTGTTTGAGAGGGGTACCCCCTCGTGCCCCCCCCTGTCCATTGTCCTGGAGCGCCACGGTTTTTAGTATCCTTGAGAGTCTCCCCGCCCCTAGAATGATAAACCGGGTTCGGGTCCTTCTAGTTAGTTCCCCTCCCATCGTCCTTTTGTTCCTGGCCTTTATTCCTGTCCTCTCTCCCCATTTTGTTCTACACCTGGGTGCGCCCGCTCTGAAGGATTCAGACTGCACTTTCCCTTCCCCTACGATTCTTCTTGACTGTTTGTGGACTGGTCCTAGAAGACTCCTCCGATTCTCTTTCCAGTGCCTTTTCAGATTCGATCTTTTCTTCGCCCTCTACTTTTTAAATACTTCCTTCCTCCCTTCGGATCGGGCTTTGTTGAGCTCGTCCCCTGCAAGTTTACATTTTTTTTGCGGTTGTTACCTGGCGCTGTTTAGCTAAGACCTTAAGGTTTTTCCTCCTCCCCAGATGAAGGATACCTCCCCCTCCGCTCTGTGCTGGTACCCCCCTTTTTCCCGCCCTCTTTCCTTCCCTTACGAAACTTTTCGGCTTGCGTTGAGGGGGGCATGCCCAAGAAAGTAAGCTTAGGTTTTACCGTTGAACGGGACTTTCCCCCCCCGCTATTTTTCTCAGATTTAGGTCCAGTAATACCTTCGCCCCTCGTTGGGCGGCCGCGTCCTGTTTCTTCCCCCTTCTCACTCCTCGGTGCTGCCTGGAGAGAAGACCTCTTTCTCCTACCCCCAATTTCCCCTGTTCGACTATTGACATTTGACGACTAAACCCCTCCCCGCGAAGTTGATCGACTTTATGTGCAAGATTAATCCTGCGCCGTAGACTGTTCTATAGGAACGCTCCAAGGTCAAGAGCTGCCCCCTAGTTCCCGCTTGTCCTTAGGCTCAAGGTAGCAGCTTACCTTCCCCCCCGCCTCTTCCCCTTCTCTACCCCCCCCAACTCATTCGGCCTCCCAGCCTATTTTTTCCTCTCCCACCCAGCCTCTTGATGTTTACGTCCCTTCCCGTCGCTCCTGTAAGCTTTCCCAGTGCGCTGTGGCTTGGCAAGACCCTTTGGTAACCCCTCCCCAGCCTCCTCGCAAGGCAAGGAGCGATGAGGAGTCCTCCCCAACGTCTCTTCCCTCCCGAACCTGTTGCACGCTCGTACGACAGCGGCCAGGCGGCCTTGTCCCCCTTTCCTGCCCGCAAGTTTTTCTCTCCACCAATAAGAGTCAGATGTCCCACAAGAGTCCCCCTCTATTGCGCCTTTGACTTTTTTTCCGAGCATTGAACCTTAAGGTGGACGGCCGGATAGCGGAATCAGTCCATGGCGCTGAACTAGAAGTATTCCCTAGTTTTCTTCCTCGGCAGAGGACTGAAGAAGCTCCTATCACTGATTTAGGATCCGATGTGGGCGAGACGTCTGCAAACAGAAGTTTTCCCCAAATCAAGTCTAGCAGGGAGGAAGTGCGGAAGATACCATCTAGCAGTCTTAGGCGTTTGACTTTTTTCTGCCGGTTTAAGGGCCTGAGCCGGCAATTGACTGTGCCTTTATACAGTCAGACTTCTTTGAGTTCTGGGCAGCGGCCGCCTGGCCCCTTTTCAGAGCTTTAAGTATCGTTATCGTATGGTACTCCCCGGACTACCCGCCAAGTAATGATACGGTCCCCCGCGTCTCTTCGCTCCCGTTTCCAGAAGTCGTTAACCGGGCTCCATATGCGTTTTTTTTCTTTTTTTCATTGAGTCAGTTTTTTAAAAACAGGCCGCCCTGAAAAGATTCCATCTCCGTCCGCGTGCACTGTCTGAGAGTCCTGAGAGCCCTTGTCAGCCGTCCTTTCTTGAAGCTTTGCTCCTTCCCAAACTCTTTTTACTCGAAGAGTTTAAGTCAGCGAGCGTAATCTTTTCGAAAGAATTAAAACCCCGTTTTTATTCCTGATTCTTCTCCCCAAGTTGTTGTTTTTTTTCGAGTTCTTTCTTGGATAATGTACGGGTAGAAGCGGGCTTCAGATTCCCCCCCTCCGATAGTTAAGAGCCTCTTTCTTTCTTTTTTTTTTTTCACGAGGATTCCAAGGGAATTCATCACTTTGCAGGTTACTTCTTCAGCCGAGAGATATTAGTCACAGTTTCCAGCGTACGGGCTGGTTCGGACTCTTTCCCCCTTTGCTTCATTGTCCTTCGCGACGAAACCGGTCGCAGGTCTCTTGAATCTTGAGGTGCGCTGCATCGTTATAGAAGGTGGCCTTGAGAGCCCTCTCCTCCCTCTGCGGTTCCGTTTCAGGATCCTTCTTTTCTTTGGCTCCGACCCATCCCCCGCTCCCACGCGCAGTACCGAATGCTCGTCGATTACTTGGCGGCCGTCCTGATGAAAAGGACACTCCGAGAGTCTCTCCCTGGCATCAATTCCTTCTATGGCCAGAAAAACGGCTGCTTCGACTCCCCCTCCCTGAGGTCTCTGTTGATACCTTCGTGCTTCCCACCGGCCCCCTCCTAGAGCACCTTTTGGGGATTTTTCCCCCTACGTCAGAACCACTTCTACTGCCCCTCTACAGCCTCCTTTTGATCTATCTGCTATCTGAGGGAAAGACCTTTTAGCGAGTTTCCCTCCCATGCTCAGAATTCTTTCGTGCAGGACGATGATGGTCGAGAATTCCGGCCACCCTGTTAGAGTTCAGCTCTGGCGCGCATTCTCCAATTGGGATGATAGGTTTTACATCTCTCTTTGGATTTTTTTTTGTCTAATATTTTCTTTTTACGATTGAGGGTAACACTGTGAAGGAATGGACCTATCTGATTCCGATTCTGCAGAAACGGTGCCCGCCGGACATCCTAGCTTTTTTTACTCCCATCAATAGCGACTCCCCTGGCCAGTCAGGGCTGGAAGGTTAAGTCTCGAGGAAGCCAAGTCTTTTGTTTGACCTCCCTTTCTCCGTCTCCATGGGAGAGGCCTCCTCGTAAAGAGCTGGCTGGGATCTTCCCCTGCGTCTTGGGACGAATGTTTTTGGAGGATGTGTCGGGATCTTTACCTTTCCTTTTTAATAATCCTCTCTATGCTATGGTAGGACGCCTTTTCTCCACCTGTTCCGGCGCCCTCTCATCCCCTTGGGACGGGCACGATACCTGACCAGACCAGTTCGTAGAAGCACTGAGTAGATTTCAGTGAGCCCTGCCGAACCCCTTCCCTCGACTCCCCGTGCCACGATATTTGGTATTCAAGGCGGCTTTTTTTGTTTTTTCGACCGAGCTGCGCGGGAGGCCACAGGAAGCGTTTCCCCTGGAGGCCTTTCTTCTGCCTTCTGCAAATAGGCGACCCCGGCTGGCCTTTGCACCCCTTCCCGGGCCCCGCCGGACCGGCCGCCACCTCCGACACCCTTCCTCTGTTGTAACTTGCCCCTTTGAGTCAAATGGTGGCCCAGCCCCCCCGTTCGGTCGAGCGGCATCTTTGATGTTTCTTTTTTGTTCGCCACCCCCGCTCAAAGGATCCTGCGACCGAGTCTGATTTCTGCCCCCGGTCGCCCCACGAGCTTTCGCCGCCGCTGCTCATCCGTAATGGAAACAGGTGCTCCCCCCCCCCGATTCCACTAACTTTGCTGAGAGGTACCCTTCCCAGCTGGCCACCAGGATCGACGATGCTTCTTCAGCCCCCTGCTTAATACCTAGGCCACCTGAGAGGGAAGATTTTTTCTAGGACTGCTTTATCGTCGCCGAGCTGTCCGGTTCTTCTGGACTGATTTGTGCGCAACACCAAGGTCTTTCCAGCGACTAGGTTTTCGTATACAGGCTCGCTAAGGAACGGTTCCAGCCGGGTCCTCTTCAACCTAGACGACGGCCCTGGTTGCACCTGCGGGGGCTTGCATACCCCCGGTGTCCTTTGTCCGACTTTCCCGGTTTCCTCTCCCCGTTTTCCTATTTGACACACGTGTGTAGATTGCTGACCGCCAAGACGTTAAGGACTTTTTCCAGCGTTAAATTATTCCAAACACCTTTGGGGTCATTTCGTGTTTTCCAGGCGCTCTGCTGTTCCTTTTTGATCGGTTATAAAGACGTTAGCCGTGAGGTAAAGAGGGGTCGAGCTCGCTCCCTCACTTGTGTACCCTTCCCGTACCCCGTATGACCGGAGTGTATGTTCCTCGGCTTCAAAGGTTTTTTTTTTCAACTCTTTTCACGCCGGATGAGGATCCTTTTGATTGTAGTGAAAGGCCCTCATTTGACATAGACTGTGACCCTCGATTTTACCCTTTGTTGTTGTTTGATATATCACAAATTCTCTTTTATCTGATGGAATTGCCCCTCTCCCCCTGCACCACCTCTCGCCACCAGAGTGTCACTCCGTGATACCGAAAATTTTTTCCTTCCTAAACATGCCCCCCTTTTTTTTCCCGCGCCAGACACTGGCTGGTGTTTCATTTGAGAGACGATCCCAATTTTTCCCCGCCTCCTGGATGGAGGAAACCGACCAGCCGAAATATCCCTGAAATTTGCGCCTCGAAACTAATTTACCTTGAACCCCGGTACTTGCTGTCAGTCTAGGGCCTGTTAATATTTTAACCACTTCCTTTTCTCGGAACTTTAGAGATAAGGGGTTCCAGTATGTCCAGCGAGTCTCCGTATTCCCTCCCCCTCGCAGGTTTTCCCCTATGGCAGTTTACTATACCCTACCATTCCTGGCCCCATATACCGGCGATAGAATTGACAGGCCTCATACCTGATCCGGCATCGTTCCTTGACAGTGAACTTTTTCGCCTCCTAGCCCCGAGGAGAAGGAAACTTTCCTCTCCCCCGCGATAGAAAAGATCGTGGGCATAGTCGTATAAGCCCTCCCTTTCAATAAAGTACTCCGCGACAGTCCCCCCCGGCTCGAGCGCTTGTCCGCCACTAGCGAATTTTTACCAGGAAGCGCTACTCCCGCGGCGGTAGGGCCTTTTTATTTGATGCGCGTACCCCCCCCCCCGCCCAGGACCCCGATCGGTTATTTGATGAATGGCGCGTTTGCTCTAAGCAAGGCAGGTTAATTCATAAAGGCCTCCGTGTCTCCCAATATGACCCCTTCGGCCTTTTGACCAGAACTAGGCGCCGGTAATTACATTGTCTCCCTGGCTTGAGTTTTTCCCTTGTAAGGTCTTAGAAGGTCACTTTCCCCCCAGTCCCCTACTGCTAGATATTGAGGCAGGCCTCCTCTCTCAGTCTTATCTCCCATTCCTGTTAATGGAAGCCTCGCTCATTGAGCCTGGGCCAACAGCTCCTTATCATAAAAGCCTGTTCAAGCGCGGCCCGTTTTCCCCCCAGGTTCACAGAATATTTTTTTGCCCGTGTATATCGACTTGTGTTATTTGTCTCTCATTTCAGCGCTTCACAGAACCCCTCTCCAGTGGCCTGATCAGTGCCAAGAAACAATTTTTCTTTTTTTTACAAGACATCGAACCCCTTATGCATTGCGGAGGAGAATTTCTTAAAGCCCTACATCAGCGCCCTTTAAGGACTCCAGAGTAGTTACTTTTTTCCACCAGTGATTTCTGGTCAGCTCGACCAGGCCCTAGCCCCCTGTTCTTCAAGCAGATGGAGGCAAACACCTGCCTTTCCCCTTCATTCTTTTCCCTGGAGTAGGGTGTCGCGATTCTTTCTGTCCCATTTATGTCCGGCTCCTTAAAAGTTCTGATGGTCTCCGCTCTGCATGGAGCATGGCTTCCCAGCGATCTACAATTTCTGGCCCCCCTCTACAATTTCCCCGATGTAAGTCACGCGCTCTTTGAGCAGATGTGCTTCCTCAAAGTCCTCGTCCATGGTACGGAAACTTATAGCACATCCGTAAATTTCTCTTACGACGCAGTAGAATCTTTATTTGGTCCCGCTTCTGAGGCTTACTCTCTCGAAGCATTCCCTTCGCTTATCCTCAGTCATTGGTCGTCGGAAGCCCCGAGGCCCCTCCTTAGTCTTCCCCTGTGCGTCCTTATAAGATTCTACAATCCTTCTTCTTCCACGAAGAATTGGTCCGTTCCGTAGCATTAAGTGTTGATGGGACCTGACAGCGCCTCCACTGGAATTTAGGAATCTTTTCCCCTGCCGTCCCTTATCGCGATTTCACGTGTATCTATGATTACTCCCCATTACCCTCCCCTGTCCATATTCCACGATGAGCGGCTATCCGTCTGCTTAAGAGTAATTTTCAAAAAGATGAGGCTCCCTTCGACCCCCTGCGTCTACGGGCCTCCCTGCGCCAGGCCCCTCGCCGCCCCGCCTGCAAGTAGAGGAACATCGACGTATCTCTCTGCGATGTCTTTTTATCGAATTCAAGTCTTCATTCATGTTTCCCCCCTCTTGACCAGTTCCCTCTTCCGTCATCTGCTCCGATTCAGATCCCTACAGGAAGAAAACGTCATATATCAAGTTTACCTACATTTTGGAGGTGAGTAGCTCTCCTTTTATCTATACGTTGCGGACGGCGGGCTGATGAGCCTTCTTCGTCTGTCGGGCGGTTCTTTCAACCTATGGAATTCCCTCAGGAAGGTATACATCCTATGCAGGATTACTGATCTCCTCGCTTTCCCCTTCCTCTTTCCCTTCCTTACCAGGGAGGTCACTCTTGGAATGGGCGTCCTTTGGGTGGCCAGTCTCCCCTGCAATTATTTCTTGACGCGTATTTTTCCGCAGCGT
>Ga0179593_1314106_pt1 | contig 15592 bp, 19 predicted proteins | sample CZODoug2_1_08_16_FD_185931 | JGI IMG/M metagenome (GOLD analysis project Ga0179593, IMG submission 185931) | Vadose zone soil fungal communities from Angelo Coast Range Reserve, California, USA - CZODoug2_1_08_16fungal (PacBio error correction) | ecosystem: Environmental > Terrestrial > Soil >... | reverse complement strand
GCTCGTCCATACACATTCTTTAGGGTTCCAGGCGTTGAGGCGACGGTCCCCGCCAGATTTGGATTTTCTTCCGTTTTGTCCCCGCTCGTTTGCGCACCGGTTTTTTGCCTCGCCCCCACTTGTATTTCCTGGTTTCCAGGTCCACTTCAAGCTGTCCCACGGCTTCTTGCATTCACGTTGATGCGACGCCATTCGCGCAACACATCTTCTTGGTGGGGGATTTCGAGTTTTCCGACGTGGAATTGACACCGTGTTTTTTCTTTAACTTTTCGTTTTTTCGATCCTCTGGGTTTTGTTGGCGTGGACCTTGTTCTGAGAGTTTTTTGACCTCCTTTGTCGATGAGCTCCGCTCGTTATATACACCCTTCGAGCGAAGTACTGTGCTCTTGCAGGCTTGGTCAAAGTTCCCTTGACTACGTTCCTTTTGGCGTTGAGTCAGAGGAGTCGCCCCTTATACGCGGACGGAAGTCTCTTATTTTTAAAGGTTGCCGCTCTTCTGTGATCTGCCTCGGGAATCACATTTGCCCGGACTACCGTCTAAGTTTTTAACTGGCGGAACGGTCTTTTGAGGACTTTTAGTCGTTACCACGCTCTCCTTTTGGGGTCCTGCCCTTGGACACGGGATAAGCTGTGTGGCCATAGATGTAGCTTCTCCGTTTTTCAATGCGTTTGACTCCGTCTCGTTTTGGTTTCTTTTCCCCCTAATGGCTTTTTTGGCCATTCTCTACCCTTCCCGCAGAACGTTGCGGCGTTTTGTGTTGCCTCTGTTTGGGTCAGAGGCCTGTTTAAAACCGAGCCCCCTCGTTTAATTTGGTGATGGGGCTGCTGGGACCCGTGCCCCGTAGTTTGGTCATTATTGGTCTTTTTCTTTTTCGGTTAGGAGCTTCTTTTGCGCATGCCCCTTGAACTTCCCCATGTCTGTTTTGTTTACTTTTCGGTGCGCGCCATGACCACTTGACTTTTTCGCTTTCTTGTGCCAGTTCTCCATTTATTATCTTCTAATTGATTGCGCTTCCTCTTCTTACGACATTGTGTCCTGAGTCGTGTGATGTCACATTCCTGATTGGAGTCCCCATGAAAACTTGTTTTTCCTCTTCCCCCTCAACTGGCGCATTTTCTTTTTCCTTTTTCAACTTTTTTTTCCGTCTGAGATTTACTTATTAGTTTTGTCGACGAAGCGGCGTTGGCTGTGGATGCGGCACTCTTAGTTCTGTTTTTCCTCTCGACTGCCTTCTTTTTAGACTTTCCAGCGCTTATCAACTTTGAGCGCCCCCCCTATGCACTAATGCAGTTTCCCTCTTCCGTACTTCTCTGCCTTACGGTAGATTCGACTTTTCCAGTTGCGTTGAAGTATGTATTTTGGAATGAGTGCCCTGTTGTCGACTTTTCGTCTACTTCTGGCATCTTTAGTGCTGACTGTTTATTTTTTCGATCCACTCGCGGACCTTCCGTTGCATCGTCGTTTCCCCCTTGCTCGTTGAGTGGTCGCTAGTACGTTTGCGGTTGCGTCTCTCCATTTTGGTTTGCCCGCCGAGGGCGCTTTTGTACTCCCTTTCTTGGGATTGTTTTTCCTTATTTCTTAGTTTTTTGCTTTAGTCTTTTCAGTAAGCTCCGAATCCTCTTGCCTTCTTCCTGGCAGATCTGGTCTTCATCCAACTTTCCTCAAACTTTGCGCCCATTGTCCCACTTCTTTGACTGCTGCTTTATTGATCGCGTTTTGATTTGTCTATGGTCTCGGTTGATTTTTCGTTTTTGTCCGATTGTCCCCATCCAAGTCCTTCCGTCTCTCGCATTACTTGCCTGAAGCCTTTTTGTTTCAAGGTCCGTCGTGTATCGCTCGGCCTTTGCTTTGCATCTCTGTGTTCCCCCCTTGGTATTGATTTTTAAGGCGATGCGTTTGTCTCTTATTTCGCTTATTGCAGACCACCAAGCTCGATTTTCGTATTCCATCTCATATTCCTATCAGACCGATTTTGAGTATTTCGCCCCGACTTAGACAAGGCTGGGGTTGTTCCTTAGCTGGACATCTTGTTCGTTTGTTTTCTTTGTTTCCTTCCTACTGATCTCGCTCGCTAGTAGGACTTTTCGGCCTGACAGGATTTTCTTTGGCAGGAACAGGTTTCCAGTCCTGGAGGAAAGGTGTAAAGGCGGGGCGGGTATAAGGTGTCAAGGTATGGAAAGAATATAAGGGCTTAAAAAACTCAGGAAAGAGTCAGGGTGAAGGATAGAGGTGCCTTTTACCCCTAGATTCCTGGCCGCATTCGCCCCCTTTCGTGACGATTCCTGTTTTTTTTGTCCCCCTTCCTTGACCTCATCCTCCCTAAGCAGCACGCCCTTCCGGTCGTTTTTCGGCATCGGTTGTGGGGAATATCTTGACTCTAAATTTTCTTGTGGATGGGTTATCCCCACGCGAAATCATTGCCACCGTGCTTCGCAAAGTTGGTCGGATTTTTTGGACCGGAGCTGTTTTTCCCCAGTAGGCGAGGCAACAAAGGAGTTGTTGTAACGCGGCTTTTCTCCGGGTCATTCCGGTCTTCCCCATTTCTGATTTTATTTTCAGCCAAGGAAACCTTTAATGTGTATTCCCCTTTGCAGACTTTAGTATGCGGCCAAGGCTGAGATATTCTCCTTTCTTTTTTCCTCCTCCATTTTTTTTCGTTTTTTCGCTCACGCTCCTCCTATGTTGGGAGTGTGTCCGTGCAGATCTGTCCACCTCCCCCTGCCCCAAAAAAAGCCGGTCACCAACATCTGTAATTGGAGTGAAGTGATTTTCTCGATCGGCTCTCCTCGCTCTGGTACCCCAGAAGCTATTTCTGGAAGATTCTTCTGTTGGTAACTAGAACCACTAGGAAAGCATATTGTGGTTGACACTCGTCCCTTTTTAGTTCCCCGTTACTTCCGGTGCCGCCAACCCCAGCGGTTTGCCGGATTAGGAGTCGCACAAATGTACGCAGAAAAAAGCGGCAGACCTTAGCCACAGTCCACCAATCTTGCCTTCTCCTGTTGACATCACAGGTAAACAATACGTTTTTTCCTTCTTTTCGGTGCGGGCGGAGGAGAAGGTCGGCAAACAGTGTTGGGGGTAGGGGTTACCGAAAACTTCTTTTCGTCACTGATGAGATGTGTTTACCTTTGGTTGTCCTTTCAATATAGCTGGATCGCCTCCCTTGGACTTGTTAACTTTTCGGCCGGCCTGCGCTACCTCGTGGAAAGCGGTAAAGTCACGGTTTTACAGTATAGACATGAAACCAACTCACGCTACCGCGCCGCCCTAGCAAAAGATGATCCCCGTTTCATTACCAAAGCGCGTGTTCAGCCTGATGTTGGCGAATTCCTCACGCGGCGAGCTTGAGGTTACAGCTTGTCCTTTGCTTTTCCTTTGGAAACATATGGAACCCTTGCCCCCCTTGGTTCTCAGGTATTCTACGACACCTGCGCCGAGACGATAAACGTTGTTTTCCCCTCGTTGAACCCCCCCCTTGTTTGCGTTTGTAGGAGATTTCGAGTCCCCCTTTTGGTTTTCATTTTTTTCCCATGGACATAGCTCTTCAGAAGGCCCAAAACCCAAAGATAAAAGTCCAAACAATACGCGGCATTCCTTACACCCGGAAGAGTCCCGTCCTCGTATCCTTTATAGTTTAGTTCGCCTTTTGGTGGCAGCGGTTCCGGTTTACATATTTTTCTATGAACGACTTAGTTTTTTTTGCCGGCTTGTTATTGTAGAGGTCATAAGCTTTTTGCGAGAAAATGTGCCATGCCGAGTCACCGGCCCCTCGGCAGCGAGACGGCGTACCCCTTTCGTTTGGCCTCCAACGATGAGCGCCGGCAGGCCTCCCTGGTTCTGCCAATCAAATATTAGTTGTCGTTTTTGCCCCGTGACGCGCATTCCTCTCCCGGTTTCGTCCGAACGAATACAAGTGTTTTCCGTTTATCCGAGCGCCATTTCCACCGCGAGCCCTTCGGGCTCAGTCGCCTCCTTTTCTACTGAGTCGTGGCTTTGAAGTGATGCAAGACTGGTACTATTCGCTGTCTCTTATTTTTATCGGTTTGTCGCTAAAGAGTGATCAGTTCGATGCGGCTCCGTTGTTAACAGCATTGCCAGTCTCTACTTACAGTTTGCAACTCGCTTCATTTCCGCTTTGACACCGCCCTTTTTCTTTCTGTCCCCTCCCATCTCCTTTAGGCGCCAGTTTCTGCCAAGTGCACGAGTTTTTGCGCCTGGCGCTCCGTGGCATAAATACCGCCCCCCAATGGGAAAAACCAGCCTAACAATGAAACCAAACACAAAAAATGGACCCCCCTTTTGACAGTTTTCCCATGTTTTCTTGACGGCCCCTCCCCATTGTCTGTTTTCCCAATCTTTTACCATCACACGTTGGGTGACTCAAAAATTGGTTGTCGGTCAACGACGCTCTTTTACTTTTTCCGCGTATCACCCCCGCTAATTTCCAGTCGGGCACCCCCCACCCGCTCGCAAATTCCAGTTGACCATTCTCATTGCCCCTATTTCATAGACCTGCTTGCCGCCCACCTACAGAATCTCGGCCACTCGTCACGCAATCTGCCCACCCCTCTCCGGGTTTTTAGTCATCACCCCTTACTTTGCCTGGCTCGGGTTCCGCGTTTTCTTTTGACATGCACCTTGGCTAGTACGAGTGAGCGCGAGGTTCGGAGCTTGACTTTCCAATGTTCTTTTGCCCATCCCAGCCTCACCCCACTCGTTCTTAATCTTCTTGGTCTTTGACTCCTCTATTTGCAACATTTTATGTCGCACGGTCGGGAAGAAACCGTATCTTTGATCTCACAATCCGAACGATTTTCCCTCTTTTATGATAGTTCGTCTATGATTCTAAACTATTCCGAGCGCCTTTGCCTGTTTTCCGCTGTTAGCGGAGCGTACCGTTGGACGGCTCAGTCCTCTCCCACATCGTCTTCTCGGGCTGATCCGAGTCACATTCTTTATTTCCTCACTCGAGTTTTCTGAATGCTACTTTTTGGCGATATCTACGTACTTCTTTCCCCCTCTCGAACACTCAGCCAACCCTTGCCGTCGATGACTTTCGTTTTCCTGTTTTTTGATTGTTCACCACGTTTTTGGCCCTTCGCCGATGTATATTGGTTCTAAAGAGGGCGTCGCCCCATTTTCAACTTCCTGCATCCGCTCAGTTTCGGTTTTGGTATTCCCCCCCTTCAATTGTAGTATCCGTTCTTTGTTCCCACCCCTTCTGTGGACCTGACGACGTCTACGGGGGTGGTTTTGTTGTTGTGTTGGGGTGTTTGGTGGTGGGTGGGGGTGGTGATCCACGCTTTCTTTCGACTCGCTCGGGTGAGCAGCCATATTCTGCGTCTTCGACGATACATCTGTGAGGAAATCTTCTCCCTTTCCTTCCCCCCCCGTTTTTTGGCGAATTTTTCTTTTTTCTGCGTCCATCCGCTTTTTGCGCACGGTTCGTAGAGTCCCTCTTTTTTGCCTAGTTACGTCTAGCTGCTCTGGTTCGTTAAACCTGTCCCGCTCAGGTGAGAAAATGTGACTGAGCCTACGCCCTTGTGGCATTTCATGAAACTCAGGACCCCCAGGCTCCTTCTTTATACCTTTTTCTCTCCTATCGTCACACCCATCATCGAGCTCCTTCGAGCGAGCCGACCTGTTGATTCGCCCGTCGCTTCCCACCGGGGGACGATGTGACGGATCTCAGTTGTCTTTTTTGTGTTTGAATTAATGGACACGTCTCTTTTTCCCGCTCCTTATATTTAAACGGTTCCCTTTCGAAGGCCGTTCGATTGCTCCAGGGCATTTTCCCCTTTCTGCCGAGATCGCGCACGTATTGTTTTTTTTGGAGGAGGAGCCTGCCATCCCCCCAGCTGCCTAATTCCACCGGCACACGGTCGAGCCGTTGAGCAGGTAGACTAGCCCGTGTCCACCTCCTTTTACGAAGCTGAAGCAGGAACTTTCACGATTTGTTTGCTTTCGTCCCACGTCCTCCTCTTCTTCTTTGCCGGCCCTTTCCCTTAGAGTATCTGGCCTAGCGTGATGCAGTCAAATTTCAATGCCGCGCATCCGTTTTCGGAGCTGTTGTCGCACTTGTGCCCTCCCTCTCATGGGCTGGGTTGTACCCAAGCCCTGTCTCCGACTACAGTTACGGCCGACCTTTTCTCGGGCGAAGGAGGGTGGCAATCTTTGTAGAGCCCTCGAAGGACGGAACCCTTCCTGCATTTTTACCAAGTTCTGGGGTGAGCCCGCTGAGCTTGGACACGGAAACTCGTGGCCTCTATTTTTGTTGTCAATGTGAGAGGCTTTTCGTTTCTCCTTTTTGATTGGCGCCTGACTTTACTCTTGATCACGAGGGGTGGGGCGGGCTTTTTTTCCCCTGCGGCTCTTTGCAAACCAGAGGGAACTTTCCTTTGTAGTTTGAGTAGAGATATCGTGGAGAAGGCCCTTCTCAATTGTTTCATAGCGTTATGCTACCGAGTGGTTGAGCTGCTTCGTCGATGTCGTTTTTTTTTTTGCCCTCCTGACCTCCCCCCCTGTTTTCCCTCCAGTCCCGTTTTTTTATTTTCCCCTAATAATGAGTGGGTGAAGAGGAGGGGTGGGAGAGAAACGAAGGACCGCAAGTCACTGTCGGCGGAATACAATCCCGGCTGTGTCCGCATGACTTTAAACCTTGCGTGTCGAAACTGTGTGCGATAATGTTCTTCCTATTTGGTTCATCGTGCCGAGATTATAGATGTTCTGGCGCCAAAGGTTTTGGATTTTCTTAGGCTGAGAATCCCCTGAGAGGCCACCTTGTCTGTTTTGATAAGGCCCTCTGCTTTGTGATCCGTTCTCCGACTTTCAGTCATCCCAACCTGATTTGTTTTCCACACCTGTATTCGATAACCGTAAAACTAACGTTTAGGGAGCGCATGCGCGACATCGGCTGCATCTGCCCCGGAAGGCATTGAAATTCTCAAGTGGGCAAATCTGTCCAATGAAACGTTCCTCTTTTTCGGTCTCCCGCAGGATGCTGAATGGTGCCTCCTGGCTTATATTAGGCTAGACAGAGTTCCGCTCTTGACAGTGGTAGTCTCACAAAACTGGTTGCGGGGTTGTTCTTCGACTTAGCTTTTTTGCTACCATCATCGCGTCCACGCGTTGAAGGAAATTCTCCGACTCAGTTATTGGCGATTCCCCGGAGAGGCCGGATTATTTAGTATTGTTTTTTTTTAGAAAATTTTTGCGATCGGACGTCGAGTCCTGGTGTATGTCTTCTTTTTCATGTACCTTATTTACTAACCTCTAGCCCCTTGTCTGGCGAATTACGCGTCCCTCACGGTTCAACTTCTTAAGGTTTCATACCACCACCCCTTCAAACAGGGTCGCCCCCTGTCTTTCTTATTTTTCTGTTCGGTTTCTGCTTCTTGTCGATGTCTCGGACGTTTCGTGTTTGTCTGATTGGGTTTATCTTTTTCTAGGGGTGTCCAAGCAAGCAGGTCGTTTCGTTTCCCCCCATTGCCCGACTCCTAGTTCCGGCAAGTTGTTTACCTCGTAGATCTTATCCGATCTCTTTATCTAGTGCTGTATACTGGGCTTCGGACGTTGGTTAATGCGCGTTCTCTAATTTCTCTCTGGTCTTCCCCAGTTTGTTATTTTTCATCCGTGCGTTCCTCCGACCCCAACTCTCCTTTTCTTTTGGTCCCTCAACCCCAGCAGTGATTTTCCTTTGTGGTTTTTGTATTCTCCCTTATAGTGCTCTTTTCGTTTCTTCGATTCCCTAGGGGTATTTTAGCCGGACCCCGCCTGCCTCCGGAAAGTCTGATTGCTGGACGGCTCCCTTTCTTTCCCCCGATCCTGGTGTTGTGTCACAGAGCCCTTTGGGACTTGCTCCAGCCAGCCTTCTACGTTTCATGCCTCCTTTTTTCCGGGCGGTTTTAGGGGAATCCCTTTCCGAAAAGCGCCATCGTGTTTTCCACCACCTGCCTAACGTTGCAATTACAGTGTCTGCGTTTTCGCCGTTCCGTTCCACGTAGCCTTCTTCGATGCCCATTTGTTGGTACCGCGTAGCCGTTTTTCAATACCTTCTTGCCCATTTGGTTTTTTAGAAACCTTCCACGACTGTTGTTGGGGTTTGAGTTTTGCGGCCCTAACCCTACCTAAACATGACTGGCGCGTGTGGTTTTTTTACACCCTGTTGTGTTGTTGCTCTCTAATACTTTTGTTGGGACTGGAAGAGAGCAGCATTCGTTTTTTTTTCACTGGCCTTTCCCCCCATTTTTGTCCTGTGTGTGTTGCCAAAAACTCACTTGTGGTCGGGAATGAGCGCATGCCTGTTAGTTTCCCCACCCTCGGTTCTAGAAATCTAGGCGACTTCTGTTGACCCCTAGGCTTCTTTTGTGCCAGAATCACGGTGTCAGTCCAGATTTGTGGTGAACCTCCTGTGGGTTGAGGCGTTTTCGCGATATTCACTTTCGGCGACTCCGTGACGAACAGGCGTTTCTTCATTTTCCTCTCTCTCTGATAGTCCTGGTTCCCCCAAGGTTTCTCGTGACCAACAACCACCAGCGAGAATTGTTCCGTGGTTCCAGGCCCTGAGCTCTTTCACAACGTCCACTGTTTTTTCCATCCCGTTCAGCGCTACCTCGTTTGACAGCTCCCCTCTCCCGTATCCATCCCCCTCCTCAACAACTAGAAAGTCGCAAATGTGAGGGTCTTGGCAGACGCACTTTTTACCCGGCATTACGATCAGCCGGTTCGTTGAGCCATCTGCGCCTACTCTACAGACCTCATGCTCCCTTGCTCCCAAGTGTTGTACCAGCCCCAATTTTCACTATCCAGCAGTAGTTTTTCTTCCATTTTTTCCCCTCATTCCAACACTCCGCTGGCGGGGTCTTCTTCTTTGCGAGAAAACGGTTTTTGTCTTTTTACATGCTCCGTACCCGATAACCGATCCCATTCGACACCCCCTCTGATCACGCCGCCTCTTTCCTCAACGTAAGAATCCCCTTGTTTATTGCTTGGGGCCCTTTTTCCCTTCGCGTTGAGGAGCACGACTTATGTCAGTAGGTTGCGGCGTATTCGTCTCCTTTTACATCCCACGCTGCTTTCCCTGAAATGTGTAGCCAGAGCAAGACAATCCTACTCTCCAGCTGCCGTGTCCCTTTTCGCTGGAGGCAGCCCACCCATGAGCGTGTGCAGCAGGTCTTACCAATCATTGGTCGTGTCTTTCACTTTTTCCTTGTTTCCGCTAGGATATAAGCTACCTGTCTTACGCCGTCCCAGCCGCCAGCGGGTGTTATCGCGCTCGCTGAAGTACTCGTCTCCCTTCATGAGTACGCGCCCCCCGCGGCCCGCCCCTCCTGCTCCTTCGCTTTGCCTATTATTTCTTTACCCTGTTTTTTTCGTCCCTTTGATTCCTTCTTTTGTGGGGCGAAACGAGAATACATTGCGTTGCTCAAAGCGGTGGTAGCAACTCCTGCGTCTTCCGCTCCCACAGCCCTCCCACCTTTCTATGTCAGTACCTTCTCCTCCGTTCCTTTAGCCGTTTAGCCAATTCCCTGCCACAAGAGTTTGCTCCTTAGGGTGTAATGTTATATTTGTCCCCCCCTTTCCTAAGTTGGAATCCCCTGGTTTTCAATGGTCGGGGGGCATCCGCTTTGCAGCTCTCCCCTTTTCGCTATCACCCCTTCTTTGACCTTTTCCTCACCTTCCAAAGTAAGTTTCATAACTGCCAGTTCTAAATTTTGAGCCCTCCACCACGATACTCCGCTCGCAACTCGATTTTCCCCCTCCATCTGACCCACCCTCTTTTTCCTTTTTCCAGAAGCCATCATCCCCAATACAAGCTTTCTTTTTTTTTCCGTCCTTAGTGTTTTCTATTTTGCCCCAGTTCCCTCTCTCGCTTGCTGCGCGAGGTCTTTCTTGATCTTTTCACAGGACCATGATCTTTTCCCCGTCCGCGCCCCAAAGTGGAAGCTCGTCTGATGACCTACGATGTGCGTCTCTCTTCACTTTCCGTCCCCTCACACCACCCGATTTCTGGTCGTATTCCCCCCCCCCCGCCCGACACCCCGCCGTTTCCGATTCTCTCGTCTGCCAATTTCACTTTCCCCCGATCTCGATTTGGCTTGGCCGTTCTGTCGGCGCCCTTCTGGTCTTGCTGGAATTTGCGTCTACTCTCCCCCTTTGTCTTTCGGTTCTTCCCGTGGATGTCCCTTCTGCCCCCCCTTAGCCTGAGCTCGGTGACTTCTCTGCACACGGCGGTTCAACCTTGCTAACCAATTACCACCCCTTCGACCTCTCACGATGGCCATTGGACCCGTTCCTTTCCTGAGTAATCTGTCGTGAAATTCCCCCCCCCTTTCGCATGTGGTTGCGGTCCAGCTCTTTCTCTGCCGTTTGCTTAACGTTGCACTCCCCGTTTGGTATTGACTTTATGGTAATGCACCAAGCCGCCAAGCAACTTTGGTCTTTCATTCACCCTCCCTGATCCCCTTCCCCCCTTTTGGTACGAGCGGCGCTCCGCCGTCCGTCTTCGACGTTTCCTCGCCCCCCCGGGTGCGATCACGCGCTGCGGTCTGCTGTGAGTTCAGAGTAATTTGTGAGGACACTCCTATCCTTTTTCCTCCACTATTTTTTTGTTGTTGGTCTCTCTTTCCGCCACCCCCCCTTGCTCGTTCTCAATTCTTATGAGGCGACCTGTCGCTTCGTCTGTTCGACCTTTTTCGTCGATGATTTTGGTACCACTCTCGTTTAGCCTTACTCCCTTGTGACTTTGCCATACTCCCAATTTTTTCTGGCCCTTTGCCCTCCTTGACCATAATCCCGGCTTCGGAGACCTTTCTTCAACGTTTTCAGTTGGATGTCCCCCTTCAACTTCTTTCGCACCCCTTCCGAGAGCTTATATCCGCTCTTTTTACTTTCCTTCCCGGAGTCACCGGTTTTCTGCTTCGCGCCCGCTTCTTCCTTTTTGTTTTTGCGAAGGTCGTTAGTTCTTTTTGTAAATGTGTTTGTCGGTGATCTCGCTCCGTTTCTTTAACCCAGTTAGCCGCTTCTCATTTCCGTTTCTTTCTTGTCTAATGCATGGGGACGGATTTGCCCGAGATCGGAGTAGTACGGAGAGTCCGCATTTTACGGCCTTGCGCCTCCCTCCGGACCAAGGCCGCTGTTTCTCCTAGCGTTGAACCATCCCCTTTTGCGAAACGCGTTAAGGTTCACGCTCGTTCTTTCGTTCGGCGGGCTTCTTCCCGTCCCGAGCTCGTTTGTGTGCCCTGCCCTTCCCGGAACTGCGGTTCCCCATCGCTTTTCCTGATTTTTCGTTATTCGTCCGCTTTCTCGTCGATTTGGGAGCTTTTTCTCTTGTTCCTCTTCCTTTGCCGTTTTTCCCGATCCGAACACGGCCTGGTTCGCTGAGTGATCCTGTCACACTGTTGGCTACTCCTCCTTTCGGGAAACCCGTACTTTTCTCCCGGTTGGGAGGGTTTTGGACATTCCCCTTTTTTGTGATGGCGTTCGCTCTTTCGCGTGGTTCTTGCGGTCGCACGGCTAATACTTGCTTTGCCCTCCTTGGTGTGAAGGCCGGTTATTCTGACGGGTGTGGGACCCGGTTTTTTGCGCCCCTTTGTTTTCTTCCGTCACATTTTTCAAAGATTCGGTTTTCTATCTCCCATTCGCTTCGTTCCGCGTCTTGTTTCCCAGACGCTAAGCCATTACCTTTCCCGTGTGCTGTCCCCCTTTATTTGATTTGCTTCCCAATTAGTCGCTTTTCTTCACGCTCCCTGAGCCCAAACCTATTTGGCAGATTTTTCTCCAATTGTGGACTGCTCTTTTTGAGATGTAGTGTTGGCGACGGACTTTGGCTTCCTTCTCGGAAACGCTTTGATTTACCGCTGGTATCCGCCCTTCCCTGTTCGCTGGCGGTCAAGAGCTGACCTCAAAAATGATGATTCCCCCCTATCCACTCTTAACGCTAGGTGACAGGACGTTTCGATTCCTTTTTGGAAGAGTCCATTATTCTTTGTCCGGGCTCGCTTGTTTGCTCTGCGTCTTCCCCACGATTGTTTTTTAGGTCTCTGACTTTGTTACTCCTGTCCTCCTTTTCATAAAGTCACTCCATGTTTTGCCCTCCTTGATTGGCGCTCGTCACGTTTCCGTTTTCCGTAAGAAATACGGTTGTTTTCCTAACGCGGTTGATTTGGACGAGGTTTGGATGATTCTTTTTATTTATTGGACTGTCACTTTTCTTTCATTTTTCTCTCCCTCCTATTAGTTTCTCTCGACTACGACGATTCCTTACTTTTCCGGCTAAAGTCATCCGACCAAAGGTCTTTAGTTACTTGTTCGTTCTTCGGCTTTGTGTCCTGTAGTTTCGAGTGGGTTTGGATATGTTTGCTTTTTTCGGAAGCGATCAAGAAAGCCGTTGTCGCCTCGCCCAACTCCTGTCCCTCGGAATCACAAGTGTTTTTTTTCCTTGTCGATCGTGTATTCGGCGTGCTGTTTCTTCTCTTGCCTGTTTTCTAATGGTTGAGGTTTTTCTCCATTCACTGCGTTCTTCTTCTTCTCCTCTTTCTCCTCACCCATTTAGATTTTCCTTCGCTCCTTCCTGTCGCCACCGTAGCGATAGTTTTGTGATAAAATTGTATCATCTCGTTTTTTTAATTTTCTTTTTCCTTTTTCTCTTCGAATTCAGTTTCCTCACGGGTATGCTGAAGCTTGCCTTTCTTGCTTCGGCCAAGGTTTTTCCTTGCTACTTAATCCTAAGATTGCTTTGGCCTTGTCACAATTTCATATCCGTTCTGTATTTGGTCCCCCCTGCGCACCTTTTTGGACTTCCGTCGATCATACGCAGTTTCCACGCCAGTCTTCTTTCCGTCTTTTTTTTTTTGTCACGTTGTCTGTCTGGCCCTTCAATTGGTTTTTGACTTATTGCGGACTCCTAAAACTCCTCTTGCTGTTTACCGTCTAGAATTGCCCTTTCTCGTCCAGAGTTGACTCCGTTTTTCCCTCTTTTTAATTCGGCCTCTGTCTCACAGATTTTGGTATCCTTCGCCTTTCCTGAAGGCGCTTCTCTCGCATTTACTTACATGGTTTACTCAATTGTCACAGATTTGTCTTTCCCCTTAGCCGATATATTGCTTCCTCACCCCTCTCCCTTCCTGCGTGATCTCTCTCCTACTTTATTGTTGTTGTTGAGAGCGGCAAGGCAGCAGCATTTTTGGGTTTTCGTTTCACTTCCCTAACCGTCCGGTTCCTGTTTGAACCCCCACATCCTCCTGTTCGGCTTCTTTTCCGTTTTAGGCTTGCCGTGTTCCCCAAAGGTGATTCCTTTTTTTCCTTTCTTTTAGACCCCCGGGGGCTTTCGTTCTTCCTCGATTCCCGTTAATTTGTACCTTCTTCTCCCTTTTTTTAAACCAGCGGCTGTGTATCGAGTTCGAGAGATATTCCAGACCACTCGGCTCAGACCTGCTGTTTTCTATCCTCGGTTTCGTAGCTCCTGTGCGGATAGACTTTTTCTCCCCCCTTTTTTCGCGTGTGCCAAACTCTTTCCATGACCTTGTCGACGTGCCCACCCTCTCTTTGCCGGTCTGCTTCCCCCTGGCGGTCCAATCCGTTTCTTCTTGCGTTATTGCAGTCATTTTTCTTTGCCCCTCCCCATTCCCCCCTCCCCCCCCCCTCGAAAGCTGCTCCTTTTTTTCCAAAACGAGTAGTCTGAGATTTGAAGACGCCCGTTGCTCAGCCGTATGCATCTTCCTCTTCTTGGGCGTTCTCCATCGGCGAATCTTTTTTTTCTCACCGTTCTTTTCCTTTCCCAGTCCGCTCAAAGTTGCACCCCCTCCTTCGCTCTTGTCGATATTAAGATGAACAAAATCAGAGATGCGGGCTTTTCTGCCTCTTTCTCTTCCTCAACGGACGGTTGGTTGCACACGAATCTACCACGAGACCCCGATCCCATTATCCCAATCCTTTTTTCTCTGTCCTGCATTTCTCCCTAGTAATAAATAAGTGTGTATTAACCCTTTGTGGCATCGGAGCTCTTGCGAATTTTCTTAATGTAGCGGACCTTCGTCCTTTCCGGTGGGACCTCCCCGCCGCTGGCTCTCACATGCGGGAATGCTGAGACATTCCTCGTCCATCGCCTCAGCGGCGGTTACTTTTCGCCCTGGTTCTTGACTCCCCCCAACCGATGAGCGCATTCCGGCTCTTCCTTTTCTATCAAAGTATTCAGTTCTTCACTTCCCGGGTGGTACGCGAGATAAAGTCAGGTCGCAGTCCGAGAACAGTCGGGCATGATCTCGCGTCCCAGCCCCTCGAGCCTCGTTCCCTCTTTAGCAATCTGATGACTGAGGCCTTTATTCGCCCGGCGCGGCAGGCGGTTTCCTGAATTTTCTTTTTTCCTTAAGAGTTTCTCGGCGCCGGCCGACCATCGGGTGTTCATGTGCTCTTCAAGCCATCACCCGTGGGAGTGTCTCCTCTGTTCGCGCCGCCGTGCTTTTCTTTCCCAACCCCACATCGCTACCCAGCTCCTTATAAGTTCGCCAAGTCTTCCCCCCCGAGTTTTAGCCAGTTTCCTGCTGAACCGTCGTCCTTTGATTCTTTCTTTCCCATCTTAATTGACAATGCTCTTCCCACTTTTTCGAGGGGCATCCTTGCGTTTCTCCTCTTCCTGATTCTTTCCTCCCCCCTCTAATCTTTACCTGTTCTTTCCCCTGATCGCCAAACGTCTTGGTCCGTTATCAGTATCCGTTCCCCTTCATTTTGCATCAATCTTTCTGCCTCCCTAACCATCTACGACTTGCCGGCACTCTCACATTGAAAGAATTGTCCCTCTCTCCCTATCCGTTTTTCTAATTCTAGGGTTTCCCTTTCTGTGTCACGCTATTTCTGGCTCCTTGCCTCGCGCAGCGGTCCTAGTTTTGAGTCTTCTCTTTCCACCTTTTTTTATTTCCTGTTACCCCCGCCCAGGCTTCCAAATCTCGGTTTACCTCTTTCCTGCACGGCATAGAAAGCGCGCCCTTTTATGCCAGGTTGAGCCCCACCGGCGCGGGAAACGGACCCCGCCTCTAACCGAGAGCGATTTTTAGTTTCTGGTGTAAAGTCCCGTGCTCTTCCTTCCTCATTTTTTTGTTTTTTGTTCCTGAGTTGCCGGCCGGCTGCGGTTTCCTTTTTAGCTTTCCCACCCCCGGAATATCCCTTCTTATGTCAGATGCTCCACCGTTCCCTTGTTTCTCCTCCCCGAGCGTCCTTGTAGCTTCGAACTTGTTTTTTATAGACTGAGCGATCCTCTCACCTTGCTGGCCCCCATTTTGACCCCTCCGCAAACCTCGTAGATTATATATCTTTCTATCCCCATCCCTTCTTTTTCCCCCATTCCCCTCTGCTCGCTCTCGCTCTCTCTTATTTTCTTTATCCAGAGCTTGGCGTCGCAAAGTTCTTTTTCCCCGTGACGCATCTTACGATCTGGGTTTTTCCCTGAATTTTTCCCCCTTGAATCCCCCCCCCCCCCGGGTCTTTTTTCCAATTCCCCTTTATTGTAGAGTCGACCGAAGTTGATCCCCTCTTTGGAATTTCTCAAGACGAACCTGGTCCTCCCTGAAGCTCTTCTTTGCTAAATCTTTGCGG
>Ga0179593_1642895_pt1 | contig 15593 bp, 27 predicted proteins | sample CZODoug2_1_08_16_FD_185931 | JGI IMG/M metagenome (GOLD analysis project Ga0179593, IMG submission 185931) | Vadose zone soil fungal communities from Angelo Coast Range Reserve, California, USA - CZODoug2_1_08_16fungal (PacBio error correction) | ecosystem: Environmental > Terrestrial > Soil >... | reverse complement strand
TGCCCTCTCGTCGTTTTCCTCTAAACCTTGTCTTTTTCTTTCTCGGCTGTTCGCTTGTCTGATTGATCAAGCAAACTTCTCTGTCCCCAACCTTTGAAGCAACCTCCTTTTTATTCGGTAGATCTCCCCCCTCCCCTCACCAGCTCGGGCGGAATTTTGGTCCCCCTTCCATAAAGTTTCTTTTAATTTTGTTACCTTGAGGCGGGCGTAATCAACCCCCTTCTTTTCATTGGGCCATACCGATGAAGCGTCAGTATCTTCCATCGCCCGAATTGTAATTTTCCTGCTTCCCTTCCTGCCGTTTCAGTTCTAGGGCGCCTGTCCCTTTAGATTTCATCGATTCTAGTTTTTCTAAAATATTCTCTCCTTGACTGGCTGGCGGACCCCCCCTTTTTTGCTCTCCCCTCCTGACATGAAAGTTCTTTCCATTCCGAGTTTCCAATTTTTTGTTTGACCTTTTCGCAGGTAGCCCGGTTTACCTTCTTTTGTTTAGTTCCCTCTTTCCCAATATGTGCGCTAGATTCTCCGATCCCCCCTCGGAACCGAGATACCTACCTGAATCTCGTTAGTCCTTTTTCCGGAAATCGCTTCCCCCCCTTCCCAGGCCTGGCTTGTAAAGGTGTTTTTTCCCTCCCAAACAGTGCTGTGGTTTTTTTTTCTGCCCTCTTATTTCCCAATCAGGTTTCCGCAAATGTAGCTTATTCCTTCGATGGGTCCCCCCCCCCGAACTTATAATTTCTCCTCCCTTTCTTTCCGTGGTGATTATTTGTTCCCCCCCCCCCCCCCTTGTACGGTAATCTCCCTCGCTGCTCCCTTTCCCTTCCACATCCTTCCTCAACCCAAATATTTTCCTAGCTTTTTCCCTCTTCCTATCACCAAGATAGCCCTTTTATACTCCTCCTCTTCCAGCTCCTGTTTTGACCCCTTTAAATGCCAATATAAAGCCGTCCCCTCCTTTCGTTCCCCAGAACCCCCCTCTTTCCCCTCATCCTTCTTGCTGCTGTTCCCCCTTTTTAAAGATCGAGACATTGTCTTCACCTTCTTTCTTGACTGCGGTGTTTTTTTCTAGTCCTGTCAGACTTTCTACGTGATTGTCATGTATCCCCCTTCTTTCACATCCGGAACTTCCACACCCTTCAAACCGATGGCCATAGAGGGTCCCCATTTCTTCCCCCTCACAACAGTCTTCTTGAATGGCTAAAATGCTAGTCTTCCCCCCTTCCGTCCCCCCCCCCTCTTTGCCCCCAGACTGCGTAGTCTGATGAGCTTTTTTAGGTCATGTTTCCCGTAACTGTGTCTCTTTATTCCTCTTTACCGCTCCTCTTTTTTAATGTCCGGTGCCATTGTCATTGGTCTATTCCGATTTCCTTGATAATTGAAGTGCGGGCAGGTAAGAGATTTTTCCCGAACTTCCCCCTCCCTTTAAGTTTTTTAGCCTTAGCCTCCCTTTTCCTTTTCCTTCTGCAGTCCCGCTTCCGCTACACCAGGAGGGGATGCCCATTCTGACCTTAGCGTATGCCACGAGTCCCCTTAACCATGCAGCGACATAGGGTCCGCAATGTTCCCCCTTTCTTTAGACTGGTCCAGCTTCTAATTGCTCTCTTTCTTTTTTTCCCCCCCCCCAACCACAAACCTCTCCTTAGATTCCGGCGTTGCCTCCCCTCTTCAACTCCTCGCACACTCCCCCCTCAGGGTGCAGCATACCTTTTTCCCCAAAACTCAAGTATATCCTTTCCATCAGCTTTGTGTAGAGAGAATACCTTCCTTTTCCCCCCCCTCCCCCGGTTTCTAATATGCCACTTTTTCTTTCGATACTGTGAGGGGCTATTGTGCCTTCTTTGTCTTTTCCCTTTCTAGAATTTGGTTTGTAGCAAAAAATCCTCGCGCCCATGACAATCTCTTCCTACAATTTCCCCACTGAAAAGTCTTCCTTTTTGCTCTCACTAGTCCGCTGCCCCTGGCTCTTCCGGGGCCCCATACCACGTGGTCGATTTTCTCCCTCCTCATCTTTCGCCTCGCTTCAGGTTTTTTTTTTGTTATTTCCAAGTGGAACCCTCTCCCTCCAACCCAGGTTCCGAATTTCTACTGTTAGTTTTGGTTTGACTGTACCCCTCAATGACTCCCCCCGTAAAGCTCCTTTCGAAACCTTCCCCAAGGACACGATGTCAGCCTGTTGATCTCCGCGAGGAAAACGTCCCCCGAATGTAAAAACCCAACCGTTCTAAAGATTAACAGCTCACGTTCTCCACAGCCTTCCCATTACTTATAAACGCCCCCTGCCTTAAAATTCGCTATGAAGTTTCCTTCGGGAAAAGATTTTAGATTCACACATCCTCCTCCCCACCTACCACTCCTCCGCCCCTCCCTTCTCCGCTCTTCTAGATTCGCTCCGATTGTGGCGGTTTGGATTTTCCACCCAGCATGGCTAAACCGTGTAGCTTTGCTGGATGTTTTTCCCTCCCTTTTTTTCTTCGAGGCTGCACTTCCCATAAATGATGTTTCGTTCCCCCCCCCTTTCCCCCCTGAAAAGCACCCCTTTTTTTCCTCCCATTTTTTTTTGCAGCATTGATTGGACCCCCTCTCACATGGCTAGCGATGCCTTTTACTCTTTGCCTACCTAGCGAGGTCGTTAAATACCAACGTTCCCCCTTACACAGACCCTCGTCTCGCTGATGCTTTTTTTCCCGATGTCTTTTGGGCAGGCCGTCATCCCCCTCTACTTTTAGTTGGTGTGATTGTATTATGGGGCTTAATCCCCTTTAGCGCGCATCGGTTCCTTTCCGACGCCCTTGTTCAACAAGAACGAATCGAATTTTTTTTCAGTTTCTTGCTGTCCCGCTTATGATAGTTTTTTAGCGTTCCCACTTTTCTCCCCCCCAATCCACCGGGGTCGCCCTATGGACGAACTTTGCTTCCTGGGGACCCCCCCCCCTTAGCCCAAGCTTCCCACAGTTAACTCGGCCTTGAACGTTTTTCCTCGGCCCACGTAACTCTAATTTTTTTCCTTTCTCTGGTTACATGGTGCAATTTTTTTTTTCGATCTATAAACTTTTCTCCCCCTATGAACCCCTCCTCCTTCTAACATGATTTGATTCTCCCCCCCATTTCCGTCAGGGCTTTTCCCTCGAATGAAGGCTTTTCCCTCTTAAAAGATAAGGCACACCCTGTTTGTCCTCCTCCCTCACTCCGGGAGATCATTTTAACATCTTAATTCTTCCCCTTATTTTTCAACCTATTACTCGCCTAGACCCCTGGGTTTCTTAACCCCCCAATTAGTCCTGAGCAGTGACAATTCTGGTTTTCCTATCAAAGACTGCGCTTTTCTTTCGTTTCTCCCCTGAAAATATTTCGCCCCTCCCGCCCTTTGCTCATTCATTTTTTTAACCGACCTTCCTAGTTTGCCCACAAACCCTCCCTTTTTTGGTAATTGGATACTACCTCTACGTAAATCCTCTATTGTTTTCCCCTCCTGCTCCTCTTGACGAACTCCTCCGATTCCTTGATGGCCTTTTCGAAACTTCGCCCGTTCACTTTTCCTTTTGAAGACCCGATTTTTTTTTCCCCTACCAATGATATATCTTTCTCCTCCTAAGTTTTGTTTCTTTTCTCTGACTAAATGATTGAACTTCTTGATCTCTCCCCCGACGTTCAAACTTCCCCTTTTTCGAAGTTTCCGATCGACCCCCTTGTTGAATCGGATGCGTTCTGATAAACCCCTACTGCTTTCCCGTGCTCCTGGTTAACGGTCGATCCACATCCCTTATCCCCCCCCAGCGCTCGGGCGTTGTTTCAACCTCATCCAGTGGTCTCACTTCCCTTTCTTCTCATATTGCTGGGTTCTTTCAAAAAAGCTTCGGCTGAAATACCAGATGCCCTTTACTTCTTCTTCCTTCTCGATACTTTTTCCCCCTTTTTTTTTTTTTTTCCTTTAATGGGTAGCCGTTTCATATGCCTTGAGTAGATTTTGATTCCCCCCGATTTCATCAACCTCTTTTTCCCACAGGTCTTCCGCTATCCTTTCTTTCGCGACAAACGTGAGTTTTATTCCCTTTTACCCCCAATCCTTCTCATTCCGTCTTAGTGTAAAGCGGTACGTTAACTTTTGAGGTTGACTTCATTTTGCCTCAGTTTTCTAATTCTCCTCCTTTTAGGGTTTTCCGCGGGGAATACCCGGTGATCTTTCCTAACCTCCCCTCGCTAAGTCCCCTTACCTCCTAATGTCACATAGCGAGTTCCTTCAATTTGAGAGGTTTAGTCACGTCTTGAAATGTTCTCCCCCCCCCCCCTTTCTTTTTTTTGTTCCCGGAGAGCCTCTTTTCCCCCGGACCCTTTCCATGTTTTTTCTTCTCTGTTGCGGACCGAAATCCTCCGGCATTCCTCCCATCTTGTCGATTCCGTGGTTTTCTTGTGAAACAATTTTCCCTTTCCTTTTCCTTTAAACATGGAGCTGCGACTGAGTCCCCCAGTCTACATGCATCCCAAACTACACTTAGATTTCCCAGATTTAATCTTCTCCACCAACCCCCTTCTTCCAGGAGACGCATTCCAGACTAGCTTTCTTTACTATTCAACCGTTATCTTTAAAGTCCGTTCGGCCTTTCCCTCTTTCCACGTTCCGTCGCTTGTGCTCCCTGTTTTCCAATAACAATGCCCCGCGGCCATCCTTTTTCTCAAGCGAGTCTTTTTTTTGTTCCCCCCCATCCTGAGGACGTTTCCTTGCCTTCCAAATTTTTGAGTCCCCGCAAATCCGCCATTTGCTGTTAGCCATGCTCGTTTTTCTCAGTAAAAAACCGCCCCATGCTTTTCCATGATCCTTTTTCTTCCATGAGGCGGCAACCTTCCGGACCCAGTCGACAGAAATCAGCATGGCTTAGTCCCCTTTTTGCAAGACCGATCAGATGATCCTGTTCCCTCCTTCCTCGTCCTTCCCAGTTTAACTCTTTCACAGCGTTCCCCTCCAGAGTTTTGGCAACCCTTTACTCTGGGTTTTATCGATTAGCCCCGGTTTTTTTTCCCTTTCCTAGATCCATCGGAACCCTATTCTCCTCCTTCTTCCTCCTCTTGTGAGTATTTTCCCTTTTCTGTCGAGAGACGAAAAACTGTAGCTCCCCCCTCCCGACCAATGTCGCTTTCCCTCTTCGGAACATGAGCCCCATCTTTCATCGACCTTTTTTCTCCCTATGACTATTAGTTTAGCCTTTCTCATATTTTCTTCTCTTCTTGTTCGTTTCACACAAAATTAAACCCTCCTTTCCTAACGGCTGACACTCCCCAATATCATACCCGCCCATCTCCCTTTTGTGTCAGCATATTCGAACCGTTTCCGGATCCCCCCCCCTCTCCCCCCAGATATGGGCTCTCCTCGGTTGTTTTTTTTTGAGATCTCTATCTTTGTCATAAGAACGTTCTTTTTTTCACTTTCTAATCGTAGTAACTTCCTCTTTGTCTCCCTTTTTTCGCACGGCCGACGACTTTCCTTTTTTAGAGTGAGAACTCCTCTCATCGTCAGACCCCTTTTTCTTAAAGGTAAAATAGAACGACCTCTCCTTTTTCATATTTTCTCTTCCTCCAACCCCTTCCCGTGGTGAATGGGACTCCCAGCCGATTTTTAATTTCTTTTTCGCCCTCTTCGTGCCCTCCTTTCCCCTGGAACCGCTCGCCATGGAGCATGCTCCCGTTGAGTTAGCGGACCAAGAATACGTCTTTCTTCTACAGTTCGAATTAATTCCCCCCTTTCCTCCTGTCGCCCACGGTTGCCATGACTGATTTTTCAACATCGTCGAATCTCCGATCTTACCGCAGTCATTCTCCACGTCCTCAGTCATTTCTCTCTCTAACGCCATTCTTAACGCTATCGCGTCAGGTTTTCGTACGCATTCAGCCCTCTTCATTTTTTTTTCCCCAAGATTGTGTTTTTTTGATTTTCCTTGAAACGTATGTGGTTCCACAGCTGCCTTAGCGCTTTTGGGTTTCACTCCGGATGTTCTCCCTTGCTTTCGAGGTCTAATCAACTTCCTGCTTTCTCCTTTACCACACCCCCTTCCACCTCCCCAGCGTTCAAGCAATGTAGTGGCCAGGGCTTATGTTGAAAAACCGTTCAGCCACATGGTTGTTTACTCACGGTTGATCTAATCTCCGGTCTTCCTAGCCGTTGGGCCATAATTACCCAATCTTTCTCTTCAATCTGCGTCTGTTTGTTTTTTTTTTATCGTGGCAGTCTTCTATGCTCCCTCTAATGGTCCCCCGATTTTTTCTTTTCTATGTTGGGCCTTCCTCGTTCCCCGTTCCCTAACCAGAATTGTTCCCAACCTCCCTTACGTCTTTCCCCCCTTCTGCATTCGATGACGCTTTGTCCGCGGTGGCGATGCCCTCGAAGTTCCTCCCCCTCATCCACGGCTCTCTTTGAGGTAGACTGCTCTTTCTCTTCCCCCCAAGACCACAGACCGGATTCCCCCCTTTTTCACTTTAACTGTAAGGGAAGTAAACGTATCAATGGCCCCTTTTATGACTTCCTTTGGTTCATGCTTTCTTTTTTTTCCCTCTCTCATCTCACCTATTTATTACCCTTTTACCCCCTAGGAATAATTAGAAACCTGAGGTTCAGTCGCCTTATTCCCCCCCTTTTTTCCCCGCTTTATCACCTCCTTCATGACCTATTATTCCCCCCCTCCACTTTTGGACCAGCCAGCCTTACTTTTCGATTCCCCCTTCCCTCTAGAATTGAATCTTTGCCAACCTGGAAGGACCGGCTTCAATGTTCTTCGAGAAAGATGGACTTTGGCGCCCCCCTCTTCCCCCTAACAACTCTTCCTCGGTCTGTCACTTCCATCCTTTTCTTCCTCAAGACCGCAATAGGAGATTCATTCCCCCCTCCCCCCTGTTTAGTGTTCCCCCAACCACGGCGCTTTTTATTCTTTGAGGGATCCGCATAATCTCAGTTTCAAATCAGAGCAATTGTTTTTTTCTCCCTCCTCCGATTTAGAAGGCGCCATCGACCCACGCAGGTTTACTATTTGAGTCCCTTAGCGTACTTTGCCCCCCACTTGATCTAGATCTTTTCCCTTCTACGTTTTTTTTTCAGCTAAATTGACTTGTGCACTTTTCCCCTTTCCTTCCTGCTAAAATTCCCTGCTCCCTTTTCCCCTCGTTTCTCCTTGTTAGTCCCTTCTTGTCTTTTCTCTTGCTTCCGGATGCCCAATGGATCAACAATCTCGCTTTATTATCGGTAGATCACATCCCCCCATCTACCCAATCGATCTTGGCGTTTCTGGGAGAACACCCCCCTTTTCCATTTAAGGCTTCTCCTATTGTTTTCCGGGGTCGTCCCAACACGTATTTCCTTTCTCAACACTCTTCCTTGTTCCCTCAGTTAGAGGAATTGCTCCCTATTTTTTATCCCAGGAACATGGAGTTAGTCCCCTTTACCCTCTTCCGCGCATTTTTCCCTCAAAGATGAATAGAGCGGTTCACTTTATTCTCCCGTCCTTAATGCTGGCCTGGACCCCCGTTTGTTCCAATGTTCTCCCCGCGTTCAATTTATTTTTTTGACTTCCCGCCGGCTGACTATGTTCCATTTTTTCCGATTCCAGGTTGCTATATCTTGGTCTGTCAATCCCCCTTTGGACCATCCCCCTTTTCCGCTAAGAAATCGTCTTTGCTTTCCTTTTCCCCCAGTCAGACTGTCACCATTCTTTATTTAATGGTTCCCTTAACCTTCGGTCGTTTCCCCCCCCTTTTTTTGATTAATGGAACCTCCCCCGTAGGTTTGTCTTTAAAGGTCTCCAGCAAACTCCTTGTTTAAATTAGTTTCCCCCTTGCTTTCCTTAATTAGGTTTCGTTGAACACTCTTCATCACTGACATAACCCCTTTTTTGGATCGAGGGATGATTGTTATGTGCCCTTTTACAGTTCCTTTTGGTAACCCTTCTAGATGATCCCCGATTTTCCTGGCCCCCTTCATCATTGAGTCCCTAGTATAACAGAGCTTTTTCTTTTCTTCCCCTCCTCTCTCCCCTTCCTGTCCACGCTGTCCAGCCCGAGTTACATGTATCTTTTCCCCCCCAACCTAAGCCTCCTCCCCTTCGGTCCTCTCCCCAAGCCCGCTATCCATATTTGAATGGTTTTTCACCCACTCTCCAGACTCTAGACCTTTTTCTTAAAGCAGAGTACTGATTTTTGGTTTTCCTTTTAACTTTAACTCCATTCCGGAGAGTTGATTTTTTCTCAACTTTCTCACTGAGAAGAAAACTCTCCCCATCCCAAAGCGCTAAAGGTTTCTCCTTCTTCGTTGTTTCCCTTGCAAACCGCCACAATCTCTTTACGCAGATGAATGGCCCTCCAGACCTTCCCCCCAGGACCGGCTCTTTTCCCTTTCCGAATGGTCTTTAGCCGTGCGACCGAAGATAGCCACTTCTCCTGTCCTTTAATCTTTAACTCCGTGACACAAATTTTTTTCCTCTCCGGCGGTTTCACGCCGCTTAACCCTCCTTTACTGTAATTTATTCCGCCAAGTAGGCGGTCATATTTTACCTCTTCACCCCTCGTATTCCGTTCAACTCGTTTTCTTTTTTCGTCGCGGTGTCCTTCCCATTCGGTGCTTTTTCATCCAACCACTGTGGAGCTGCCCATTTTCTCCCCCTTTTTTTTGTCGAGGATTCAACCCCTTTCCTATATCTCGGGGATACTCTGAAGATCTAGTGCTTTTCCCCAGCTTCAGTCAATGTCTTCTTTTTCTTTTTAAAACCCCCCTCTCCGCCCCGATCCGTCTTCCCCTCTTCCACCAGACTCCGACACAGTTATCTTACCCTTCTGCCTCTCCTTACATGGTCCTGACCCCCCCCTCCTTTTCCATACTTACTACCCTGTTGTGTTGTTCTCTCTCTCTTCCTCGTTTTTCAGTAAACGTTCGACTCCTTCTTAGTATCTTCTGTTGGGGAGGCTTCTGCTCTTTTGTTTTTATCTGCGAGAGGTTTTAATTTTTGACGAACCTTCTGGAGAACACTTTGAAGATGTACCCTGTCTCCCTGTCCGATCATTCAGTGGCCCCGTTGTCTATGGGCCCCTCTTTCTTGCCCCTCTCCCTTTTTTTTTTTGAATCACCATCAGTTTTTTCCTCTTCTCCGTTCCTTCTTCCAAGGAACCGCTTACTCCACATGAACTCCCCTTTTTTTCTCCTGATTGACTTTCCCATCTCGCCTTTCCTTAGCATTCGGAACGAATTTTCCTCCCCCTGACCCGATGTCTCGGTTGCATTTTTTTTAATCCCCCTTCTTCCCCTTAGTCGTAATCCACTTTCCCCTTACAAAGACGCTTAAAAGTTACCTTCCCCCATCCTTGATCCCGGTCATCCGTTACCCCATGTCTACAATGCTATCTTCCCTTGGCCGGAAGTTTTTAAAATGTTAAGGCAACCTTCATCTGGCTCCGTCGGTTTGATCCCACCTTTCCTTTGACTAACAGCTTTGGCGATCTCGGGCTCCGCTTTTGCCAGATTGTAGTCTCTGCTTATCACCGTCTCCTTCTTCAAATTCCCAATAAAATTAGTCCCTTCTTCTTCCCAGACCCCGTCGTCTGGCAGGATTTTTTGAACCCTTCTCCAGTGATGCGAGGGAGGAACTCGCCTAAACTAGCGCTTGTCCTATTCACTCTCCCCCTTTTTTGCCATAATACCATTTCCCTTTCCTGCTCTTAAATTGTTCTCTTTCTTTCCTAGGGCTATTGGCATTTTTTCCCCAGATACTGGAGTAAAAGATTTGGTTTCCCCCTTTTTTCCGACTACGCCTCCCTTTTTCCCCTGTTTAGAGGACACTTGTACCCCCCTCCCAGCACCCTTCGCCCCTCTTCGATTGCCTAGTTTCGGTGATCGTTTTTGCTGTCCCTTCCTTAACAGCCACATTGTCTGGTTCCCCTCTTCCTTCCTAGGAGTGTTCTTCCGGCCCACGGAGACCAGTTACCGGTTTCTTTTCAACTCTTCCCCCTCTCTTTCCCCCCCGAAGTAACTCTTTCGGTGACATGGTTCCTTGGGGCTCCTCTGTTCTCTATTATCTCCCCTTTTATTCATTTCAACATCCCCTCTCTCGACCCATGAGGCTACCGGCCCAACTCTTTTAGTCTTTCCAGACTTCGGACTTTTACTGCTTTCCCTAAACCCAGATCCGACGTCACGCCATTATAGGCTAACTTTACACCAGCCGTGTCCTCCCTTCTTCCCGTTGCTCAAATATTCCCCTTTACAATTTGTTGAAACGGCTTAAATCTTCCTTTTTTTCTTTCCATTCGTTCGCCTTTTCCCCCTCTTCCTTTCTTACGCTTACAGGTCTGCGCCCACCACCCCCCCCCCCCCCAAACCCCCCCCCCCCTGCCCGTGTTGTATAAGTCCCCCGCCCTTTTAATATTAAATGACCCTTTTTTTTCAACACCATCTGCTCTGGGTTATTTTGATTTTGATCTACCGATACTCCCTCAGATTTTGTTGCTCGGACGAGACAGTCTTCTCTCCCTCCGCCGCCGCGGGCCCTTAACTTCGTCAGTTTCGCTAGGCATTCTCGTACTCGTGACCCATCAATTGTCTAAAGTGGTTTTGTGAGAGCTCCTTCTTCCCCCGTCTTAGTCCTTCCCTGCGTTCAAACCTGTGGGTCAGGTCTTCGCTCTCCTCTGTTCGCTTTCTTTTGATCTACGAACTGCTTAACCCGGAGCAACCCAATTTCTTTCTCTCAATCCTTTTCCCCGCGCTCGGGCGCTGTTTGGGCGAACACCTTTTTGATCCGGCTTCTCCTATTGGTTTTTTTTGTAGTCGTTCCTTCCTTTCGCCCGACTTTTCCGCTTTTAGCCGCGGACTGTCTCCGGCCGGTCCCATTTTTTTCGGCTCCTTTTTCTAGCTCTTCCTTCTCTTTCTTCTCCCTCTTTTCCATGATTCGAGCTTTTATTCACCTGATCCCCTTCTTTCGCTCAACTCTCCCCGTTCGCTTTTTCATATGAACACCCTTTTTTAGCGGACACTCAGTTCCTTTCTCCCATTGACTCATGGAGGGGAGAGGAGAGAAGACGACGAGAGGACGCGTTAGATACGCTCCCGGCCCACTGAAGTGGCGAAATTGCTTCTTCCCCACGTCTTTTTCGTTATGTTCCTCGGTGAACCCTTTCCCGCTCACGCTCTTATACGTTTCCCCCCACCCCCTTGTGACTCCAGAGGAGACACGCATCCCAAGGCGTTTTAGGTCCCCCCTCACCATTAGAGAGTTTCCAGGTCCGGTCAAGGTTTCTGACCTTCAAGCCCAACCCCTTTTTTTTCCCGGAGACGCCCCCTCTAAGGTTTTCCTTTCCCAATCGGACCTAACCTGTTTCTTTTTTTATGTTCAAGCCCTCTCGCGAAAATAGTCCAGAACCCTGATTGGGCTTTCCCTTTTTCTTTGTGAACCCCAATGTCCCCCCCCGGTTTATTCCCCCACTTGCTACCTGAGGAAGGCCCCATCCCCCCCCTCTCACCCCAAATTGATTTTCTTTCTGTAGACCCAAGATCTCCCTCTACCACAGACTACTCCTTTGAGTGAACTTTTATTCTTACAAGCCTCCTCCTTTTCGATCAACGAAATTTCCATCGAGAGCTTGCTGAAAGGTTTTCAATCACCTGATTCCCTCTTCTCCCAATTGAACTTTCCCCAGCGAGTTTGTCTTTTTAGTTTAATTTTTCCTCCCCCCTAAGTTCTCCTTTTGATTGCCTCCCCCTACAAGTCCCCCTCCGAAAACCACCCTAGGTCGCTCTGCTCCCTGAGAACTGTTAAAGAATCTTCCCCCCTGAAAAACTCTTGCAGTCATCAGATTTTTTTCTGAAGGGTGTTTCCACCGTCCAACTTCTTCTCCCCCTCAAGCCTTGCGTTTTTTTCTTCCAGATCCCACGACTCTTCTGTTCAAGATTTTCACCTCTCTTCAATAGTTTTAGATTCCCCCTTTGTTTTCGCCGCCCTCTTTCACCTTCATTTCCCCCTTTATTCTATTCGACCCGCTTTTTGGTTTAGCCTTGTTCCTCGGCTCGCCCTCCCAACGTTAGTAGTCCCCTTCTTTTTTTGTATGGTTCCTTCCCTTCCGCGCAGCTGCGCCGACGATTAAACCAGCATTGACGTTTTACCCCCCCCAGAGTCTTTCCAAGGGAACCATTCCCATATTTTCTGGTATACGCAACTTAATCTTAGCTTTTTAAGAAACCTGGCCTTGTCTTCTTTTTTTAGTTCACCTCCCCAACTGATACCGGCCGTGACCAGGCTATCCCCCCCTCCCCGCCCAGTTATCTAATAATTCCTGTCATTCCCTTCATGCTGAAAAAAACCTCCGGTATCTCTCTCATGGTTTTGTTGATGATATACCCGTTTTTTCATCCAGGTAACCCTTCCTGCATCTTTTCCCCCCCTATGTATTTATTTTCTTATATTGTTCTTCCCCCGAGTCTCGACGGAGCTTTTTTTGTCTTTTTCCAAGTCAGGTCCCACTTTTTTTGTAATCGCTACCACTAGAACCTCTCATGAGTACATATGTCGCTGCCTATGGTCTCTTCCTTCTTTTTTCTTACTTTTTTTCCTCACGGCACGCCTCTTGATTCCGACAGAAGGGACCTTTCGCATCCTGAATTCCACTTTTCGCTGAATGGTACGGACAGGTTCTTTTCCTTCCTTTTCCCATTCGATTGCCTCCTTTCCAAAGAATGATTCAGCCTTTTCGAGGCCCCCTAAACATGTGGTCTTTTACCGTCCCTATCCTACGTGGACTCACAAGTGCCTTGTCTTCTCCGCCCAAGAATCCCCCATGCTTCCCCATTGCGTCTTAAGGTTCGACCAGCATGTTACGTCCATTTTTTTTTTTTTCCTTTACACTTTTTACGCTTCGGCAGTCATGTCCCTCCCGCTTGGATTAGCTCTGCCTTTTTTTCGTTGTCCTCTCTGGATTGCTTCTTCAACTTCTCCTGATCACCTAACCCGTCCCATTGTAAGCAATGCTCCTTCATGTTTTTAACCCACCGTTACCCCTGCCCGTCTTTTACAATCGTTGTCGCCCCTCCATTACGATAAAGGTTTTTCATACCTCTCGATCTGCTTTAAATGCGTCCGATTTCTATCTTGGTTCATGCAGCTATCTGGCCAGATAATTTTCCTATTTTTATCTGTATGTTTCCCCCTCTTGGACGCTATAATTACAGGGACACTGTTCCCCCCGTAAGCACTCCCCTAGAAACTTTTACTGCATTCCTGAATCTGTTCTTCTCCGTGGCGTTTTCACACTAACACTTCAAATCAGACAACCGTCCGGTTGGAATAAATTCTGAGGGCTTCCCGGCCCCAAGGCGCCAACCTCCACGTTTGTAACATAAGTTAATGCTGCCCCTTTCCTTTAAGTTACCAAGTCCTCGGTGGCTTACTTTCCATTCCTCCAATAATCCCCTTTAATCTCATTTTGAAAATTTTCCTTCCCCCCATTGTCCCCTAATAATTTTTTTTCAGCCACCCAATTAAAAAAAAACAAACCACCACTTAAATCTGTTTGCTTGATTTTTTCAGAGATTCCCCCCCCTTCTTCCCCCCTGTTACAATTACACGTCTTCCTACTGCACGTCGCCATCCTTCCGTTCCGCTTTTTCCAATCCCTTCGGACAATGAAGGTCCCTGTACCTCTCCCCGAACGTTGGGTGCGCAGCACTCTAGATCGTCCTGTCTTACCTTGAAAATCCTCTTGTGAACCTGACCCTACCATGATTCCTTGCGCTTGAATTTTCCTCTTTTTCCCCCTCCTTAAAGCTTTTCCCGCGTTTCCCATCCCGTGTTGATTACGCACGCCTTTCAATCGGAGAGACTCTTAAATGACCCCTTTCCCTTTAGTTTTCCCAACCTCCCTCCCTTTGGTTATTTGATGATGGAGCAGGATTTTTGCTGCCATTTGCATTATTTTTGTCCAACTTGAGTCAAGCGGTTCAGTCCCGAAATTTTCGTCTGAGTTCCGGACTAGAACGTTGCTCTCTCTTTTTTTCTCTCCTCCTTTTTGACCTCTCCTGTTTCCGCCGGCAAAAGAGGGTAAACCTGCATGCGAAGTTTCCTTTTTTTTTTTTCGGCGCTTTTTTCCACCGAAAATGATCGGCAACTGGCGACCATCTCTGGGTTGCTCTTTAATCCCTCTCCAGAGAACCTTTCGGCTTTTTTCGTGAAACCTAAATCCAGTTTGTTTAATTCTTTTTGGGCGGGGCGTCTCAAACCTATCCACTAACGATGAAGCGTTATAAGTTTGTCTTTGACTCCTACTTTTTGATGGAATCATTGTCGTCTCTCGGCGTCTTATTTTGAGCAAGCTTCCATCCATGTCCCCCCCGAAGTTTTGTCACTGACTTTTCTTATCTTCCTGCGGTCCACCCCCGTGAGGATACTTACAAATTCAGTAATTACGATCATTTAAAGCCGCTGGATTCTTTAAGCGACGTTCAGCTCATTCCAGTATTCTTTCCTATTGTCCTGGTTCAACCTTTTTTCCGACTTGATTACGAATCCCCCTTCCTTCACAGTCCGCCTCAAACATTATTAGAGGCCTTTAATTATTGAAAGACGGCTTTTCTGGGTGGAAAAGCCACCGCTGGTATATGTTGGTACCCCTCAGCCCTCAGTTGTCCCTCTCCACTGTGGTTATTTTGAGACTTGATCTCGGGCATTGTCCGACGTCATCCAATTAATAATTCAGCTTTCCGTGTCTGATGATTTTTTTCCCCTCAGGTCTAACCAATGTCTCGTGCTAGGAAGCCCACCCATCATACACGACCCCCAGTCAAAGTAGCCTTTCCCTCTTTAGATAGTTGGAGATACCAGAAGACATCCCGCATCTCGAGGTGACTCTTCCCCAAGCTTCCCAGCCGCAGCCTTAGTTCTCCGCTCAACATTCCATCGCTTCCCCCCTTGTCTTGTTTTTTAAACATAAAGGCTGCTCCCTCTTCCTTAAGCGAGTATTTGAATTTGCTTGGCTTTGAGACTCTGTGTTCCTTCCCCTTTGGTTGTTTGAAGAATATCCCACCTCCTTTTCACCGGAAACCGCGCACGCGATTCCCTTATCGCAAACCCTTCAAAATCTGTGGAAATTGCCTTTCCACCTACCCTTTTTCGGAAAAGTTACCTGTTATTTGCTCCTGGCGTAGTAGGACCTAATATAATTGACTGAGGCCATCAATCTGTACTTACAATTTTTCGTTTTCATTATACGTCCTTTCCCCCTTCTTCTCCTTGGCCACGTATGACATTCGTTTTCTTAGATTAGAACTTCTTCATGCGGTCTCCATTGATCCCTTACCCTCTTACCGTCGTTCCCAGACTCTGGTTGGGCGTTCTGCAGTTTCAGCTATTAAACCTTGGAGATGAACCATCCCCTTTATTCTAGACGGGGAACCCAGAGAGGCCCTCTTCCTCCGCCATTCGTGGACCGCACTTCCGTCTAGTTTTTGTACCTAGAAAATTGTCTGCCTCCCTGTGAGTTTTTCCATCCAACTCCCCCCCTTCCCGTTCCGTGCTACCAGCGAGCACAATATCCTCCAAAGTAGGGAAGCATATTGAACCTTTCTGCTTCCCCAAGATGGT
>Ga0179593_1396259_pt1 | contig 15593 bp, 28 predicted proteins | sample CZODoug2_1_08_16_FD_185931 | JGI IMG/M metagenome (GOLD analysis project Ga0179593, IMG submission 185931) | Vadose zone soil fungal communities from Angelo Coast Range Reserve, California, USA - CZODoug2_1_08_16fungal (PacBio error correction) | ecosystem: Environmental > Terrestrial > Soil >... | reverse complement strand
CCTTTTTTGGTATTGAGATGTTTGAGTGGGGTCTTCATCTCTTTTTTCGGCAAACCCCTTCTGGTCTTCCCCCAAATGCTCTTCTTCGACTCTGATAGCTTCTCCCTCCCCCCTCCGTATTTCTAAAGTTTCGCCCCGTTTTCCTCCAGGCTTTGCTCCCCTTGAAAACCACTTCATTCCCCCCTTTTCAAAACCCCTCTCAACGGCCGGCATCTGTTTTGAGCCTTCCCGTGGGGGGGCCCCCCCCCTCCCCTTAACCTTAAGAGTTCGCCGAAGTTTTACGTATTTTCACCCCCGTAGCTTTCCTTCCCAACTTTTTCCCACCCGTAAGCATTTTCATTTCTTTTTTTCCCTCCTGAGAGGCGGCTCCCTCCAACGGCCAACCCCTGTTGCTTCCCCTTTTGACCCCCCACAGTCACCAGTCCAGCCTTTTAAGCTTCCCCCGCAAAGATTTTTTCCTTTTTCCCCGTTCCATTCACCCGCACCCAAACCCCATCCGTCCCCTCGCTCAGAAACTCTTTTTTTCATTCGTCCTTCCTACAAGGCATCTCTCCAGTTTCTTCTTTTTTCCCCCGGTGTTTTTTTTTTTCCCCTTTTTTTGAGACATGGCCCTTTTCCACCCCACTCGCCCCACCCTAGTTTTTCCCCCCCTCGTCAGTTGAGGAGGTTCAAGTTTTAAATTCCGTCGTTTTGTTTTTTCCACATATTCCCCACCCGGTAAGTGTCCCCCACTCTTCCCGTTTGGCATACGCCCCCACAAGTTTACCCCTATTGCAAAACCCCTGTGCGCTTTTTTTTCCCCAATCCCGATCTTTTCGAACCTCTATGGCCAACTCCCTCTTTTTGTGTTTTCTTTTCTTTTGAGACAGTCAGGTTGTCACCTTTTTTTTCTATTCCCCTCCCCCAACAATCTGACCCCCGTAGCGAAACCTTGATCTTTTCCATTTTTTTTTCCAGCCCCATGCTTTCCCCCCCCCGTCCTTTTGGAACCGGTTCTAGGGTTTCATCTCCCGCAGCTTGTCAACCTTCCCTTCCCCCTCATTTCATTGTTTCTTACTTCCCCCCCGGAAACGAGCAGAATATTGTTTCCCACCCCTTTCCAGTTTTCTCCCCCCACCCACTGAGCCTCCTTTCTGATCGCCGTCCCTGGCACTAAGCACACCAAAAGCTTTTTTTTTTCCCCCTCCCTTCGTACCTGCAAATCCCTCCCCCCTCTTTTTCATTTGCTGATCCCCCTTTCGGGTTGCCCTTCCTCCCCCTTTTTTTTTTCCCCACACCATCACGTTTTAAAAATTTTTTAGGTCTTTCCTTTCTAGATTAAATTTTTCGGAGGTTTCCTGCTTTTGTTGCCTTTTGGTCCTTCCCCCTCCCTCATCAACCACTCCGCATTGCACAGTTGTGGCGGCCATCTTAAAAGCCTTTTCTCGATTTGTAACCACCTCTTTCACGTGACCCCCTCCCCTCAATTGACCTCCGTGTTTTACTTTTTCCTCCCCCCCACCTTGTACAACTGGCAATTTCCACATTTTTGCCCGCACCTGTTGGCTCCCAAGTTGTTTGCCCCTCCCCCCCTCCCCCCTTCCCTGCAAAAACTTCTTTTTTGACCATTGAATTTTCCCTTTATTTTTCTGAAGTGGCAAAAATGTGACCCTGCAAGTCACGCCTAGCCCCTTTCGGACTTTTTTCTCCCCTTCCTTTCCACCAGTCCAAACCATGCTTCATTTTGCATGTTTCCGAAAAACCAAATTTTCATGTCCCCATCTTTCGGACTCCAGCTTGAATTCCGCTATAGGTTTTTTTACTCATTCCTCCATGTTTCCCCCTTTCCTCCCCTTGTCGGTTTCCCCCCTTCTCCTCCCTCCAGACGTCCCATTGTTTTTTTTTCCCCTTTGGTTCCTTTCTTTTTTTTACACGTGGACATGACTTTTTTTGGGGATCGCTATCCACGTTATCCCGCCACTCGGATCCCCCTTGACCGTTCTTTTTTTTTGTTCATGAGGGCCACCCACTTTGTTCCCCTTTTGCACACTCCATTTTTACATTGACGGTTTCCCTTTCTCACCAGGTTCTCCATTGGTATATGGTACCGGTTCTTTTGCTGTGGCCTACTCGGCTCACTTTTTTTCATGGTTTCAAATCCCCCCCCTCCCTTTAAAACCTAAAAATGGCCCCCTGTTTGTCGTGCCGTATTTCAATCCGTTTTTTCCTTTGTCTTTTTGATTTCCCTTTTCTTTTTCAATTGAGTTACGAACCCACCTCCCCCGGTACTTCGTGAAATCTCTGTGTTTTAACCAGTTTTTTTCGTTTATTACCTCGGTTTTTCTTTATTTCCCCCGTTCCTCTCCCGTTTTTTTTTAGGAATGTTGTCTTCCTTTGGACTCTTTTTTCCTTCGGTAGGGACCCTCCCTCCCTGGGTGCCGACTTTCTTATCCGTTATTAGTGTAAATGTCCCCGCCCCCCCGGCTTCTTTTTCCTCCTTACTTTTTTTCCCTCCCTTTACTGGTGCCTTTTGCGAAAACTCCCCACTCCTCCCCTTGGTTCTGGGCGTTCTGCACTGTTTAGTACTCGATGTTCCCGTGCAGTAAGTCTTTGCCCACTTCAAAACCTTGGGGACCCAATGGTCCCCCCTTTTTTTTTTTGCGAATTTGTGATCTTTATTTTTTTCCAAGTATGCTTTTCCCTTGCAGTCGTTTCCCTTAACCCCCCCATGTTTCTATTGTTTCTTTGACGCACTCTGGGTAGACCCAGCAGGTGTCTTTCCCTTTTTTTTTCCACGAGAAGTTTAATGTAACGTAGTCGCCGTCTTTCAAAAAATCTGGATGTTCAATTAGACCGCTCCTTCATTCTGGCCGGGTTTGGACTTTTTCTCGTTTAATTATCTGTATCCTTTCCCTTTCGCGTTTCTTTCGTCAGTGTCTCCCTCGGGGCAACAATCTGTCACCCTGTTCTCGCACTATTTTCGCCTAGACCCAATTTCCCCCCCTCCAAATCCTTCATCTCCGGCCCCCCTTTCTTTTTTTTCGTTTTCTCCTGAGAGATGTTCACCTCTTCACCCGGCCGGTTGACGTTCTTTTCTGGACCTGAACCTAAGGTTCACCCTTTTTTGATCCCAAGGTGGGTTTTGGGTTCTCTTGTACAGTTTCGGACTACGTATTTGATTTTGGCGTTGTTTTCTTTCAGTTCTTCTTTTTTGTACCCCTTGATCGAGTGGTTTGCTTTCGGTTCCTCCCCAACTGCCCGGGTTCTTCGGCTCTTCCATGCGCCAAAACCCTCGTTTTTCCCCCGCCTTCCTTTTCGCCCTACCCCTCCCTAACCTTTTTTTTCCCTCTCCTGCACGACCCAAGGCCCCAGTTTGTCTCCATTTCCGGCGGGTTGTGGACTGAGGGGTGCTCCGCTGGCAGCGAACCGATTGCTTTACCCTTTTTTGTTTATGCAGAGAGCCCATCCTTTCTTTTAGTGGCGTCCCTTTAGGTGGCACGTCTTCCTCGTGCCCGTGGGTGGGGCGCTTGTCTATTGTTTGCCCGGTATTATTTTCCCCGACTGGCCCATTTTTCCTTCCACCCGGCCCTTTTCCCAAGTTTGTTCTGACTTGCCAGCATTGCCACTGCGAAAAATGGTTGCTTTTTTTTGATTTGGCTCCCTGTTTTCAGTTCTTTTCTTCCTTTTTGGTGGCTTTCCTCACCAACTTCCCCCCCCCCTTGAGTTTACTTTCGCGAGTCCCTTTACTTTTTGAATTCCCGCGCTTATTGTTTTGGCGCGAGGTTAAGGGGCCTGCCCCGTCTGACCCGTTTGCACCTGCACCTTTCCCCCGGGGCCTTTCGCTCTGCTCTCTTTCAACCGTTCCTTTTACCGCGTCGTGACCCTGTTGGTGTGTTATCGTTCTTTCCCTGGGCCCTTTCCTTCTCACTTTTGTTCCCCCCACGTTCCCCATTTTCCTCCCCTTTTAGTAAAGATGCTTTTTGTTCTCCCTTCCTTTTCTTGCAACCTGATTCTTTTTTTTATGAATATGCAGGATTTTGTTTGTTTATCCGCGCCGCCCCCCCCCCCCCCCGCGAACCATCTTTGCGTATCTTTTTTTACCCTGTCTTCCCCCGACCCCAATGTTTGGCCTCCTTTACCGGTTATCTGTTCCTTATCCCGTCATCTCGGACCCCACACCATTGCAATACTCGTGTCTTTTTCGTTTGATAAAAACTAAGTTCGGCGGTGTTTCATTTACTTGGCGGTGCTTCTCTTTTTCTTTCGTTTTTTCTCCGTTTGTTGGAGTTCCTTTTTTTCGTTCTTTGCGCCCTTTGCGGGCTGGCGGCGCGCCCTTGGCTCCCAGTCTCCCGTTAGGGACATGCTCTTTACTCCTTCCTTCTCGCTTTTCTTTCTGACTCGTCCTTTTTCAAGCCATATCTTTTTTTTTATCATAACTAAGTTCTCTATTCTTTTTTTTCCTTTAGGCTTTTCAGTTCAAAACCTGACCTCCTGTTTCTTTTCACTTCCAAAGCGTGGTTTGAAAAATGACGGTCTTGAATTCTGAATAGCTTCAACTCTTTTTTCCAAGAAATTTCCTCCAAAGTTTTTTTGTCCCGCCCCCTCTCCGGCAGGCCCCCCCACAAAGAAACACCCCATGAGGACAACAACCTCATGTCACAACAGCTTTTCACCTCCCCTCCTAATTAGCGGAGCATTTTTTCCCCTCCGGACCCCCTCATTCACCCAGAGGATGCCAGGCTTCTCTCTTTATATTTTACCCACATTGGATCCTCTCCTCTTTACCCCCTTTTCATTCTCCGAATATCCTCGCCCCGTTAATTGTAACTTTTTTTCCACGGCTCACAACTTTTTTTTTTTCTTTGGGCTGGTTCACTTCTCAATTCCCTCCACCGCTTTTACTTGTGTGGCACCAAAGTTCTACCCCCCGTTCCCCCCGCAAAAATCGGCCCCTTTTCCCCTTTCCGGAATTTCCTTCAGCTTTCCCCCCCCAGGAACAGATACACCCTTCATTTTTCCTCAGGCTGCTATTTTAACCTTTTTTTGTTTGTCGCAACGGAGGGACAGTTTGAATGCAATCTGCATCCCCTGCGTACCCACCCCCGTTTTGTCCCCCCCCCGAGTCCGTTCTGAGTGAGGGTCCACAAGTTTTTCACAATTTTGCTTTTCCCCCATGCATCTGGTTCCCGTTTGCCTTTGGCCCCCGTTCTACACTTTCCTCAACCGAAATGGCGCTTTCCCTCGGCCAACTCTTCTGGCCCAGCACATTCCTCCTTTTTCCCCCATGTCTGATCACGTGTTTTTTTGTTTTTGATCCCAGCCTACGCCAGTCACTATCCGACCCCTCTTTTTTTTCCACTTTTCCTTCACACATGTAGTTGAGCAGTACCCTGTGCTTTTTTTTTTTTTTTTCCAACCCCTCAGTCTTTGGTGTGGGACCCCTTTCTTTTTTCCCCCGCAATCTTTTGCATCGAACCAGCCTTCCCTCGAAATTTCGGAACCTTTACTCACTTTCCCCCTTTTTTTCTCTTCTGAACAGGTTTCCACCCCTGGTTTGCCCCCTCCGCAGCTGGTTTTGCTCTCGTCTTTATCTAACTCCCATAAAGCTTTCGTCATTGCGCGCCTCAACTTTCACGCCCCCCCGCCCCAAAGGCCGCCTTCCCTTTGCTCTCATTTCTTTCGTGGTCCCCTCTCTTACTCAGTTTCAAGGCCGGGGCTTTTTTTTTTTTTTGAGTTCGTTTTCCCACCTCCACTTCCCCCTTTCCTTTCCGCTTTTGTTTTGGCCCTCGCCAGGCCACCCCAGACTTGGCGGCAAGTTGTGCCTGGCCCCCCCCCCCCTCCCCCCCCCGCAAAGCCGCTCGATTCCCCTTTTGCCCCAAAAAACGCTCAACGGACAAATCCCTACCTTTGTCCCCCCCCGGTCTGCTCCCCCCTGGTTGCAATTTTCAAACGTTTGCCGTCCCACCATTTTTTGTTGACCCTCCACCTCCCGTTAGTTCCCAAAGGTGTCCCAGTATTGCCCCTTCACCCTGTTGACATTTCCATGCCAGGTTCCCATTGCTCATCCTTCCGACATTGGCCCCACTTCGCTCTTGATTGGCTTTTTGCGCTTCGGTCCCACCTTTCCCCTCATGTTGCAGGTAGTCAATCCGTGCCACCCCCCCCCCTTTAAGCTCCCTGACCATTTACAACAATCTTTCTTTCTTTTTTACCCCTTCCCACCGTTGAAAAGCCCTGAGGTTTCCCCTTCCTGAAGTGGTCTTCTTCGTTTTGGGTGTCTCTCACAACTCTTTTTTTTCCCCCCGGCTACTTAATTAACGGTGTTTTGTCTCGTTTTTTTGGCTCCAGGTGACTTTTCTGCATTTCGGTGATTTATCCCTTTTTTACGTGACTTTTTTCTGACCCCAAAGATTGGCCAAGTGTTGGAACACTTTGATTTCTGGTCAGAATTCCCGTTTCTTGCCTCAGATCCCCCCCCCCTTTCAACCCCGTTTCCATTTGTTATGGTTCAACTTTTTTTCCTTTCGAATACTGCTGACTTTTTTGTCATAATCAATGTGGCTTCCGTTATCCCCTTTCCCCCTATGACCATTTTTTGCCCGTTTCCCGTTTTTGCGTTGCAAATCGTCTGTTTTTCATGTTTCTGGTTGCTGGTGGTCCTCTTACACAGTTACTTCCACTGCTAGTGAATTTCCACCAACTTTTCGTTATTGTCGTTTGCGATATTCCTTGCCTTCCTAGGTTTCCAGTCTCCCCCCCTCCTCTCTCTTATCTCGTTTGTTTGTGTTCAATTGTGGTGATTCTTGTAGCTTCCAGATGGAGTATCCTCTGACTCCCCCTGGTAATGATTTACGTTCAGGCCCTGTTTGCTATTTCCTTTTACTCTTTCCCCTCAATTGCGCCCGGCCACCAGCATCCAGCCGCTTTTTTTTGCTTTCAGGGGTGTCTCACTTTTTAAAAATTTCTTTCCGTTTTTTTTTTCTTTTTCTGACGTGCGTTTCGGAATAACTTACTCCTTGCTTCTCCTTTAGTTACATCCCCCCTTGACCCCCACTGGTCCCCCTTTTTTAACAACTTGTCTCATTTTTTGGCCTGCTTCCCCCCTTCTTGCCCCCGCGCCGTTTTCTTTTCCCCATTTACCCAGCACCTTTTTTCTCCGCTTGCTTACGATGAGGAATTCTCCAACCTCTCTGACCTGACGCCCCGGGGTTAATGGTCCAACGTATTTTCGTTCTTTTGGTGGTAAAACCCCCATCTTTTCGGCATCTTCTTCCCCTAAAAGTCCCCCTTCTGAAGGGCCTTTTCTTTTCTTTCCTTTCTGCCACGTCCCATCCCTCGTTGTGCGCAGTTTTTCTTCATGAGTGGAATTTCGCATTTGACTACTGCCCCTTGATCCGTCCATCCCCTCCCCCCAGGTCCCCCATCAGTTTCTACGCGACCAACTTTTTCCCCATTACGCGATCTCGCTTTTTCCACCTTTCATTGGTTTACCTTGCGTCTTGTCCCTTTTTTTTTGAAAACTCAAGGGCCCCGGGTGTTCCTTTTTCCCCACAACTTGCGGTTTGCCTCCCAGATTTGCACCTTTTGGTCTCGATGCCTTTTTCGAGGTTTTGTTTCTTCGTTTTCGGAGGTTTTTTTCCCCCAAAAGGTCATTTTGAGCGGCTTGCTCTTGCAGCCTGGTTTGCCCCAGCCTAATTGGGCTTTTGTTTTGCAGATTTGGCCCTGATGCGCAACCCCTTCGTTTCCCCCCCATTTCAACTCCCCGCTTATTGGGATACTCCGAAGGTTCTGTACATGGTTGGCTTTGCGGTGACCAACTGGTGTATTTCCCCGGTCCAACTTGCCCGTCGTTTTTCCTTTTGGTTGAATTTTCTCGGCCTTGCTTTTAATGCAGGCTCGAGCAGCCTGTCTTTTTGGCGCCCCCGGGGATGTTTGTCACACCGCTTTTCGTCTCTGTCCCAGGCAAAAACAACCTTATCCAAAAACTCTGGGGCTATTTTTTTGTTTGTTGGAAACATATTGCTTTTCCTGCTTTTTCCCTCCCCCTCGGAACCCCAACGCCGGATTCCCCCCAGTCCTTATGACGGACAGCATTGCGGCCGTAAAATGCTTCTATCTTTTCCCCCTCTTTCATGTTGTCCTGGACTCTTTCTTATTGCTGTTTCCCCTTCCAACCACCCCTAAACACCTGGTGTTTTCCCCCCCTTCATTGGGAGAGATTCTTATTTGCCAGTCCTTTGCGCCTGAGGTATATTTGAGAAGAGCGGGCGTCTCCTTTCCTGTCGTATGCACCGTGTCTCAGGAACATATCCGTTCCGCTCTCGCGTTTCCCCCTTTCTGTCCCTCCAAGTTGCCTGCATTGAAACCCACCTTCGGGCCACTGGTCTTTTTTCCCTTGGTCGTTGGGTATTTTGGTCCCCTCCTGCCCCCCCACAACCCCGTTCCCATCGCAAAGATGCGGTGTATTCTGTCCTTTCCTTTTTTTTTGCCACATGAACTTGCTTTCTGAAGTTGCGGACTTGTGTGGGTGGTTCTCCCCCCCTTTCGTGGACTTGCCAAGTACACAAATCTTTTTTTGCCTCCCCTTTTAATTGGCTTCACTTGAGTCTTTACGGTGATCTTGGACGGAAGTCCCTCTCACTATCTTACTTTTTTTTCTAAGTGGTCCCCCCCCCGAACTGATACCAACGGTCGGAAAATTCCGAACGGGGCTGGAGGACTGTTGCCCGTTTTTTCCCCCTGAGTGGGAAATGAGTGTCCCGCCGGGTTTTTTGTTTGCTGATTTGCGGGATGTGTTTCAGGAGGGTCAGCTTGCGGGGTCCTGACCCTCTCCTTTCCCGCGATCTTCATTGGCACTTTTTTTTTGAGTTTTCTCCTGCTTGCGACCGCCCCCTCTCTCTACCTTCCTCTTTGTTGTTCTCGAGACTTTTTCGTTGGCGCTCCCCAACCACCTGAGAGTACCCCCCACACGTTTCCATTTCCCAGCTTTGGTGCGGCTCCTCCTTTTTTCCCCCCCCCCTTCCCGCTTTGCGTTTTTTTGCCGCCCGTGGCTTTTCCCCTTAACACGAAACCCCTGCTGCCCCTATTTTCCCAGGTTTTTTTCAAGCCCCCGGCTTCCTCCTCTTGGCCGCGCCTTCTATCTCCCGCTTCTGTTGCCGCGCGTTGACTCTGTTTCCAAGGTTTTTTTTGTCTCCTGCCGACCCTCACCCCTTCCCTCTGGTCCACCAAAATTCCCGTTCGCGTCCACAACCGCCGGCTTTGTTGGTTTTCTTGTGTGTGTATTCTTTTTGCCCCCCCTTAGTTCACATTTTTCGCGGTTTTCCCCCTTTTATTTTAACAAAGTCCCTTCCTTGCTGTTATTGGCACGGTAACTCCCCGGCACTCGCTTCATCCAACCTTCCCCTTTTCCCAGTTGTTTTCCCCAGGACCTTGACTCTTCCCCCCCCTGTCCCTTATTGAAGCCCTGTTGTAACTTTATTTGTGTTTTTTTCTGCAACGGGGCAAGTTTGTTCCTTCCATCATTTTTTTACTATAAACACAAGACCCTCCCCCGACGTCTGTCACCTTTTTGCCGAGCTCTTTTTGGTTTTTTATAATGCCCTTTTTTTCCCCCCAGTGCAGGATAGTCCCTTTTGACAGTCTACGTGGCCGTTTGCTACCTTGTTTCCATTCCCGCCACAGTCCTCGCTTCACCTCGCGCCCCCCATTTCCATTCCACCTTTTCTCGGGGCCCACTTCCGATCTCTCCCCATGGAGTATTTTCACGGACCCAGCGTGTTGATTTGTTCCCTCCGCATGGTTCCCACCGCGCGGAAGATGCAGACAAACCCCTTTCCATTGCAAAACCCTGATCTGCAGGGCCCGCCCCAGTAAAATTTTTCTTGGTGGTCCAACCCCTTCTTTTTTTCTTTTCCCCCTTGAATCGGTTGGTCCCCTTCTGAGGAACCCATTTCCCCGTTGCACCCTCCGTACGATTCCTTCCCACTCGCGAATTTTCCCCTCCAGGTCGTGCCGAGACAACCTGCTGCTGCATAAAGTCAATTGATTTCCATTTTTTTTCTCCCTTCGGAATTCCGCCACTCCCCGGCACAAAGTGGCGATCAATTTGATTTAAGGCCCCCCCCCCCTGCCTCACCCCCCCCCCTTCACCCCCCTCTTCGTCATGTTTCGAGTCAAGTTATTAGCCAACCTCCATATAATCTTTGCCTTCCTGAGGATTGAAATTTTTTTTTTTCCCCCCCCGTTTAAAAGTACTCAATCTTGCATTTGGTCCGGCCCCCCCCGTTTTTTTTTCAACTCCGCCCTCTATTCCCCTGCCCCCAACCTTTCTTCCGGCCCCCCAAGCGCCCCCTCAAACATTTCCAAACAAACTGTATTTTTACCCCCAATTTGCCCCGCTGGCCCCCTTTTCCACCCCCCCACTTGTGAAGCCCCCAAGGTGGCCCTTGCTAGTTTTCCCCCCTTGTCTTTTCCAAGTCCCTGCCACGTCATGAGTGGACGACCTGACCAGGAGAGAGGCCCCATGTGCTTCCCTTCTTTCCGACTGCCCTTTTCTTTCCCTTGGCTCTTGTTGCTTCTTGCCCCCCCCCCTGTCACCCCCTGAAACCTCTCCCTGTTTCAGGTAAGTCAATTTCCTCCCACATCCCCTGCACCTCCCTCCTCCGCGGTTTACTACAAGGCGAACGTCTTTCCTTTCCCTCTTTCCCGAGACCCCTGGTTCCTCCCCCTCCTGTGGAGCTGTGCGTTTTGGTTTTTTTTCATTTCGACCAAGGTGTTACCAACTTGCGAATTCCGTTACACCTGTGTTTCTCCTTTAGGAGGGGCTTAGCTTCTTTTGATACCGTACCGTCTCCTGCCCCCAACCTTCCAATTCCCCCCCACCTAATTGGAGTTTGTTTTTTGCCAGGGCAAAACCACCTGTCTGCAAGGGTCACGTTCTTTCCCCCCCTTTGTCCTTCGGTGCCACCCGGTTCTCTCCCCCACGTAATCCAAACCCCCTCTTGTTATGGACTTTTTCCTTTGCGCCTCGGCGTCGGTTTTTTTTTGACTAGTCGCTGCCCCCCAATGGCCCGAACCGCCCCTATACTTAAACGAGTCCCCTTGAAACTATTTTCCTGGCACCCGTCGCGTGCACCGTCTTCCCCGATGGGTGGCCCGGTTGACCCTTTCTGTCCCCTACTGGTCTTACTTACCGTGTGCCCCCCCCTGTTCACGGTTTTCCCTTCTCTTAACCTCCTCCCCTCCTCTCCCTTTTTCCACTTCAAAACATCCTCCTTCCCTCCCTCCTCTTGTTGTTGATCGATTCTTGGGAAGTGGACACTTGTGCGGAAGATCGTTGAGGTCCACATCGGACCTTAACCCTTTTTTTTTTTTTTTTCAGATTCGTGCTACTTTTCCCGTTCCCCCCGCCCCCGTTACCCTTTCCCCCGGGCCCTCCTCGGTAATGTGCCGACGGGCTCGCCCTCCCTTGTCACTTTCCTCCCCTTCCCTTTTTAAAAGGAGGCTCCTTTCTTTCCCGGCATCCTCTCTGTTTTGAGCTGTTCAGGTACTCACTCCCCTTTACCATGACCCAATGTCCCCCGTTTTTTTATTGGAACCGTGGCTCTTCCCCCCTTTCCTTCTTTTTTAGGCCTTCCCCCCTTTCCCCCCCCTGTCCTTCAAGTTTTTTTTTTTTTTTTTACACCCCCTCCCCCTTTCCCTTTTGGGGACTGCGGACTTTCCCATTGAGCTCCCTGACTCGAATTCCCTGCTTGCCGGTTACTAACGTCGTAGCCGTTGGTTACCACTTGTCTGTTTTTTTTTTTTTTTGTTTCCCCCCGAAATCAAGCCCCGTCCCCCTTCCCTTTTTCCTGTCATGTATTTAACCAGAGTAATATCCGCCTTCTTTCCCCTTCCTAATTGGGTCGGGGTCCTTTGTTCGGCTTGGCCTACCCACTGATTTTTTTCTGTTGGGCGAACTCCGCCAATACCCCCTCCTCCCCTCTAATTACATTGTGTCGCGCTTGTCGCTCCCTGTTTTTTCAGTCCCCTCATTCCCTCATTTCACTTATTGTTTTTCCTGTGCAGTGGTGGTCCTTTTCTGTGACCCACCACAATTGGCACCTGGGTTTGCTTTTTTTTCCCAAACAGTTTTTTCTGTCCCCTTTCCCTTTTATTGTTTGTCCTTCCTCCCTAATTTTCCATTTCTTTTTTAGGGTCTTTCTTTCCTTGGGTTAGTCGTTTTGGCAAAGGGTTTTTCCCTTTTTTTTGTCTGCGTTTTGCTCACCCTGCCCGTTGTTGCCGCTTTTTTCCCCCTTTTCTTTGCAGAAACCGCGTCCCACCGCGTCCCCCCCTGTTTGACCCCGACGGCGAAGCGTTTTCTTCCCTGCTGACTGCTCTGGGACCACAGTCCCAACTTTTCCAGTTGCTCGTTCACTTGTCCCTTTTTTTTTTTTTGGTTGTTTTTCTTGGGGAATTGCGCTACTTTTTAGGTTTCCTGCCCGGTGGCCCGTTTGTCGCAGGGCCTTTTTGCGTTGTTTTCACATGGATGTTTTTTTTTTACTCTCGCTCGTGGTTTGCCCAAACCAAGTTTTTTCTTTGAAGGTTGTGGAAAACTGCTCTTCCTTGGCCCGCTTTTTTCGGAATTCGTTTTCCAAAGGCGCGTTCCCCTCTTTGTTTTTCCCGTTCCTGCGTCAAGTTTTTCCTTGGTTTGTTAGTTGCGGATAGTGCTTGCCTGGTTCTGGATCCACCCAAACGTCTTTCTTTGCTCCATGTTTGGCTTCCTTTTTCTGGTTTCCTTGCGCGTTTCTTTCTTTCGCGTCTGTTCTTTGAGTATGCCTTTAGGCCCCTTTCCTGCCTCCCGCTTCAGGATAGCCGCGGTTCTTTCTCAACGCGCCTTTCCCCCGTTTTTTCCCACGCTCCTCTTTCAACGCGTGTCCTTTTCGTAGATATTTTTAATTTTTTTCACTGTTTTTTTTTACACAAACGTGACATATCCTGTCGACGAAATTTCATCGGTTCCTTTTCCGTCCTTGGGTTGAAACCAATTCAGTCTTTTCTGTTTCATTGCTCTGGCCGATTTGGTTTTCTTGGAGGCTTTTGCCCCCCCCCTGTGACCAATCTTTGCGCCGCCCCTTTCCCCCTCCGCCTTTTGAATTACCCTTTACGGGGCATCGGAAGGCTCGCTCTTCTACCCAAGTTTACGTGGGTTTTTGCCCCTGGAACTGAATCCTACATTCGCGGTTCCCGCTGTCTCTTTCGGTGGGCGGGATCCTGTGCCTAGTTTCCCGATGTCATTTTTTGGACCCCCATGTTTCGGGTCCGGAGGTTTTTGTGTCTCGTTTTTTTTGGCTTTTTGAAGTCCTTTCCCGCCCGCTTTTTGTTGCCGTTCCCGCTCATTCGCGGGATTGTTTGTCTTTTTCCGCCTTTTTTTTTTATACGGCCATGCCCCTTCCCCCCCCCTTCCTTGTTTTGTTTCGAGAATGGGTTGTTTTTTTACAACAATCCTCTACCTCCCCCCTTTTGCGCCATGCAAAGCCGCTTCGTTTTTACCCGGTCCCCCTTCCCGCCGCTCCTTTTTTTTCCTCCATGAGCTCTCCTCGGGCCGCTTCGCCCCTTCAACCCCCCCTGCGACCCCAAATGGGCAACCCTGCGGAACCGCTGCTGCCCTTTTTTCCTGGATCCCACCCCTGTTTTCACCCTCAGGATGCATCCCGTTATATTCTTCCCCTGGCTTGAACTAAACCCCCCACCTTCCCTTTTTTTCGCTTCCGAAGTTATGCGAGCTCCCCCCTTCACGGTCACTTTGCTCCCCTTTTCTGAGGTTACCATGCGTTCATTCCCTGCCCCCCCCCCCTCCTTTTGCCTTTTTTCCCTTTACTCATCGCAACTGTCCCACTCGGTTTTTTTTTTTGCCCATTTCCTTCTTTCACCTTCTTTCATTTTCAAACAAGACCTGTCCCCAGAGGTGATACACCTTTTCATTATCCGGCGACTTTTAACCGTTTTGTATGCAACTTTTTTTTTTCGACCTTTGTTTCCCCCCTGTTTGTTCTCCAGAACAAGTTCCACACAACCTCGTGGGTTTCCCCCCTCGTCCCCCCCCCAGTTCTGCTCTCTTTTTTCACGCGCTTAAATCTGCATTCCCCCTCCATGCCCCCGTTTCCGTGCCCATCATTGACGCCCCCCCCCCACCGGTTTCCTTTTTTCTCCCTCGCGCAAAGCCATGAAGCCTCAGTCCCCGTTCTCGCCCTTTCAGCTTTAACCGGACCCATTTCCATTTTTATTTTTTGAGACCAGTGGGAGACCCCCGCGGCATCCATACGTTTCCCACCTTCCGCGCCCATCTCCTGCAACCAGAAGTGGGACGTCCGGCCACCTTGGCTTTTGCCCCCCTTCTTCCTCTTGGTCCTTCCTGTCTTCGAATTTTCATTCCTAAAGTGTATCAATTCTGACTTTGCCCCTTGGACAGAAAAATCAGCACTGCTCGGACAAAGGCAACGTTTTCAAAACAGGTAGCCCCCCACACTGTGCAGGAGTTCTTTTCTCGCATTTTTTAAGTACCCCCCAAATCTCTTTCTCTGTTAAGACCCACGCATGGAGAACCCGCCTCACCCAGCGCAGTGGGTCTAAAACTGGTCCCTTTTCCGTTTTCCCATGCGAAAGTCAGTTCCAATTTCCTTTTTTATTTTTTTTTTCCGTCTTTCTTAGAAGACCGATCCTGGTTGCCGCGTTTTTTTCGCCTTTTCAGGTCCATCTCCACCATGACCATTCGTTGTCCCCTAGTGGTTTTTTCTGTTGCGGTACACCCCAGTCGCTCGGTATCCTTGGCCTCTTCCGGAACCACACCCTCCAATCCACTCCCCCCAACACTTTCTTTTTCCTAGAACCCCACTGTTGAAAATATTTTGCCCTGCCCTCACCCCATGTTTTTTTTCTCACGCCCCCGGTGGGGCCATTTTAGTTCCCCCGTGAAGGTCCACAGGCACTTTCCCCAATCCCTTAGTGAACTGACATACTCTTTTTTTTTTTCCGTTTCCCAGTGGCGGGCCCTTTTTTCGCCTGTGAATATTCTCTTAATTCCTTCTGTTTTTGTTGCCCCTTTATGGGGCAACTGACACCCCCTTCCAGGTTTTCAATTCTCCCCAATCCCCCATTTTTCTCTCCCGGGCGCCCGTTCTTTGCTGTTTCTCATTTTTTTTCCCCCTCCTGCACCGGTTTTAGTTCGTTTGCTTTCGGGGCGATTTTCAACCTCCTGTCCCCCGATTGTTTTACCCGGCGACCCCTGCGTCACGTTTCTTTTTTGGCAGTTTTCCTTCCGTTTCGGTGAAGCGACCTTTCTCCCCCCGTACGGTACTTTGCGTGGGACCCACGAACCTTTGCTTTTTTTCCAGTTCCCCCTTTTCTGAATGTTTCCAACGTCCCTCTTGCCTCCCGCCCAGTTCCCCAGTGCTCACCGTGTTCTCAACCCTGGTCCATTCACTTTTTTTCGTTTCGATACCCCCCGCTTGATTTTTCTTTCCACTTGGCTTAACTGGCCCTATATATTCGTGCTCCTTTTTCAAAAAAGTCCTCTGGTGAAATACCACCGGTTCCTCGTCACCTTCGTCTGATGCTGGCTGGCTTCACATTACGTG
>Ga0179593_1362446_pt1 | contig 15593 bp, 12 predicted proteins | sample CZODoug2_1_08_16_FD_185931 | JGI IMG/M metagenome (GOLD analysis project Ga0179593, IMG submission 185931) | Vadose zone soil fungal communities from Angelo Coast Range Reserve, California, USA - CZODoug2_1_08_16fungal (PacBio error correction) | ecosystem: Environmental > Terrestrial > Soil >... | reverse complement strand
AGTTTCACGAGCTTTCTGCGGTTTCAGCGCGGTGAAGATCCTCTCCCATTTTATGGTAAGGTTACGCTTTCTCCTCCTCGTCATTTATTTCACCAGTTTCTTTCGGCCGGTGTGCTTGTGAGGAAAGGTAGAGGACTTCTACCTCTTCCCTAACAGCGCCTTGGGTTTTTTCGGTGACCGATTCATTGCAACAAGTGCACCGCCACTAGTTTTTTGTGTCTTTCAGACATTAGCTTTCTCCTCTCCCTCCTTTGGTAAATATGTTGAAATTAAGGCTAAGGTCTCTCTTCCTTTCCCCGTCAGCGGCGTCGGCTGGCGGTCTTTTCGGGGTTAACCCACTTGTGCAAGGAACCAAGATATCGCTCAAATTCGGGTCTTTTCTTTCGGCCCCTTCCTGAGATGAAAAGAGAACTTGACCGTTACTTCCTTCCCTTTCTAGTCCTGTGGTGACTCCGCTCCAGGCTAACTGCCCTTCGCTCGTGATTGCGCAAGTGCACATCCCTTTGAGTTCATTCGGTTTCCTCTATTTTCCACTTAGCATAGAAGGAAGTGATGTGTGTATTCTTCTTTTCTGGTCCTCAGACCCCCCCCCGCCGTATAGCTTCCTCCGTTTTCCCGCGGTTGATGTTTCTTGTAATCACCCCTATGTTCCCTGTAGGTCCGTTCAAGAATTCCTCCAAGCATCTTTTCTATGTATCTTCCGTATGGAGCTAGAGTGTCCTTTCTACTTGCGTTTCAAAGCTAATGCGCCTTAAAAAGGCGGACTCTTTCTATCCTTTGACACGTAAAAGGGTAGTCACGTATCTTGCGTGCGGACTTTTATTCGTCTTTTGGGAGATGGTTCTCTCTTGTCTTTCTGTAGAATCAGAGGCGCATGACGATGAGTAACCGGCCCGCGTCCTTTTTTTAAGAAAGATTTCCGTCCTCTTCCCTCTTTGTATCTTCTTTTAAAGAAGTAAATTCGTTCCGCATTCTTTTTCTTGTGGACGAAGGTTGCATTTTTAGTCTGCCGACGCTTTCAGCCTTAGGACACCGTTCTCCCGGTATGGGGCCGCGTCCCGCGGTTTGCGTTGAGTGCGGGCTTTGTTGATTCCTTTCCTTTGTCTTTTGGCAAGGTGATATCGGCACTTGTCGGCTTCTTTCCTTTTCTTTGTCTGCTTGGCTGTCCGTTTTGCCTATGTTTTTTTTTCCGGCTCCCCCGAATTGTGTTGGTACGGATGACGACGGTGTCTGGGGTGAGTAAGGTCTCGAGAGATCCCTCCCCCCTCGCATTTACCCTTTTTTAGTTCAAATCGCGAGGTCGATCCGCTGATTCGGTGAGGCGTTTCGGTGGCCGAGATTGTCTCCAGGTTTTCATACCCCCCCCCCCTCCCCCCCCTCAGCAACGGAACATGGCCTTTATTACCCCACTTCTCGATGGCCCCTAACATTCGTAACCTTGTAGCAAGCTTTCCAACCCAGCAACCGCGTTCATGTAGTGTAGTCAGCGTTTGGCCCCTTCCCTTTTCTTCCCCTTCCTCCAGAAATATAAATCGCAGTGGATATTCCCTCCTCTCCTTTTTTCTTCTACTCTCCTTTTCTGCATCTGGCTGAACATTCTTTTTTGGCTTTGAAGGGGGATCCTCGTCCCTATGGTGAAACTACCACCGCGGTTTTTTGTTTTGTTCGGTGACGGCCGTTGAAGGTTTGACGTTTTTCTTCCCTTCGTAAGTGTATGGTCAAGTTTTGGGGCCTTCTCTTTTTTGTTTTGTGAGGTGGGCCCTCGCCATTTGCCCGATGCCTCAACCGTGCGTTCCGCAGCGAGCGACCCGCGCATTACATTTTTAAACGTCGAGTTTTCCTCCGCCTGCTTTTTTATAAAAGAAGGCTTCGTCTCCTTCCCCCTTCAAACGTGTCTTCGCACGTTTCCTCCCGCAATTTGGTTCCCCTCACAGACCGTGCAAAGACGACTTTTTGTGTGGCCCCAAGCCTCCTCCCCCCCGTTTCCTCCCCCGCAATAATGAACTCTCGCCCTCCCTCCCTCTCTCCCTACTGAGTGAAGCGGCCTTCGGTGTTTTTTTTCTCGGGCTTTTCGCCTTTTTTTCCCCGTTACGCAGTTGGTTTGGACTTTTTTTTTTGTAAGGCTCCCCTGGACCTTGATCCTCCTTTTGTCCCTTCCCCCTCTTGCTCTTGGTTAAAGTCCAATCGTCTGAGATGTTTTGTGCCGTCTCGCTTCTCCCGTTTCTCTTTCGCTTCCATCATTGACCAACTTTGACGCGGCGTGCTGCCTTTTTTCACCTGAATAGTAGATTTAGGGAAGTCCTTCCCCTTTGTCCCTTTAAACTACCCGTGACGTTCTGGGCCTTTTTTTAGCGTTTCCATTCGCCGTCCTGCAGGCGAGCGCTAGTACCGTGGTGATGCGGGCAAGCTATTCCCGTCGAACCCGTTACCCTCTTTTTCTTTTCTACCCCTCCCCACCGTAGATACACGGAAGTTGTCTTTTTTTTTTTTTATCTTTTTTTTCCGCTGCCGCCTCAGCACGCTACCATCCACGGTTTTTTTGTGACCCCACATCGCTGACGACGATGCCTCCGGGCGAGTGACCGACGGCAGGACTTGGAGGAGTCCGGTGCCCTTTTCCTTCACTCGTCAGGGAGAAATGGAGGTCTCACGTTTCTCTTCCCTCCCTTTGGAAATCTGCTCTATTCCTCTTACCAAGACCTGAGTTTCCCGCGTTGACTTCCTGGCGAAAGTGGTCAAATAAGAACGACTTCCCCTTCCCCTCCGGTCCCCCATTAGGAGTCCGATTATCCCCTCCTTCTTTTTTCCCGCGGGAGGAAAGTTACCGTTTAGATTTGAACGATTCCACGGTGATTGCATCCCCGGCCCTTTTTTTGTCCTTCCGGTGGTAAGAACGCCCGACCCCCCCTCTTCTTTTTTCTTAGAGGTCGCGCCGCTTCTTGTTCGCCCACAGGTTTTTTTTTTCTTTTGTATACGCCGTTCTTTGGATTGCGAAATCCACTCCGCCCTTCCATACAAACTTGATGCCAGTCACATTTCTTCAACCCCCGAACGGCGATCTGACCCCTTCCTCTTTTCCCTAACTTCATACGTTTTTTTTTTCGCTCTTTTCCAATATAGGCACCTTCTTCTTTGGTCCAATTTCTTTCGTTTTTTTCTCACGCTAATTTTTTTTTTTTTTTTCGGTCAGGTCGGCTGACAGTTAGCATCTCCTAGAAGGGTAGTTAAGTCATTCGCATTTCCGTCTTTTCTAGAAACAGGTGGAAGATTTTCTCTCCCGACTCGTCCCCCATCTCCCCTTTCCTTGGTGTACTTTTCCCTGATGATGAACTTCCTCCCCCTGCAGAAGGGTGGTCCCCAGCACGACCTGAGTCAGAACTCCGGACAGTGTTTACACTTCCTGAGCCTAAGGTCTCTTTTCCATCTCCTTCTGTTCCCAAAGTAGGGATCTTTTTGGTGCTTTCAGTTATTCGTCTTGGGCCAGTTCGCATGAAGGTCACGCGTTCCGTAAGAAGAGTAGTCGTCTTCCGTCGGCGTTACTTCCTCGACTGACCTTAGTGACGAGCACGTACTTCCCCTCTCCTTCCTTTTTTGTTCTTCGCGGCTGTCGTCTTGCCGTATTGTCGACTCGCCGCCACATAATTTTGAGTCAGTAGTAGTCCGCAGGATTTCACCCTCTCTCCCCACCTCTCCCTTCTTATCTCAGAGGGTCAGATTTTCCCCCCCTCCCTCTCCTGTTTTCCCCAAATTGCTCATCGACGGCTGGTGTCAGCACTTCCAGCCCTTTCCCCCTAGCAGCCGCATTCCGCTTTCCGGTAATGTTGAGCTTTCCCCCTTCTATAAGGCGAAGGCAAATGCCTACTTCCTCCCTCCGAGGAGAACGTCCTTTTTTTCCTTTATGCCATATGAGGAGGACTCTCTTCTTTAGATTTTTCGTTGTGTCTTTTCCCTGGTGCTGGCCTAAAGCACGCGGGCTCTCCTATTCGTACTTCCGCCGCTCAGCTCCAGTTGTTTCTACGGTCCCTCGGCCGCTTTTTTTACCCCGGCGGTCAGTAGGGTGCTCTTCCCCGCCGCTAAGTTTTCGATCTGAAGGTGCGAAGGTTTCCTTGCATTCTTCCTTATCTTCCTTTCCTTCCCCGACAGACCGTAGGACGTCTCGTGTCCTTTCTTCTTCTGCTGAGTTTTTTCATCGGGCGCGGCTTGCGGGCGTGGAGGACGGTTAATGCGTGGTTAGATTTTCTATCGACACTTTGTCAACGGAGCTTCCGTTCCTGTTTTGGGTGAGGGGCCGAGTCGCCTCATGAGTCGGGTCTTCTTTAAACGGAGAAAGCCTGGTTCCTTTCTTTCCCCTTCTCCCCGTTTCTGGGTCTGCCTTTTCAATCACCCTCGAAGTTTTAACGTTGAGATCTTCGTGCGGAAGATACCCGTTTCCGTACCTCTCTTTTTCTGTTAGAAGGGGCAAACCCTCTTCCCCACCAAGGTTTTCTTCTTCCCATACATCCAGATTGGCCGGTCTTCCCCACGTAACGCGGCGTCTCAACGCAGTTTCCCCCCCACCCCCCTCCCCCTCGGAGTGGTAGTTTAGCAAGCCTGCATGTTTGAACTAACGTTTCGTTCCCCCTTTCTTTCCCCCTCCCCCCTAAAGAATGGTCGTCAGCAGGTAGGGTCTCCCTCCGTTGTGGTTTTGAGAGCCTATCCTGGCTGACCTGGTTCAGTTTTGGTGGGGGGGGTTTTGTTGGGTGCAGGGGAACATTTGCCCACTTTTTTTTTCCCCCCCCATTCGCGGTGTTGCTGCGTTTCTTTGCCGGCCCTGGGTTGCTATTTTTACATACGGTTTTCTTTCCCCCCTCCGGCGAAGTTGGTATGGAGATTTTCCTTTCCTTCCTTTTTTTTTTCCTAGGGTTGGCCTCTTTTTTTCGTCCAAAATTTCTATGCCCCGCAGCGTTTCTTACTCGCTCTTTAGAAACTTTTCGGGTACATCTATTTTGCTTCCCCGAGCATCTTAAGACGACGAACGTCTTTCTCCTTCTCCCCCACTTACCCCTGTTTCTTTTTTTTGCCGTTTCCGGCAATTCTTTTTTCTTTTTGGTGGTTTCGTGGTTTTTTTCCCCAGGACAAAATTCGTGGCAAGTGAGATAGCAAAACTTGAACCCCCCCTTCTTCGGTCCTAAATTATATTCCTCGCGTGGCTTCTTTCTTGTTCCCCCTGTTTTGTGATACGGGCTGTTTTTAAGCTTTAGTACGTTTTTCCGTTTTTTACCTTCGCCGGCAGTTGCGACTCGCGTTTTCCCTTGCGAGAACTGTCAACCTGATTGATCCCCCTTTTTCCCTACACGCTTCCGAGGGAAAGAGAAAATCGTGCGGACGTGAGCGGTCTTTTTTTCCCCCGAGAGCGCCTCTGCTTTTCATAAATTTTCCCCGTTGTTGAATAGGATTTCGACAAGACTTTCACCTTGAGGGCTTTCAAGGACTTCCATGGGGGGTCCCTTTCTTCCCCTTCGTCTCCCTGGCACTGAGGGACCCCTTTCTTTCCTTCGTTAACTTTACTCCCGTGCTTTTTTTGCAGGAGGTTGTGTGAAAGAACAGCAGTCTGCTGCCTACAAACGTCGATGACACGTCTTTCCTCTCCTCGGAGGCGGTGGTGACCCGCGCAGCCTTCTCCTCCCCCCATCCCCCCCTTCCTGCGGCGAAGGCTTTTTCTGACTCTCGAATCGATTTGGCGGCGATTTTTCGCCGCATGTAAGTTCCTTTTTGCGATCTACCTTTCCCCCTTTCCAGAGAAAAGGGTCTGTCTCTTTCCTTCCCTTGTCTCTCCAAGTACTGGTTCTTGCGCAGCCGACTACTCCTTTGAGCTTTGAAGAAGGGGCCTGGGAATTTTCGGCAGCAAGTGAACGCCCAATTTACGTTCCTCTCCTTAGGGGAAGAGCAGCTAAGTCCTCTCTCTCAGCGGAGTTCCCACCGATGCGGCGATCTTGTTTATGCACTTTATGGGGGGGTCCCCTGCTGTAAGACTCATCTTCCCACTACAACACTTCTTTTCTGCTTTCCGAGTAGAAGGCCGTTCAATTACCTCCCTCCCCCTGTTTTTGAGCTGAAGGTTTTTTTCCTTTCTATTTTTATTTTTTTTCCCGAAGATTATTTCACTTTCGAGAGACAGTTCGCAAATTCAGTCTTCCCACATCGCAAAGGAGTAGTGAACCCGCTGTCTCTTCTCCTTTTTTCCCCTTTAATCTGAGGATCTCCCCCTTCCCTACCCTATTGGCGTGGTTCTCCCGGGCCCCCTAGATGCTGATCCAATTTTCTTGGTAAGGTAGGGAGTTTTTTTGCATTAGAAAGAGTATTTGGATTACTTTCAAATTTGGGCTGGTGGCGCGTTTTAACCGTCCATCTGCCTGCGAAGGTACCCCTTCCCCCTGTCATTGGGTGCCGAGCTCCTCCCCCCCCCTTTTATTCCCACTTGCTGGTCGTTTTTTTTCCCCCCGAAGTCAGCCCGCCGACTTTTTTTGGTGGAAATCTCCCCCGGGCCCCTCCCTTTCCTTCTTAGATCTCAGGACCATCAGTCTTTCCTCCCTTCTTTCCCGTTCTGAGCTCGTTTCCCCACGTTAGCAAGGAAGTTTCGTCAGTCTTTTCTTTCTTTATGAGTGCTCGCGGACCCAGAGTTTTCGCTGAACCCCCCCGAAGGTTTTTTTGCCCTTGTCTCCTGATCTTTGAGTTTCCAAGGTTCCCTTCTTTCCCATGCCCTTAATAGGTAGTCCCGACGTCCCCTCTATTCTCCCTTTTCCGTTTTTTCGTTCCGCGATGTTCCCCGTCGCGACTCGGATTTCTTTTTTAGCGTTTGATGGCTTTTAAGCAGTCTTCACAACGATATCGTCCTTCTTTTCTCCCTTTTCCCATTAAGGGGTTTCCCGCCTTTTCTTACTTGTGAATGACCCCCTTTCCCCTTCCTTATCCTCCGAGCGCTTTCTCCCCATTTCCCGGAGTAAGGTTTCCCCTCCCCATCTCCTTCCCCAGGTATTGGGAGGGGTGACGTCCCTTTTCCCCTTCCTGTCCTAGGTCCGACTAGTCGTTTTCTTGACGGCTTGTGTCCTGGATGTAGATCCGCCGTGGGCCCACGAGTTTTTGATGTAACTTATTCTCAGTTTTCCTCCTCTTTTCTCGGTGGCCTCGCACCCCGGCTTCCCCTCCTTTCCAGGTTCCGGAGGTCGCCCTTGCCTTTGAAGTTTAATGATAGTCGTTTTTAGGCGGGTTTTCTCTGACATTTTCCTACTTTTGACCAACCAGGGAGGGTCTTCCTCCTTCTTTCCCTCTTAGGAGCGGAGGCCTTGGATCTTCCTCTTTCCTTTCGAAACTTTTGCTATTCATTGTAAAATGATTCGGTTTTTTTTTTTGTGTCTGTTGGATGAGTCGCTTTTTTCGGTATGGGAAAAGGCGACTTCCCAGGGCTATTGGTACCCCTTGACTTTTTTTCGTTAGAAGCTTGCCCCATCCTGAATCGGAAGGTTTCTTTCCCATGAGCCGGGGCTCGCTGTCTTTTGGTCCGGGGTTCCCCGAGATCTTTTAGAAAGGGGCCCACCCCCCCCCCCCATCGCCACACAACGACCGACACCTCTCTCTCCTCCCCCCACCCTTTCCGATGGCCCATACGGTTTTTTTCCACCTGTCCCGCGGCCGATCCGCGTCCCACCAAACTCCCAGCTGAAGGTTTAGTTGCCTCTTCCATTTCCTCCCGGTCTGAGGTCCCCTGCAGCCCTCGACAGCAGTCCTTCCTTCTCTCCTTTCTCTTGTTGAGGAGAACTTTTGCATTTGCAGGAGGCGGTCGTGGGTGACGCACTTTCTTTTTTTGCGTGGCCGCCCTACACTACGCGGTTGCGGTTGTTTATTCTTTTTGGCTCCTGGTCCAGGGGTCGACGGTGATGCACCTTTCTCTTTGTCTTTTTTAGCAATCTGGGGCCTTCGGTTTGCGATTTTTTTCAGTTCCGTGGTTTCTTCCGACAATGCCTTTGGCCGAAACGGCTTCGCAGCGGTCTTGCCCTCGAGACTTCCACTTTGTTTTCCCTCTCTGTGATTAGATCTTACGTCGTGTACTCCCTCCTCCCCTCCCCCGTTTCAACTAAGGAACCCCGTCCGTTTCCCCCTTTCTTTCTTTCTTCTCCTAGTAAATATAAATACGAATCGGTGAAAGTTTCCGATCACAGTGTGCGAAACGCCCAGTTCCGTTTTCCTCCCTCCCTCTCCCTCTCCTACGCATGCGCGAGGGCCCCCTTCCTTTTTTTTCTTTTTTTTTCGGCTGTCGCGCTCGTTTCCGGAACCCCTTCCCGCCTTTACCCTTAGCGACTTTTTGGCAGGCGACCTTTTTGCCCTTTTACTTGCCATCCTGTTGGAAGTGACAAGATGTTAAGTTGACCGAGAACCATCTCTTGTTCCTCTTCTCTCTTTCGGTAATACCTAGGGTAGTGCGAGGCGGATTTTCTCCATCCCTTCCACCCTACACGTCCGTGTCCCGAGACCTGTTCCTTTTGCGGAGTTGACGGCATCCCCGTTTGACGTTCCCTCCCGTCTTTTAACTTTGGGCAGGAGATTCAGCGTTTTTTTTTTCCTTTCCTTCTCTGCACGGAGGCGCCCGGATTTGGTTCCTTCCTGTCCCTCCTTTACAGTCGGCGGACCTTTTCTTTTTTCAATACTATGACACGGATTTCCTCCTCCGTAGAACCGGTTTTTTTTTGGACGTGAAGCCCAGAAGCCCTCCCTTCCCCCCTCACGGTGGCGACGTTGAACCTCTCTTCCCTACCGCCGTGTCTCTTTTCGGTGTCCCCGATTTTTTCTTAAGGCTTTTCAGCCGTATCAAAGTAAAATTCATCCCACTTTTACCGGAGAGGCACGTTCCCCCCTTCTTTTTTCACCGTTGCCGCCGCTTCTCGAGTTAGATTTAAGCGTGACTCCTCGAACTTTCTTTTTCCCAGCAGAAATTTTCGCCAAGCAGTCTCCCCCTTACTTAGTTGCCGCTTTGAGCTCGCATGAGTTAAGCCCTTTCTTCTTTCCCCCCAGTCGGCGCGGCGAACTTTTTTTCTATGAATTTGTCGCACTTTTCCTTTATCCCTAGGAAAAAGAAAACCAAGGACTGTTCCTCTTTCTCTTTCTTCCGGACGCTTCACGTTCCGCAAGTCCCCCCCCCCCCCCCTTCCCTCCTTCGCGACGTCAGACGTTTCCTCTTACTATCCTGCACCTTTTTTTTTCTCGGACTTTTTCCCATTTGGTCAACGCCTCCACCCCGGATTGTGAAATCTATCCCCCCCTCCTTTCTTTTTTTTGCGCGATGGTCCCGTCCTTTCCTGATTTTGCCGAGGGGTGTCTTTGACTCCCCCGGTTGCTGTCAGTCTGTCTTTTTCCATGACCGAGAAGGCTTAGTTCCCCCCCTTTCCCCTTCCCGGGTCCTTGGCCCGGTGCGTCATTGTGAAAGGAATTGCTTGAATTTCTTCCCCCTCCCTCGGGCCTGGGGTGTCGTCGATCTTTTCCCCCCCGTTTGCAGCACCCCTAGAATTTCTTTCTCGGAAACGAAGCGTTTCGAGCCCGCCCATGTCACCGGGGGAATTTCCCCTTTCCACGCTATCTTTCCTTTGGATGTTCCGACCACCTTTCTTCTTCCTTTTATTGTCCGTTCTGCGTTTTGTTTTGGAAAACGTTCCCCATCCCCCTTATTCCCGTGCGCTCAGCGTCTCGTATCTTTCCTTCTCTCCTCATAGCTTGTGAGAGTCACGTTGACGTCTTCCTTTAGCATTTTCCGGTTCCTTTTCGCGGATGAACTCTATACGTTCTTCTCTCTAGCCGCCACATCGCACCGTATCTCCTCCCTATTTTTTTCCCCCCGTCGCCGGAGCCGGCCCGTTACTGTTCTCTTTTTCAGGGCTTTTTAAGATCCCACAGCCTGCATTATAGGGAGGCATTCTTTATCGAAGGGAGGGAGGTTTCAACGTACTTTTTTCTTTTGCCGTTTTTCTGATTGAACGCAGTCACTCTCTTTTTAATCTAGGCGCTCGTCCAAAGACGCGAATTTTTCACTTCTGAGTCAATCCCAAGTATCCCTCCTTGCTCTTTTGGCGTTCAACCGACGTCCGGCTTTCTCTTTTCTTTTTAGAGTCGAGCGGGCGCTTTTGTCACCTCTACAGTGGAGTTGAATGGAGGATCAATATTTTTCGTACCCGAGGGTAGTACGGCCCCGCTCCTGAGTTCTCCTTTTTATCGGGTTGTGTCGTCCTTTTTTCGTCGTTACCAGGGTCCTCTTAAGTTTCTTTCTTTCTTCCTGTTTCCTGATATCCCTTCCCCCTCGGGCTTTTTATCTCCTTTTATTCCCTTTTATCGCCACAGGGAGGGGCCGGCCCGTCCGCTCATTTCTTCCTCTTTTGTGGGTGGGCGTGGAGGACGGGTCCGAGGTTTTCGAACCGGTTGACTGTCCCCGAGTCGTTCTTTTTTTACTGGCAGGGTGATTTTCATTCTGTCTTGCATGGCGTGGTAAAGGAGACCTACCCTGTTTTCTTTAGGGACGGCAGACGTTGTCTTTTTTTTCCTGAAGCGAGAATCAACCTCCTCTCAAGGTGAGAACCTTTTTTGTGCAGTCGAAGTAGACTTTTTTCCCTTTTTCTGAATGGTAGGGGACCCACCCTCCCTTTTTTCCACCCCACCGCCCCAGATTTTTATCCCAACTTCCCGTGGAAATTTTTCGAAAAAATGGCCACTCGGCCGTATCCCCCCTTCCCCCCCCAGAAACCGCGGAAGTGTAGTTCGCACGCGGCTTTCCTTTTTCCTTTTTTGACCGACCAGATGTTTTTCATCCTTTCTTTTCTCCATCTTTTTTTTTTTTACCTTGTTGAGTTTCTTTTGACCTTCTTTTGGTTCTGCGGGAGAAGGGTTCGCAACTTGATCTTTTCCCCTCTTTTTCTTCTAAACTCCCACTTTTCGAGGTTGCTGCTGACGTGCTCTGGTCCTTCCCGTTTTTCCTTACCTTGTGAGGCCATGGAGCTTTTTTATGGAAGTATCTGGGGTTTTCCTTCTTTTTGTTAAGAGCCTCAGTGGCCGGTCTACTACTAAGGCAGAGGAATCCAAAGCATATGCCCTCCTCTAGCGACCTAGAGATCTCAACGTTTTTCCCCTCTTTTTATTTAAGCGCTCTTAGCTGAGACCGTTTTTCCTCCACTTAAAGTGTCTTTTTTGTTCACTCTTGGAACGAATTCTGTCGTCCTCAGGCAATCCCGTCCCGTGACCCCTCCCCTCTCCCTTTGAAGTGCTCGCAAAACCTTTTTTCCCCTCCCCCTTATTCCTCGCGCCTCTTCTTCCCTTTCCCCTACGCTCTCTCAGGCTTTAGAAAATCCCCATTTGGTTTCAGAGACAGATGTTAATCCTTTCTTCTCCTCACCTCTGTAAGCACGAATATCCGGTACATTTTCCCCTTCTCCCTCTTCTTTCTTGTCAGGGACATGGACTCGGACTCCGTTTTCTGCCCCTCTGGTCTGAGGGACCCGGAATGCTCTTCAGCTCTAGGCTTAATCACTCTGGGGTCTGTGATTTCTTGCTCTTCATCCCTTAACGAACGGCGTGCCAGCGTACATCCTTCCTTCCCTCTCTCTTTCATGCCGCGACTTCGTTAACCCCCCCCTGCGCTCCCCCCCCCGGATGCAGGAACAAACCCTTTTGCCCTCCCAGTGATCAGGGACACTGCGAGTCTCCTCTATTTTCTCGGAGTGCTGAGGGAACAGGGTCACCACCCCCCCCTCCCTTTCCTTAAGAAAAGCGTCGTGATGCCCCTCCTTCTTCAAGTTCCCGTTAGCCGTCCGGCGGGTGACGCTTCTCCTTTTCCTTACTCCAAACTCCCTTCTTTGGGCGACCCCGGTGAAACCTCCCTTCCGTTACGTCCACTTGGCGTTTCTTCTAAAGACTTAGGAAGGTCTTTTCAGCCTTTCCCTTCACCCTTACCCGCCAGCCGAACTGTCGTTTTTTTCCTACGTTTCTTCAAGATATGGGGATTGGCAGAGTCTCGCTAACGTACTCTTTCTCTTCCAGAGTGGACACCTTCTTTTTTGGTAACCCCCCTTCCTCACTTAACAGAAAATGACCCACGACACGGTAGTTTGTGGTCTGTAGAATCAGCATGAGCTGACGGGGCCCCTGTTTGACTTTTTCCCCCCCTTCCTTCTCAATGTGGTTGGGCTTCTTGACCGCTTCGGTGTATCAACGACCCGGTTTTTGTTTTTGAACCCCCTTTTTCTGACCTTAGGCAACGTCCCCCCCTTCCTTATGAGGGAGAGTCGCATCCCCCTCTTTCACCCTTTTCGCACCGCTGCCTCTCTGTTTACTACGCCGCCGATTTCCTCCGCTCATGCCAATAACTTGCTTCATCGTAAACTTCGACGACAAGAAGAACCCCCCCTTCTCTCTTTCTTGATATATACCCTAAATACAGGGTTTTTTTCTCATCGTTCCTAAATCGACCCAGTTCCCCGGATGGCATTTTCAAGTTGTACTGCTTCCTCTCAAGGGGATTGCTCGGAGGCTTCTCTCCTCTCCCTAGAATGATTCACGCCGAGCCTTCGACGGTTGGCCAGTTTGGCCCCATGTGATTAAGCGGACGTTCGGCATTACCTTCTTTTTTTCTTTTTCCCGACTGAAACAGCTGACCCCGCCCGTTTTCTTTGATACATCGTTCAAGTCCTGACGGTGTGTACTTCAGACAGGATCTTCTCCAGCTTAGTCTCATCGGTAAACATAAGTCCCTTCCTTTTTTTCGGTTCAAGTGTGATGTTGCCCCCCCCCCAACGTTCCCCTCAAGATTTCTCGAGTATCGTTGTCTGGAGGAGATCATAGCAGTCTGCAAAGAGCGTACATCTCAACCTTTACTTTCCTTTTTTCCAGTAGAAGGAGCTTTTTTCAGGGAAGGCGCAGGGACACTATGCCGTTCCCTCCCCTTGTACGAAGAGAAGAACCCCTTTCCCCCCACAATCGCTCTCACGTGTACAGATTTCCCCGTTCTCTCCTGAGTCGTGTAGCGATGACCGTCACACCTCAGTTTTTTTCTCTTCTCCCTTCTGTTTCACTCTACTTTTAGGTATGGGTTACACGTACCCTTTTTCGGTCAGCGGGAATGCCCCCCTATTTCCCTCATTTCCCCTCCTGAGGTCATCCAGGAGACTTTGCCCCGATCCTGCGTCTGGTCACGGCCTTAGCCCCTTTCTCCTAGAGTGGGATGGTGACCTTACGGGTCTTCGGTCATTGCCCCCCTCGGAGGAGGAAGAGTATGTCTCTTCTCCTTTCTCATTTCAGTTTGAGTCTCCCTCCTTGATCGGCGATCCTAGATTTTTTTACCCAGTCCCAAGAGTACCTGTCATGACTATTTACTCTTTTTTCCCTCTTCAGCGTGTAACACGGCCAGTAATTCTTTCTCTTCTCCCCTTCGCGAAGTCGCCTGCCTTTAAGGTTCCGGTAGTCGGCTTTCCGATAGGTTAAAGCAGCACGCCTTTTCCCCTTTTCTCCTACACCAGGGATTTTCCCTGCCAATTCCCGCTCTCCCGTTTCTGTATGTCTGGGGGCGGGCGTTTGAGGTTACTCCTTTTTTTTCGGTTCCCCGAGGAACTTGTTAACCCGGGAGTTTCTTTACGGGCCGCTCCTGCGTTTTTTGGGACCCCTTCTCTTGAAAGACACGGTTTTCCCTTGAGGTTTTCGTTACCTTTTTTCTTGGTAGTAAGCGCGTCCCCCTCCCTCCCTTTAATTTGGTCTTCCAGCCGATTTCTTTTTTCTCCTCTCAGTTACGGCCTCTGAGATTTTTTTTTTTCCCCTTTCCACCTAACACGGAACCAACGCGACATGCCCCCCCGCTTGCTCTGCCATACCAAAATTCTCCGAGTAAACGGTTAGCACCCTCCTGCCTGCGAGACCCGTCCACCACCGCCCGCGAAGTGTCGTTTCGCTCTTGCAGTTGAACATTCGCGCCGCTACTCTCTTTCCTCCCCCCCTTAACCTCTCTTCTCTTAATCTTTTCCTTCGGTTGTTGTTGCTTTATTTATCCTGGCGGACATGATGGTAGGAGGTTCAGTGGATTTCCCCTCTCCCTCCCCTCTTCGCCACTGGTATTGTTTTTTTTTCCTGCTTTCAGTCGCATCCGGGTTATGGTCAATCGTAGTTTTCCTTTGGCTTGCAGTACATATGGGGCTTTTTTCGTTGTTGCGTTTTTTTTTAGGTTTGGCCCCTTGTCTGCACTGGGAGGGAAGAATTCCTCGTCCTCCTCCTCTTAGGACCTCGTATTCTCCCCCTTTTTACACTGAGAGGTTGTTTCTTACGACCTTCTTCCCGCGTTTTCAGACTCCAAGGCACCTGTCTTTCGCCGTTTCAAAGAGCCTCAGCCTCCCCTCCCTCCCAGTTCAAAAGACCGACTCTGGTGAACAGTGCGACCTTTTTTTTCTTGCCACGGTTTCCCACGCCCCCTTTATTTAAGTCCCCCCCCTCCAATCCGCCCCTCTCTTATCCTCCGCGGCCGGGCCCCTACCTGTGGTCGAGGCCTGCTTCATCTTTCTCCCTTTCCATCTTCCTTCGTCGCCACTATCACTTTTTTCCCTGCAAGGCATCCCCCCTTCCCTCTTAGTTTGAAGTAGCCTGGACGACGTGACCACCCCTGGCTTACGTTGCACGACTGGTTTTGCCGCTTGGAATTACTCGTCTGTCTGATCCCTTCTTTCCCCTTTCCTTAGGGTCGAGAGAATCCGAGGATCTCCTGCCAACTAAACGGCTGTCTTCGACGATCCCTGCTAGGGCCATGAATTCCAAGAAAAGTTCGTTCCCTTCCTGGCTCGCGACTGTGGTCGCAGAGTGAGCGGCATTTAGCCCCCCTTTTCTTTCCTTTTTGCCTGTGATTACCTCGGGTTTTTTGAGGGAAATTCTTTCTTTCCGCTCACATAATGCCAAGAACCGTCGATTTTTTCTTTTCGTTTAGTCTCCCCCGAGCGGACAGGGGGGTGTTGAAGATTTTGCCGTTTTCCTTTCCTCCTACACCATCCGGCCGGCCGGCTAGGTGACCCCCCCTCCTTTCCTCAGTACGTGCCGCCGATGTTTTGTGGCCCCGAGCGCTTACCCCCCGGCCCGGAGGAAGTTGAGCGGCGCACTTCTAAATCAAGTTTATGCCCGGGCTTCGCGTTCTTTCACCGTTTCTCGTACAAGATCTGTTGTCTTTTTGAGTGCTGCCTCCCCGAAGGTTTGAGCCAGTTTACGAGGACCTTCCTTTTCAACTTGTTAAACTCACGCGCACTTCTTTACGACAAGGACGTTTCCTTATTATGGTTCCAGTTAGATAAGACCGCTTTCCATCCGTGTGGCAGTACTTTTTTTCTCCTTCCCCTCCGGTTGTTCTGCACGTCGGAGTCGTTCCCCTTCCACGTTGTGGTTAAGAATCCACCGACCTTTCTGTCTCTTCGGTGAAGAGTGAGCTTTCCGATTAAATTCCGCACCTCCCCCGTTGCCGCCGACACAGTTGTTGAACCCCTTTTTCCTCCTGCGATGCTTAAGAGAACTGACCAGCCCCCTTCGGCCGAGTCACCCGCCCCTTTTTTATTCGTGGA
>Ga0179593_1322304_pt1 | contig 15593 bp, 16 predicted proteins | sample CZODoug2_1_08_16_FD_185931 | JGI IMG/M metagenome (GOLD analysis project Ga0179593, IMG submission 185931) | Vadose zone soil fungal communities from Angelo Coast Range Reserve, California, USA - CZODoug2_1_08_16fungal (PacBio error correction) | ecosystem: Environmental > Terrestrial > Soil >... | reverse complement strand
GCCTCTCCGGCGGGTTTTTCTACTTAGTCGACATTTCCCCCTTCCCCTCCCCAGTGCTGAAGTCTCTCTTATTTCGCAGCCACTTGCTGTCGGGTCAATGGTATTTTTTGAACGATATTTGGCCAGATCTCGACGGTGATGTTTACTTCTCTCTTCCGTCTCCTCGTGTAATGAGCTAAATGCTTAGTCGTATGGAGAAATATTTAAGAGCGATCGTAAATGTCCCCCTCCCGAACTAACCCTATGTACTTTCTGACCCCGGTGTGTCTTGACCCCTGTCCCCGGTGTGTAGCTAAGGAAGAAGGACTTCACGGTCCTGCCCGCCTCCGGGCCGCAGTTTTTGTCGTTCTTTTTCCCCCCTCTGGCACTTGAAGTAAGGACTCCCCTTCTTGTTTCCCAGGCTGCTCTTTCACCCAGGATATAATCCCTTGCTTGTAGTAGCGTTTCCCAGGAAGTCCCGCCCCTGCTTCCCGATATTTTTTGGTCTCCCCTTTTTTATTTCCACGCACTAGCAAATTGTTTCCCCTTCCAAGCCCGTATAGAGTTCTATGTGGGGGTGTTTGTTTTTTTATCGTTTCTCCTGCGCGTGCCATGTTACAGACTGTACGTTTTTTGATTTCCTTTTTTTTGCGACGGATTTTTTTCGTTTCCCATCTTTCGTTTTCACAAGATGATGAGCTTGGCAAAATGCGTCCTCCTTCGTCACCAACGGTTGGTTGGTTTCGCAGGCCCTTTTCCTGTTGGACCCCGGAAGACTTCTTTCCTCGTGGCATATCCCACCCTCCCCGAAAGCCTGCTTTAGAAGAGACGGTCGACCCCAGGAAGAACACCTCTCTGACGACGAGAGAATAGACTGCGGCGTTCTGGCTCCTGTTGCGGCGTGCGCCGGACGCGCCTCCTTCTCTTTTCTCGTACCTCCCCCTCCTTTAGGCCCCCTCCTTCCTTTACTCTCGTGACCGTCTGATAAAGACCACGCGTAGAGAACTCTCGATTGTCACCTTCAAACGAGTCTGTCTTGTCCCTACTTCCGGCGGAAGCGCACCGACTTGTTGCCTTCCTCCTCATCAAGACGTTCCTTTCCGTTCGGACTGTTTCCATCAAAGATACGACATCCTGTCCGGCAGCTAGTCCCTTAAGGTTCTTCTGGGTGACGTAGTCGTCGGCCTTCTTTTTTGACGAGCCCGGCTATGATTCCCTTTTTCCTATTGTCCCTTCATATCCGCCCCCGATTTTCCCACCTCTCACACTGGGACGCTTAAACGAGCCCCACTCTACCACATGGACGGTCGATCCGACCCCCCCTTCCCTTTTATATTTTCTAGGGCATCCTTCCCCCCTTAATTATTGGCTGACTTCTTGCCTATTTCCGCGAGATTGAGTAGACCATGAGCCCTCCCTAAATCTCCGAGCAGGGGCCGTAGCCTACTCCGGTTCAGACGAAGACTACGGCTCCCCTTACATCGTTCATATTCTCCTGCCCCCAGACGACGACCTATTATTCGGCGGGGCGAACGTTTTTCCTTTTACGACGCACCCGTGTGTCCCGTGCCAAGTTCCCCCATCCTTCCGGCTCCCCTCCATCTCTCATAGAAGAGGTGACCGTTCGGCTAGAAGAAATTACCGAGTCCCACCCTCCCTGCGGACTTTTATCCTTTTCCCCAGTGAGGGGAGTCTTCTTTTTTTTCATTCAGAAGGGCAAGTTTTGCTCTGCGACTTTCTCTTACTTCACGACATTTCAACGTACACCTCCCGACTTGGAAGGCCTTTTGGCGTTTGTCCTCAGGGGTCCTGTTTTCTGTAGCGTCCCCACAAATCAAGGGTGTCGACACCCCCCCCTGTTTTTAGCACAGAAGTCTACCCCTCTTTGGCCCGGCTGAGATCCCCAATCTTTCTTTCCTTGTTCCCTATCTAAAGACGGTACAATGGTCTTTTCCGGCCCATCCGGCACATGAGGGTTTCATCCCAAGAACCTCTACACCAAGAACTGAGTCCCGAGTTTTTCTTGCTCGGCGATTGCCTATGCTGGTTCCCTCTTTAGCGATAATGCTTCCTTAGCCCTGTTTTCAGGATTACTGCCCTTTCCCTTGAGCCCCCCTCCACGGTCTTCCGGACTCAGACCCCCGCCTGTTTCTTAGAACCTATAGACTACTTTCTGTTTCCCGTTGATCGTCCACAGGTTCTGACCCACGCTTCACTTCCCGCCGGCCATCATCGTTTTTTTCTCACTATGAGACCATTCCTCTTGAGAAGCTCCCCCCCTAGGCTTCAGACGAGAAGAAACAAAGATGCCGATCTAGATTTCAGTGGGGTCCCTTCCCCCCAGGATGATTCCTATCGGCGAACGACACGTTTTATCCTCCCTTCTTTACTTCATTCCCCTCTCTGGTCTTCCTTTCACGTTCCGCCATGCGCGAGCGCGCTCCCGATTGGGAATCACGTCGAAGTTTCTTCTAAGTCGCACGCCGGAAGCTCTGGAACCCCTTGCGATTTGCTTCCCGTCCTCCCTCTTGTCTCGTTCGATTTCCATCTTCTTCTGAGTAGTTGACTTCTGGCTCTTCTCCCCCTTGTTGTTTTGTTTTCTCAGATCCCATACTGAATACTAGCAGGCTATGACGGTTTTTACAACCCCCCTCCCCGACTCGAGTCCAGAGGCTTGGCTTTTTTCTTTTCTTTTCTCTAGTTCCATCTTTCTTGACTCTGCTAGTCTATGCGAAGTCAGGACGGGATTTAACACATCTTCTTCGCGACGCTCGCGTCTCGTGTTCAACCATTCGCTCGGTCGAAGTTCGTACTCGTCTTAGTCCCCTTTCTTCCTTCTAGGCACTACGTGGGGGAATGGTTCCTCTTTGACCGTGCTTCTGCGCTCTTCTCCTCTGTTGGAGAGTACGTCGTCAAAAGCTCATACGGTGATAACCACTCTGTGGGTTGCTTTCTTTTTTTTTTCATTTAGCCCTGGGCCCCGTTTTTTCCTGCGCTTTTTAGCCTAGCACTGCGAAAAGTCCATACGGTATGAGGACTTTAAGAATTTGTGAGCGTCTTTCCCCGGCTCCCACCTTGCCGGGCCCTCCCCCCCCTGCCCGTCCATAAACTGAACAAATATTCCCTCTCTCAGCGACCCCTGACGGATATGGCTCTAATTTTCCTTTCTTGGATTTTGCCCCTCCAGTGCTAAAGGAGGGGAAGGAATTTGAAAGTACCGCTTGACTGCCCTCTTCTAAGCCCCCCTCTTCCTGCCTTCTAAGGTAAGACGTGCCGGCGGTCCGCATTCTTTTTCAACACCGTTACTTGGTTTTCCCCTTAGGTTGTGGGAATTCACAAGGGGAGTCCTGACTTTCTTTTATCTCTTACCAAACTGCCACAACACATCGCCTCCCCTTTCCTATCTGAGTTTTTTCCCTACAGTTGTTCCCTTTCTCTCTCTTTGGGTTAGCTTCAGACGTTTAGTTACGAGCATGCCCTCGGCACTTCCTCCCCGACTCTAAAACTAACGACCCCTTCTCCTGATCCCTCCTTTTTCTTGTGGGTCCGCGCTTAGTTAGACCTGAAGGTCCCCCCTCTTTCTAATTAGTCCTTCCATGATCTAGCAGTCCGGAATTGATGCCTTCATTTCCCCCCCTTTTTCCTTCTTTCAACATGCGCGTTTCCCCTCCTCCCGGATAGGTCTATGGTTAGCGAAGGAGTCAGAGGGAAGTGCCGTCGTCTTCGTTTCTCACCCGGTAGTAGGGCGAACTACGAGCCGTCGTTCCTTTTATTCTATTCGCTCATGGTCTCCCTCAATATATTTTCCGGCGAAAGTACATCTCCCTCTCCATCTGACTTTAGTCGAGCTCACGAGACAATTATACCACTTGTGTCATATGGCTGTTCTTTCCGGCAATGGTAGATGCCGTTGACGAGCCGTTGCGACGGTGGTCCCTCGGCTCCTTCGTTCCTTACGAGGTTTATTTTCGAATGTGTCTCTTTTGCTGAGTCGAGTCTCCTGCAAAAAGAGCCATTTGACTCCCCTTTGCTGCTGAACGGGATGGTCCGTATCGGATTACCGATTTCATTTCCTGAAAACGGTCGTTCAGGATTAGAGATCCCCCTATCTTCTCGTCCCCTCCCCCCCCGAAGTCTCAGTTTCTTGCTGGTACCCCCATCTTGGAAGATTATATCCGAGTGGTCTGTCTTCGAAACGACGCTCTTCTGAAGTAGTATGAATGGGGACAGCGAGCCTTCGAGGTAGTTTCGATCCTTTTTCATTTCTATGCTCTCTCCCCCTTTTCGCAAAGTACCCCAACATAGCCAATCCTCCTCTTTTCCCTCTTCCTCTTAGTGAGGCATCTATGGTTGCTGGCTCCGTAGGTGTGACGTACGATTCGTCAACTCGGCGTCGAAGTATTTTCCTTTTACCCCCTCCGATACAACCGCCGCTCCCGGCTGCCGGCGGGCGGCAAGAGCATTTGGCCCCCCCTCCACCTTCTTCTTTCCTCCTGTTCCAGTTCCCGTGTTCCATCGAAGTTTTTTACGCTCTACTCCGCACATACTCCCCCCCCCAACCTAGTATGAGCGACCGTTCACCCCCCCTCGTACAGCTGGTCAATGCTGCACGCGCCGATCCCCGACACCTTCAGCCAGGGCGCCCGCTTCTTTCCCTTTTCATTTCCACCCCTGTTTTTAGCGTGGTCCTGGCCGAAGACGAGGCTCACGAAACTATCGTGAGCTTAGTCCTGGGTCCTTTTTGCCACTACCCCACCGTAATTGCCCCCTTGACAAGACGTCTTCTAATCTTGCGGACTGTACGTTTTCACTACTTTTCCCAAAGAGAGACCAACCGTTCTGGACCTTATTTTTTCGACGAAGGACCTGAATTGATTCCTTTTGTTTTTGAGAAAAACTCTTTTCTTTCGACCCCCCTGTTAGGGAAACCCGGCCTGGGCTTTTTGGCGGTTACGGCCCGTTTTTCCCTCATATTTTGTTCCCCTCCCCTGACTGACCGCATGGTCACCCGATCGCTGAGCGCTTTTTACGTAAACGCGCATCCATCTGACTCCCGTCCCGAGCGTTTCACCGACCTTACCCGCCTCCCATGTGCGAGGAATGTCCTTCGCAACTTAGTGCAGACAATCTCCTATCCGTCGACGTCAGAGACGCAATCTCTACTTCCCCCTCCGGTGTTTTTGTGATCTGCGTTCATTGCGTTCGGTCTTCGGAAGGATTTTTCTTTGCCCCTGGTCGGCAAGACCGTTGCTGCAAGATCTCGTTTCCGGCGTCTGGCGTTCTTGGTCATGTACGTTTACAGACTTTTGCCGAGCAGCTCAGGTGATTCGCGTTTGAAGTCGTTAGATATTTTTCATGTCCCCTCTGCATTTGGTTTTTTTTGGTTTCTTAGAGTGCACCTGCTGTAGTCGGCTTTAGAGAAATTCTGCACCCGCCCTCGTGGTCCAGACGCCCGCCAAAGTCCCTTTACAGCCCCCGTTCTCTTTAGACGGCCGACCCGGTGGTACTAGACCCCGTCTAAGTAAAAGTTCCCGGTCACCTGAGCACGCCCTTCTCCCCCTCTTCTAGATTCTTTGCCAATGATGAAGACCGAAAGGACCGACAGAGGACGGAAGGAATTCTTTTGTGCAAATGATCTCACTCCTGTGGGTTAGTCGGCCGTAGCCCGTGACCGACGCCCCCTATCCTTTTATGGGATTGCATTAGTCTTCTTTAGCAGGCCATGACGCACTAGCCCCATCTGGTTCCTCCCCCTTCCTTCAGCTCTGACTGAAATTGCTTTTTTTTGTTTTAGGCTTCATGTCTCTTGAAGCATTACGCTGTACGATTTTTTCCACGTGGGTGCCTCGCCCCCGACTGATTTTTTTCTTGTTATCGGAGAGATCCGTCGTCTTCCCCGTGTACTTCTGCAAAAGCTCCGTACGAGTCCCCCAACGGTAGGGTGGTTTCTAGCGCGCGACGTCGTTCCTTTTTTTTCCCCTACCGGTTTGCCGAGCGGATCGCAACTACGTTTTGATCCCTCCTCTTCATGACTTTTCCCAGAAAACTGTTCAGCCCACACCACTCGATGCCGGACCGAGAGCAATCCGATGGAGTTGATTTTCTTTTTGCGTGCTCCTTAAGATCCTCTGTCTCGCCCTGATCGAACTACTCCCCCCTCATGCTCTTCCCCCTTCAAGACGACTTCACCTCTCCCGCCTCTTTTTCCCCAATGACCGATTCTAGTCAAGAGGGAACTTTATGTGGTACTTCACGGTCTCGTCTATGCCGAGTCTTTCTTTTTTTCTGCCGAGAACGCCTGGATTTCCTCATGAACGAAAGTTCGCTTCCCACTTTTTGATCCCCCATTACGGTACAACCGTACGGCAGAGTCGCAACTCTCTATGTGAACGTTCGCGGCTGCTCAGAAGAGCCCACCTTTTTTCTCCCGGTCATTCGTGCACTTTCCCTGATAGATTTTCAATAGATTCCAACCTCTCCAAACAGTTGCTCGCTCAACCTCCTTTCCAAGAGGGGCCAATGGAAGCCTTCGGACACACCATCGATTTTTTCATTTACGTCGGTCTGGGCTTTCCTTCTCACTTCATAGGTCTTTGCGTCTGGCTCGACCCGCGTTAGATGCATTTTCGTTTCCCATGATCACCTTCTTCTCATCAAATTCCCTCTATGCCGGACTACTTCGTCCTCCAACTAGGTTCATACGGTCCCGACACGGCCTCCCTGACTAGACTTCCTTCGACCGAACCCAGAAGACCTCCATGGTCGGCGTTCGCGTTTTTCCCCGCTCATGTACGCCCTCCACAGTGTGCAAGTGACCTTTCCCATAACTTCCAGGCATGCCGATCATGACCGCTACTTCCCTATGTGCCCTTTTCGGCCCCCTAGACCATCCTCTCATTCCGCCCACCCTCCAGCTTACCTGTCAGTCCGTCAGTCTTTGGTCTCGCTTGCTTTCTCTTCGACTTTTCTTCTCTGTCGAGTCCTTTTGCCCGATGAACGACCTTTTCGTTACCTTTTAAACTCATCGACGGTAATCTCCCTGTTAGTTTGTAACTACATTGGTACGTAGCTCCACTGGTGCAGTCACAAACTCAGGGTGTTCACCCCCCCCAGGTGTTACCGCATTCCCCGTCTATCATTTTGTTATAGTATTGTCCTCCGAACTACCCGGCATGTACGGTGCTCCCTCTCTTTTCAAGAGTCACGTCACGTTTCCTTCCCCACTGGACAGGAGGGTACCACTCAAGAACCCTGCTACTAAATGCCGGCGGAAACCGATCTTCGGAGCGAGCGTTCATTCTGTGTCTCTTCTATTAATTGTCCTTTAAGAACGCAGTTTCCCCCCCTTTGGCGCCCGCTCACAAGTATCCAGGCATAAGAGTATGTTAAATTCTAGAGAGCAATTATGTTCCGAGCTCTTTCCTACCACTCGTAAAACTTCAGCCTCCCATCCCCCGCCGAGTTAGACAACCTCCTTCCAACCTTTTTAGAGCGACGCTCAACCACGAGGTCGCAGCGCGCAGCACAAACTATGCCCGCTCGTTTTTCTACCCACTTCCCCACGAGAGTCCTCTTAGTTCGTTTTCCCCTTTCCCCCCCGGCTAAGGGCCCCTCTTCTCACTTCATCCCGCCGATGGTCTGTAAGGGATCTGTAAAGCTGATTTCTCTCTTGCCAATTGGGCAGCCACCACCTTCCTTGACTGTCGCCGTAGACCTTCCTCCCCTTTGTTTTTTACTTTTCTTCGGAGCATAAATCGTCCCGTCCGCCACTGATCGAGTTCGGTTGTCATGCGTCACCTTCTGCCTCATGTCTGTTCTGCCAATTGCATTTTCCCTCTCTCCCCCTCTCCCCTAGGTTGTTGGTTGGTGCTCTTCTTTCCCTGCCCGTTTAACTACGGGCCTATTGAAGCTGACAATCGTCGCTCCCATCTTACCGGACGGAGCCTGGATCGCGAGGTTCAGAGGCTTTACCTGCGGGCCTCGACCCTTCCCTCCCTTCTTCCTTGCTAAAACATTTGCTCTCTCCCCTTTCCGTTCCTTGGCCGACCCGATCATGAGGAGGGGAGAATTAGACGCGTCTTCAGTAACTTTCGTTCGACGCATAGGACCCCATAGTCGTGGTCCCTCTCTTCTGGATCGTGTTTCTACTTTGTTGTGCTTCTCCTAATTCGGTTGGAGCTCTTACGTCAAAATGTTTCGCCCCTGTCAAACGCGCTGGTTCTTTCCTTGCTTAGTTACGGTTCATGCAAGGGCCTTCTCTCTTACCCCGCATTTGCTCGATATGACCTTTTTCTTTTTTTCCTAATGTTCTTGAGCCGACTGGAGAATGGGTTTCGCGTTCGCTTTAAAGGCGTTTGACCTCGGGCTACGGCCAAACTGATCCAATTTTTCCCCCATGTGAATACGCCGACGAGGAGTCCTACAGTCCTCTTTTTTTTCGTCTTCCTCGTATGGTTATGGGTGATTGGACCTACGGTGCCATTGATGGTCTTTGAAGTTTACATCCGCTTTTCAGTAGGAGTTCCCTTTCCTGTCCTAAGTTGACTTCCTCCCCTCTTTGACCTTTCTTCCCAGTGCTTTCTTTGTTTTCCCAAAAGGAGGGTGGGACTTACCTTCTTCAGTTAGTCGACGTCCACGCTCCCCCCCTCCACCCACCTTTCCTTTTCAACGTCCAGCTTCTTTTTACTTTGAAACGCGTCCTTTCCCCTCGTTTTTTCTGCCAATTGCCTGCCCTCTGGACAAATTGATCCCCTGATCCAAACGACGGACGGCACTTCAGACTCTTGTGATTGTGTTTAAGTTCTTTTTTCTTCCCCCCGACTGACTTACAAGTTTGTCGACGTTTGAAATTCTCGAGCAGTTCCTCCTATTTCCCTTCACGGGAAAACTGGTGCGTGGTCCCAATGCTCTTTCTCTAACCGCGTCCCAGTTTCCCCTTTGATTTGTTATTTCCTTTGAGTTTTTTCTTATAGTCTCTTCTGTAGAAACTCGCTCTTAGGCGGCAGAGTCCTTTTTTCTTGGTTTGAGGTCTCGTTCTCCTGGTCTACGCCCTTATTCGCGTTGGGCTCCCGCACGAAGTATCAAGATTCCTTTCGTCGTCTGCCCCGATGGAAAATCGTCAACCGTCGATGGCCTTCTCCTCTTTACGGCCAGTGGTCGCTGCGCTTTTCTCTCGCCATTTGCCTTTTTTTCAGCGTCTGAGCGTGCCTTTCGAGGCCCTTGACTCCTCTTTGCCTTCTGAGGTCGAAGACGTCACGGTCACCCAGCCGTGACTTGACGGACAGGATGGTCGTAGAGTGATTCCCCCTTTCCGACCTCACCGAAACTTTTTTTCTTCTTCGGACGAGCCCCAAAGTTCTTCGTTTAATACTCCTCCTTTTCGGCACTAGACGAGACCGTTGCCTTGGTAAAACATCGTGCTCTTCTGCCTTTTTTTTTTCTTCCAAGATTCCGCTCTTTCCTTCTTGAATGGGTTTTTTCGCCTCAGATGTATCTCTCTTCCCTCTAGAAGTCAGCTCGCGTCAGGATCACGCAAGCAAACCGACCCATTTCGTACCGTCGCTCTTCTTGCATTCTATTTTTTGTTCTGCCCTTCTTCCCCGTCCGCTTAGAAAGCACTGGGCGTAGACCTTTACTGTTTTGCGGATCGCTTCACAGGCTTCCGCGGGTCCTGCGGGTCTGCGCGCCTGCTTCCCCCCCCCCCCCCGAAACCTTTGTGGGATTCCCTGACTTCCCTTGGGGCCTGGCCATGAAGAGGGGGACCCCGACGCTACGCCAGACGCCCCCCCCCCTTTCTGCTCGTCCCCCCCTTCCCATCCCCCCCCCCTGTTTTCCCCTTTCAAGAGCCGCCGACAAACAGAGCAAGGGCGCTTGAGGCTTCTGTTTGAAGGTTTTTTTTCCCCACCCTGTGGATAGTAGTTTCCACTCCGCTCCCTATGTCTCTTCCCCACTGATAGTGATATTTTCCGGGTCACACGGGTCCCTTTTTCTACCCACCCGTCATGCGATCTGGACCAGCGTTAGGCTCCTTACTCTGCGGCATGTACTCGGGCTCTTTTTTTCCCACCTTTTTCCTGCCCCACTTCCCTTTGCCGTTTTTTTTCTCCCTTTTTGACCTTTTCCTGGGACGGTAGGTACGCGCTAACCAACGGTACTGCTTTCTCCCCACGGTTAGGGCACCGGACCTCTTTTTTTGGCGTGTTCCCTTTACTGAGCGTTCTCTCTTTCGAGCCGCCTTAAGCTATTCTCTTTTTTCCTGCAGTCGCCGTCACGCGATAACCGACTTTCGACCCAAAGCCTTTCATACCTGACACGCAGCAGGTGCGCCGGCCCCCCTCTTCCTCACAGGTTTCCCTCCCCTTCCTTCGCCGTAGAAGATTTTCAGAGCAACTATTCCCCTCCCCCGGTGTTTTGCTGAGAGATGCGCTTAGAGTTCTACGGCGTACGCTCCCACGCCGTTTTCCCTCTATCGTCCGCGCACCTGGCGCGGGTACTTTGGGGAACCGTTCGCGAGCATCTTTTCTACGAGTTGGAAGTTAGCTTCTTCTGTAGAGTGGCTCTTCTCTGCGTCGGAGTCCGAGACTCTTAAGCGCTCGCCCTTTTCCCTTTGCAGCAGCCCCGTGCCGGTGAAAGCCGGTTTCGCCCCTCTGACCTTTGGTCTGATAAGTCGGGCCCTTCCCCCAGTCCCAGGTAATGCTTTTTTAAGCCTTTGCCCGCTTTGCTTTTTGCCATGATGCCCGACGGAAAGGCAGAACCGAGGACGGGAAGGCTCTTTTTGATGCCCCTGACCTCCTTTTACGGGGGGTAGTCGGCCTTGGCCTTTTCCCTCACTTCAGAGATTTTTATCTACGACGAGTTGATTTCCCACGACTATCATGGTTCCATGCCCGTTCACGCCAGCTCTGCGACCTTGCTTTTTTGGGGCTCGGCGCGATGCAGCATGGCCAACCTGTAGAGGTCCACTCTGTTGCGCCGAAGACTTCGTTTTTTGAGTTCTTCTTTTGATAGTCGTTCCCCCCCCCTCTTCTTACCAGAGGACGTAAGTTCACCACGGTTCGGTGGGGACGCAGCGCATCTGCAGACGGGACCCGCGGCCGCCGGGGTTACTTCCGCGTGTATCCCGAACTTTTTTTTTTCGGACCCCGCAAGCGAAGCTTCTTTCTGGTAGGCACCTTTTTCGGACCACACCATCGGATTGACGCCGCGCTTCTAGGACGGTCGGATGGCTCGGTCTCTTCTTGCTTTCCGGAAGATTCTTCTTCCCGTTTCTCCCCAAATCTCGGTTTTCACCTTTAAGACGAATTCACTGATAGAATTTTTCCCTCCACCACCCGCGTCGAGAAGCGGCATCCTCTTCCCCCGAGAAAAGTTTCTTTTTTCTCTTCCCCTCACCGTCGTTTCTCCGCGACCAGATTGATAGTTGAATATTCCAATTTTCTTTAAGGCACGGGAATCCCAGATCACCTTCACCTTCCAACCTATTCACTACTGGGATATGGTGCCAAGTCAGACTTCTTTCCTCTCCTTTCACTTTTCACCTGAGAGATCTCAGGTCTTATTCCTTCACCCTCCTCAATACCTCGATGTTCCCTGAGTTCACACTTTCTCTTTAACGTCTAAGCAACACATGCCGTCGGAGACTGAACCCCATCGACCTTTTTCCCTTTCGGGGAGATCGACTCCTCAGGCTCTGCTTTTGCGTCGTCGTTAGCACGCCTAGATTTGTTTCTCCCTTCTCCCACCTCCTCACTAAAATTCCCTCTCTCCTGGGTCCCTCGTATCTAATAAATTTTAGACGAAGCTTTTATCGTCCGCCCTAGTACTATCTTACAACCATTAATAACTCCATCCTTTTGTCAGGCTTAGCCGTCAAGTCTTTCAGGTTTTCCTCCCCCACCCCTTTTTCCCGTTTCCTTTTTGACCAAATCTACTGATGCTCGATAAGGACCTGATATTCGTCCCAAGCCTTTCCAGTTAGGATCAGAAGACATAGAAGTTTTCATTCAACAACCCTCCATCTGACTCTGATGTAAGAGTAGTTTTCTTCGGATAATCCCACCCAGTGGCCTATATCTTGCCGAAGAAGCCGCTTGAACGAACGCAACCTTCACAATCAATCGACGTGGAATTCCCCGCTTTGGGAATATCTTTTACTTCTGAATCTTTTAATTACCCCCACCCCATCGGGGTCCCCCCTCCGTTGGTGAATCTCGCGGATAGAAGAGGATCATTCGGAGAAGAACTCCTTCCCTGTGCGATACCTATAGTCACTCTTCCCTGCACAGCTTCCTTCCCATTCCGGCCCCGGTTCTTGGTCCCAAATGAACCTCGCCCTTCAAACTTCCAGCGGAAAGATTGCGTAGTCTTCTCGGCTCCAGACTCTGTTCGCGTTCCTACCCTTTTTTTTGAGCCATCTCAGGTTTAACGCCTTTACTGAGACCGCTCATTTCAAGGCCTCAGACCAGGATTTTTTTCGCTTGGCTTGTCCCTCTCTTCTTCCTTGTCATTAAAACTCCTCCCCAAGCAGAGACATAAATCGAGGGCCCCTCCCTCCACACCCCTTGACTGAGCGACGCTTCAAACCGTAGGCGCAGCATTCTGCCCCACCACACGATGCACGTTCCAGATGAGGCCCCCTTCCCAAACCCTAGTCTTTCCTAGGTCCCCCTCCCGTTTTGGTGACGGTTAAGAATCTTATCTCTTTTCCCTTCCCGCGATCCTGGTTCGCACGTCGCTTAAATTCGCGCGCGCTCCCCCCCCATTTTTCCGCTGTCTTCCTTTAGCCGTACCCTCTCCCCTCAGAGGATTCTGGAAAACCCCGCGCCCTCCAGCGTCGCTTTGTCTCGAGTTCGATTTACTTCATAGGCCTTCGTATGAATTCCTTTTTCTATCTTCTTTCCCTCCCCCCCTCCCCCTTTCTTGCTGTGTTTTTGATATCTTCTTTTTACCAATGCGGCAGTGAAAACTCAGGCTATGGACGATGACGACCGAGCAAGGAGGATTCTGTACGTCTGTCTCTCCTATTTTCAGAGCTTTTTTCATTTTCTCTCTTTTCTTGACAGTCCAGACAGGGATGCCCCCAAATGAGCGCGAGCTCGCTTTCCCGTCCTGGCAGACCCCTATCCCTTTTTTCAGAAGTTCCTTTCTTAGCCCCCCCCCTTTCTCTTTCTTCATTTAGTGACTAATATTTTGGTGTAATGGTCCTCCTTAGAGGAATAGTGTTTGCTGAGCTTTTTCTCTATTTAGGTATCTTCTTTACCCATGGTCGCTTTTCCTTTCCCCCAGCTTTCTGGCTTTTTTTGACGTTTTCTCTTGTTAATGCCTTTACCTCCAGCTCGCGGCACAAGACTGATCCCTGTTTCCTTGAGTCCAGACCTACTGGTCTTATCCTGGACGTCCTTTGCGCGTTGATCCTAACGGCTTTGTGGACCCACTTCCCCCTTGGCCGTGAAAACATGATCACCCGACCCCCTAGTTCTTTGACTCTTCTTCTCGCCGCACTGACCTTTCAGTATTGACCGAGTTCTGGGATGGGTCACCCTCCGGTGCCGTATGGGGACGCCGGAGGTTCATTTACCTCTTGAACCCTCTTTTCGAACCCCCCCTGGCTGTTCTCCTTCCTTCCCTGAACGTTTTTTTCTTAGTCTTAGGTTTGACTCTCTCGAACAACCCACTTCTGGGTGGTTCTTACCGGTCATGGTTTTGACATTCCCCCTTTTGCAGTCTCCATTCCACCGATAGTACACCTCAACCCCCCTCGCCCTCAAACGTCGATGCAGGTTACGTTTTTGATTTTTACACTACTGTAGTTCATCTGGCCTTCTAGAGCCCCCTTTCCCCCTTCTTCATGATCACCCCTCAATTCTCCCACCCTTTTAAAGTTTTTCTTACTTCAGATCCGTGCCGGAGGTTTTGGTTCTTCTCAGGCTAATTTCGTCGCTTTCCAACGGTCAAATTCTTTCTCTCTTCGCTGATCGACAGTTCCCTACTTCAATGTTCTTCCCAGTCCCCGGGTGCGTCTCGGAAACTTGCGCGGTCGTCTTCCGACCAGGAGGCGTTTATTTTTTTTTTTCTCTCTTCGAGGTCCTTTTGTTCCCTTCTTCTCTAGAAGGTAGTTTGAAGCCACCCCTTCTCAGCTCTGTTTTGGTAGATTAGACTGAGCATGGTCGAATGCCCCTTTCCTGTCCCCTGCCAAGAACCCTTCCTCTCCCTCTAATGACTTCTTTCCTTTTTCGCTCCCCTTTGCCACCCAATAGAAAACGTCGATGTTTCTCGCGCTGGGGGGTCGCTTGCGCGTTGATGCCCTCTCCCCTTTTGCCGCTTTTTTTTTTTCTCTCTTATAGATTTTTTTTTTTCCAATCGTGAATGGATTAGACTGTGCTCTTCTGCTGTCATAGCTCTTTCAAAAGAGCCCAGTCGTGCCTACCGCGCGGCACCTTCTGTTAGTCTTCTGGCTCCCTATGGACGACCCTGCCCCCCTTCGTTCAGTTGATTTCGATCCAAAAGTCGTCCCGTTTTTACTTCTCCCGATTCCTTCCCTTCTACTCGACAGTGAATGTGTACAACAAGTGACCGCTTCTCGACGCTTTGGTCTTGATTACAAGCTCGTTAGCGTCCTTCTTGTGACGGGTTTTTCGTTAGCATTAGCTTTGTAGCTCCCCCTGATTTGCGGAGAGAGGAGTCCGTTCGCAGCCGCCCCTCGACCATCAGACGAAGGTTTCGATTTCTCTTCTTCCTCTGATTTTCGCTTGGCCCGTTTTTCCCACTCCCCGTTGTCGACCGTAGATTCGCACTCGGCTTGTAGAACGATTTTTTACCCAGCGCGCCCCTTGCTTTGACCGGCCGGTCCCCTTCGTGCTCCTCTCAGTAGGTCTTTGCCCCACACCAACACGACCCTGGTGGTTTACGACGGTCCCGTGCTTGGGCCGCAGCAGATTTTCCCCTGACCCCTTCAATCAGACCTTCCTTTTTTCCCCCAAATTCCTTTTTTTAGACCCCCCTCTCCATTCGCTCTGGTTTTCCATGCTGCACGCGCACGATCCCCGAAAAATTAGCATGCGAGAGAGGGAGTGAACTGGGCCTTGAACCCCCTGCTCTGATAGTCGCTGGCCCTTGCGCTCGAGTCTCCTCCCACCTCTAGTGAGTCGTCCCCTTTTTTTTTTCCCCACCCCGGCTACTACAACCAAGACTTTTCATGAGCCTGGGCACAAGGCGGAAGGACTTTAATCCCTCTTGGCTTACTCGGGCATCATTTTTAAAACGCCTACCCCCCCCTTCTAATGAGGTTCTCTTTTTTTTTTTTCCCCCTTCCTGTTTTCCTGCTTCCCCTTCGCGACCAAACGGTAAGTGGCGCACCACCCGGGTTCCACGGCAAGGGTGAGGTCTTTTCTTGCCCGGTACTCTATTTTGAGAATATTTTCTCTCCTCCTCCTATCTTCCTCTCCTGCTAGAACCTAGAGCTTCCCTTTTTTTCACACTTTTCTCAAAGATCTGATGTCAAAGAAACTACCTCCTGTCACCGACTCCCCCTCCCGGCCCCTGTGTTTTTCCTCCTACTCTATCCCTAAGCAAGGATGCGACCCATGAATCCCTCTCAGTCCGAACCGCGAGACGCA
>Ga0179593_1602342_pt1 | contig 15595 bp, 10 predicted proteins | sample CZODoug2_1_08_16_FD_185931 | JGI IMG/M metagenome (GOLD analysis project Ga0179593, IMG submission 185931) | Vadose zone soil fungal communities from Angelo Coast Range Reserve, California, USA - CZODoug2_1_08_16fungal (PacBio error correction) | ecosystem: Environmental > Terrestrial > Soil >... | reverse complement strand
TGGTGCGGAGCCCCGTCTTTGCGAACTAAATTCCCGGCCGGCTAATACGGCTTCCCGGCGGCTCCTTTCTTTTTTTAGAATGGTCCCCTCCAATCTTGATCTGCCAGCCAAGCCACTACCCCTTTCCCCCTCATTCCCAGAAGCTGCCGCATCCACTCAGAAGTTGGTTTTTTTTAACGTTCCGAGTATCGGCCAGTTTATTCCCCACAAGATATGGGATCTCCGCGTTTTAACCCGAGTTCCCAGTTCTCCAATGCGTCCTTCTGAACACTGGCGCCATCAATTCACTACGCATCCTCTCGCGCCCCAATCCGGTCCCTGGTAGAGATAGGATCTGTCTGCGCCCTCAGCCTGCGAGCTTGTGGTGACCCCGCTCCCGGTCCCTCTTCGGTTTAGTCGTCCAAGACCAAGATCGCCGACCCCTTAAAAAGCATTCCTTTTATCGAGTGTTTCTTGTGATATCTTCTCGATGACCTCCGGCGTTTGAGACCAAGCTTCTAGGCCCCCCCCGTATTTCTGAAGAGTGTATTATTCTCCTTAACATTCTCTACACTCCCCAAAGACTCTCTCCGATTGCTCTGACGATTTGGCTTGCCGCAGCCCGAGATTCGGGTCTTTGTCAATTTCCACTCCGGCACAAGAACCCGCAGACCGCCTCCTCAAGTGCCTCCTTGCCGCTGTCCTCACCGCTGCCCAGGAGATTTATGCTGCGCGCTCGCCGTTCCCGCGCCCCCTAGTTGCCGCCAACCGGGGAAAACATATGTTACACCCAGGGTCAACTCCCCCCGTCTTTTGTTTAGAACGCGTACCTTCCTCAGTTCTCAATCACCGATTTGTCTGGTCCTCTACTCGAATTTTTTTTTCGCAGAAAATGACGGAGTGCTTTGGCCGAATTTGTGCCCCCCTCTGACTCCCTTTCTTCTACTTCACAATCGGCTCCTTTTTCAATTTATCCCTTTCTTTTACAGTGCGCCAAGATAGTGTCGCGTCATTCTCCTTTAATTAAGGAGGAGTCTTTCTCCCTTTTACATCGGATTGATATGGATCCTCCCCAAAACTCTCCCTACATGCTTACCTAGATTGTATTTTCTCGGAATAAGGGAGCCTGAGAAATTAGGCCCACTTGATATGTGCTTGAATGCACCTAACTTCCTTGAGCGCTTCGTGTTTTCCTCGATCGTTAACTGATTTGGTCGAGCCGGCTGCTTCCTCCCTGGAGCAGCCAGGATTCCTCCCTGTCGTCCGGACGAATAGGCGATATCTACGCTTAACTCAACCTCCCATACCAGGAGCTTTTCCTAGTCCAACCTCTCAAGGTGGTGTGGCTCGTCAAAGACTCTCTCGGTGAATTATCTATTCAATGGATGGTACTAGGATAGTCCTGTACTCTCTCGAGATTTTTCGTCGCATCCAAAGCTGTATGGTGTTTGCCTGTCGCTTTCTTTGGTGAAATCCTGAATCCTTCTTTCCACCTCCGTTGTGTTTTTTTCGGTTTCCTCCTTTCATTTGCCCTCACGAACGCGAAGGGCTGATCCTCCTTGCGCCGTCTCTATTCCTTTTTAACCTCTGTCCTTTAACGATTTTACAATCCTTAGACGAATCTTTGTCATTTAAGCCTGGCCCCCTATGCCAGTAGCATCATTTCCCTTTTTTTATTGTTTCTTTAGCGATAACTTGCTCCCTCGAATTATTTGGAGAGAAGGACTCGTGGAGGGATTTTTGCGACTCCCCCGGACTCCTGACCTCACTTCTTAGAAGCCCTATTCACCTGAACCGCCGGACGCCCAATAGTTTGCCTCCTTCGAAGTATTGCCATCTCTCCGAACCCTGCCAAGCACATAGTCTCCTTTTTCATCAAATCTAGTAATCTGTCCTCATTTTTCGTTCGCCATGAGCCCTGATCCAGCTATAAGGCTACCCCCCCCCTCCCCCCACCAAGCACAATTTGAACCCCTCCTGGTCTGAAGCGAACTCTCTTTCCTCCCCAAATGCGTTCGTGCGTGCCTTCCGTGCTTACCCTTCTGCCCTTCCAGACCGACGTGAACATCCATTTTCCAAAAGACCCTTTTTATCTGACTTCTGACCAGCCCAAAAGTCGTTTCTGTACCCGAACTGTGTAGGTTTTCCCCTTTCTAAAAACAGCTCTCATGTCTTCTCCACCTAAGTGTTCAGAAGGAAATTTTTTTTTGCCGTCTCTGGTTTTTCTTTCGTTCCTCTCCCCTGGGTCGCAGAAATATGTTTGCAGTTCCTGACGTTTTTCGAGGGACACTCAGTCCAGTTTTTTTGTTTCTAGGATCTCGGGATGTTCTGCTTTCAAAGTTTCCCCCCCTTTATAGGGTGCTTCAAATAGCATATTCTTCTTTCTTGGCACCGTCTGTTAGGCCCGTTCTTGCTCGACAGGTGCAGGACTATCTCATCTGAAAGCGTCATCTCCTTCGAATGGGACAGCGGTAGTCCCACCGGCCTTCCTCTCGTTTCATGTCAGCTATCGGCCAAGTAAGATATGATCTAGTTTTGATTTTGTTATGGTTAATGATGTCGGCGATTGTCGTATTGGTCCTTTGTAAAAGCCCGATTTCCATTCTGACCTCTCACGAATTGGTCCCCCCCCTTCAGCACGAATCCGCCCCTATACTTCCGATAGTGCGACCTTTCTCGGAAGGTTGGCGCTGCTCTTGCTGTCTATTTTCGATACTTTAATGCTCCGGAGAAACCGAGTGGCACCCCTGCGACTCTTCCCTATGGTGTCTTAAAAGAAGTTGTCTCGTGGTACCCCTCGTTCCTCTTTTTACGACCCGGGACTGCACAATTCTGGCTTTTCCGCTCTGACCAATCTTGCGCTTCTGTCACTGAAGTGATTAGGTTTAGTCTATAAGCGTTGTTTATTTCAATGCCCTACAAGTCGCGTCGAGTTCCCCCTCCGTTCTTTTTTTCAGGCCGAACCGAATTCATCCGCTCCCTCCGTGACACTCTTCGTCCTCCTTCACTCCTCTTTCTAATAAGTTGGGTGTTTCTCGAAGTAGATATTTTCGGTCAGGCGTTTTAGTTCGTCGCTATTGTTCTTCTAGTACGGCCCTTTATACGCGGCGGCTCAGTTATGAGTAGAATGAGTAGTTTCATAACAGCTGATAGTACTCCTTGACAGTCTAACTGAAGGCGTCCTAGTTCATCCGTTGCTCTCGTTTAGTGTTTCATTTCCGGCATGAGCTTTTATTATACCAGAGACCCTGGACAACGACTCATTTTACTGAGATTTTCCAATTTCAGCGCAAGTTTCTGCTTCGGTTCCCGTTGACCCACACGCCGCATTGATAGAGTCCCCGCCTCACAGGCCATGGATTGAGTCGCTCGCCCGATTGGCGAGCGCGGGCTCCTTCTTGGGTTTCCAATGCTTTGTGTTCTCCTCTGGCTTGTGGGCCCCCTTTCAAAACATCCTTTTAATATTCCTTCCCCACCTCTCCACGGTTTGGTTTTGGGGGTTTTTTTTGATAGACGCCGCCGATCTTTTTGGCCTGATGTTGATTTTTCTCCCACTCTGGGCGCCCCGGCTGGCGATTCTCTTGCATGTCCCGATTTTGCGCGTGATGCTTTCTAGTAAAACGATGAGCGAGGCTCCCACGCCTTGACTTACGAACCCCTAGACCTCTTCGGTGGACTTTCTCCCCGCAGAGAATTTTTTTAGCTTTCGCTCTAGAGCGACGCGCACTCAAGACTCCGACTTTCTTCCTTTGAGTGAAAAGTAGCTTTTCGTTCTTTCTGCGCGCTCCCTCTTCATCGCCTCTCTTCCCAAACAGCGGGTACCCTCCTACACTTTTCTTATGCAGCATTTTCATTTTGTCTCCGTTTTGACCCTCCCCCTGCCCTGTCAAAAGTAAACCTCGGGGATTTTCCTTCTTCGACACTGATCTTTTTCCCCCACAATGCTGTGCGTTTGTTCGAGGGTTTTGGCCCCCGAATTACCTTCTCCCCTGCTGCACGCGCCAGATTCCCCCCCTTGAGCTGATGTAGTTTGTTTTTCTTTCCCCCAGTTGCAAGATCTTGCCTTGTTCTTTCCTTTCGCTCATGAGCGTGGCTCTTCTTCTTCTTTCCGACACCTATTGTTCGAGCTCTCTCTCCCCCCCCCAACCGTTAGTTCAGCCCTAGAGTCTCACGTTCCCCCTTCGAGCATTGACTCAACTCTTGAGTCGCGCTGTCCATTTTTCCTCGGCTTGCGTTTCTCTTTACTGCCGCTGCAGGACAGCGAGGTGAGTTTTTTTCTCCAGACCCGACGCTGTGTCCCCTTGTAATCTCCCAAGGCGCTTTCTACTCGGCTCAGCACGTAGGCTAGTGACCCGTTCTTCTTTTCCCCAGGCCACACTAATATCGGGTAAGATAGTCTATGTTCATGATGTCTACGAGAACGAATTTCCACAGCTATTTAACAACCCCACTAGATTTTGTCTCCTCACTTTTGGTGAAGGCGCCTCTTTTAAGAACTCTTTTTTTCTTTCCTTCTTTGCTGTTTTTATATTCGTTGCACCGCCTTGTACCTGGCCACCCGAATTTTCAGATGGCTGCGCCCCCCTTTTGCCGAGGAATTCTTGGATACCGATTGAGTGCGGACGATGAAATCCCTGTCCGTCTCCCCATTCTGCCCTTGAAGTGACCACCGAGCCAGGCCAGACACTGCATTTTTTTTGTCCGATCTGACGTTGACTCCGCTACGGGTAGCCCTCGCATCTTCGTAATAAAGGTTTTCTTGCTTTCCCCTTTTCAGCTGCTGTGGCTTCCTTCAAACGGAATATTTTCCTTTACCTCGCACGTCAAACCTGCTAGCTCCCTTCCCCACAGATCCGCTTCCCCTCGCCGAAGTATTTCCTTCGACCTTCCCGACCGCCCTTGTTAGTTCCCCTTCCTGGCCCCCCCCTCCATGGCCTGCATCTACCCCTCTATCGCCCAGCCTTAGCGCCCTTCCCCAGGAGTTAGCTCCCCTCAATTCTCTTCCATCCTCGCACGACTTAACGCAGACCTATCTTTTGAGATCTGGATCCCTTCCATCCACCCTACCATTAGCCTTCAACGGCCTGGATTGATGTCCTTACGTGTCGAGCGCCCCCCTTTTAGTCCCTTGCGTGACCAAACAAGGCCACGCATTCCCTCCCAATCCGTCTCTTTACCCAAGTCGTCCCCCTCCCCTTCCTCTCGTCTCCGGTAAACCCCCAGCGGAGTGAACTGCTTGTTTCCCTTGGGTGCCAGGGCCCGTTTTCCGTTTGATGTCCCAACCTCTTGCGCGCCGCCATCCACCTCTCTTCCGGGGCACGATCCCCTCTTTCTGAGCGCCTCTGGATTTTATTTCTCTTTCTTCGGGTATTAGTGCCACGTCCCTTGATTCAACGATATAGAGGCTTTTCCATTCCCTCGCCATCTCAGAAGATAGAGTGAAAAATTGGGAACTCCCCCTTTGTGTCTCGAAACTGTGGTCCACGCGCCTCGCTCGATTTCTTTCTGAGCGTGCCGAGGAGCCCAATCGTTTTTTTGGCCTACTATACGCGCCCGGACTCTCGTCTCTACGATAGATCGACATTCATCTTTTTTCAGGATGTTGACCGGATTTGTCCGCTCACAAAGACTTCTCAGAATTTGCACACCCCACATTTATTCGATCAGCTTTTGAGGATCTTGAACTCTAGAGAATGAACAGGTTCTGGCCCCGGCGCGGCGTGCGATTTTTGTCAGGAGCATTGTCCCCAGTAGCCTCCCCTGCGCCCTTGCGGCGCTTGTCTTTGGTAGTCTTGGTCGGTTTCTTCTAAGCTGCGCGTTTCGTTTGACCGGTCTTGAGCCAAAGTAGGTTTTGTTCGAACCGTGCCCCTTCTGGCCATGTCTTGACGTGGCTTGAGTCTGAATCATGCGTTTTCTCTACGCATGATAGAGCGTTTCCTTTCCGGGCCACGCCCGAATCGATGACCCTTTTTCTCGAACGTCAAGAACAAACCGAGTCCCTTAAGATATCTATTTGAATCATCCGTTGTTGTGGTTAGAGGTAGTACCTTCGACGGATGTTCTGATTTTGCTAAATTTAGAGTTCGTGGCGTTCCTACCTCTCTTTTAGATATTCTCGGGTTTCTAGTTTGAGGCAGTCCCCCAAGCTTGATAGATACCTAGCCGAGACGCCACGGTCCCCTCCCCACACGGGCGGCGCCTACACTCAAGAATTTTTTGTCCTTTTTTTACCATTCCTCCGAGGGACACGACCAGACTCTAACCTCGTGAGTCGACCTTTGTTTTTCCAATTCGACAATTGCCAGGAAGTTTTCCCTTAAGTCCCGACCCCCCAGTCAACGCAGCGAAGCTTGACCATCCGAGGTGCGTTTTATGTACGAACGATCTGTCCCCCGTCTGTATAGTCGTCCTTTGGGTTGCCCCCTCGGAACTGTTTCCCGTATTTTGGGAGAGCCTCAAGCCCAAGATCGCCCTTACCTCAAAAAAGGGAATCCCCATCGAGGTCTTCTTTGTCGGCAGTTTTTTTCGTCTCCGATTTTTATGGCCTTTTCCGCTTGCGCCACGAGGCGTTGCATGGGAGAAAGCTTCCTTCCCAGTCCGTCCCCCTGCTGCAGCTTTAAGATAGTCAGAATTGCACAATAGAGCCCCCCTTTTCTCGGCCTACAAGACGGCCGGGTCCGGAGGTTCGCCTGTAGTGGCGCTCAGTCCGGTGACGTACACGTCCTGAGCCAGTCTCCCCTTCGCGCATCCCAGCCGCCCCAGATGACTCCCCGCTGATCTAGTGCTTGTGCCCAGGGCGGAGTTGCCTGTTCGCCTTTTTCGTACCCCAGCCTCCCCCAGGAGCCTTGGCACACCAACCGTTTTCCCTGGCCCCCCCCTGATACACTTCCTTTTCGCGAGGTTTGTGTTTATCCTTGACATACAATTACACTTTTTGTGTGGTAAATTATCCTCGCGACGGGTCGCTTCAGTTCCCCTACTTCGTGCTTTGGTTGTCAGGGGCCCGAATTCGCTAGGCAATTCCCGAACCAGAGTTTCCCCCCCCTTTACCTGCTTCTATGTCTTTTTTGTGGGACCCCCCCTTTAAATTCTTTTTCTTCGGCTGTCAGGGCTGTTTGATGCAGTAGGGGGATTGGTTCCTCGGCTCTCGTACAATTAGTGATCTCATGACGGCCGTCCTCTAGATTTTACTTCTTTTTGCTGAGGGCCTCTTGCAGAGGCGCGCTTTGCCCCCTCGGCCTTGAGCGTTGGTTCTGAAGAAGATTTCTTCTTATTCCTCCTTTCGGTTCTTTCTCCCAAAGCTCTTTTTCACGTACGATTATGAAAACCCTTCTTTCAATAAGATCTCCAATGCGCAGCGATTCTACTGTGGAAGCCCGTAGGTCTTTTTGAAAGTATCCCCCCCCATGAGACCCCTTGCACTGTTCTCATCTGAGTCTTATTCCCCGACTAGTAACACGTTAATGTATGTCCTCCGTCCCCACAGCCGGATCTCCAGCCATCTTCCCCCTTCTCTGTTCATATAAATGTTGAGTGCAGGCGCATGGTCCCCTGTCCTCTCCGCTTTTCCCCTCTTATCTTTTCATCCCTTTCCCCTTTTTTTATATATATTAGTAGAGTCTCACCCACCGCTTTTATGACGGTCGCTGTCCAAATCTTTGGCGAGTTTTTCTTTTTCTGGTTTTTTCAACGCCCTGGGACTCTTCCCACCCCCACGATGAAAGAAAACAGGCTGAGATCCCCCCTCTTCCCCGGTTGTCTTTTCTTTTCACCCCGATGCAGCACCGCCCCGCAAGGGCGTTGGAGCTGCCTTTTTTTTTCCGTACGTGATATTTAAAGCCTTATTTTTGTTCGCCAACTGGAGAGCCTTGTGATTAGTATGAAAAAAAGGACCCTTCCTTATGACTCCCTTCGGACAAAGAATGTTCCTTCCCAGCCCTCACCGATCGAGTGCCCTCTCTTGAGCATTAAACCGACCCCAGTACCTGCTTTGGAATTAGAGAAATATCGCTTTGCCTGAGTGTCCTGTGCTTCATGCCCGTCTAATAGTATGCGGCTTTGTTTTTCCAGAGGCTCCTTAGAAGCCGATGCGAGCAATTCCCCCCTGCTGGCTTCTTTCTCTGTCGCGATTGGGGCACGCGCAAGCCTCTTGTCTACTTTTCCCAAGACTCAATCTTCCCCTCAGTTGTTGCCTTCTCTCGCTCTAGGACAAATGACACCTCCTTTCACATACGGCATTTCTTCGGCTCCCAAATACGCCTCTACGACTTGATTCCCCAACAACTTGTCGCGTTCTTTTCACCCGCACAGGTGTCTCCGTCTGGATACACAACAACATTTCTCCCTGATGAAACTGAAGTTTATTCCATGGGTGAAATTACCTGTTTTTTCCTGCTCCTTTGTCCTCTTTTACGAAGGAGAGACCCTCCCACTCACCTGCCCGTAGGGGACCCTTCATTATGGCGTTCTTTCGCGCTCTAGGCTACAGGTTGCTTTATATGACTAGGGTTATTCCCGTCCCCTTGTTCTTTAGCGTCCACGCATCGGGCTTGAGCACGAAATTCGCATCGTCATTTACTGTAGTCTCTTCCTTGTCTCTAGGTTGCCGTTCTTCCCTCTCCAGCGCACGCGGCAGACATGAAATGTCCTGGACTCGGTCGCCCATTCCCTTAATCGTGGGCGCACCATAAGGCCGGAACTCTTCTGAGCACACCGTCTCGCAGACTGGTTTTGATTGTTTTCTCAATGATAGCCATTTCTTGCCTTTGGCCCCTTCTCTGCTCACCCCCTACGGAAGGAAGAATAACCCCAACCCTTCCGTTCTTCCTCTTCTGACAGCCGATCGTCCTCGCCACGACCAGGCCCGGATTTTTCGGGTCGTTGGCAGCTCTTGTTCGCGTACTTGAATGCGATGGCCCGCGCCCCCTCCCCTTTGCCTCGCCATCTTGGGCGAGCCCGTTTGGTCTGTTTTTTCCTCGTCGAAGATTGACGTTTACCCCCTTTGAGCACCACTGGGGCGTGGTCCATCGTGGCCCCTCTTTACTCTTTGCTGTTTTAGCTGTAGAGATTTTTTTTTGCTGCCTAGATGCATTCGCAGCCGCCCCGCTGTCCTTTTCTTTTTCGCCGCCTTCCCGCCCCCTCACTCGCCTAGCGACCGTGAAGACAACAGAAGGAGAAGCAGTAATCTCTTTTTCCCCTCTGTTGTCTCTGATCCTCTTTTTCTTTGTGTGTTTTCTTACCGGATAGCCCTTCTTCGATTTCATGCTTTGGAAGGCTTCCCGGCGATTTCCCTTTTTTGACGTGTTTGAATGCGTAGGCTTTTCCCCGCTTATCGACCCACCTCCAGTCCTCCTTAAAGGCCACTCCCTTCGACACGGACTTTACCCTTTTCAACCCCGAGCTCCGCCTCGTTCTGCTCCATCGGTCGGCAAACCCTTTCTACTCTTCACACGAGACCCTGCTGTGCTATCTCCCCCCCGAGGGGGCCCAAGCGACGTTTTTGGTGGCAATTTCTCACACAAAATGGACTTTTCGGCACTTTGCCCTTTTCGTTCGAAAAATATTCCGCGTCCTGCCCCCAATACGTGTGCGGATTTTTCTGCGCTCCCAGTGACTGTTCTTCCCTTCATTTTTGATGACAAATGAGTTTTGCCCTCTATCCTTTGTCTGCTTTTGCTTGAAAGCACCCCATATCTCCTACCTTTCACCACTCTCCTATTTTCTTTCGCGCGAGTTGTATACGGATATAGTTCCCGATCGAGAGTGCCAGGATTTGAGTCCCCCTACCGTCTTCCGGAGGCCGCGTCTCCCCGTTTTCTACGGACCAGCCTCCCCACCGCGAGAGGCCCCCTACCCACGAAGTGAGAAAAGAGATACGCATTTTTGCTTGCTGACAAGCCTCGGAGACAGAGCTCCCTTGACCGTCAGATCAGTCATTCCCGAGAGAATAACTGTCTGCGCCGCCTACGAGCAAGTCCCCGCTGGCGGCATGGCGTCCCTTCTTGCTCGAACGTTATCGACGACAGCCTCCCCGAGCGCGACACCACACCCACCCCCTACTGGAAACAAAGGGTGTTTCCTCCGTCGCGCCTTTTTTATTGCGGGGACATGCCGACACGTTCGGCTCACCGAAAATTTTTGTTCTTTTTTCCCTTCCCTTTTGCATCTTGTGGCGCCGAAGAAATAGAAGGAATGACAGTCAGTGTTGTCATTGCCGGCCGAATTGTTCATCCAGGAGGGAGAACCCGTCCGCTTGACCCCGTCCCTTGTGGGGACAGTGCGTCGTTCGTGAGATATCCCGGCCCTTGCAGGCTTTCCGGCATGGAGCGGGCTCTTTTTTGATAGTCCCCAGGACTCATGTCGACTTCTCATTGCGGCCGCTTTTTCCTTTTCGACAGTCTCCAGGCAAGGGCGCCGTTTCTTGACTAAATACCCTTTCCTCCTGGTTCGGTGGACCGCTGTTTTGTTGACCTCTGAGGGTGATAGTTGCCTTTCAGCCCCGAGATCCGATTTAATCCTCCAGCTGACACGTCTGATGTCCCCAGGGAGCTTTTTTTCCTCAGCTTCCTCGGGCATTTGTGCGATCAGTATACAATCGCCCCCTTTTGGAAGCTGTGTCTCTTTCTCTTGAAGGAAAAGGCACACGTATTTCTTTACGTCTCCCCTTTTTTTTTGCCGCCCCTTCCACTCTGCCAACCATTGAAAGTCCCTCCTTTTAAGCTTTGGCGTCAGCATTTCAAGCGTGGGTGAGTCTGTGTTCCGCCGGACTGGTTCACGAATTCTCCTTATTTTATGTTGAGAGATTCGTCCCCAGGCACTCTACCAACGCTCTTTGTTTTTCCATCTCCTTGGCCTCTTTTTACAATTGGCTACGATTGGGGCCGGTCTTCCCGATGCCCTCCATTTGACCGTCGTGACGATCATTGATATTCAGGGGTCCCCCTTGACATACCCCTTGAGCAGCACCTGTATGAGCTGCTTTCCCCCAGCAGGTTTCTTTTTCCCGGTCCTTGGATGTGCCACCCGAACTTGGTCACCCTTTTTCTTATGGATGCTCACCATGCTTTCAGGGTAATGAAAGAATTCCCATCACCGCCCGCCTGTCAAAACTCCAAAGCCGATCGTTTTGCATTCTCGTTTCTCCTCAAGGCAGCGCTCCTCTTTCTTTCGCACGTCTACCTTTCCTTATTCGGCCGCATGATGCGCTCGTAAGAGGAGATGGTCCGCTATCACTTGCCGTTACCTCTGCCGAGAAGGACACGCGCTTCTATCTTGTTTCCCTGCTCCCCAAGACTCCATCGCTAAAGGGAGGACTTCTTGTCGCCTTGTCCTTGGCTGCTGTTAGGTCCACCTAAACCGACGCCATACAGGCATTTTCTCTGATCGCGTATAGACCCTGACCACAAAGTGTCCGTTTCTTCTTTCACCCGGGCTAACCACCATTCCCGCTCATGAACTTGATTCCCCTGAAGTGTAGTGACTATGTCTTAAAGGAAAAGGTTTGGGAGGCTCTTGGTCTGCTTCTTCGATGCGCTCTGCCTAGACCTTCCCCGCGTCGTGGGTTCTAATGGCGTCTTCTTTGGGCCTGAGGAGCGCGTTTTCTTCTTAATCTTCTTCGGGCGTGAGCACGTCACCTTGTTAGAGATAAGGGTTGTCAGGGCAGCCCCCATGGCATCTGAGTTTTTTTTCTTTTACCTTCCAAAATTTTTTTTTAAGCCGCCCCTTTTTTTTTTTAGTTTTTCCCCTTATGTCTCTCGCCACAAGTGGATAGAGGTGCATCGTCCGCCAGCCTGGTTTTCGACCTTCCGAGTTCTTGTTCCCAGGCTTCTCCCCCTGCGCACTCCCTGACCAGGCCCGGAATCGGAAACTAGCTTCTGAGCCGCGCTGGTTCTTTTTTTGAAAGGATAGCGCGCATTGGCTTTCTCCCCCGACGCCTTACGTCGATTTTACCTTTTGGGCACCCCCCCCATGCTGCTGATGATTTTACTTTTCCCTCTTCTTGCTCTCTCCCCGGCCCTATTGGCGACGGCCTGCGGCTTTTTTTGTTGGATTGGCCTTGAGACTTACAGGAGAATAATAATCCCCCATTTTCCTTGTCCCCACCGCGGTCTGTTTTTTTGAGATCATTCTCTAGTAATTTTAAGCTTGTCCCTCCGTTATGAGATTCGGTTCGTGTCTTCCGCCTCTGTCTGGCCCATGCCGGTGGAACGGTAGAAGTTCTTGTCTCGGTAGTCGGTCCTGATCGATGCATAACCATTCGCCGCTCCTTACCTGCCCTCCCGCTTTGGCCAGAAGACCTCCCCCTATAATTCTCGCGCCGTCAAAGAACACAGAATTCCCCCCCCCCCTTTTTCCTCTCTCTCTTCCATCCTTTCTTTTCTTGAGACTATTGCTCGTCGACGGTTTGGTTGTAGATTAACTGGCTTCTAGAAATATCGAGTTCGGGCGGTTAAGATAGGGATCCGGCCTGATTATGGTAGGTCGTTCGCTTCCCTCCCCCCTGCCTCGATACCGCCCCTCTCAACTCACTTTTCCAGACCGGCGCCCACGCTGTTCTCTCGCATCAAAGCCTTTGGTGATCCAGGTTTTGGCCCTTCTTCTGACAACGTCTTCACCCTGTTGTTCCCTCTATCCCCCCCCCTCTTTGTCAGATGCTGTGGTGGAAAAGTTCGCAATTCTTTTCCGGCACATCGTCACCACAGACCCGCCAACCCTTTCTTTTTGGCGAACGTCTCTTTTTTGCCCCCTCTTATTCGTCTGCTGCCGGCCCTGGTGGGTTTGAGAGAGTAGACTCCTTTTTTTTTGAGCGCGCCCCCAAGATTCGCGGTTTCCCACAATGCATCCCAGCCCCCTTTTTTTTCTTCCCAATGGTTTTTCCTCTTTCGAAGGTCCGCGAGTTCGTGCTCGAGATCGAGTTGCCCAACGTCAGCCGGCCTGGTCCGCTTACCTTTTCCAGTCGAGCGCTTTCTTGTGCTGCTTCCCTCTTTCGTCTAAGGCAACTGCGTCTCCCTACCTTGCGAGGCTACTAGCAAAGATGTGATTGCCATGGCAGAGTTTCTCCCTCCCGAGATCGTGGCGCCAGGTTCGACATTTGCTCACCTGCCGAGTATCAGTCCAGAAGGACCGCGGTGCTCTCCCCCGCTTTCCCCCAGAAGACAGTGAGCCACAGATGCCAACCCCTTTTTTATTCACGACTGCCGGTTTTTCCTTGATCTACGACCTCCGCCCCTTCCCTTCACAACCCCGGTTCCTTTCCCCCAAGGGCGCTACAAAGCGTCAGTTCGACGGGGCTTTACATGGACCACCGTCGGTGACACCGAACCTCTTGTCCAAGTCTATTACTCGAGATTTTTTTTGCGCCTAAGAAAAATGCCGTTAGGTTGTTAATGGCCGACCATTTGAAACCGCTCCGGCACATCCTCTGGTCAGCTTGACCCCTTGATGTCTTTTTTGATGGACAGTGCTCCCGATTAGTTCTCGTAATATTTGAAAGCTCGGCAGGAGCTTTTGGCTCTTTTTCATTCCCGGCCAGGTTCGATCCTTTCATTCCCGGTTCTCTATTAGATCGGTTCAGCTCGAGTTTCAGCGGCATGCAACTTCGTGAGCTTGACTCTTTTTGAATGCAAAACTTCTTGGTCAGCGCTCGTTCCTTGCTCTCCGCAGGTTTGTTTTTCCAGGTTGCCGGTTCAGGAAAGCCTATGATTTTCTCTCCCCCCGTACGCTGAAACGGGCCTGATAAAAGGCTTCCTACTGAAGAATCTATAGAGTCGGAACAGTAAGTCCTGCGATTTTGGTTTGCCTGCAAGGTTTCCCGCATCTCTTCCTTTGATGTTCTTCCCGACGTTAAGGATGGCATGCGGCCAGAGGAGAAATAAAGTCCATCTGCCAACTTGAGATTGGCGCAGCCCCCCTCTAATTCCCCTTCTTTTTCCGAATCTTCTTCCTCCCCTTTTGAATTAGATTCGTTGCTGACCACCTCCCTTCTGACCCCCCCTTTCTCTCACCAACGCTTTGAGTGGAGCAAATATCAGTGAAGAGGATTCGATTTTCCCGCTTTGAGGCGGCCGATTCCTCTGTCTGAAGTTTCTGGTTCCCGCCTGCCCACGAGAAGATATTTTGAAGGGAGTCTTTGAGTCCTTTCTTCCGGCACGCTACGGCTCCTAGTATGATAAAGGAGGCCTTGTTCTTATTCGTGCCGCTTAGCTTGGCCCACTCGGTCATCGTGTCCTTCCCCCGTCCGGTCCCTTCCCAATGCTGACCTATTCTTTTCCCGCACGCTCAAGCGTGAAGTATGGATTCAGAGCCATTGCCGACTGTGCACTTCGCCTTGCGGTTCCGGCGAATTCTTCCTTCTTCCCCCTTCGTCAGAGCGCTATCCAAGAGACGACGCTCAATGCCCTTCTGATGCCCCCTCTGCCGGAAGGACGCGCACGTGGATATGTAGAACTGTACCCACCAAAGACAACATCAGCTATCTCACCTGGATTGTCACGCGGTCCGTGAGCTCGTCCTTACCCCCCCGGCATTTTCTCCGCGCCCAACAGCTCTCGAGCTTCAGACTGACCAGCCCAAAAGTGTCGGTTACAAGGTGTCGGTGTCGGCTGCTCAATCTAATGACGGAAACGCAATTCTTGGGTTCCTTCCCCCGGTGTGCCTTATCCTTTCGGAGGCCTGTCGATTCAACGGTCCCTATAGTGCAGAACCTCGGGGAAGAACTTGAAAAAGAGGGCCTATGCGGCTCTTCTTTTCGATGAGGAGCCGTTTCTGCTGCGAATGACTTTCTTTTTTTTTTTTTTTGGAACCAAAATTTTTTGTTTCTCTTTTACCCCCCAACCATTTAATGGGTGCGAAAGGAATTTTGTGGGGTGTTTTTTGGTGTTTGGGTTGGGGTAATTTTGTTGTCGGGGGGTTTAAATGTATTGGTGCCACTTTTCTTCCCTCCTTTTTTTTGGAAGCCCTTTCTGTCCACGATCTCTTTTTCCTCCCTTGCCTTTATCGTGCTGTTCGCACGTCTTGTCTTCTTCGTCTCGCAGGTGCCGTTCTATATGAAGCAGCATGATTCCCCTCGTTGCCGACATGGCAGAGGAGGTTCTCCCCAAGGAGACTGTTTTTGCGCCCTGATCAGGCACTAGTCGCAAGAACTTCTCCCGTCGATCTCCATGACTCCCTTGGGCGCAGTTCTTTTGGAAGGTCCCTTCTTCTACTTTTTTCTTTGGCGGCGAGTGACTGGTCGACTTTCCCGTCATTGGGCACCGAGGACCCCGATCTCTTTCCCCAGACGTCCTGCGCTCCTTTCGCCGCCGGCCCGTCTTTTGCGTGGCGCGGCGTTGGGCAACTTTCATTGCTCCCCGCAGGCTTCCCCCCCCCCCCCCCTGCGTTCTTTCACGTGGTGAGACTGCCCCTGTTATTGCCTCTCTATACGGGGTTTTGCGACCGTTGAGCACCCGTAGGAGGGGAGCAGACCCCGGTTCTGTCCATGCTTCTTGTATTGGCCTGCCAGTTTTTGCTTTAGCCTTTTCTGATCATGTGTGTGAGCTCTTCTCCGCATTCTCACCATCGAAGCTTCCGTTTCGGCCGCAAAATGAAGCGAATGAACGCACTCCCCCCTGCGTTCGTC
>Ga0179593_1418487_pt1 | contig 15595 bp, 11 predicted proteins | sample CZODoug2_1_08_16_FD_185931 | JGI IMG/M metagenome (GOLD analysis project Ga0179593, IMG submission 185931) | Vadose zone soil fungal communities from Angelo Coast Range Reserve, California, USA - CZODoug2_1_08_16fungal (PacBio error correction) | ecosystem: Environmental > Terrestrial > Soil >... | reverse complement strand
CGCTGTCGCGCCCCGTTCTTTATCCCTTTCGATGGCCCCTTTCTTCTCCGAGAATGCTGTTTCGCAGTGCCGCTTCGCTTAAATGTTCCCAGAGGAGAGATTTGTTTAATCCCCCCCCCTCCCGTCTATCTTCAGGAGAGGTTTGCTCGCATTTCAGTCTTCCATAAGAACCGCCTTCCCCCAGTTATACCGAGGAGTCCCAGAAGATCACTTCAGACGCCTAGGGTCCTTTCCATCAATTTCCCCTCCCTCTCGGCTCCCGAGGAGCAGATAGCAGCTCTTGAGGCTCGCCTTTGCGCGACAAATCCCCCGGTCGACCAGCGAAGACTCTTCGCAGATTCTAGGGTCAGATGAGAACAGACAACCTCTTTTCGTCCTACTATCGAAGCTTCTACGTTACCGGCGCGCTAACTGCGAGTTTTCGAGAAAGCTTTTCCCTCTCGGTTATGGTACAGCCGCTTTGCTTTCGTCGAGGCCTATGGCGGAAAAGGAGATTCGAAATATTTTTAGTCTTCCGCGCACATGGCCTGAATACTCTACCCCAGAAACGATCTCTTCCTTCCGACCAGCTTGAATCCCCTCCTTTGCCTCCCCAAAGGAGAAGAGAATAAGTCTTTTCTCGCATCCCTCTCCTTTCTGATGTTTCAGTATAAGAGGGGATGCCCTCCTGACGCGGTCGCCGATTTCCCTGTCGGCGCCTCTTGCATGAGGGCTTTCCCTTGTCTCTGGCTTAGATCTGAAGGATCCTGCCCTTCCCCGATTTGAATTTTCTTACGAGGTCGCGATGATGCTGTCACCCGCATAGTCTGTGGTCTCCCCTCTCAGGACGTTGTTCATTTCCTCGTCCCGTCTAGCCTCTGTCTCCCCCCAGAAAAATTCTCGTGCACCTCACCCACATCCTTGTCCTGGACTATTTCTCCCTCTGTCTCTTAGACGATTTTTTCCGTGCCGCCGACTTCGGCATCCTGTTCCCTTTTCTGCCCGAATCCTCGGCCCTGAATCCTCAAGCTTTTTGGGCAGTCCTAGGCCGGACCAAGAAGGGGAGGCGAGATTTGAGAGGGGCTGTCTATGCCCCCCCCCCCCGTTACTTAGGAGGAACCGCTGCTTATTCTCTTGTGGAAACCCTCCCCGTCTTACGGCTCCCGGGAAAGTAATGCTTCCCTTCTTAGACCCCCAGAGACTCGCGATGTTCCAAGAGAGACTTAAGTCTTTCCGTCCTACTTCTCCCCCCGGAAGATGTGTACGTCGCTTTTTTTGTGATCCAGTGTAACTTCAAGAATGGCTTTGGCCTCTAGCTATTGTCTAAATTCCTGCGCTCCTCGGAACGGTAATACCTGTCGTCCCTTTCTTCTCTTTCTTTTACCCGATGAGATAGGGCGGGCGCTTTCTCCCGGCGACCCCCGGCGCGGTCTTCGATTTCCCCTCCGGCGGTCGCTCGCGGCTTGTTCAATCAGAGATCAATAGTTGAGTTGAGCTCTACTATTCCGTCTTTCCTTGTTCTCCGCGCGTCAGGCAGGCCTAACTCGCTAGTATCTCTTCCTCCAAGGAGTCTTGATCGATGCTGGTAGTTATTTCAGGCTCTCAGACCCCCTATGTCCTCCCCTCCCATTAGCCCAATCCGGTCGTTTGTAAAGCGGCAGCTTGCAGACTTCCTTTACTTTATGACATTTTTTTTTTCTCACTTGGAGTCACCCGTTTCTTTGATCAAAAAGTTTAATAAATATTCCAAGCTCGATTTATGCCCTCCTCGCTTTTATTGGCCACCTCGTTGAGCTGAGTGCTTGGGTTTTCCGCCTATTCTTTTTCTCTTTTCCTCCTCTCTGAGTTTACCGAAGGGACCATATTTGCAGTCTTAGATATGACGAGATACTTCTTGGCCCCCCGTCCAGGCCGACAGTCCCTTTCTAGGCCGGGCTGGGCTCTTCCTCTCTGATGGATAGAGGAATCTCTTCACCTCTAAGGATCTTCGTCTGCTCTCCTAGTCGGTCCTTCGCGAGGCCCCGGGGCTTTTTAGAACTTCAGAGCCCCCTCTTCCTTGCTGACCCTTTAGAAAGACCCTAGCACGCCCTTTATCTTGATTTTGAGAGGACGATGATGACATCTCTCTCTCTCGTCCTCTTTAGGCATTTTTTTTTTCCATACGTAGGTGCGCTCGAGAAATCCCCCCTGGGTCACGGCGATAGATTTAGCTAGCTTTAGAGCTATCACCCCTGTATACTTTCTGCTCCCTCCCCCAGCTAGGAGGCAGACTTTACTCTTTCGAGGATATATCATATTTTGTTTTAGCCAGTGAACTGCACTGTCTCTCTCGTCTAATTTCCCCTAGCTTCATCTTCCTATCGCACTGCTCCTATTCTGTTTTAGTTTTAGGTAGGTATGAGGCGATCCTATCCCACTGACTTCTTCCTTCCTCGGTTCAACGCCCCTAACCGCCGCACTTTTGCTTCCACAGAAATTCGATCGACTTAGATTTGACCTGCCCTCGCTGCTTTTTCTGTTTTCCCTCACTTCTAAATGAAATATCTATATTTTTAATAATCTTTTTTCATATTTCCCTTCTATCCCTTTATCTCCCTCTATCCGCAGGAAGAGGCTTAGGGGTTTCCTGCATCGATCCCTGATTTTGAAGTCGGGAATTGGGCGCGGCTCGGTCCCTTCGTTTTTTACCCTGAGGCGATCCGCGTGCAGTTTTGCTGGCTCGCCCTAAAGGAATACTACCCTCACGATTCTTGATTTTGTGCTTGCTTCGACGTCCGATCTCCCCTTTGGGCTTTTACTCTCCTTGGTGAGTTTCAATCCCCGCCGCTGTCTCTCGGACTATCTAGAATTTTCTGTATTTTTCTTGATGGACAGTAGTCAGTAGCTTTTTCACTAATCGAACGCTATCTTTGACCCGCTCTCTCCTTTGTGCAAAGGTGATGTCATTAGCGCACTGATGTATCTGCTCTCTCTCACGCCCCTGCCGCACATCATCGAGATTTTACTGGTCCGTTCGTATAAAGACAGAGGAGTGCTAGAGAGAGGTCCTACCCTTTGACGCCTCCTCTATTTTTCTCCTCCTTTCCCCTGATAGACGAACCTGAATCGCGCGAGCTCATGCCTGTCGATCGCCGTTTCTCGGTTCTTCGCAGTTCAGCGTTTTAGCCCGGTTTGACTGGGCGTCACCTCCTCAGAGCAGTTCCATCTCAGAAGACCGAGACCCTTAGCTTTTTGTCTTTCAGCTCTTCTCTTTCCCTTCCTTCACGGAGTATCCCCTCGAGTAGACCGCCGAAGTCACGTCTAGCCTACAAGCCAACCTATCGCCTGCGACTGATAAGCTCCTCTTTCGCGGGAGTTTTCATTTCTCTATTTTCCTTTGACTGCTTGGGTGATCAACTGAGCAATTCTCTTTTTTTTCCACTGACTCACCCCCCCCACCTCATTCTCCCCCTCACCCACCTTTCTCTCCTCTTCTCTTCCCCCTCTTGTTCCCCTCTCTCCCCCCCCCCCCCCTACATCCTCCCCGCCCCCTTCGTCAATCCTTTGCTACCTTTTCCCCCCCCCTGATCCCATCCCCTAGCCCTCCTCCTTCCCCCCCCCCCCCTCTCTACTTCTTCCGTTTGCTGCCATTCCTACACTCTTCTCCCCAACCCCTATCTCTCTCCCATTTCCTGTTTCCCTCCCCGTCCCCCCTCTCCACCCCTACTCCCACCCCTCCCCTTGCCCGCCCCCTCTTTTCCTCCTCTCTGCCCTTCATATAAAAGCTACCTCACTAACTTGAATGAAGCTTCCTCTTTCTGGGACGACTCCTCACTTGTCTGGAGCGTCTTCTACTCTGCTCTTCTTAACCCAAGAAGGGAAAGTATACTTTCCCTAAAGTTAGAATCCTCCTCTGTCGCTCTTCTTGTCTCCGCTGGCGAGTCTCTGCCAATCAGCCCCTTCCCTATCTCGGGCCGATTTCCTCTTCTTAAAAAGCAGCTATCATCTCTCGTTCTGTGGTGGTGACTCGCTCATAGCGGTCTAAGAGCAGTCTACCCTACCTATCTCCCTCAGCCTCGGCTGGCTATGACCGCGACCTGTCTTTCCTTCTTCCCCGAAATTTTTTGCTCCGCAGTCCCTAACTCTCCCCTCAATCCGAATAGGCGTGACACGATCAAGTTCCCTTATAATCCTCCCCTCTCGCCCTTGGGAGCAAAGGTTAGAAGCTTGTAGGCCTTCCCCTTCTCTTCTCTCCTTGCAGGTTTCCTATTATTTTCCGCTCCAGAAGTAGCCTCCCGGCTCAATACAGAGCTCGTCTCCTTCCCCTCTTTTCCCTCGCATCCTATAAAGATTAGATTTTCAAGTCGTGCTCCTCGATTGACAGCATCTCACTCGTACGCTGATGGCTAGGAGTCTGATTTCTGCGAAATTCTTAAGCACCAGTAGCTGCCTAGCCTTCTTATTGTCCTATCATCATTTTACTATGTCGCTTCCCTGTCGTTAGTCTCAAGTCTTTCTCTTGTTCCACCCTCTTCTACTACATTCCTTAGTCAGACCTCTGCAAGCCTTTCTCGGATGATACCAGACGAGCTACTGTGCCTGTTCGCCGTCCTCTCTCCAACCCGAGAAAGAAAAGACTTTTCCAGTTCTGCTGTTTCCTATCCTTACCGGTATCTAAAGAACGATCATTACGACTCCCGCATCTACCTCCTCGGATCTTCGAATGCTTAGGCTTTATTTCCCCCCTTAGACGACTGTCATCAGTGCTTAAGAGTCAGAGCTGAAGGCCCAGATTCTGACGGCTTCGCGTTTGGTAAGTCTCAGGCGGTATTGCCCCAGCCTGAGGACCCTCTTCGTCTAGTCTTATTAAGGGCACTTCTGCGCATCCTTCCCAGTCTCCTCGAACCAGGAGCAGGAATAGAAGGAAGACTTCGTCGCTCGTGTTACTTTCCCTCCCCCTTCCTTATTTTCCCCTAGAAAAATAGAAATCGCCGCCCTTCTATTCTTCGTACCATCATTTCTCTCTTTATAGCTTAAACATGTTCGCGCCGCCCTCCTTGAGCTACCTCGGCTTTTTCTCTCCTCCCCTCCTAAATGAGAGGCCTCCTCATATTCTCGGCTTCGAGAAGATCTTCCGACGAGGCTCCGCCCTTTGTCCCCCCTCTAGCCCCCTCTTTATCGGTGAAGGCGTTTCTGTCCTCGAAATGTCTGCGTCCCCTGCCTCTCTCCTTCTTATCCGTCTTCCCTTTGGAGTAGACTCCTATTCCTGAGTTCCGCCTGCCTTCCCGAAGAAGTGCCCTACACTGAATCTCCGTGCGCGCAATTATATCTTTCCTCCCTATTCAGTGTTGCTTTTTAGAGCTCTTTTCCCTCGCGGAGTATTGACAGTAGTAGCTAGAACTGTACTGCCCACTCAGGTCCGTGCTAATGGGCCTGCTTTTGTCGACTTCCCCCCCATAGACGATGCACGTTGGGATCCTCTGCTGCCGAGAATGTAGTTCGTCTGGGCCAAATAACCTCTCCCCCCCCCGAGACCGGTGATCCCGTTCCCGCATCCTTACGTGAGGGATTCCATTTCCTTGGAGTCTCGAAGGTTCCTCTCATCATTCGACGCCATAATATGGTGCTCTTGAGGCGACCAGGCCTCTTCCCCTATCGCGCGTAGCCGTTTCGCCTCAAGCGGGCTACGATAACAAGCCACTCGATCTCTCCGTAAGGACTAATGACAGGTCGCGCTAAGAATTAGATTTTGGACCGGGACCAAGATGCGTCATTCTTATTTGAGAACCGCGCTAATTACACGGGTCACAACCCACCCCCCCCCCCCCCCCCCACCCCCACATCTCTGGGACAGGCTGAGGGTGTCACCTTATCTGGCGACCTTTCTATATGAGTTAGTATTTTCTTCCCCAATGGACCGGTAGAGCATTCCCTTCTCTGATTTTTAAGGACAGTCCGATCCTCGCGTCCCTCCCTTCCCCCCCCTCTATCCAAAACAGGAGAAAGCCGTCCTTCTCCGCTTGCGCCTCCGTCTTGACCTCATAAGAGGAATCCGCCTAATAGGCTTCCGATAGCGGTCCTTCGGCGCTCCCTTTCCTTTCTTCACAGGGATTGTGCTCGATGCCCCTGTCATGCTCTCCACCCCCTCCCTCTGGATCAGGAGGTTCATGAGTTGAGAGGACGGGCTTCCTAAAACCTGGTGTAGTTTAGTATGGTCTCTCCCATTCCATCATCAGTGGTACTTACCAGAGACTTTGAGCTCCACCAGGGCTTAGAAAAAACCCTTTCTTTGTCAAAGACCAAGGGACTCCCACCTCCCAAAAATCCCCCTCTGACGAGCCCCCCTTCCCTTCTACCTTCTCTATGCATTCTGAGTACGAAAGATTAAGCTCGGTTTCAGAATAAAAGAGCAGCCTCGGCAAGCAGCGTTCCGATTTATCTGAGGCAGCGCTATCCCCTACTTTGAAGGTCTCGTGATCTTAGGTTCTGTCGCTTGCCAGCATACGGTAGGTTCGGCTTCCTCTCCATGCTCGAAAACGCGACTTAGTTCTCTCACCAAGCCTCTATGAACCTCAGGTTCGCTTTTTGACTTCGCGAGGAACAGCGAGCAGCCTCGGCTATTTTCTTTCTGTCTAAAAGGATTGCGGGACTGATAAGGGAAGTAGTGAGCTGTTTGTAAAGGCTCCCCTCCTTTTTGAGATTGGAGTATTCTTCTTTTGGGCACTTCTGCGCGCCTGGCGTTTTCTACCGGCTCAACGGTCCGAGGTGACCGAAGTATAAGAGATAGTATCCGACTCTTGCGTCTGTTTACCCCTTTCTAGACCACGCGACCTTTTCTCTTTCTGAGCGGATCGTTTTCTCTTTTTAATACGCCACTACCTTCCCGGGTTTTACGATCTAGGTTCGTATGATTGGCGCCTCGCGTCAGCGGCTCACTGCTCTCTATGCGGAGGAGTAGTATGATTCGCGTGTTGAGTATTTTCAGGACGTAATCCCTCTTTAGTACGATTCTCTCCCCCCCGTCAAGTTTCTTTTTCCCCTCCCCGGCCTCCTTACAGGAATGTCCAGTTCTTTCAAAGTCGTTCACTTGAGATCTTGATGTTGATCACCACTTCCTACCCGTTTTTCGTTTTATAAGAAGTGACGCGACATCCTCCCGGCGTCTTCTTCCTAGGGTTGGGAGCGACCGCGTTACGTAATAGCGTCTCGACGCAGGGAATCTCCGTTTCTTTCATCAAGAGTTTCCCTCCTCGAGGATGCTTTCCTCGGTCCTTCGCGGATTCTGTTTGGGAGTTGATCCGCCGAAGGACTCATAGAGGAATTTCGGGTAGAGCCCTTCTCTGCTCCCTTTCGAAGATATCTTGGTTTCGCGGGCCGTTGTCTGCTCCGCCTCCGGTAATTCCTTCGAGGCGGAGACTGTTAGAAGCCTCTCGTCGCCCCTTCATTTTTTGGCGATTCTGCGCGGCCACGTTTGATAGACCTAGCTCCTTCTATTTTCCCTGCTACCCCGTCGTGCTCGAGAGTCCCTAGTCGATCGGCCATCAACTTGGCACTTGCGCTCGCTTTTTTTCCTGTCGCTTTCTGCTATCTCCCCTTTTCTACGTTGGACTGCGCCGAGAAGAGATTTCCTAATCGCCAGACTGATAGATAGAGGCCCGCCGTCATTTAGGACAATTGAAAGGCCTCCCCCTGGCGCGGAAGTCATTCCCAATGGCGCTCGGCTCGTCTGCTCCATTTTTCACGAGTTTTGATTTGCAAGATTTCTCTGGTTGGGGCATTGCCTTCCTCCTCCCCCCCAACCCTTAACTCGCCTCCTTTCCCCAAAGCGAACAGTCAGCGTCGTGCGTCTGCCGTTTACCTGGCAAGAGATCCACTTACTGCTTCTACCTGCACGCCGCTTTCCTTCCTGTAGCGCTGCTCACTTTACTGCTTGCCCTTATATTTTACTTCATAAATTGTTGTTTTTTTCTTTGCATTCCTTCGTAAATTTCCCCGGCAGGCTACTCCGCCTAACGAGTCGTGTAAGCGCCTCGAGTTTCATTGCCTTTTGTTTTTTCTTCGGGTCCGCGGATCTTTTCTTGCGTTTGGAACCTTAGTCCGAATCCCTCTCCGTTGCCATCCCCATTTCCAATAAAGAAGCCCCCGCTGCACTTCGTCTCTCTTTAGGGCTTCCGACTACGATTCTCCCTTGTTAGTACCCTAGTGTTGCCGTGGCTTCACCCCTTCTTCCTGCAATATGAGGCCTTTCTTATAGCAGTTTGCCCTGATCCTCGCGCGGTATTTTTTTTGCGGACTTTTTTTAAACTCTAAGGTTTTGCAGATCGCCGTCCTCCCCCTCTCGCTTTTAAGGATCGAGTTTTCCCCTGTGATTTCGTTTCACGTAGTGTTGCGCTCGCTATCCCCTCAACTTTCCCTCGATCCCGAGTTAGAGATCTTGTCCCGCTTTTTCATCGCCCGCACCGCTTGAGTGCTATTCGAGAAGCTCCCTATTACCCCTCCGTTTATTTAGGTCTCTGCGAAGAGAGCATCCGCTAGGCTTGCTCCTCTCCCTTTGTGAGCTGTTTTCTCGCCGCCTTGAATCTTGCGCCTCCTTCATATTTCTTCCCGTTCTCTCGCTCTGCCTCAGCCCGCGCAGTCATCGCCGCCGCCTAAGACCCCCTTATAGAAGATGTCTTTCCTTTTTCTCTTAACTGCGTCTTCGACTCGTAGGATTTACTTGACGAGAGTCCTCCCCTCAAGATCTGATCTCCTGCGCCCCTCGCTTTGTAGGGAGTTCGTGCCTCCCATTTTCGAGCTTTCAGAGTTCTGCTTGTTTGCTCCCGTCGGGTTCCTACCTACCCAGTATTCCTCACTGAGTTCCTTTTCTCGCTTTTGTTGCTACTCTGTTCGCCCGTTTGTCTGCGAGCGGTGCCACCCCTCCGTCCTCTGACCTACTCCGACAGTCTCTACCCCCTACTGACCTTCGACTCCTCCGATTCTTTTTCTCCTCGGCGCTAGTAGACACTCAGGTCCCGAAGAGGAGCTCGCGGCATTCCGAGCAGGCATTAACCCGTAAGCCCCCTTCATCGCTCGACGGAGCCCATAGAGCGTCGCCGCAGTCTCGCCCCAGCCCTCGAGGGCTCTTGATCTAGGGTCTCGGCGTCTAACCGACCGTCTGACTTCACGCCCTTGGCGCACGCCTTCCTGCAAAAAGAGCGTCCGACTTTCAGAAAGGAGGGTAACTTTGCCCCCCGTCTTTTTTGTCCCGCCTCCCAGCGCTCGGTTGGAACGTCTTTGGACAGCTTACTTCGGAACCTGTTCTCCCCCTTTTTCTAGCAGCTGGCGACTCTCCTCGAGCAGGTCAGCGAGTTCTTTTCCTTTGACGCCGTCTTCGTTTCTCCCTTCTGAATACTCTCTCCCCCTTCCCGCCCCTTCTTGAGGACTCTCCTCCCACTCGGTTCAGTCCCCGGTCGTGCAGCAAGCCTCTGCCAGCATAAAGAGTTCAGCTGATGTCCGCGGCGGCCCGCTGGTGAGTCATCGAGCTCCCTTTCCTTGACTGAGAAGCCCGATTCTTCTTTGACGTATTTTAGAATGATCTTGGTGCTGTAGCCCGTACTTGGGTTCGATTGAGAAGACAGTATTGAGAAGTGATGCCCCGTCCTCTTTTCTGGGATCCCGAAGACGACTTCCCCTTTTGCTTTTCCAGAAGGACGATTTCGCACCCCCCCTTCGTCCCCTCCCGCTTTATCTGCTCGACGGTTCTCTCCCCAATCAGACAAGACCAGTTAAACATACTGCCCCCCAGCCAGCTTACTACCTCTCATGTACGCCCCTTCGTAGGAGGTTATTAAAGTCTCCCTTTTTTCCCCCCCATCCCCTGTAGAGAGAGAGCCTGCCCTAGATCGGACGAGGGGGAAAGAGGCTCGGATTGCAGCAATCTGCTTTCCCCTGTCCCCCTTGTACGTCTTCCTCCGCAAAGGTGCTCCCGCCTGCTCCTTTGCAGCTCCCTTTATCTATCCCAGGTCGAATCCTGCAGAGATCCGCCGGTAGGCTTCCCCGGTTCAAATTGGGGATTTTTTCGACAAAAGTAGAAATTTGATTGAGGAGACAACTCTGCTCGTCTCCCTCTTTCTCCGGAGGACTTCTATCGTAGAAGCCCCTCATTTGTTCTGTTTCGACGCTTCCCGGGACTGCTCGTAGATCTCTCGCGCTTTTTTCACCGCCCTGAATGGGCTTAGTCCTTCCCTCGGCGGACGGATAGATATTGATATGCCGATAGGAAGGATCTCCTACGAGTTCTCGATTCCTTCGTCCTTTAGATGTCGACCTCGGTCTCGGTCACACTTTTCTTACTCCGACCTTTCTCGACAGACCTCGCCGGCGGATCCGTTATCGCTGTTGGATTGTAGCAACCAACCATCCGTAGACCTTCATGTAAGCCCTCCCCGCAGAATGAGTCAAGCAAGTTTCTAGGACTTCACTCTCCCCCTTTACCGCGAGAGCAGCCCATTTTCCCTCCTTTCTGTCCTCATATCTACGTTTTGTTGAGACTTGATTGGCCGCCATCTCTCGTGAATTTTCCGTAGCAGCCTCGAACTAGCCCCTTATAGGTGTCGTTGGTCCCCTGATCCTAGTTTCTTTCGTCTCATAGCAACGTATCAGCCGTTTCCTCGAGCGGGGCGGCAGGTCGTCGCTTCCCTAACCCGGTCCCTCTGGCCTATGATTCGCCCGTCCCCCTTGCAGACCTGGGGCGTCACCAGCCCCGTCATACTTCCCTATAGAAGCTAGTCCCTCTGACTCCCTTCCGCTCTGAGAGAGGGTCTTTCCCAGGCCGAGGTCTGACCTAAGACTTTTTTTTCTAGACCTCTGCATTTTAATTCTTTCGTCGAGAACCGAACGATGGTAGCCCTGAAAGACGTTTCTACTTGCGCGTCTCCTCCTCAGGCGCGTGTTCTCTCCCCCCCCCCTGTTAGAGACCTTGTGATTCCGCTTAAAGCTCTTTCCTACTGCGTCTGAGCTCTTCACCTTCCTCCCTTCCCCCCTTCCCGGTTACCTTTCTATATGAGCTCTTCAGGGGCGCCCCATTTTTTGAGCTCGGACGACGGTGAGACCATTTTTCTGCAAGCCTGATCTGACGGCCCCATAAAACTGGTCCTCCGAGCAGTCTTTCCTTTCTGCTGCGCAGCGACGAAGGCTGGCCTTCTTCTCTCTGGAATCCCCTCGAAGAATGCGTTCTCTTGCTGATCGGCGGCCTTTCTTGGTACTTTGATTCGGGACTGTCGCGCTACCTAATGCTCGTTTTTGTTAGAACTCTCTGTTTTTCTTTTCCCGGTATTTGTTAAGCTTTTTCTCCTGTACAGGCCTCCTGGTTTTTCTTGAGTTTTGGGATTTTTCATCCCCGAAGGATTCTCTTTAATTGCAGGTTCTCAATAGTTCCGATTCCTCTTTTCCCGCCCCCAAGGAATTAGCCCACCCCCCCCTGATTTGCCGTACCAGCTTTGCTTTTTTACTCTTGCAATGAAGGAGCTAAGCCTCACCCTTTGCTGAATAGTTTTCACCCTCTCCCCCCGGAAAGTCCACGAGAAGAGTTTATTTTAGGCAAGCCGGTGCAAGACCGACGGCGTCTTGAGACCGGGGAGGCTTTAAATACGTTCCTTCTCGGCTTCTGTCTTTTTTCTTTGCATAACGAGCTGTGGACCAACCTCCCCCGCTGAACCTTGCGCCTACTCTCGAGGAACTCCTCTGAGTTCCGCTCCTTATGATTCCGATGTTGTCCCTGCTCTTCGCGGGCGTTTCCTTTCACGTTATCTTTGTTTCAAGACTTTTGCATTTACGGGCAGTCGTTATTCTAGGCACTTGAGCCCTTTTCGGAGTTCGATTGCCTTCCCCTTTTTTCTCTGTCTGCTCGCCGTCTCCCCGAGCCTCCTTCCTTTTACGATTAGGGAGGGTATCCTTTTATGGCGAACCCGCGCGCGTATTCTTCTCCCTCCGCGCGATTCATTTTTTGTTCTAACTTTTTTCCAGCATCGGCCTGCGAGCGCCCGCTTCTTCTTTTGTGAGAAGAGTCTTTTCCTCCGGCTCACTCGCTGATTAGGAGTCGTTCGCCTTTTCGTCTTTCTTCCGATCTTTCTGATCTTTCAGGCAGACCCCGGTTTTCTCCTGGTTCTTCGCCCTCCCCTTCCCGTTTCCTTCAAAGCAAGAGTGATCGACTAATTCCCCCCCGTGAAGTGGGTCAATTAGTCCCGACGTGCTCTTTTTATCAAAACCTTTGCAGATTCGACCGCTTACACGCGCCGTCATCGCCGCGGCTCCTCCTCTCCGGGTTTGAAGGTGCGGTTTTTTTTCGCTGCAGAGGGAATCGACCCCATCGATCAACGTCCGCTTCCGTTCCGAGAGGTTTCTATCGGAGGGAGATTTGTCCCTTGTTCTTAGTGTCTCTTCCCGAATTTTTCCTCTCTCGATAATTTTTTAGAGTTCGAGAGCTTCAGCCTGCTCGCTCGTTGGTGCTTTTCCTCCCGAGCTATGCTAGTCTGGGCGTCTCCCGGGACTAGCGCTTCGGATTTCTGAAATGGGTACGACTCGAATGCTTGCGATTGATTATTTTCTTATCTACCTTGGAGCTCGTTCTTTCTTTATCTCGAGCTTTCCCCCCTCCCCCTTGGACAGGAGTCCAACCCTGGGCACTTTTTTCGTTTTTTTCGTTCTCAGCTATTTTAAAGTTAAGTGATTAATTCCGCGCTCCAGCTCTTCTGGCGACTCGCCCTCCCTGTCTATATTTTCTTCGGCAGAGCTCAGCAATTTTGCCCATGTGAACCCAAGACCTTGCCAGGCCGTCCCATCCCTTTCCGTCGTTAGCTGCGAGAAGAAAAGCGGTTTTCTCATATTTAGTCGGTATTGTCTTTTTCTTCGATCCTTTAGCCACTTCCTGATAGCTCAGCTGTTAAAACCGTCCACCTTCGCTCTCCCCCTTGTTTCAGTTTCCTTCTTCAAGTGACTCCTTCGATTTCCCATGCCCCCCGCCGCTTCCTTCGCCTTAGAAGGATGTCCTTTTCAGCTTATATTTTCTACTCCTCCTTTTTTTTGTTTGATAGCGTCTTGATGGAGAGTAAATTCGCCGGCGGCTCCTTCCAGGAAGAGGTTGGGTTCGACATCTTTGACGTTGGAAGCAAGTACGTGGGCTCGGCCGGTTCGGCGTTTCTCCCCGTGAGAGATCCGTAGTTTTTTTTTTTTTTTTTGTTTTTTTTTTTTTTTTTAGATAGGCTCTTCCAGCCACTTTACCTTTACGAACATTTGATCCTATTCGCTTTGCTGCTTTCTTGACTGAAGTAGCGCACATTTGGTTCGTCCTAGACATTTTGCGTTTACGTTTTTCCTTTCTCATTTCTTTTCCCTTCCCCCTCTATCTATCCTTTGATTAGAAGATCCCTGAGTTAGATTAGCTCTATGCCCGAGACCCGTCATCTTCCCCCCTCCAATTCTTTACGAGTGTCCAGTTGATGGTACTAGCGAACCTGCGATTCTCTCGCGAGCACGAACGAGATTTTTTTTTAAAATAGTCTCTAGGTCTTCCTCCTCTGCCCTCATCGCACGCCTCCTTGTTCTCTAGGCTCTTGTCACACCTTACTGTTTTTCTCCCTCCTAATCTCCATCCGTATCCCGTCTCGCTCCGCAGAATCGAGAGAGAGCCATCAGCCCTCCTCCTGTGTAGTAGTTCGAAGCCCGCGAGACCCGGCCAGTCCTCTGGCGCTGCGCCCCGCCAGAGGCGACCCCTTTTCCCATCCCTACTCCTCCGCCACCCGCTCCGACCCCTTTTTAGAGTTGGACCAGTCTTTCTTACTTACTGCCCGGCGACAGACTGCTGCTGACCGGCGACTGACCTGTCGTAGCAAGCAAGACGCGTATCTCCTCGCCGCTGCGATATTTTCCCTGAGGAGCGTGTCCTCCTCTATATTTCCGCTTTCGGCCTTTGGTCGATCGAGAAGTACTGCCCTCCCCGGCTTCCATTGAAAGCAGGTACTGTCAGTTTCCCTGGTGGACGGACGATTTTTTTTAGAAAGTGTATTTCGAGTAGAAATATGCTTCCGTGCCTCCCTCCTCTAAACTTTCTCGTCCATTAAGTCCTTTCCACCTCCTTCATTCGCGTGATCCGGCGCGCTTTCCCCCAAAGGAAGAAAGGAGTATTCCAAGAGCGTAGATTTCCTTTCCCCTCCTCTATCTCTCGCGGAAATCGATTCTTCAGACAGGTCGACTAGCGTACCTCCTCTCTGAGCCGATCTTTTTGTAGAAGCTGCAACCTCCTCCCCCGTATGGACATTCTCAAGCAGGTTCCTCCCCCCTTTAATCCAACTAGACGTCGTTCCTTGAGCAGTTCCCAGGAGGTCAAGTGCCAACAGCAGTTCCCTGGCCTCCTCGCAAGCACAGCTCGAAAGTTTTACCAGACTATTTCATTCCCCGCCGAGGTATTTTCTCTCGGGTTCCTTCTCAGCTTCGAGCTATCGAGCTGTAAGTATTAGGGTTTCTCCCCCCTGTCTCTTTACCGTCTATTGATTTGAATTCCCGCTCCCAAGTCCCTCCTTCAGGCCGAGCCGCAACCCTCCTCTTCTCCCCTGCACCCGTAGTGACGCCTGCTGCGAGCAGAGGAAGCTCTTCCGAGTTTTCCCCTCTTGGACTTGACCGCTGCAGAACCGCGCTTCCTGCCCAAGTAGATGCTAGCATACTCTTCTCGTCCTGTACTCTGGGTTATTTCGCGTAACTTGGGCTGCCACAGAAGGACTCCTCAATCTGCGCTCTTTGCCAACTTCCTGCTTTTATGATCCCCTTCCCTACGACGACCGGTTGGCGGTGAAGGTTAATCTTCACTCGTCAATCCCCCGCCCGGGATAAGCTAGCTTTTTTGCGAGAATGTCCTGATTATCGACCTTCTCTTTATGACCCCTTCGTTGCACTTCAGCCTCCGATATCGCCTTCTCCTTTGTTATAAATCGTACGAAGCCAGTCATCCCTTCGTCCTCCTCTCCCGCCCGGAGATATTGCTCGGCTCCTTTTTATTGGAAGTAGCTTTGCATTTTCTGTACTCCTTGGTCTTTATGGGCCTTGTCCGAGCCTCTAAGCCTCTTCTTTGAGAACTCCCTTCGAAGATAGGTCATTCGACCTCTGCTTTGGTCATATTTGCGCGGCCGCCTAAGATGGTAGGAGAACCATTTTCTTCCAGAACACGTCTTCCATCAGTGGTCCCCCCCCCTCCTGCCTTTTTCTTTTTTTGAGAGAAGGAGCGCGAAGTAGGATATTTCTTCGCGCATTTTTCCCTGTTCTGTATAGTCGCCAGAGTTTTATCTAGAGATAGTGAGAGTCTATTCTTCTTCGACCACTCTTCCCTGGTCTCTCCCCCCCAGCCTTGCCATTCCCCTCTTCCCGGCTCGTATTTCTCCTTGGCTTCAGATGACGAATTTGCAGTGAGAGGATGCCTCACCGTCTCAGGTGAGCGTCTACCCCTCGGTTCTTCATTGACTTCTTATTGCCCGAGAAGACATGTCAAGCCGCCCCTCACTGAGGATCTTTATCTATGTGAGTCGACCTCGAGACACTTCCGTCCTCGAACTAAGCTTCCGCGCCTCCGTTTTTCCTGCGACGACATGCAATACCCAAGAAGCCGCTGCCC
>Ga0179593_1385748_pt1 | contig 15595 bp, 24 predicted proteins | sample CZODoug2_1_08_16_FD_185931 | JGI IMG/M metagenome (GOLD analysis project Ga0179593, IMG submission 185931) | Vadose zone soil fungal communities from Angelo Coast Range Reserve, California, USA - CZODoug2_1_08_16fungal (PacBio error correction) | ecosystem: Environmental > Terrestrial > Soil >... | reverse complement strand
TTCTTTTTTTTTGAATGGACCTAGTGGGTTTCAGACAAAGGCTTGTTTGCACAAAGGACGCGGACGGTTTTGCTCGAGTACACCATCGGACTTGTTCGATGATGTTGACTGCCGCTTGGCCCAACCCCTGCAAGCCTTCCCCCCGCCGTTTCCCCCGTAGTTTGAGATCTTTTTTTTCTTCTTTTCGACAAGTCTTCCCACCTCTTTTTTTCTGCCCCGGACCCAGGATTTATGAGTTTCGGGCCAGCACCCCGATGGTCTGAACTCCTTGCCCTTTCTCCCCTGGTTCGTTTTTTCTCCGAGCGCCAAGCAGCTTCCCGCGAGTTTGTCATCACAGTTTCAGGACGGAGTTCGGGTAGGGCGCTTTGTTAAACCCCCCGAAACCAACCACTGGACGACCCACATTTCGTCCAATACAACGAGTCATGCCGTCCCATTTCGGATTTCCATGCTCTTTTTCGTTTTTTCCCCCCCGCAAGTTTATGACTTATCGTAACCACCGGGGTTGATGAAGGGAGTTCTGCCCTTTGCCGCTTTTAGTTTTTTTTGGATCACTGTTTGCTGCACGAGACGTTACCCTTCATGGTCCAACACTGGGCAAGAGTTGATTACCAAACAGTAGGAGCAGCTTTCAGGCCCAAGGACCGTCTGTCCTTTACAGGGCAACAAACTCACGGCGTTTTTCGGTTTTATTGGGATTGTCGGCCCACAGGTGCGCTTGGTCCCCCTTTTTTTTACTTGCGTTTTTGCAGCTGCTTTGACATTCCTTTCAGGTCTTTTTTTTCACCGGCGCTTAATCTTTGTTTGTTCGTCCCCTTTCTCCCCAGCCCCTTCTGATTTTTCCTGCAACGTTGGTTCCGCCCCCCCTGCACACCGACCACAAAGGCCCACCGATCATCGGCTCTTTGAATCTTTTTTTGCGTCATCCTCTGTTTTTTTTGGGTGCTTCTCGCCGTCCGGGTTCTTAAGTTTTTGCGGTTTTCTCGAGTGAGATACTGTATTTGACGCAAAAGATATCACTTAACCGTCTCCCCTTCCTGTTGAACGGCCCAAAAGTTTTTTTTTGTCGCCTGCCCGTTTGCGGTTTCCACCTAAGGTAGACCTGGGCGCGTTTGGCGTGGTTTTTGGTTGGGGGGTTTCTTTCTTTTTTCACGGCGGGCCCCCTAGCCGGACGGTAGTTCCTCCGACTTAAGGTGCCGATGTCGTGATGGTGGTAGCGGATTGGACCCCCCCCCCTCCCCCAAGATTTGCGGTCAATTATTCCCCCTTTCTTCCCGTGTCTCTTTTCTTTTTTTACCCACGTTGAAGGTTAATGCAAGCTTTACGTTTAGGCGGTGGGTTCTTGGGCCCATCACCGTCCTTCCAGCCTTTGCTTTTGCGCATCTTTTTGCCGTCTTTTTTTTTTTTTTCCCCAAGTTTGCCGTGGAGCACTGTCGATTTTCCGTCTCCAATGCCCCATGAATACCCCCCCCTGTCCTGTGAAGGTGCGATCAAATAAGCTTTCCAGCGTGTTGGTGGTTTTTCGGGTTTGTTTTACACGGGGCGCTGTTTCCTGGCAACTTTTGATGGCTGGGACGTGATCCCTGCACTCCTGTCGCTCCTTCTTTACTACTTTTTTTTGCTCAAGCCCCCCGATACTTTTTCGCTTGTCCTGGTGCCGTTTGTTGGGCTCTGTGTATGTGCGCTTCCCAGAGTTAGTTTTTGATTGTTGTACCAAATAGGCAGGATTCTCATTGTACCCTTGCTTGTTTCCTTGTTCCACGTCTTTATGTCAACTATCCCAATTTACCTGTTTTTTTTTTTTTTTCCTGTTGGAATCCGTTGCCTGCATTCTTCTTTTTTTTTTTTTTTCCTTTTGGTGGCCCAGGGTTTGTCCCCGGGACGTGGCCTGAGTCCCAATAAACAACCGAGCCTTTGGAGTTTTATTGCTCTTTCTCTACCTGGGGGTAGTCCTTGGTTTGCTGGGGGTGGTCATCGCGCTTTTTTCCTTTGGTGGTCGACCGGTCCCTCACTTGGGCCCCCCGAAAATTGGTTTTTCGACGTCTTATTTTGTAATGAAACCCTGGCACCTCCTTTGAGTTGCCCACGGTCCCTGAATTCTCTTCCTTCACTCTTTGTGGACCCCGCGATTAATTTTGTGTGGCCCGGCCCGATCCTTTCCTTTCTCGCTCTTTTGTACCCCCTTTTTTTTCGGCTGGTGCAGATCATTTTCGATCGTTGATGTCTTTTTCTTTGCTCCGGCGGTCGGTTTCTTACACCCACCCCTGCTTCTTTCTCGAACACTGAGTAAAAGTCCCCCTTTTTGGTTTTGACTTTGTTCTGGGTTCTCTTTTGGGGTCCCGGGCCTAAGGCGGCCCGTTTGAGTTTGTTGCCTCGGCCCTCGATCGACTTCCCTGTCTTGCTCTCGCATGGCTTTTTGTTCACCACATTTCGTTTTTGTTGCGCGTCCCCCCCTTCCTCCTTGCTGTTACGGCCCCAATTCCTTTCCCCTCTGAGGATTCGGCCCACTTGCCTCGTGAATTAACTCTGTTGTAGGGGGATACGCTTCCCGGCTCGATCATTCGCTTTTCTAAAAACTGGTTTCTTCCCCCGAGCCTCCACGAAACTGCGTTTTTCTCTTTTTTTTTTTCCACATTGTTTTTTGGTTCTAGTTCGGTCAGTTTTTCTCGGCCCCCTGGACCGGAATTTTGTGTCACATGGTTTACCCAACCCCACCGAGGGTTTGTCCATTACTCCTTGCGTTTTGGTCTTGACCGCGATCGGGTGCTCCCTCCGACGTCTCCAATGGACTCCTCTCCCCTACTTCCCGTCTTTGACCCACGTCGCCGTGGTTTCTTTTTCTAGAGTTCTCATCTCCGTTTTGTCCGGTCCCGACCGGCGCCTGATCTTTCTTCCCCTTGTTCAGTAATTGTTCTTCGCCTGCTTCCGGCGCACCCCTTTGCTTGACTCTTTGGTGCCAAGCCCGCGTTCTGCGTTTGCCCTTGCGCGTCTTTTCTTTTTCCTTTTTACCACAATGTTACTCCGCTTCCGCTTTTCCGCATTCTTTTTCTGGTCAGTCCCAGCCGTTTTGCTCGTGGCCCGGAGGGCAGATCCCGTTATCCCGAGCTATTTGTACGTTCTTTGGTTTTTTTTTTGCCCGCGTTTAGCGGTGAAGGCGGAACCTCCACTTTTTCTTTTGTGGGGTGGGTCTGCGTTTTTTCCCCCGTCCACCTCGTTGGTCTTGTTTCCACATACAATCGCGGCCGTTTTTCCCCATTCCTCTGCACTTGACGCGTCAGAGAAATAAGAACTGTAACCCCCTTTCGGCGATGAACAGTGCACCAAGTTTCCCGCTTTTTTTTTCGCTTTCACCCAGTTTATGGGATTTTTTTAGAGATCCTTGCTTGCATCTTTCAAAGTCGTTAAGTTCACCCCGTGAAAACTTCCCTTCCAACTTTTTTTTTTTTCTCCCCCTGGTTGGTTTTAAAGTTCCCAGGGACTTACGCACGCGCCCTCCTTTTTTTTGTGAGATTTTTGTGTTTCTTCGATAAATAATCGCCTTTTTTTTTCCCCCTTTTTCCTGTTGGCGACAAATGAATTTGCCTTCTTTTCTCTTGTCTTTACACTTAGCGATGCAGATATTTTTGCCTTTCTTGTTTCTTTTTGACCCCGGGGATTGGGTGCACTAGCAGTTGCTTGCCTGATGGTCCCATTCTTCCCTCGCTCCCCGGCGCGTGGAGCATTAGGGTTCCGGCACCTTTCTCTCGAAAATCATGGTTTGGGTTTTGTTTTTTAAGCAAGAAGTTTTCCTTTTCTTTCCACCTTTCTCGCCGTGAACCTGTTTGAAGGACCTTGGTGGTTTCCGTTCCACAAGGCCCCTGAAGCCGCTGGCTTCTTGTGGTTTTTTTTTAGCTCACCCCCTCTCCTTTTACCTACTCCCTACTTTTTTTGTTTCTTTTTTCGGCTTCAATTTGGCATGGCCATTATTCTTGCTGCTTTGGTGCGACCGTGCACCCGTACCTCTGCTTCAGGGCCGTTTGTGCCGACTCAACCCGTGTTTCGTTGTTCACCGGTATTTCGGAGGGCGATTGCTTTTGACAACCCCTCTTGGCCTTTTTTTTGAGGGCAGGTGATCGTTTTAAATTCCTATGCCGGCATTGTGCAATTTGTGCTAGGCCCCTGCCTGGGGAGTTTTGGATCACCACTTCTTTCCACTCAGATTTCCTTGGATTTTTTTGTTTTGCTTGACGTTTCAGGTATCTTCTCCAAAAAGCTTTACTGACGCGATTGTGTTTCTTCTCCCCTCCCAGGGCGTCGTGCCCGTCGTCCTGGCCGATGAACCCCAACGTTTACCTCCCATGGCGTTTTTTTTTTCGGGTCCAAAGTTCTGTCGTTCGTCTGGTCGTACTGTTGGCCGCACCCTGGCTTCCGCACAATATGGCCCTTGTTTTGACTCTGGCTCCCCCTCTCGGGCCGACTTTTTTCCTTTTTTCCCTCGCGCTTGAACAGTTCTTGTTGCACTTCCCTCTTATGTTCGTGCGGCGCTTGGCTCACCTTCTTTTTCTGAATATTCGGCTCGGGGGTCTCTTTTTTTCCCCCCCTCTCGTCCGATCTTGTGGGCGCCACCGACCACGCTCGGTGTTCCCGCACTCGCGACTGTCTGTTCCCGCTCTTTTGTTTTAGGGAACGTGGCGTTTGCCTTCCTTGGGCCACTCTGATCGCCTTTTTTTTTTTTTCCCGTCCAGATTTTTGTTCTGAGCATGTCCAGGATTCATGTGGTTTGACCTTGGTTCTGATCGCCATTTGTTTTGACAAAGTCGGCCAACCCGCTTTCTTGAGGCCCCCTTTTTCCATCTGTTTTCCGGTTGCAATTTTGCCGGAAATCAGCGCAAAGCCTGTCCATGCTGATTCGGACTTTGCCTCCGTCGTTTTCCCGTAGTTGATTTTCTATTCCACCTTCGGTGTTCGCCGGAATGGGCGAAGCGTTGCGTGGGCTTTTCGGTTATTGATGACCCCGTTGTTTTTTATCGTTTGTAGGCTTCGCGTGCAGGGTATTTCACCACTCTCTTGGTGACACCATGTACCTCCTTCTGTCTTGCGAGTTTTTGACTCGTCTCTCTTTACAACTTTTTTCCCTGGTTGAAATCTCCATCTTCTTTGTGGTATATGCATAGCAGTTTTTTTTTGTGACTTTTGATCCCCGTCGCAGTGGCGCGCGCACCAGGAGGTTCCTGTCTACAACATTTTTTTTGTTCCCGTTCCCTCCTCTCGGGTTATGGCCTTGGGGTTTCGCCAGAGTTTTTTTGTTTGGGAGGGGTGGGCGGCAGAACTGGTCTCCCTTTCATCATGGCGGTAGTCTTTGTCTGCTTTTTCTTCTGATTTTCGGCGTTCGTTGCCGACACCACGCGTGGGGGGTGGCCTTGAGTGTTCGACCATCCCTTCTTTCTTGTGCCCTCATGCCCGCAGCGTGCATGTTCTTTTTTTTCCTTTTTTTCGATTAAAGAACTGCATTTTGTTGTGACCCGGCCTCGGATCCCGTACATTTCCATGTCCCTGACCCCCTGATTCTTTTCCTTTCCCCCTGGTCAAGCCGTCGCGGCCGGCTTTTGCAACTCCTTCCTCGTTTTGAGATTCTTTGCCAACTTTTCCTGGCCCCGGCCACCGTTTTGCATTTTTTGATGGTTTCATTTTTCAATTCCCTCTTTCCCTTGAAACTTTTTGTTTTTTTTTTTTGAATTTTCTTTACTGTTCATGGGTTTTGAGCGTCTCCCCAGGGCTTAGTTTTATCTTGAGGGCAACGGCGATGAATCCTTTTCGTCGGTTTTTAATGTTTGTTGACCACTCCCCCTTCAACATTGACGCCATTAAGCTTCGTTCGGATTGTGATGCGACTTCGGTTGCGAGATGAAACACGGCAAATGGCCTTTTTTTCCTCTAAGCCGAAATTCTGATTTGCAGAAAAGATCCCTCCCCCATATGCCCTCTTTTGGCTCTTGGCTTGTCGTTTTTTTTTAGAAGTTTCGGCAGTTTGCCCTAGCTTTTTCCGTGTCCCACCGTTTCATAGTTCCCGTCACCCGGCTCACTCTTTTTGACAAGATTGATGCCTTTTTTTGATCTTCTTTCGCCCCAGTGGATTATTGCCTGGCGCTCATCACTTGCTCACCCCCACGTTTTTTTACAAAAAGTGATCCCTTGTATAGTGTCCCCACCAGATGAGTTTTTGCGGGGTTTTTATTGGGCGCGCTCCCCTCTTTTTTTTTTTTCTTGTCCTTTTTCGATGTTGGTCGGGTGTGCCTCCGGCCCCATGATAACTTGCGCAATTCCACTTGTATTTTCCCTCGCCTACACCCCATTTTTTCCGTTGTTCACTCTTTATTATTGGTCAGACTAGACGTCCCCCTATCGTTTTTTGCGACCTTTCACAGCCTTGGAGGACCCTTTGCGTTTGTTTGAACACCTTGCAGTTGGCCGCCAGTTTTATTCACGTTTTGCGTGTTCCCTCCCTTTATCCCTTTTTCTTCATCATCTAAGAGTATGAACAAATGCCCCGCCGTTTTTCGAGGTACCCTGCAACAAAATATTCGCAGGTTCTTTGACTGCTCTCAGGCGCCTTTTTTTTCTCATCGGTTTGCTTTTTTTTTTTGCGCCTTCCCATTTTTTTTTTCGGGTACATCGCTGGTTGGGCTGCGGGGCGCCTTTTTCCCCATGATGAGTCTCGTGTGCATTCTGGCCGCATTGTCCCTCCGCCCGTATCTTTGTTTTTTGAAGCAGGTCTTTGTTTTTTCCCCTACCCGGAGGCTCCCACTTGGGGTGGGTGAGTGACAACCCTTGTAGTTTATTGTTGTCCGCCTGTGCTTGGATCTTTCTTTCCTTGTGTTTACACAAATTTCCTGTGTGTTTTCCGTTGATTTTTTTTTTTTTTTTTTTTGATGTTTTTTGCATTAATTGAGCCGCGCTGGAGTTACCTACTGGCGTTTAATTCCCTTTTTTTCTTTTCCTGTTTTCCCACCCGCATATACTTTTTTTCCCGCGCTTTTAGGCCGATATTTTTGCTGTCGCTGTTTTTCTGAAAAATTTGTACCACTCTTTCCTAATCGTCTGTTTCTTTTTCCGGATTCTCGACGATGCTCTTGTCTGAGCTCGTATACAACTACTCTTGAGTGCTTTGAGGTTGGTCAGCCCAGTGGTAGTGCGGTTGCTGCTTAGTTATTTTCTTTTTCCTCAGGGTTGTTTTTGACCACGCCACCCGATGGTTGACGGACTGGGGTTCTCAAATCTTTGCAGCGCTGGCGTTGTCGGGGGGGGGAGGATTTCTCGTTGTCAGCTGCCCTTCCGTCTTTGCACATCGAGGGTGTCTTTCGGACACCCCTGGTGGCGCGAGTGGCCGGATTTTTCCTCCCCATAGTTGCCACGAGATCTTTTTTTTTTTTTTTTTTTCCCCTCTTTCCCCTTTGTGTTGTGTTAGTCCGATCTCTTTCGCGCCCCCCTTCGGTGGTTTTTTGAGAACCCGACTGGTCACTCTGCATCCCCCGGTTTTTGAGCCCCTCTTGTTGGCTTCTTTCCGTTGAACTTTCGTGCTTCCGCACACCCTCTTGATCTCTCTCACACCACACGCAACTTGCACGTTCTCCCCACCCAGCCTGACCTGCTCTTGTTTTTTTTGATCCTTTCTTACCGTTTATTCCACTCCGTTTTGCTTGTGCACGGGCCCCCCAAGAACCCCTTTTATGCATTGATTTCCAGGTTCCCCACTCACAACGCTTCGTTCCCTCATTTTTTTGAAACTCGTGCCCTTTTTCCTTTTCTCCCTTTTCCCCCCATGATCCATCCCTCGTGAATTGTCATCCATTCCCAAGGCTTCACCCAGGGAACCTTATTAGTGTCTGGAGGCCTCGGTGGGAGTCCCCCCAAACCCCCCCACCCCTTTGTCGCCCGCCAACCCAGCGTTCCCCACACCCGTCCTTCATGTCGAGACGGGAGCCCCCGTTCTTATTTTTCTGCTTTCTTTAGTTTTTTTTGACCCTCCCCATTAAGTATTCGTTGACGTTACTTGTCTTCTTCCCTCTTCCCTTTTTCTGGCCATGGGTTTCACGAGCACAGAGGCGTTCTTTATGGTAACCCACTGGGAAGTTTTTAACGGATCCACCTGCAGGGGCGTTTCCAAGAATGTGTTCTTCTCGCCCCCACCTGTCGTTTGTATGATCCTTTTATGCCCAAGTTGGAGATTTTTCCTGTAGGACTTCGGTCCGTCCACGCCCCAGGCTGCGCCCTTTGTTTGTTTTTTGTTGTGGTCATTTTTCCCTTTTTTGGGGTTCTTTCTATCTTTCCGCACTAGTCTCTTTCCCCCCCCGCAAGGCTGCTGCCCGACACACCATCCGGTTCAACAGCTTCCTTTAGGTAGTTCTAGCATCTTGCAGCCCCTTTTTTTCCCTTTGGGTCGGAGAGAACTGTCTGGGTTCATGTGTGGTGGTTCGGCTTGATATGTGGAGCATCCCCAAGACTTCCGCGCGGATTCCCCCACAGTTGTTTGTCTCCACTGCAGTGCTCCTCGTTCCTACGGTTTTTTTTTTGGGTTTTGGGTTGTTTGTTCGACCAACCGGCTGCCATCCTTTTAGGCGATTTTTTTGGCTGGAACTTTTTTTTCAATTTTTTCTGTTGATGGGGTTGTCCGGCGACTTCATGGTACCCCCTTTCTTTGCAGGGCATTATCCCCCTTTTCGCCGGCGCCGCTGTCACCGTTAAGGATTTTCCACATTTCAGACACCTGACCTGGGTTTTTTTTTTTTTTTTTTTTGTCGGCTGCCCCATCCTGCTCCACGCGCATCTTTTGTGCCTCGCCCGGGGATATTGGAGATGGAGTTTCATGCACCTATCTTTTTGGCGTACCTTGCACCCAGAACACACTCTTCTTACTTTTACTAGCGATTTTTTTGCCCCTTTTGCTCCCGCGGGTTCCCCTGCGCTGTGTTCTGGACGATTGGCTGGTGTCTAACGTCATCGATCGTGAAATCAGTTTTTTGTTTTTTCTTTCCCTCCGCCTCGCGACTTTATGTTGGACGTGGGGCCGATTGATTTGCTTTCTCCTGGTGATGTTTTTTCATGGCGGCTTCAATGGTTTTTTTTTTTTTGCACGTTTTTTTTTTTTTTTCCCCCTTTCGTTCTTGTTTTTTATTTTCAGAGTCCCCTTTTCCTGGAGTATTCCGTTTGCCGCCTGTTTTTCGGCGTGTCCTTTGTAATCCCACTTATAAACCGGTGCGTTATGCTTTCCTTCTTTTTTTTTCTTTTTCACAGCCTTTGTTAGTTGCTGGGTGATCCCGCTCTTTCCCATTTTTTTGGCCGACGGCCTTTCTGTGGCGTTACCAATAACGTGTTTTCGGTCTCCTCGCCCCCTGGACCTTCCCATGGTCAAATTGTTGCGGTTTGCCGGGTGTGCCTTTTTTCTCTTTTTGGATCCTCCTTTTCCACCCACGCTGTGCCAAATTTTTCTTTTCTTGTCTTGCCGTTTCAGGCTTTTCCGTGAACATTTTTTTTTGATTTATTTTTCGATCATTTTGTGCTCGGGCTATTGCTTCGGCTCTTTTGGAAGTTCTACCACCACCCTGCTTTTTTTTTTTTTCTCCGTAAACGGCCTGACCATTCACTTTTCCCCCCGATGGTTGGTTTCTAACTGTCTGGCCTCCATCCTGGCTGGTTCAGGCTTGTTTCCAAAGTGAGTGGTTTTCCCCTCTTCCCCCTCCCGCTCTCCCTCACCTGGATATCTGCTTCCCCCTATTTCAAGTGGATTGACCCCTTTTTTTCGGGTCCTCTTTCACTTTTTGGGAAGTACCACGTGTCCTTCCCTACTTTCCGTAGCGGCCCTGTTGTCATAGAATTTTTTTACCCGAAGTTTTACTCGTCTGGTCACTCCTCTTTTTTTTGCAGTAGCTCGTCACCTCTCTTCCGTTTTCATCCTTTCACGCCCTCTTTTGTGATTTTTGTCCTTGTTTCAAGTTCTTGTGCGACCCCCCCCAGCTTTCTTTTTTCGTGCACAAAGAACCTTCTTCGAGTACATGGTTTTCTTCCCCCCCCCCCCCCCCGTTTAGTTTGTTTCCTACCCCCGGGGCGGCACACTATTTTTTTTTCCCCGTTTTTGCTATTTCTCTTCCCCTCCGGCTCCCCTGTTCCTTTCCGCATAGGCTACCCTTTTCTTGTGTTGGTGACGTCGCCTTCTCACGTTCTCCTTTCTCCTGCTTCCCCGTTTGCGATCTCTGTCCGGTCTTCAGCTTTCTCCTATCAAGTGGAAAAAACTTTGGCGTTCCCCCCCTCCGCTGGGGACGGTGCTCACGACCGCGTTTTTGTTACTTTCTTGGGCCCTCATTAGGTACTGTCTTTTTTCCCCCCCCCAGATCAAGTCTTTCATGTGATCATGGCTTTTTTCGTCCCAACTATTGAGGTCATCTCCTTCGTTCCTTTTTTTTTGTTCTATTGGAACGCGAAGGTCCTTTTTTCACCCATGTGAGCATTTTGCCCCATTCAGTGCGTGTTTTTTGCTTTCCCGGAGTCGTTTTAGTTTTTGGACGCCCGTTTGTTACCCCCTCCCTCTGCTGCGTTTTACCCGACCACCACTTCCCTCTGTAGTATCGACTTTCTTTCCCAGCGGTTTTTAGTGTAGCAATCCTTTCCCTTACGCGTTTTTTTTTCTCCCTTGTTCCACCCGTTGCGCTGATAACCGGTTTTTTTAAACCCAATTATCCGTGCCCTTTTCGTCGCTTTGCTGTGCACCCCCATGCCGAGGTTTTTCTTGCCGAACCATTGCGATCCCTCCGTACGTTGCCCCGTTTTTGTGTTGTTTTTTGTTTGTACCCTACCACGTGGCCGAGTCCCTGGTTTCCTTTGTTACACGGTTTTACAATTCCTGACTCCCTTTCTTGGCGATTTGTTTTTCCTTTCGTATTTCACCCTCCCCTCCCCTTTTTCAAACAATTTCATTTGTCCCCCTTGTGTTTTCTTTTTGAAATGAATGATTTTCAGAAATGCACACCTCCTCTCTTTCCCTCCTTGTATGGGAAAGAATTGGTTTTTTTTGGCTCTTTTCCAACAGGACTTTTCTGGGTTCCCCTTTCCCGGTTTTTCATGTTTTTAATACTATCCCCTCACCTCTCTGTGGTTTGCATTTTTTGTTTCCTTTATTGTCCTGTACAATCACCTTTTCTTCCACGCCGGTTTCTCTTCACCGGCCTTGATTGGCTAGGGTTGGTTTTTTCCTTTTTCCCCTCCCTTTCAATTTCCTCTCTTCCCTTTTGGGTTCCTGTTTTTTTAACCTTTTTTTTCCTCCCTGTTCTGTTTTTTTTCTGAATTCTCCTTTTTACTTTCCACGTTTTTGCAAGTTTGCACGACGCGAGCTTTTTTTGGTTGACAGTCCTGTTTTTGGGCGTTTCCGTTGTTTTGCGTCTCAATTCCGTGCTACAACTTTTTCGTCGTCTTGCCGAAACATTCTCTCCCGTTTGGAAGTGACTCGTTGTTGCTTTTTTCACCTTTTTGCCCCAGCTTTGTCCCCCCTTCCGGCCTTTTGTGCCCCACCTAAAAAGCTGTGTTTCAATCTCTCTTGCTAGCTTTCTTTTCAGGGGCTGGCCTCATGCATTCTCGCCCCAAAGGTTCCCCGGAATGATTCTCTCCTTTGAACTATTGGACCCTTATGTTCTCAGTTTCTGAAAGTTCTTTGTGTGTCCAAAACATTTTCCCCTCCCATGGGCCGTCTTGTCCCTTTAGTATTTTATTTCGCGTGTCCTTTTTGATGAGCCTTCTTCTTTTCGCCTCTTCCTTTTCCCTGTCTCCTTGCCCACCAGTTTGTTTTTTTTTTTTGGAAACTTGCCTGGTCCAGTTCCCTCGCTGGTGGACCTTTCTCCGCGGAAGTGCCTGAGTCTTGTTGGCGGGTATGATGGTCTTTTTCCTTCGTTCCTTCATCGTCTAGTTGTCGGCCTTTTCCCCCTCACGTCTCTCCTTGGAAATGCTGTGTTCTCTTCCCCGAAACAACTTGATCGTGAAGCCCCTTTTTTCGTCTTTCCTTTCAAATTTTTTTCTCTTGACCTGAGAAGGAAACCACTTTTCCCCCGCCCCCTCTCTTCTCTTGGTCCTCCATCAAAGACCCTGCCGTTGCCGCTTCTCCCTCCCAACCAGCAAAAGGACGTGTCCACTCATGATATACTTTCCTCTCCTATTCTCATAACCCTATGTTCGTATGATCCTCGAGGTCTCGTGATCATTTGTCGGATTCGGGAAGGTTGCGTTCCACGCGACTCCAATGTTCCCTCGGCTTTGACCTCAATTCCTGGCCCCCGCTTTCTGTGTTATCTTTACCTGCTTCTTTGGCCGTTCACCCTTTGACGTTTGAACCTTCGAAAGATCTTTTCCCCTGATTTTCTTTGCGCTTGGCGTCAACTGGTTTTTTTTTTGTTTTTTTTTTCAGATCCTGTCGCGGTCCAACTCGGTTGTTCGCCGGAATAAGTTTAAAAGTCTCTTTTTTTTTTCTCCTTCGGGTTTTGATCTCCCTGATCGATGGTCCCCCCGAGCTTTTTTTTTTTGCGTCTTGCACCCCTTCGGGTTGTTGTTACACATTTTCCCCCTCCTTCGGCGTGTCTGAGAGACCTCCTCCCTCAACCTTTCTTCCCCCCCGTGTGCCCATTGTCGCTTTTCGTTGCGGATTTCTTTTCGTCTTAAGAGTCACTCTCATGTCTTTTGTGAATATCTCTTGCCTCGCTTTCCTTCTCTCCTCTTACCCCCTCTCCTCTCCCTTCCCACTGCATTCTTCGCCCGGCCGCCACCACGTTTCCCCATACTCGTCTCTACCCCCCTTGTCAAACCCCGATCACCTTCCACCCTCTCTTTTCCCTCTCCCCTCATTCCGCTTATCCCCCCTGCCTCACTATTCTTGTTATTGCTCTCCTCCCGTCTCCCCTCCTTCTCTCCGGTCTTCCCTGTTCCACTATTCTTCCCCTTTCCTCCTTCTTCTCTCCACTTTTAACTTCGTCCCCCTTGCGATTCCAAAAATACTCCCTCTGCCCATCTTCTTTCTTTCGCCGCCTTCCACCTTTCCCTTTTGTCAACTGTTTCCCCCCCTCCCCCTCTTCTCCGGCCATGTCCATCTCTACCCTTCTACCGCTCCCTCCTCCACTTAGTAGCTCTATGAGCCTCCCCGCACGGGGTCTGTCTATGACACGTTCCCTTATCGTTCAGCGCCAACTTGTGTGGATCCTTGTCAGCGCCCTCTTTCTCCTCTCCCCCGTTCCCCGCGTTATTACGGATCCCTGGCCCCTCCAGCTTAATTCCCCCTCATTCTTTCTTCATGTCGTGCCACACGCCGCACTTGCTTGTTAATCGTAGGTTCTTTCCCACTTCTCCTGGCTTCTCCTTGACCCATTTGTGGCCGTTTGCTTCCTCTTTCTCGAAATGACCTAAGGGGTACGCCGTATCCCCCTGGTAAGTTCAACTGTGGATCTCTCTGCTCGTAAGTGAGCATGTGGAGTCGTTTTCCGGCACTTTTCCCATCCCCCCGCGTTCGGAGTACTGACCACCCGCCGTCTTTTCTTTTTTGGCGTACCAGAGAGGTGTCCCCCTCCGTCGACCACTTTCACCTTTTTGACCTTCGCCGTTTCTGATCGAAGCAGGTTTGAAAAACACTTTATTTTCTTTTCGACACCATTCTTTTTTTATCCCCTTGATTTTTCAGTGCCGGGTTTTTCGAAGACCCCTTTTTTCTCGGCCGTCTCACGCCATATCGGTTCCTGGCAAGAGTTTTTATTCCGAATTGTTTTGGCACACCCACTTTTTGGTTTTGACAAATCGACCCTTCCCCCCTCAGCCCAACCGTTGCCCCTTTCTTCCCACCTGAATGCTTTGAAAGCAATTTTTTTTGTAGTGCTACCCCCTCGTTTCCTTTCAATTTCGTCTTCCCTCCCCCCCCAGACCCATGGCTCGTTTTTCTTTGTTGCCATCGGTCCCACATCCGGCACCTCTTTTTGATTTTTTCCCTTTACAGCTTCATTTCCGTTCCCTTGCTCTTTTTTAACCTTGGGACGGGAGAGACCCGGAAAACCTACTTGGCAATAAGGCTACCTGATTCCCCACCCATCCTGGCTACAAGCTACCCCAGCTCCCCCCCCCCTCCGTCCACAAGGTTCGGGTTTCTTATAGGGGTTATTAGACCGTTTGCCGCCAAGTCCCGGCCGATTGCCGATCGTTCTTCCTGTGTGATCACCTTGCCCATTTTTGTACCAGACCCCCAGACGCCCTTTTCCCCCTTGATCTTTACTTTTTGAGCTCTTCGCATAGGGTCCTTTGGGTCTTTGTGACATGGCGCCCCGTCTTCTTTTTGAGAGTGAGTCCTCAGGGCACGGGGATCCCTTACGAGTCCCCACCCCGCTTTGCTGGCAGTGTCGCCGTCTGTTTTTTGTTTCTGCGTGGACCAGACGTTCCCCTTTTTTAAACTGTTTTTTTTTTTTCATGTCGTTTCCACGTGCCTTAGCCGGTTACATGTCTCCCTTCGGTCAACTCCAATTGTATTTACCCCCCTAGGAATACAACCCCCCCCCCTTTTCCCCCCGCCCTCGGTCCTTCGGTCAGAGCTAGCCGAGTTTTTTTTTCAATCACGTTTCTCCACCACCACAACCCATTGCCCCCGGCTCCAGCACTGTCGTGCCACGTGCATTTTGGCGACACTGGTTTCTCCGCGCTTCCAATATTTTCTCTTGCTCATCTCACGCTTTTTTCCCCCCAAACCCATTCATAAGTCACGTCGACTGAGAAGGCCATTCCCCCCCCATTTATTCTCTTTTTTTTAGCACTAGAAGCCTATCTAGTTTTCGAGCTTTCATCTGGTTTTTCGGGGCCCCAGCCCCTGGGGTCCCAAGCGAGTTGTTCTGGTGCGCCTGATTACTTTTCCGCCCGGAGGAGCTCCCCGTGGCAGTCCTTTATTGTAGTGTTTTCCGATGGAAGGCTGCAGGTCCCTTCTTGTTTTTGCCTCCCCCCTCAGACTGTACAGCGCCATTTGCGGTTAGTGGGCTTGCCAGGACCACCCGTATTTCGCCGGAGGGTTCCTGGTATTGAATTCCCTGATTGCCCACTTTTTGCCCATATATCCTGTATCCTGTCTGTTCCGCATTCCTAGAAATTGCACGTTCGGACGTTGTTTCATGCCCTTCGTGAGATTACTTCTTCGTTCGAAACGAAGATTCAGGGCAACCTGCGTGCGTTTGCGGGATTCTTGTAGTGGGTTTCCCTCTTTTTTTTCTCCCCATTTTTGTTTTCCCCTCGCTCGTACTCCGTCTTGACGGGATGCGAGGCTTCAAGGCGATGTCTCTTTGCGAGCTTGATAACAAATCCGAGTTGTTCCCCAGTTCATTGAGTGTATCAGAGTTTTCGGATTGTTCCGAGCTCATCCGTCTTCGTTCCTTGCCAACGATTGGTGGCAACGGAATGTTCGTGACTCGCTCTCCGGCGGTTTTTGGTTGCGGTTTTTTTTCTTCATCGAGTTTTAGTTTCCTGCTCAACCGGTGTGTCCAACTGTGTTTTCTGCACATTCGATGGTGTCGCCCCTTGCGCGCTGGTGCCGTTCGGTTTTCTTCCCCACGGCGTCACCCGT
>Ga0179593_1328393_pt1 | contig 15595 bp, 19 predicted proteins | sample CZODoug2_1_08_16_FD_185931 | JGI IMG/M metagenome (GOLD analysis project Ga0179593, IMG submission 185931) | Vadose zone soil fungal communities from Angelo Coast Range Reserve, California, USA - CZODoug2_1_08_16fungal (PacBio error correction) | ecosystem: Environmental > Terrestrial > Soil >... | reverse complement strand
CGCGTAACTGCCCTTTTGTTTTTCTCTATCTCGGAAGGAATTGTTCCCCCCTGTTCAGACCTTGGGTTTCAACTCCCTTTTTCTCACTTAATTCCTTCCAAAAGGTTATTGCGTTTCATCCTGCAGTGCCACTGTAACGGTTTAGTTGCTCCGTCACTTTTGCGGCGAACGGTTGCGACCATTCGAGCCTTTTCTCCTTTCCCCCCTCTAAGGGATTGCGAGTTTCAGAGCCTTCTTCGCGTCCCCCCAGTTTCCCCTCGGAGACATCACCACCCTTCCCCATTAATCCGGGGCACCCTTGCAGTGGCCTGGGAGGCGGGCGGGCACCGTTTTTACGGGTGTTTTCATTGAACTCACCTGACCTAGCCAGAACCAACGCGTTCGTTTTTTTACTCGATCGCACCGGACTCATGTTTGAGGGGAGAACGATGACCCCGCATCTGCGACAGACAGTGTATTCCTTTCCCTTCATTCTACAGGCTTGCAGTCATCTAAAGCTCCCTCTGGCAACCCCTCCTTGATCTCGTACGCGGTGGGCGGCCGACTTAAACGCAACCAGCCTTTTCTTTTAGCGCCTCCCGACCCCCATGTTTCTCCCCCTCTTACACTTGCTTTCCGTCTTTTTCACAAACTTCCTTTTTCGCATCTATCAGTTTCGAAGGGCATAACCCCTTTTCAAAAGCAACCCTCGGATATGCGTCGGCTCCGGTGCTGGGCGGAGCTTCCCCCCGTGCTCGTTTCGAAAGGATGGACTCAGATTAGGCGGGCTAAATGAGAAACGGTTTTCTTTATCCCCCCTGTCGGCTCCTCCTCGGATCGTTCTTGCAACCACCACACATCCCACGGTCCCGCAGCCGAAAATTGTTCCCTCTGCCAGCCTTTCCGGCCATTTTCTTTTTCCAGCTCCTCTTTTGTGTTGGCCACGCTTTTTTGACCCTTTTGCTTAGCGGACTCATTCCGGCCGTTCTTTCGATTTCTTGATAACCGGCATGATCGTTGTCGGCGCCATGATTTCCGGCACACGCTGGCTGTGAACGGTTTACGCTGTATTTCCCTGGACCCCTGGTTCACCGCACCTCTTTATCCGTTGTACTCAGAATGCGGTTCGCTATCTGTAGCGGTGGATCCTTTTTCCTCCAGGGAAGGCGCTAGGCAGTGCTGCTCAAGTTCCATTTCGCGTAAGCGACGGCTCCGGTCGCCGGCTTTTGCTTCAGCCCAGGCTATTGCTCTCCTCCTGCCCCTGTCTCTAAGATGAAATTTACCCCCTTCCCCTATCTTTTCCTAGCCGCCAGAAAACGCTCAGACAGGATCATCCCCTGTTCTGACCCGGTCAAGGATTCTTATCCAAACATCCCGCGTCGACTTCCGGCCGGTTTTACAATGGATTTTCTTGTAGCCCGTCAAACTGGTTTAGCGGTCGTTTTCCCCGTCCCCGACCGACCCTATGTACCTGGTCTACTCTCCTTTCCCTTTTTGACGCGGGCTTGCCGATCCCTCATGTGGTGCCCGTTTTCGGCGGCCGTGGCTTTCCTCCTTCCCCGGGAAGTTTCCTCGAGCTTCCTTTTATCCCCTCTGTCAGTCCCCCTTCCCGAGCCGTGACGCAAGCCGCACCCCCCATGCCCATCTTGCACCACAAACAGGGTCTCTTGCAGCAGTTTGTTCAACTTAACGGACCTCAGGTCAGGTCGACTGGCCCACCCTGCTCTTCCTGGCGTCTACCTAAGAGTGATTTGCCCCGTTCGATCCCGTCAACCCGTTTCCCCACCCTGTGCTCAATTTTCGTGGCATCTTTGGCTTCAGTTCTTTTTCCCGGCGTCTTGCATGAAGCACTCTATTCTGCCATTTCCGCATATATCTTTTTTCTTGAGTTTCTTATATGCGGAAATTATCCGGTGAGAATCTCTCGGCTCCCTGGTCCATCGACGAACGTTTCTCTTCGCCCCCGGCAATGCCAGGGCCCCGCCAGAGTTGGTGGCTCCTCTTCGTCAACCACTGTTGGTCGCCGCTTGCTCACGCCGTTGGCCCTTTCAAGCCAGACAGTCCCACTGTCATGATGTCCGTGGACTGCGCCACCCATGCTGCAGGCTTGTTTTTTTGTCACGTTTGTTCCCGTCCAGCTTCTTTTTTTTGCGCAGGGATTGTGGCCCTCGTGCCGGACGCTCTGGCTCAAGAGCTTGCAGGAAGGCAGTCCCTCCTCAGTTACCGAACGGCATTCGGAGGGCCACCTGCACGATTTGTAGCGGGCCCCGGGCTGCACCCCGTACACCCCAAACAGGATTTCTCGTAGACCATCTGGCCGCCGGATTTTTCCCCCTTTCTGCCGTCACGACGCGTGTTTGAACTGCTCAGTCTTTCTTTTTGACACGGCATTTTATCTCTGTTGCGAAGATCCTTGACGTCTGTGATGACCCCTCCCCTTTTTTTTTTTGTATATCCTTTTTTGCGCATTGGGTTCGGTGGTGCTTCCTCGTTAGAGCTGCTGGCTGTTCATGAAAGTTCTCGACGTCATTGAGAATTATATTTCCTCTATCCTTCCTTCAGCTCCCCGCCGGTGCGCTTGAGAAGTTATTACGCGCGCATTTTTCTTACGTAGGCCTTGCAGGATTCGGCTCCCCCCCTCTCTTTTCAAAGTCAGATGTCCCGATGTCGCCAAGCACATCTCTTCGCGTTCTGGTTTTGCCGCCTCCTAGAGGGTTGAAACCGTTGGGCGACATCCGTCAATTTTACGATATTGCCCTCCCCCCCCTGTTACGAGCCTTGATTTCTCAAGTTCTATTTGTTCGGCCGGGCCCCGTCGAAGTGTTTTCCCTTCCGTTGGGGAGCCCCCTTCTTTATGAGGCAGCACCTTCCGCGGTGCACAGCGTCGGTTCTGGTCGATGGTGTCCCCTGTGATTGTGGTTTAAATGGGCCCCCCGCAGGAACGGTAGTGAGTTCCTCGTCGGTTTATCGCACTACCCCCCTTTTCCTGCACGCGAAGACTTTAGACTGAACGAGCTTTCGCCGGCAGTTCCTAGGGTCGCGCCCGGGAGAACGATCTCCTGTTGTCTCCCCAATAGGTTGTGTGCCTGCCTACAACGGCCTGACAGTACGATTCCGTTCGAACTGACTCGGGAAGTTCCCCCCCCTCAGCGTCAGTCGCGGCCAGACGCCGGGCGCTTTCTATGGTGGAAATCGGAAATTCAGTCAGCCAAAACAGCGTCCCCTATCGCCGCTGGTTTGCTTCTTGTCGCAGGTATAGAGTGGCGAGTAGGAATCCCCAGTGCAAGTACGGCAGTGCTCCCTGTGCGCGCCAATCGTTTTTCTTGGGTGCATGGAGTCTTGGTTGGTCCCTTTATCCCTCGGTTGTCCCTCCCCTTTGACTTTTGAGTCTATTTTATGAGGGAAGCTCTGTCGTATGTTGGCGTTCCTCTACTTCTCCCATCTCCTGCTTTTCCCCCAATTGGGATCTTTGTTGGTTTGGAATATGTCTCTCCGATGGTTCATTGAGGGTCTTTACCTAGTATCCCCGCAGTGTGAAGAGGTGCCCCGGTTTGCTCTGAAGTCGATGCAAGGCTCGAATGGCGCGCCAGCTTCCCTCCCCCACTCGCGAATCAATCAACACCAACTTGGTTTTGTTTTGTTTGTCCATCTCTGCGTCAAAACTGATGACGCCCATACCCCTTTTTTCCTTCTGGTCTTTGGAACCTTAAGGTCTACCCACGAAACGCATCCACTTCCCTTGCGCCCACTTCGTTTTCTTCGAGGTAGCCATACTTGAAGTCTTCTTCTCGTTCTTCTCTTTTCTCCATTTTTTGCTCTCCTGAACTCTAACTTCGAGCGGACCTTTTTGTTGGCCCACGATACAGGCCCTGCAGATTTTCGGCAGTTTCAGTTTGTCAACTGACTGTTTTAGCTCTTGACTCGACACACTTTCTTGGCGTCCAATGAATAACAAAACCCTTTCTTTTTGATGATTCCATTCCGTTGGGAGTATTTTGTCCTCCATTCCCGGCCCGTTTTCGACATTCCAGGGACTGATCTCAAAACGCTTCTAAGTCCTTCTCCTCGGCTCCAGCGGGGAGAGCTCACCATCGGAGAGCTTCCCACGCACAATGACTTCACGTTTCCCCCTCCTTTTCTATGTCTGGATGGGCACGCCGTCCCTCACCACCACCGCATCAACTACTGGATCAAACGTCGGGCGGTTCACTTCCTATACTCCGCCCTCAACCCCCCGTCCATGGCGATTCGTCCCCTCCGGTCGCTTTCAGGCAACTTGTCGGTTTCGGTGGACCCTTTTTCCCCGGACCCAGTGTTTGCTTTCAATGGACAAGATAACAGGACGAAAAGAGCCAACAGCCGTATGGCATGTACGGGTTTCATCATCCTTTTTCACAACGGTTCTCAAGTTCGAGCCGCAGCCGCTTTTGATTCTCTCCCTCCGTGACGATGTCCGAAGTGGGCCCCTTGATCGTTTTTTATCCCGATCGGGTCGGGAGGGTGTGGACACCCCCTCTGGGCGCCAAAAAATCTTCTCGAGTTCGTGCTACGTGAGTGTCCTCGAATTCCTTTTTTCGGGGACGAACGTATGCCTTTTGCCTTCCCTCCCGAACTTTTCCTTGCGGGAAAAGACAGGTGGCTTCCTTGCCCGAGTGGCAACCAGGGAAATTCGCAACGCAAGCCCTTTTGTTTTCCAGCCTGGATGAGCTTTCTCCATTCGCCTATGAAATGTGAGCCCCGGCCACTGCGTTCCTTAACCGGGAAATGTAGCGACCTATTGGAACCCTTCCCTTAGCCTTCCCGTGAGATACCACGTTTAGAGCTCAGTTTTGCCGGGCCGCCCCTCATTTCCGTGCTGACATGTATTTTCGATCCGCTTCTCCCCCCCTTCCACGCGTGACCGCCACAGCGAATTCCGGCTTTCTCCCTATGCTGGTTGTTTCCCCGATTCGGACTGACGCTTTTTCTTTTTAACTTCCCCCGCTTTTTCGGCCGATGGTGCTGCCTTCATGCCTGACCGATTGCAGTTTACCGCCACCCGCTTCCGGTTGCCGGTCTATGGAAGCTTTCGACGGCCCTCTTTCACTAATTTCATGAGGATTTCGATCTTCCTTTCTTCATACTTCGATGCGAACTCGATGAGCCACCCCCCCCGAACCAACCCACTCTGAACGAACCTTTGGTCAGAGCCTTGAAATTCCACATCGCCCTCTCGACCAGAGCCGGTTCACATGGACTTTCATCCTTGGAGAAGTTTTTTTCACCCCCTGCGCGGTTTTCCTTCGACCGAAGTTGGTAACTCTACGGGCCCCTCTCACTTTTTTTCTTTGAACTTCAGATGGGGCACCGGACCCCTCTTTCGTGCACGTTGCGAGGGTGGGTTCAGGAGCCTCGGAATCCTCCGGGAGCTTCGCCGAATGATCAACTCTGGAGTAAGTCTCACTTGACGTTGCAAGAGAGCAAACTTCACAAGCTCTCCCCCGGTGCCCCCAACCAAGGTCACTTCAGCAGGGTGTTCTCCGGCGGACACGTGACAGGCCCCCTTCCTGACTTTCGTGGGCCTTCAACGGCAGACCGCCGAAGAGTGATCGAGAACCGTCTTCCCACCGGTTGCTCAAGGGTGCTTGGCATCAGGTGGCGACCGTCAGTTTTCTGAGCTCTTTTTTTTTAATTCCCGTCGCGCATAAGGATAGGGGCAGGCTCCTATATCTTCTCTCTTTCTCTTTTATCTCATGAATCCTGCCCTGTGTATGCCTTCGCATCGAGATGCTTCTCCCTATCCAGGAAGATGAATGCGCCAGCAATGCCCCCCGTACCCTTGCTGCTACAGTTTTTGGATTGTCCCTTTTGAAGGTTTGCAGGGTCGTTCCCAATTCACTTTCTGGGGTGAAGCCGCTGCTCGTTGGACGCAGCCGCCCTTCCGCTGCCTGCTGTCGTTGTCCCCGCACACACCTTTGCTCGTTTGACAACTGGTGTGGGTCTCCCAGGACCCTTCTGGACGCGGGTTTAGGTTGCGAAGTTCTTTCCACGGCCTCGTAGCGTGACTCCAGTTGAGTACGTACCCTGCTCGACTTGGCCTGCCGTCCCTAACCTTTTAATACCCGTCAATCCGAACACGGCCCCCTGCATATCCCGGCCATTTCCCGAGTCCCAATGGAAGGTGATCTGCACGTGGCTGGACACGCTTCTTGTCCGTCGCCGTCACGACGAGTTGAAAGTGCTCGGTCCCCTGCTCCCTTTTTTCCGGGCCGTCCTTCGGTCGAGCTCTTTACTGACCTCCTTTGCAGGCGTTGTTTATATAAATGTTCTTCTTTCTTTTCCCGCATGGGGCGGTCGGTGCTCACTTCAGCCCTATTCCTCTCTTTTCTGTAACTCTCGACCGCCAAGCATTATGAGATCAGTTGCTGTCAGTCGGCACGCCGAAGCGGTTTTGCGGAAGTACGGCATTTGCTCATTCGCACCGCCGATTCGCGGGTTTAACGACCCGCGGCGTCTTTTTTTGACTGATCGCAGCCCCCCTACCCGCTTCGGCCCTGCAGGTCCGCTCTACGTTGGGTAACCGGCCGTGGTGTCTTCGGACCGCCTTATAGAATATAGAACCTCCCTCGTTGGACTTGATCCTGGCGCCTTCAAAGTTCACCCCCTAGTACATGCGTGTCTTTCCGTACTGTGTATGGCCTCGGACGTTGAAACGCCCTCTCCCCCCTCGCCACCCAGCCCAATACTCCATTCCCCTAAGTTCGGTTTCATACTCTCCCGCCGATTTTCCCTCCGCCAAGGTTTTCGGACTGCGTGTTCTGGTGTGTGGAAATGGCCCCACGCCGGGCTCGCCCCCCCCTTCTCCTACCGTCGGTTTGTTCACGACTTAGTTTAGAAGTCTCTCCCTTTTTCAGAAGAAACGACCTTTTCCGAAGTTTCCTCTATCACCGCACCGGCGGCACTTGGGTCTTCGACCCTGTGTGTGCTGCTGCCCGACCCCAGTTTTGATCTCTCTCACGAGTTCCGGTCCACTACCTCGTTCTTTTTTTTCCCGAGATCCCCGCGCGCGGACGAGAAAAATGTTGGTTTTCCTCCAATCCGGCCCCCCGTCTTACCCGCATTGGTTTATTTCTCCCTTTATCCGCGTTGTCCTTGCGCGCATGAATGGTCTTTTAAGTCTTAAATCCCGCGGGCGTTAGCCGTACGCTTTTGCGCCCACGGCGGCGTCCAGCGTGAGTTCCTGATCCCTTCTTTTCCCCCGGTTTGATCAGTGGGTTGATGTGGCCTGTATTGGTTCCTTTCTTTCTGTGTCCTCCCCCCGCCTCTCGTTGGTGCAGTTTTTGAAGGTGTTTTCCTGGCTCTCAGGTTTTTTCCCCTCCTCCCCTTTCGTGACGTCCAGCCCGACCTTAGGCGCGCAGCGTTTGATTTCCTCTTCTCCCTGATCGTCCGGCCCTTTCAACGTTCCCCCCTGAATGGCGCGCCGATTACGCCCGATTGCATCCACCTTCCCCCCACCCGTGTTTTTTGTTCGTCAAACCCTGTAACCCTTTGACCGTTTTTTGGAAAGTCCTGGCCCCTAAAAACCACCAAACCCCCCCCCCCCCCCCCCCCCCCCCCCCCCCCCCCCCTCCCCCCCCCCCCAAACCCCCCCCCCCCCCCCCCCCCCCCCCCCCCCCCCCCCCTTTTCGTTTCCTCTGAACTTTGCTGCGCCCTCCCGCAGTATCTGACAGTCAACTATTTTTTTTGTTTTTTTTTTTTTTTTTTCTTTTTGTCGTCGCGGATGTCTCTCCTCCTTCTTTTTTTGTGAGGAGATCGCTGCACGCTCGGCATTTTTCTTTCCTACTGTCGCTCGTCTACGGAAGTGAGGAGCAGTCGTAGGCGGTTGTTTCCCCATTTTTGTCCCTTCTTTCACCCCTGCCTCCTCAACATTTTCTGGTCTGTCCATTGACTCCTCTTACTTCCCCCCCAAACCACCCGTTTCCTTCTTTTGATGCTCGACCTGCTGGTTCTCGTCCCCCTTTCCCTCGCCTACGGCACGTCATCCGTGATCTCTGCCCGATCTCATACCAGATGCTCAGACTTCTCTGCGTGGTCATCCATTTGATGCTGCCGATTGCTCAGTTCCCCATGAACCTAAGCCACTGTTACCATGAAGGGGATTTTTTCCCCCCTGCCCTTCGGTCTTCAGAGGAACTCGAATCTCCCCCACACATGTCCGCATCAATTTCTCGACTCCCCTTTCGGGGGCCTCGTTCGAATTCACCCGACGCCCCTGCGCGCACGCTTCAAGTTGTGACTTCTTCTGCCCCCCTTCTCGTGTTAGTACCCTTGTCACGATTAAGTGCTGATAAAGGCAAAACCTCCCTGCGACAGATGCCTTCGGTGATCGTCCTTGGGGGTTTGCTTCATTAAACAGTACTCGCCCATTTGGCGTGCCGGCGGGATCCCCCCGGTTGAAATAGGAAGCAGTGAAGAGTGGACACACCTTTCCGATCGTTCGCTCTACGTTGCCGTTGGCAGGAACCCACCAACCCCCTACCTTTTTTTGACTCCCCTCATTCCACCCTGCGGCTCGTAGCTATTATGAGGAGATTCTCCTTTTCGACTTCTTCTTTCCCGCCGAAATGTATTGTCTGTACGGGCCATTTCCTTCCTGGTTCTTTCCCCCTCCTTCAATAGATTTCTGGGACTTCCCCGAGCGCGGCCGGGGTGGCTGCCCATTTCCACCAAAATCTTACCCGCACGCACGTACCCCCTTCTGCCGAGCTGCCCCGTTTTACAGAGCCACTCCCTTAGACCGGTCTTGATCCGCCACGGCAGATTACCTTGGGCTGGCGCGGATTTCCGTCCTAGCCAAGTGGATTCAAGCAATTTTCCACGAACGTTTGCAGTGCAAAGGATCCCTCCCCTCTGTCGGGTCCGGCTTCAAGTGTCTCCACGCCGGCCCCGGTTGACCGCAGTAGACTTGACTTTCGGTCAAGCGTGGTTGATCGCTTCTGCAGCTTTCTTCTTTTTCCCATCCCGCGTCGGAGCTATCTTGTTTTTTGCCTTGACTTCAAGAAGTCCTTCCGCTTCGTTGCTCTCGGTCGGGACGATTCTTTTCCGGTTTCGATCTCCCTTCCCCAATGTATTTCTTTTCTAGATTCCTCTTCAGCCCTGGACATTTCGGCGAAATCGCTGAGCCACCACCCAGGCAGAATTTCCCCTCAACTTTTACTTAGTCCCACCAACCGCCGGCAAGATTAACCGGATCCTCCCAGCCGGCCCCGGTCCGATACACCTTCTCCCCATTTTCAAACTGGACGTCCTGTCTTTGCCCCTGGCGGTATATCCGTCGGCCACGACTCCTGCGATCCATTTTTTTGAAATTCGGTCTCAGCCGGGCCCCCCGTTACCCGATCTTACGCGTTGCTTTTCTTTTTTTTTAGTTGTCGATCTTATCAGCGAGTTTCCCGACTATGCTCTCCGAGAGGATTTATCCGTGACAGAAAGTCCCTCGCCCGCCAACTGCGCTTCGAGGTCGTCTCCCACACCAAGTTTTCCCTCCCCTCCCATTTGGGGGATGGGGAAAGTGAAGCGTAGATTCCTTCCTACACTTACAGTGCAGTCCGCCTTCTTTATACCCCTGGCCAGAGATGTGAAGACCTTTCAGCCTTAAAGAGTTTCTTTATCACCTTGTTTTCAAGTTGCCGTGTTTTTCGCAGGCGGTCTTCTTGCCTATGGCAGTCTACCGTCTCCCGGCTCCGGTCTTTGTCTGAACTCTTTCTTTTCCTCCGTTTTGTTGTTTTTGCGGTAGGCTTTTCTTTTTTGAATCGTGCGACCTTTCATCCGAGCGCCTGAGCAAAGCATGATCAAAGCCACACTTAGTTTATACCTTTGCGAAAGCCTCGTTTAAGGGCTTGCCCCCCCCCCCCCCCCCTCGGCTTTCCCATACTCTTATGGGGGTAACGATGCCTCAGCCTGTTGGACTTTTTTCCCCTCCCTTTACGGTTATTCCCCACTTGAGTTTAAAATTTTGTGGGCGAACGCACGTTTTTCAAAGCTGGGTGGGGTTGTCTTGTCTTACGGCCACCTCTTCTCCTCCCGTGATTTTAGGGCCCTTTCCACTTCCCTTTCATGAGAATTTTGATTCCTCACCCCGGCACTCGTACCGTCCGCTGGCACCTGCCCGATCGAGCCGGCCTTCCAACCAAGTCACGCCCCCAAAAATACTTTCTCTTTAGACCTCCCGGCCACTTTTTCGGTAGACCGTCACGACCTGTCCCCTTTTTCAAACATGATAAGTGCGAGCCCTGGCTTCCTTCCTCCCCCCCCTTGTCGAGGTCGAGAGTGTATTTATTTTCTTGCCGTGTTTTTCACCGGTTATTATCCGTGGGGCGTTCCTCAGCGAGTCGCCTCTCCTGATATGGATCCTCCCCAGGAATTTCTCTCCATCCGCACTTTATCCCCCTATTTTTATTCTGATCCCCGTCTGCTGGCGAGGTCCTCCCTTATCGGGTGTATACGAGCCTTGCCACGTTTTCCTTCATAGTCTCCTACTACCTTTTTCCTCCCGTCCCTCCCGTGGGCGTTGAAAAACGATCCGCGGACGTACAGATCGTCTCTCCCGCTGCCTTTATCGCTGTGAAGGCTCTTCCTTTTTCGGTAACTTTGTTACGTCTTTTCTACAGCTGGATCGACTCCGTTCCCGAGCTTGTATTCCCCCTTGGCCCACGTGCAATGCGTGTTTCTTTCAATCTTCTGGAGGGCCCCCACGCGTTTCCGTCCGCCCAAGTACGTGAACGTAATAACCGTAAGTTCGTGCTTCTTTGATTCACAGTCTCCCCCGGACTGCGGCCACGTTTTGTGGGGCCGACTGTTTTTGGGTGTGGAATGGCCGCCGGCCTTGCCTTGATCCGACCGTCGCGTTTGAGCAAACGACGTTCTCATTTCCTTTTCCAGGACCCGATTCATACCTTTGTTTCGTGCCATTCCAGCGCCCCCCCCTGTCCCTTTCTTCCTTTCCGCCCGGAGGGAACTGAGACCAGTGGTTTGGTATCCATAATTTTTTTTCCTCAGCCCGTTTGACACCCCAAGCCAGCTTTTATCCTGATGAAAGATCTTTCTCTGCACTAGGACCCGTCCGGGTCCTTCTTTTCACCGCGCCCTGGGTTTACGGTTGAATGGAATTGACGCACACCGCCGAGCCCGTTTGTTTTGCTTCCTTGTGCGTTTTTAATTTGTCCTTTCTAGCCCTGGATGCAGAGGGATAAACCTTTGACGTCCCCCTTCCTTTTCGCGTTTCGAATCGACATGCGTCAGGGTTTTTGTCGTGATGATAGATGTTCCCCCGGTTTTTTCTTAGAGCCGCTTTTATGCTTTCGTACTCTTCGGTGTTCAGTTGACGCACATCTCATCTCAGTTTTTCAATTTGGCGGGTTGTGAATAGGCTTCCGGATTGTGTCTTTTTTTTTTTTCCCCCCAGAAGTCGACGCAGGACTTGGTGTGTGCGTTTTGATGATCTTTCGTCTTCCTGATGCTCGGCCTTCGCCGGCTCGCATTCCCTTGACGACACAAGTTGCGATTTCATCTCTCTCCAAAGTGGGCTGCCTTCATGTATTCCCCTTCAAACCTTTTATCCAAATAAACTTTGGCCTTCGGCCTTTTGTCCAATCCGGGTTCCCCCAAACCGTTTAGTTGACACGATGAACACGCGGCCTCAATTTCGTCCCGCATTCGCCCCCGATCCCCGCGGATTGCGATTTCTCTTCCCCCTTTTTTTGAGAGGAGACTCGCTCCTTCGCGCGGTCCTTTTGTGCCCTCGCTATCAGTGCGGTCGCCTCCGTGTTCTCTAACGTTTTGCCCTTGTTTCCAATGCCGTTCCATGTTTATGCGTCATCCCCCCTTTTTTTCGTCCCTTCTGACTTTCCAAAAACCCAAGTTGTTCAAGGTTGATTTTGTACTTGGGGCGAGATTTTCTCGCGTTTGACGTGCCGTATCTCATGGAGAGCTAGAGATCATCCCCCCCCCCCCCTTGTGCTATTCTTAATTTTTTTTTGTGGCCTCCCTCTGTGAGGCGAACAAATCCGGGAGAGCCCCCCCCGCCACTTTTTTTTTTTCGATGGGGCACTCTCTCGGAAACCCGAGAGTACTTTTTCTCACCGAGTTTACTGACCTGTTGTCAATATATAATCGACCTTCACACCCGGCAGCCATGGCACAAAAAGACGGGCTTCGTGCAATTCGCCCCTAAGAGGAAATCCTGCGTCAAGTTTCAAACCCATCGTTCTGACAGGAACGCACATATGTCCCCCATTCGTCGGGATCGTAATCGGTGTGGTCCTATGCCCCTGCCCGCCCATGGTGTCGAAGGACGATCCACTTCTCCCCCCGGTTAGCTCAGGGAAAGACAGAGTGGTGCCCCTTAGCTCGTTCTCTCCCAGGCTGTAACTCGGATTTTTTCTGCCCCCCCAACTTATGGCTCAGACGCAACCCCTGCTTCTCTTGGATTTCGGCTCCTGTGCGATTGCCCCTCCCGAACTGCTTTCCCCCCGTCTCGTTTTGTCTCCATGGATGCACTTTTGGATGCAATGCGAATTTGGGGCCCGTTTGAAACCTGCAGGTTTATCCAGGTCCGGGTCCCATTCCCCCCTCCCCCAGGGACACCCATCCCCTGCACTCCCCTTGCATGCAAAGCCGCGGTTAAGAATAAGGGGTCCCTTTTCATGTTTCGGGATCCTTCCCCTTCCTCGTTGTGGTGGCTCCCCCTTCCTTCCGGCGAGCCATGTCCCCGTGGGCTAAACGGTCCATTTCTCGATCTGTGCAGGGCCATTTTTTTTCTCACGCCTGTATGAAAAGTAGTTCCCCCCCCTTTCCCGTCTGTTCGCCTGACGGACTTGTTAACTCGATCGTATTGCTGCCTTCAAGTCGCTCGTAGTTTCCCCGCTATTTTCATGCTTTTTTTTCCTCCCCTTTGGGCTCGTTCACCGCCGCTTCCCGGCGCGATCGGCCGTCCGTATCAGTAACCGATGTTTATCCTTCGCCCGCTTGGTCCCCTGTTTCGCCCCTGTGGTTACGCCCACGGGCACTAATCGCTCCTCGGGATGTTTTCTTTCACCTGACTTTCGAACTTTTAGACCCCCAGCCCCCCTCGTCCGGGCAGGGATCGAAATCGGTACCGCACTCGTCACTTTTTTTTCCCCCCCGAGAGACTTGACCCTAACCCTGCTGTGCCGTGTTTCTGTCGTAGATTGTTTTCTCCCGTTTCACCCTGGACGTCCGTGGGTCGTCGTGGCCGCCCATCCGTTTGACGGACTTTTTCTCGTGGGCCTTTTCAGACGGGCCCCCTTTCCCCAAGATCGCAGGTGCCCGCGTTGTTCCGGGGTCGGATTGTACGGTCCTCCCCGACTTATTCAGTGGTGGCCTACCCCCCTAGGCCGTTTTTTCCTTCAGCGAGCCCACACATTTGCTTCAGCTTGACCTTTGCCCGGACCACACCAAGGGGCTGTGGCGTTGTTGCAACGGACATCCCTCCTATGCTTTGAGTATTGTCCGGCAGCTTTTTTTAAGGCAAGAAGTGTGATTGATTTGCTGCTTCCCTTTTTTTGGTAAGCCCCGTCACAGCGGTCCCAGTAGAGGGTGACGTGGCTTGTTTGCGCACTTCTTCCTTCTGATCGATGCCGATGACTCCAGGATGAATTTGAATGCTGTCCCGCATCTCTTTTCCCTCTTCCCTTGTTTGTGACTGAGCGGACAGCATGCCCCCCTATATCCGGGATGCCAGATGCGCCGGCTTCTCTTGACCGCAACGGCCCCTTTAGCTACATTTTCGGCTTAGCAGTGCGTCACCCTATTATTCAGGGGTCGCCCCTTTCCTGAAGAAGTTGTTCGGAAGCAGTCGACGCTGCCTCTTTCCTTTTGCCTCCGGGCCCCTGCGCAGCGTGGGAATTCCACCTTCTTCTGGCATCGCTGTGGATCGTCACTGTCCTTTTCCGTGCCTTTTCCGTCCAACGTGCTTTTCTCCCTCTTTTTTGTCTCCTTATGCCGTCGAAGGGATGTTCCCCTTTTCCACTTTTCGACCTCACACGTGACCCGCAGATCGGTTCTCCACGTGTGCCAGGTACTCTTCCAAACCCGTCCGTTGACTTAGACCCCCCAGTTGTCGGGGCACCACTCGGTTTTTGTCCCGGTCGCCCCCTAGTCAGTGAAGTGTCAGGGCCTGATCCCTTCCCCCCCGGAGCCCTGGTCTCTCTTGAAGAGTATTGTACGAAATCCTTGTCGGTGCAAACTGTTCGGTGACCTTTCTTTTTTTTTGGTCGGTGTGTCATCGACGAAGATTGTTGCTTTAAGCACCCTTTTTTCTCCCTTTAAGATGACTTCCCCTCTTGAAGTTTTATCGCAGTCCTTCCGTCTCCCGCCGGCGACCGCTGTGGCGAATTCCGCTCCTAGTGTCACCCCCCCCCATAGATTCCCATTTGGCGCTTTTTCTTTCGCTTCCGCGGTCGTGAAACTAGGTACCAATTCCACGACTCGCCTCCCCCTCCTGCGACTTGGTCTATAGTCCTGAGGTTTACCGTGGACTTTTTTCACCGAGGATTCCCCGAAGCCTTTTCCCCCCTCCCGTCTTGATTCGATCCTGGACGCCTGCCAACGTTCCAGAGATCTAGACCTTTTGGTCAGTCCCACACTTGCTCCTTCAGGGAAAAGCCTTGAACGACCAATGTTCCCTTTTTTCCATTCAGTGATCCCGACGTCATAGTGCGGCTCAGGACGCACTTTTTCCCCTTTCCCCGGTGCGTGGATGGGGGGTGGTGTTCCCAAATGGCACCCCCCTCCCCAGTTGCACATTTTTTTCCCCCCGTGTTGTCCTGGACCGTCGTTTTGACTGCCACAACCAATCAAGCCCGCTCTCTTCCCCTCCTTTACGAGATTTTTGTCCGCCTTCCTCTCGCCAGCAAAAACGGGACCCTTCTCTCTGGGGTGTCGGTTGTTCGGATCCCATGGGTTGTGTGATCCTTTTCTCCCATCCCGCTAATCCCCGAGAGTGAAGTTTTGACTAGGTCCCCTTCCTCTTGATGATCCCCACCCGCCCGCCTAGCGCGCGCGGTGTCCTTTTTCAACGGCAGTCGCCACAAGCGTACGACCGAGATTCCTTCCTCCGGTATCGATTTTCCTTTTAAGCACTTGCGACGTGCAATTTATACACCCGACGCTGATGCGTCTTGTTTTTTTTTTTTACCTTTTCCGCCACTCCTGTGCTTAGGGTTGTTCGATGATAGGTACCCACCCTTCCCGTTTTTGCGTCGTTTTTTTTTCGTTATTTACCTCGGGACGTCCGTTTATCCCCGCCTGCTTTCCCTCTTCCATTCCGTTTGCATGTGGCCTTCTCAGTCTTCTGCTTTCTGATTCCACATCCCTCTACAGTCCCGAAGGCTGAGCCGCGTTTTTCTTTCCCTCTCTGCTCTCCCTTCGATCGGAATGGCGCGCGCTTCTCCCTTCTCGCGGCATTTTATTTACTGGGGTTTTTTCCAGTTTCACCCCTTTTTCTTCCTAACCTGAAGGTTGGCCTTTTTTGAACGAAGTTCCCCTGTTCGTTGTACCGGCTCAGGCTCCCCGCCGTCCTTCCTTCTCTCAGCATTCCGGCTGTCGACCTGGCGCT
>Ga0179593_1291472_pt1 | contig 15595 bp, 12 predicted proteins | sample CZODoug2_1_08_16_FD_185931 | JGI IMG/M metagenome (GOLD analysis project Ga0179593, IMG submission 185931) | Vadose zone soil fungal communities from Angelo Coast Range Reserve, California, USA - CZODoug2_1_08_16fungal (PacBio error correction) | ecosystem: Environmental > Terrestrial > Soil >... | reverse complement strand
TCAATCCGGCCTCTTTTGTTTTCCCGGTCCTTTTCCAAGAAGTTTTGGCCCAGCCTTTTCGTACGGCACAGTTTGTGGACTGCCAGCCGCTTGGCCCGGGCAAGAGCGGAAAGGCTCTGTTCAAACACCTTTTTTGCGTTTGGTAACCCCTCACCGGCCTCTGCGTCCCCCTGCCTCCCCCTCCATTCCACCACCTCTTACCCCTCGATCCCTTTCAAGACGTTTTTCCCTGCGGGCTTTGTGCCGTTTGTTGCGACGAACCCCCAGGAAGACGTGCCCGCCGGCTTTTGTTGGCGGTCTCACCTGTTTGCAGGCTTCCTCCTCTTTTCTTGCACCTTACGGTTTTTTCCCTCGATCAGGTGTCTTTCCCTTTCCTGACAGAAGGACTTGTTTGATGGACCCGACGCGTTCAGTTGGATCACTCTCAGCCAGTGCCCCCGGACAGGAAGCCGTGACTGCCTGACGTTTTGAGTGCCGAGCTAGTCTGGCCCTACCCGAGCCGAGGGCGCTTCTTTCTTATACGTGGAAGGCCTGCTGTTGAGTACTTTTACTGCGCCATTAAATGGCTCTGATGGCGGGCATGTGTAGGTAGGTCGGAGTCTACGATGTTTTCCTTTTTTAGAGTAGTGGTCGTTTTCTCGACGGTAATTGGAGTCTCTCAGAGCTACCGGTCCGTGCAACTGGCAATCAGGCGGCGATGATGTTTAGAAATCGGATGATTACCATTTCCGTCAGTCCGCTTTCTTAGCATTGAATACTATAATCTTTGTCCTTGGTTTATCGAGCAACGGCGAGCCGCCTCCCCTTCAAAGTGCCCTCGAGCTTCGGTCTTTCACTATCGGTTTTCCGAGGCCGGACACCGATCTGTTTGAGGGAGATCTCCTATTTTTTTTTGTGGTACAAGGCTCCGTGACCGTTTTAGTTTTTGGGGGCATTCCCCCTTCAGATGATTGTGCTGAGGAAGTATACTGTCTTCGATCTGTTTATGACGAACCGGCTTGACTAGTTATAAGCAACCGAATGTACCCCGTTTCTCCCTGCCAACGGCCGATTAGGTATCTTTCCTCTCTTTGTTTCCGTGGCATGCTGACGCCCTCTTTCTTTCTCCCCTCTTCTCCTGGTACTGATAGATCTTTTTGTCGTTCGACTTCTTTGGGACAGTCCCCTCGGGGATAAATCATACGGACTTCCCCCCTTACCGTGGACCCTTGTTTTTTTCAGGTGTTTTATGCCTGCATCGTGTTGGCCTTTTGCCTGACTCTCCTTCAATTTCTGGTTCCTGATGAGCTACTCTCCCTCCCCTAGAGTAAGTTTGACGCTCTTGGCCTTGCCAAGAGACTTTTGCTTGAACTCCTGTAAAAAGACCCCCCTGCTTCTCCCTTGGCCCCCCCCCGGCTTCTTGGCACTGATGGCTGGCTGGCTGAACTGTTGGTCTTTCGGTTGAGGGCCGGTTGATCGCTGATCCAATTTAGAACTTGACCTTCGAATGTAAGCCCGCCCGGTCTTTTCTCTGCGCCTGGAGCCAGAGGTTGTTCGGGCGGGGCCCCTTAATGCGATCCTGACCGTATTGAGGTTTTTTCTTTTTATTCCTTTGCATGGACTGGTTGCCTTTCTATTCACCAGCATTTCCCCTTCTTTGAGACGGGCGGACCGGCTTTCCGTTCCCTTGAGGTCGGCTCTGATGGACGTTTAGCGTTTACACGCCCGGAACTTCCCTTGCCGATTGCGACTAAGGATCTGCTTCCTTGTGCATTGCAGTATTTTTTTCCCTTTTCCTTTCCTTTTCCCCAGTAGGGGCCAGGATGGGGCCATTGGCTTCGATCGGACTTCTGGCACGTGGAAGCGGTGACGTGTCCATTCTTCAAGGGGCCTCGGGCCTACGTGAGCCTCTCTGACTGGACACCGGCTGGGTCCCGTGGAACCAGGTCAGGTTTTTCTTATCCCGTGATAGATTCGCAGGTGGAGTATTCACCCCCGTGATTCTTTTTCTTGCCTTCCTCTTCTTCGTTTACCTTTTGCGGGTGGAACTTTCCGCCCTCTCCCGTATTCGCCACCCAGATTCTTAGTCAGGACTGACACAGTTGAACCTGGCAGCCAGAAGCACCTTTTTCTCTCCTCTTTACGAACCTCTGACACGCCTTTTGGTCCCTCTTACAGCCCGCTCCGTTTCGCACACCTTAGGATTTTAAATACGTGTATGAGTTACTATGAACGGACGATGCGTGAAGATTTCTTTTTCCGGCCGGCCTTTTTGACTTCCTTATGCTCCCTCACGTACCCTCCCTATTCCCCTTGTTTCCTTCGCTCTGAACTGGTACCGTTTTTTCAAGGAACTGCGGAACCTTTGGCTTACAGTCTTCTCTCTATCTCCTAAGTTTTGATATAGATGAGAATTCAGCTCCTGTCAAGCCTTGAAAATGGCAGTTAGATTCTCTTGACCCGGCGATTCCCCGATTTCTTTTGCGCGCAGGAACAGGCCGTTCACTCTCCGGCCTGAAGAACGACATCGGCCACGCCGTAATCGACCCAGGACGTCCCGTCTGGGTGGAACTCCTGTGGTTTTTCCTCCATCTTCCCCGCGTGATCGATTTTCCCCTGAGTGTTACCGATCACTAGTTCCCTTCTGTCCAGCCTGTCTTTGTGGGGAGTCCCGTTCCAACCGTTTGTGTCTGCCGACTCCTTCCGGTTTGGCTTAGGTCCTTCTCCCTTCCACTGGTGAGGTGCAATCCCCTCGTACCGGACTCGCTCTTCCCTGTTTTCGATCGGTTCTTTTTTCTCTCCATCTGTCTTTTTCCTGTGAGATCACCGGCCCTGTTGTTTATGAAACCTCCGTTTCCCTTTTCCCGATTTGAGGGCCACTTTCCCCTCGTCCCTTGCTTCCCCCCCCTGCCTCGTCACTCAAGCCTTTTCTCGTTTTCTGGCCCTGCCTCTGGGTCCCCTGTAAATGGGCCAGAAACTGTGAAAGGATACGGGAAAGCCAAGGAATCCTCTACTTTCTCGCCCCCTTCCGGGCTTCCTTTTTCTTCAGTGCGGTTAAGCGCTTCCCCTTCCGGGTTTACTCGTAAGACTACCCTTTTGCCTCTTACTGTGGTTGAAAAGTTCTGGCCTGCGGGTAATATGTCTCCCGTCCATAACTATAGCAACCCCCGCCACGTGACCTTAGCGTCCGGTATCGCCATTACTTGACCATAACGAACACTGGTACCCCGGGGCGCCAATTTCGGCTCCCAAAGACGGTTCTTTCTACCAGTAGTCCGCGAGCCTTTTGTGAATTTCCCTTTTTGATGATAGAAACGCCCTCCCTTCGAAGCCACGCCATCCCTACACCCCCTTTCAGCTGGGAAAACTCCAGTGATCCTTTGCATTCGCACCTGGGCTGTTCCATTTTTTTTTCCTTGCACGCTCGGTTGTCCGGTCTGAGCTTCCCACGGTTTAATACAGAAAAGACGTTTTTTCCTCTAGGTTATGTTTTTCTTGCTCATATTCACGGCGCACCATGGCCAGTCTACTTCCAGTCAGGCCCGCACCGGAAAACCCCCTCCACTTAGGTCTGGATTTTGAGGCCGATTGATTCGAACAAAGAGCGTTCCTTCTTTTCCCTTTTTCCACGTCCTTTGGACACCTCGTGAGCGCCCGAGTCACCAGTTAGGACCGGCTAGGTTTCGCAGCGAGGAACCAGGACCCCGGACCGTCCATTCGGCCTTTCCAACGCGTCCCGCTTCGGGGCAGGGGCCCTCCTATTTTGTTCTTCTAGACCTCACTAGTCGCCGCAAAGCTTCAATAGACATCCTCTCCTACGGCCCTTCAGAAGTTTCTATTTTTCAATAGTGACCTGTCCGCCCCGCCGTCCCCCCTGCCGGTTAGACCCCCCCCCTGTGGCTCTCGCCCTTGACCCCCTGCTGCTCGGCCGGACTCGGAAACCCGAGTGCACCGACAATGGACCCTCTCCCTTTTTTCTCTTGCCAGTTTCTTCGTGCTCTCTGACAGTGTGATGCTAGACTCCGGCATGATCTGCCTGTCGTTTTGTTCCACTCGAGAACCTTTCATCCGAGCCTGTAGTCGAAGATTCCCTTCAAAGCGGCCCCTTTTTCCCCCGGTATTCGGTGCACGTCGAGATGGTTTCATTGCTTAATACAGGTCCTACCTGCCAGTTTTCGAAAGCTTCAGCGTCGCGCCGACGACCACCACGATCCTGTCTCCATCGACGATGTCGGATTCCTTCAAGGTCCCTCGCTGTCCAGCAGGACCTTCAACTAGACGCGGGCAGACCTCCGAGCTCGATTATAAGATACGTAACCTCTCGGAGTCCCTTTCTCCCGTCTTCTTTCCGTCAGAGGGTCTGGGTCCTCGCGGTTGACCTCCACGTTTTTTATCACTACCTGCAACCCTGATCTGCGTTCCCGTTGCAGACAAGCTGCTCCGCAGGTCCCAGGGTTTGCGCACCACTTATCTGCATAGTATGGTTCAGTTTGTCTTTTGACGGCCGAATCGTGCAGCCCTCCCGCAGACCGTGCCTTTTTTGAACTTTATCCGCGCCGGATTTGTTGCTTTCGGGCGCCCGTCACCCCTTCGCTGCTGTTGAGGACACGCCGGCACGTTTCCTCGTCCCCTCTCTTCTTCTTTGCACGTTCAGGAGCCGCCCCTTTCGGATGGCCGCCGCTCGCCGGCCTTTAGTCCTCTCTCCTGTCCCTTATTGGAGCCGAGGTCGCTTGGCATTTAAAAAAGTTGGCAGTATTTTCAAACCCTTCGATCTCTCTTTAGTAAGACTTTTTTGTTGTCTAGAGTGGGTGCTACTTCCTCTTTTCTCTGTTCCAAAGGCGGTCCCTGTAGCAAAACTTCCTTTTTGCCTGCGCGCGTACCGGCCCTTTCTCCCGTCTCCATCCTCGTCCTTGGTACAGTTCCCTATACCGAAACTGCCCATAGGGTTCCTGCCCCTCACGGAGGGTCGATTGACAGGACGTCTCCCCTTGGATTCTCCCCCTCCCGTGTACACCCTCTTCCGCGCGGACGTTCCTCACCGGCCCTTAACAAGCGCGGGTGCTTGGACGGGCGACGAACCGAACCCCAGGACGATTACCCTCCGCTAAGGTTTTCTCCCACCTTTCTTCTTCGAAAAGCCCCTTTTATATTCGGCAACTCTCTTTTTACAGGGGCGGTTCTTTTCGTCGCCAGCAGTAAGTGGTTAAGACGAGGTTTTGGGAACTCAACGGAGCTCTTGACGGGGTTCCGATGAAGTAAGGACGCCGAGAGTGCCTATGAGTCTATCTCTCGATTTCCCGCTCGATTTTTTCCTATTAAGGCCTGTGACCTCTCTTTTGACCTTGACTCTACATCTGACTGGACGTCTTTTTGGACGGGTTGTCGATGCAGGTACGTGGTCGTCCTTGTCTGGATTTTTTTGATTTTTTTCCGTCTCCCGGCTCCCAGTAGTTCAACCCTTCTCTCCTTGTCCCCAGGTCAGACTCCTTACCCGTCTGATGCTCGCCATAGGTTTACCGTGACGGCCGTCTCTCCGTCCTCTCCCGGTTCTGTAAGTGACGTGGAAGAGGAGGTGCCGCGCACCTCTCTCCCTGCCGACACTGTCAGACATACGCCTCGATTGGTCCTTTCCTGGCAGACCGCTCTGGAAGATGGCCGGCCCGCTCAGTGAGCGGGAGGGGCTGGAGCTCCCTTTTGTGGTTGTATCCCCCCTTCGCGGTTGACTTGGCTGTCTACGTATCGGTATCCCTGATTTTGAGACGGGGTTTTCCTTCTTTCCTTCCGCCCTTTTCCGTGTTTTTTTTTCTAGGACTCCGCCACAGACTTGTCACCTTTTTGCCCTTAGCTTCGCGTATTCGTTCTCTTTCCTCTTTCCGGTTCCCCCCCTTTCCCTTTGTACGATATGGCGACCCCCCCCTTTTTCTGAAGGTGTCTATCTTTCCTCCGGGTTTAACTTCTGTGGGACCGTTTGATTAACTGCCGCTGGTGGGAGAGCCTAAAGTTGGACCATGTGGATATCGGTCTTTCTTCTTCTTCCTCTTTCTCGGTCTTATTCCCCCCGGACGGAATTGGCTCCCTGCTACTTACGATGGAGCACGCCCCCACTGCAGTTTCCGGGATTGTGGCCGCGCTCGCTTTGAACGGCCCGAGGCGTGCTGCGCCTACGAGAACGCCCATGGGTTCGACGTGGCCACGGCCGTTAGTTTCCCCCTGGAGTTTGAAGTGAAATGGAGGTTGTTTTCGCGTTCTTGTTGCTCTTTTATCAAGGGACAGTAGTTTACCCTTGATCAATGGAAATCCCTGTCTTGCGCCGAATGGAGCCCCCCGTGGCTCCGGGAGGTTAATGTCCTTTTTCTCTCCTGCTACTACTTCGTGAGGTTTGTGCTCGCAGGTTTTTTCGAACCTATATTTACCTCAGTTCCCGGCGTTCCCCTCTAATGCGCTGCCGTCGCTTCCCCGGGATTCGCTTCCCGGCCTTCCCCGCTGTCCCTCCGTTTACCCCTTTTCGTCGCTTCGGGCGACCAGGACTGAGTCTGGGTTTGTTGCCTTTTCATTCCGGTAATATTTCTGTTTCCTTCGTCTTGGGCCATGGATGGTTTTTCCATATCTATCTTGTTCAGGTGGCCGGAGGACAGTTTTGCACTACTGTTTGACGGCGAGGTCAAGGGGACCTGTGTCCCGGGAGCCATGGTTTCCCCTTTTGGAGGTTCATTTTTTACCCATTCGTTTGATCGTAAAGTAACTTCGTCCAGTGGTCACCCGATGCCCGGGCCTACGACGCTTACTTTGGAGGTACTAGGTTTTTTGGGCAACGGGGAAGAACGTCTGCCGGATCATGAACCCCCGACACCCCTACTGCGGATTCCCCGAAGCAAAAAAATTTTGTTTTCCTTCCGCGGTTGCCCCTCCCTGCCTTGCTCGTTTCCCTACTTTCCCTCCCCTAACAGCAGGAACGCTTTGTCCCGTTGATGGAAGTTTTTTCGCACAACGTTCCGGTCTCCGGGTATGACGTAATGGTAGTGAGGAAGTTGGCCGACTGTCGTGCCTGGCCGCCTTCTCTGAGAACGGGCTTTCTCGACCCGACCCGAAGTTTTCCGAGATCCTACCTTTTGCCCCTTTTCTTGCCCCCCTGGACCATGCGGGTTGACTAGGATGTTTCTGAGCAGTTTAACCTACTCGTTGTTGTTGTTGATGCTCTTCTCCTCTTCAGCTAGGTCCGAAGGCGGACCTTTCAACCAGTCTATCCCTTCTGCCCTTCGATGGTACCTCTGGTTGGCGGGAGCGCATCTGGGTGTCATTCATTCGCCCGACATCGGCCACTCGCCCCTTTTCATTGACCGAGTCCATACAGATTAAGAGATCGCCGCTCGTCTTCCTCGTGCTCCCTGAGGGTCGATTCTAGAGGACGCGAAGCCGTCTTCCCAGGATGGCGGACAGTTTTTCCCCCTGTGGTGGTTAATAAGCACTTTGGTTGGCGATTGTTTCTCTCCCCCGGCCTGCGTGTGGACGAGGAAAGTTTTTCCCTTCCCCCGCCCGCTTCCTTCGGCGTCACGGAGGACTCGGTTCCCCACTTCTCCAAGCTTTTTATCTAATGGGAACGCGGTGGTTCCCACGTGAAACTCAGTTTCCAGTCCTCTCCTCTTCCCTTAGGCCCTATAGGCTGAACATCTCCGTCCTGCTTCCCTCTTTCCACCCTGAAAGCCTCTCTCTCTCACTGTTCCCCCCCTCTTCTGCCTCCATAAATTGAAATATGGAGCCTGCCCTTTCCCTGGGGCAGCCAAGGCCGCAGTTGGGAAGGATCTCTTACCACTTTTACTTTCCAGTATAAGGCCGCCGAGGCCGATTCTTTTCCAGCGCTCTGTCCGTTCGTTTTGGTACGGACCTCCCGGCCTTCGGGTACTCGCTGAGGCTTTACCTCTGAACATATCATTAGCAAACCCCCCAAGAACTCATGGCCTTGGCGATCGACTTTCCCCGCAGACTCTCGACCCTTTTCCCCCTTTTTTGCAAGACCGGGCTGGACTGTTCCTTTTTCTCCTTTGATCTCTGTCCCTTGATTCCTCCGCGCAAAGAAAGCAAGAACCCGCCCACCGCCAGTGCGGCCAGCCTTTCCTTTGTTGGCCATCGTTCACGTCCCCCTCTCCTTCTGGTTTCTCCTTTCCTCTCCCGCATGCAACCTTTCAGTTCCGAGTGCTCCACGTGACTCGGACCGTAAACTTCTGCGTCGCTCCATCGGGAGATCTGTGACGCTCATTCCGTTCTCCCTGGCATTTCCCCCCTCTGCTTCAATGACAGCACCGGCCCCCCTGCCTCCCACCGGGTCGGTTATGTCCTAGATGAGTAAGCCCCCCCCTGCGCAGTCTCGTGGAATTTCCACAGCGTGGTACCTTTCGTGCGGCCCTTGATGAAGGCCCTCGCCGCGTGTTCTCCCCTCCTCGCAGGCAAAGGCACTGGCATTCAGAGCGGGTCCCCCTGAATAACGCGGTCCTGGCCTGTTTGCGGGAAGTGGACAGGCTGTTCTGGGGAGTCATAGTCTCCGTCCGAGTTTCCTTGATCCCCTAACCCGTTCTTCCCTGTCCTGCCAATCCTTTATTCCAACTACGTTGTGGCCATCCTTCCGTTCACTCAGCCTTGTAGCCACCCACTCTCGCTTGTCCTCGCGCCGATTCGCTGCTGGCGCCTCGGCCACCGTCTAATTGCAAGACCTCAGCTTTCTTTTATGGCTGGCCTTTCTTTGGTCTCCCTTTTGCGAAGCGACATCTCGGCACTACGTGTAGTCTTCTCGCTCATTGTTTATCCGGTCTCGCCCCCTATGATCGGCCTGCCGGTAACGGTTTCTTAACGGTGAACGGGTTTTCTTTTTTGCTCTCCCCAGTAAAGATCCCCCATTACGACCAGTCCAAGAAATGTTCCTTTCTCGCCCCGATTTTACTTTTCGCTTTTTCCGTACACTTCGAGTCGACGTCATGGTCTTCTGTCCTCAGGCTTCCAAGCTCTTCACCTCCCCCCCCCTCTCTCTTGATGTATCATGCACTCTCGGCTGTAATTTCCCTTCCTCGTTTCCTGGACTCTACATCAGTTGAGGCATCCTGTAGGTGACCTAAACGTCTTCGGGCTAACTCCGACCCAAATTGTGCTATGAGTTAGTCACCTCCTACGTTGCTTTTCTTCCGCCAAGGTGACCAGCCCTCCCACCCCTCTTCGGGCCCTTTTAACTGGGGTTAGTTATTTTGGAGCGCATGCAGAAAGCGATGTCTTGCTGTCTATGCCGCTTAAGAGAGGTTAGTGTCGGTGGTCGGTCCTGCTGTTCCCCTTTTCTTGGTCCATGACGCCGTCGTTCCGTTTTGGACCCCTCTTTCTTTGCCCTCTCTTTGGGAGGTTTTTTTGAAGGCGGTCTGGCCGGCGCTCGACGTTCAGTTACGCGTCGCGCGGATTATGGGAGCAAGGTTGGCCATTACCCTAGGCCGTCTTTTTTACAAGGCTCTTCTTTTTTTTTCTCCCCCCAGTTGTGTGGTTCAGTCTTTTCTTCTTTCTGTCTGTTGCCCCTGTTTCTGCGCCTGACTTGCGCTTCGAGTACCCCTCTCTCGGCTTCTTCATGTTTCCCCGTCTCCTCAGGGAAAAGAGCGGTCCTTTTTTCATCTGGTTCCCCTCCCCGGTTCTTTGTGCACGCCCCTTTCCCCTTCTATGAGGAAGGTTTTTTTCCTTTCCCCGAGTCGCGCGGATACGGTTTCCACGGCACGGCAGATTTATTTTCTTGCGATTAGGAAGGGAAATTCCCCGAACCCCCCGAGGACTTTTGATAATTTTTGGCTTACTCAACGGTGCGTCATTCTCACTCCGCCTTTTTTTAGGTGACGGGAAACGAAGATCACAGTTTTTGGCGGTTGTGAGCCAGCAGGACTTTCCGACGATGTTCCAGTCTCCTTTTGCCAGGTACCTGAGGAAGGAAAGTGACTGCAGTTTTGAGAGCTGAGCGACTTCGCTCTTATTTCGCTTCATCTAGTCACTTGGCCTTGAATCCCTCGCGGTCCCTTCTTTGACCTCGACATGGACGCTTTCACGGGCAGAATAGTGCTTTTTTGTCTTTTCTGAGGAGCTGGTTCCCCTGTTTCCTTGGTCCTGTTTTTTGTCAATGAGCTCACCCCATTCCTCTCCGTGCCTTCTCCCCCCTGAGAAAGGACCGTTTTTCCAGACCCATACGGCTTCTACGGGCTACTGCTGAGTCTAGCTCTAGCATACCTCAGGAGCGTTGCTATTCTTGCGTCGCCCGGAGAAACCAGACTGTCCGCAATTCCTCCCCCCTTCTCGATCCTTCCTTTGGGAATGGGGATCTTTTTGAGTAGTTTGGAATCGAAGAGATTCTTTCTTGCTCGAGCGTACTGGCCGTGGGGTCTCCTTTGTCCCCGTCGATGGAGGGAGTACCCACCTTTTCTATACGCCCTTGCTTGTTTTTTCCCGGCAGATATCGGTGGATGACGGCACCCTGCTGTGACAGGACTGTCTCATCACCGCCGTCCCTTATTACGCCCGGCGAGGCCTTGCTGTCGTTTTCTGTCCGGCAAATTGTTGCGCTATGAGGGCGACCCCCCTACCGTTCGTTCCTTTTTGCCATCGGGCCGCCTTGAGGTTTGCCCGTGTTTTGACGGACCTGCTACCGCGATGGCCCCCCTCCTTTTCCGTACGGCCCCCCTGTTTGGATACGGTTCGGTGGCTTGCCTCTTTCATAGGGCCTTTAGGCAGTCCTTGAGCGTACCATGCTAGACTGATTGTAGCGACTGCTGCCCCTTTAATGTCAGGTCTCCCCGCGCTCGGGCCTGTTCCCAACGACTAAGTTGACGCTGACGCTCCTCTTCCCCACGCCTGTTCCGCGTGGCAACGGTTTTTTGACCAGCTTTTGTCCCTGCTTTAAGACGCTTGGGTGGCTGCATTCGGCTGTTTCTCTTCTCAATTTTAAAGAGGACGCTGACGAACTGAGCTTCCCTTCCCTTGTGCCCAATTTCGTCTTGGTCCTCGTTTTGTTCTGGGGTTTGCAATTAAGGGTCGATCATGCGCCTTCCTTTGTTTCGTCTTTTTTGGCTCTGATTCAGTTGCCCAGGGGTTGAGCTACTTAACCCGAAGGACCCCGGCTTTACGACCGACCTGGCACGGATTACCTTGGGTCTGGTTGTGGCGGTCCATGGAGATCTGACCGCCGGTATCCCCCCCTTTCGAAGCGTCTCGCACGGCTCTTTTCCGATGTCGATGCGGGATCTCAATTGTGGGTCCCATTTTCTTCTGGTGGCGGTCTCGAGATTCTGGGGAAGTAACGGTTGTAACCAGCCGGTGGTCCTCTGTCCCCGGTTCCTTTCCCCTTTCAGTATTTGATTCCCTTTTACCCTTTTTTCCCTTGCCGGCGGTGTTTCGGACCCTTTGTCTCCGGTCCCCCACTCTTAATTTGACCCGACGAGCTGGTTTTATTTGTACATTTTTTTTTCTCCTGGCTCTTACTATGCTTTCTTGACCATCTCCAAACAATAAGCTTGCTTCTCGTTCTGCCCTTCCGGCCTGCCGAAAGGACATTGAGCGTCTGGTGATCGACTTCCCGCAGGTTGAATTCGACCTTTTTTGATTTGGGCACCTCCTTTTCCCTTCTATACGTTCCCTTTCCCCTGATGAACTCCGTGTAGTGAGGACATTATTTTTGCCGCTGTTTTTTTTTTTTCCCCCTCCACCCTGAACCTAGCGGCCCTGGTCCGGTGGTGGCCACGGGGACTTTTCACGTTTTTATTTTAGTATTTCTTTTCTCCCCATAATCCTTTGGTGGTGGCCTACTTTCATTGCCGGTTCATCGTTTTTTCCCCCCCACGTTGATAGTGTTATAGGTCGATGGTGGGCGGTTCTCGACAGTAGCATCTCGCCGTCTCGCACCCGACCCCTTCTTCCCCCTCGTTGACGGCATATGAACAAGTCCATCACCGTTTCATTTTACTCTGCAGAACCTTTTTGTCGCCACGCCCAGTGCGCCTCTTTATTTTCGGGTCGAGGTCGATCACTAGTCCTTTTTTTTTGGCTCCTTCTTGCGGCCCAGGTTCCCCTCCCTTTGGTCTTGTCCCTAAGCTTATGGTTTCCCGAGTTCTATTTAGTAACTGCAGCGGGGCTTCTTCCCGGATTGCCGTCCCCTAGTACAACGGAGCCCCTCTTCCGGCGTCCTGGCTTTTTATTTATCCAGCGGGGCCTTTCTACGTTATATCAAAGGATTTTCTACATTTCCAGGCGCTCTTTTTAGGAACGAGTGCCCGTGAACCTCTTTCACCGGCTTCCACCCTTTCCCTTCAAATGGCCACTGCCTTTTCTCTCCCTGGCCCGCTTTTTTCCCCAGACCTCAATGAGGACCATCCGAGTTACCTGGGCCTGTTAATAGATCTTGTGGCCTGGACGGCTCAGTTCACTGTTCTTCCGGCGGTAAGGTCAACTTCCGTTTTCCCTGTCTTCTTTTTTAAAGGCTCTCCTGTCCGCCGTCCTTGTACCCTTTCTTCCCCGTGTTGCTTTCCGGGGTAGATGCGCCACCTATGCCCCCCTTTTTCCCAAAAACCGCACCGACCGGTTTTTTCTAGATTACCTTGCCCCGCAATTTTCAACACCCAGGAGCAAGGGCTCCAATCTTGAAAGAACGGTGGGCCTCAAGTTAGTTTTCGGCGTCTGTCTCTTATCGCCGATCAGTCGCCCTGATTACGCCCATTGTCTGACCTTCCATCGGGTCCCCCCCCCTCCCGTGACTTTGAAATTCTCTTTGAGTGGTCAGAGAGTCCCCTCAGCACGCTCTGTCCGGCGTCCCCAATAGTTGAAGTTACCAGAAGTTTCCCTCTGCTCGAGCCGAGAGGGTGGCTCTCTCTTCGGCCGGCACCCTTGCCCACCGCTGCCGGCAGGCCGCACGAGGACTAAAAAGGTCTGGTACGCTTTGCTCTCTTTTCTCCACCCCGTTTCCCCCCGTTCCGCATTTGAATTTCCCCCCCTTTCCGTTCCCCCCCCCGTGCGGCCAGATCAGGCCAGTCGACGCGGGGTCGCCAGTCGCGTCCCTGGCAAGGTTCGTCATCCGGGGAGAATAAAGCGGCATCCTTCGTTTTGTCTTTCCTCTTTCTTTTGGCGTTCCCACTAGGCGTCCCCCCGTTTGTAAGACTTCAGTATCGAAGCCTGTTTCACCGGATCCTCAATCGTGAACAGCATAAGGACGTAACGCTCCGGCAGTGTAGACCCCCCCCTAGTTGTTCGGTCTCTAGTCTTCCTTCTTTCTTTCCCGCGTCTGTGACGACCTACCACGCTCGATGGGGTCTGAGGCAAGTTAGGGCTCGTTTTTGTCGTCGCTCCTCCTCTTTCCCGCCCTTCCTTTTGCGAGCTCGTCTTTTCACGGCGAGTCCCGTTAGCCGTCCGATGTAGATATTAGCTTCCTTTTTGTTGCTTCCTGAATGATAGTTTATTCCTGGCTTCCTACATTACTTTCGTAAAGACCGCCCCGCGTCTCCTCCGATACAAGATCGTTGCCGGTCGTTCCCTTCCTGCGATGTCGCTTAGGTCACGCTATGTAAAGCAGGCATTCCGAGTCCTCGGCTCTATAGAACCCCGCAGTTCGATAGATTTACCGGCACTTCCTCTTTCCTTGCCGTCCATTTTAATGGCAGTGGTGTTTTTAATCTAAGCGTCCTTTGACCTCACTCGGCTGTGCTCACGACGGCCTCAACATTTTTTTTCCTTGTTGTCACCGCTTGCCCGTTCCTTGCTTTTTCTGCAGACGAACAGGCACTTTTTAAGCCGCACCATTGAGTTTAACGTAGTTGGGTTCCCTGGGTTTTCGGGTTCGCACTTCCTCTAGTTTAGAAGACCCCTGGGCATTGACTTCTCCCTTTATCAGAGCGGTATTTTTCCTTTGTGAACCGTCCTGTCCGCCGCGTTCAGTGGGGCTTCACCTTAATTCGTTTTCTTTTGCCGCTCTGGCCGGGCCGGAGCAACCCTTCAGCGTTGCTCCTTGTCCCCTCAGAGCGTCTTGGCCCTGTTTCTTTTTTCCCATTTCGCCTTCACCCGCCCCCTCGTCCCCGTTCTTTTGAACATTCTCTCTACGTGTTTTGTTTCTCGGCGGATCCTTTTGCCAAGACTTGTGCGGGTGAAAAGGCGGCCCCCCCCGTTTTTTTCCCCAGCGGAGCTCCTTAACGGCACGGCGAAGCTTTTTACCCGCGCTCCGTTCTTTAAGGACCATCTGACCCTAGCGGCCACTTCACGGGTTCAGACCCGTCTTTTTCCTCGGGTTCCGCCCGCATTCCCCGTTGCTCGGCCGTGACTTCTCCCCTCGTCCAAACGCTAGCTCGGATGGCAGCCCGGCGGAAACCTTTTGGAGGCCCCTTCCGTTAAGTCCAGTAACCCCGACCCCCTGACTCCGTTCACCGTCCAAGTTGTGCTTCCCCCAACTGTGCTCTAACATTTTCTTTTTATGCATGTTCTTTCCCTTCTCCCGTGGGTCTGTTCGGTCGGTGGCCGTTCTTTTCTTTCCCCACTGATGGAAGGAAGCCCTCGATTCTCTTTTTTTGTTCCCAGACCGAGTCCGGCCCTCCTCCGTCGAGGCCGCTTCTCTCCCTGATTGGCGACTCGAGTATACGTTTTTTAGGTGAGGACATCGAGTGATAGGTCATGGGACGTCTCTTTCTGCCCTGTGCTTCTTTTTTCGTCTCTCTGCTCCGATCTGGAGGCGCTTTTTATTTTGACGACGGTTCCCGGGTCGTAGGGTAAAGGAGTACACAGGCTCGTGCACCTCCCTCACTTTAACACCTTCCCAGGATTATGGATTAATCGGTTGCTACCGGGCTCTTTGCGCCGATCTCGCTGCGTTGGCTGAGTCGCGCGTCACCGTCCTCTCGAACCTTGCCGCCATTCTCCCCTTCGCTTTTCCCTTTTGTGCACCGCGAGTGTGCCCCGGAGGCCGGCCATTTTCTTTCAGTTTAGTAGGAGTTCTCTTTCCTAACCGGAGAGTTTTTTGTGGTCTACACGAGCGGTTCCTTCCTGGGGCGGTGGCTTCACATTTCTGAGCCATGATTTGATTACCCTCCCCTGTCCTTTCATTCTTTTCCCGTGTTTCTGTCCGCCCTTCGTTTCGCTAGTGATAAGTTACCGACTTGACCTCGAACCCTTTCTTGGCGGTATTCTTTTCCCCTCTTTTTGGCCCTTTTGCCCTTTGACCGCGTTTTGACCGGTGATTTTGGCCTGATCGGTCCCTCCCTAGTTGATTTTCGGACTTTTTCAACTCGCCCTTTTGGCGGTACTCTTAGTCAGCCAGTTTCAAAGTTGATATCGGTTTTCCGGTTTTTGAAGCGCTTCTGGCTCTCATTTGCTGTCTGTTTTCCCCCTTGACTTTAGCTTCCCCCTGCTAGTCTACGATGGCGCTCCCTCTGCCGTTTCTTTTCCTAGCAGTGTTTTTGCTGAACAGCTGAGCGTGCTGCGCTGACGCGTCCCGATTGACCCCGGACCCCATAACCCCCGGGCCTCTGGCACTTTGGCAAGGAGTTGGCCGCTTTTCAGGTGTCCTCCTTTCCGGGGGGAGTGGTCCGGCAGTTCGTTTGTTGTTTTCTCTATTTCCCATGTAAGACGGCGCTGA
>Ga0179593_1431177_pt1 | contig 15596 bp, 23 predicted proteins | sample CZODoug2_1_08_16_FD_185931 | JGI IMG/M metagenome (GOLD analysis project Ga0179593, IMG submission 185931) | Vadose zone soil fungal communities from Angelo Coast Range Reserve, California, USA - CZODoug2_1_08_16fungal (PacBio error correction) | ecosystem: Environmental > Terrestrial > Soil >... | reverse complement strand
TTCTTTTCATGTTTGCCAGTCAATACACGGAAAGCCGGGTTTCCTTCGTTTTTCATCCTTTTTCTAAATGTTCGCGAGGGTGGTCTTGAACATTTCAGTAATCCGTGGTTTGAGTTGAAACCCGGGCCCCGTCCCGCCAGTGGTGCCGTTCCAGCGCTTTGTGCCCCCCCCCTTGACCCCATCGTGTCGGTCTACAGGTTTTTTCATCCCCCCGTATGGGTGGTAGTCGGCGCCGGTTCCCCCCTTGTATCAGATTAAGGTCCAATGTCTCCGGTCTCAACCTTCGGTCATTTTTAATGGTTGGTTGGCCTATGCGAAATGCGGCGCGGGCCAGAGCTAAGTCGACTGGCGGCTTGATTTCACCTTTTGAACACCTTGGCCTGTGATTTTTCACCCCGGACAGGGTGTTCTGCCATCCCATTTGGTTCTTTCCACCCAAGCAGGCTTTCCTGGGTGCCCCCCCACAGACAAAGCCTAGAAGAGTCCCCGAGCAAAGGTTTTTTTTATTCGTTGCGGTGATCTGATTGGTTTCCAGCTTAAGTTTCTTTTGACGTTCCCGGATCCAACTTGTGCCGTTCAGTACAAAGAGCCCCCCGGTTTTAAGCACCCTTGAACGTTGCGGATGAAGTCCGCGTGGTCAGCTCATCCCCCTGCCTTTTTTCAACCCCGTCCGTACCGCCCCCAGTCCAGACACACCGCTTCGTTTTCGGTTCCCCAAACACCCAGGTGCCCCCCCTTTACTTTCATCCAGTTTGAGTGATTAAGGACCTTCTTTTTTTTTGATCACCGGGGCCCCGCATTTCCCCTCCCCCGTTTCTCATTGCCCCAGGTGAAGTTGGGCACCCCACCCTTTGACCGGTACAAAACCCCTCTTTTTTCCTCCCGAATCTCCCCCCCAGAACTAGTATTGATTCGTTTGCAGGTGACCACCCTTCTTTTCCTGGGCGGTTTGCAGGGCCTTTGGGACACCTTTTTTTTTGCCAGCCAAAGGGTTGACCGACCATTCTTTCCCCAGCCCACCATTTGCTGTACCCCTAAGGCGCTTTTTTTAGGTAGTCAGGCCCCCTGCTCCCTTTTTTCGATTGTGCCGGTACTTTCCGTTTGCCATCATAAGTCCCCCGCACGTGAGCTGCCCCCATTTCCTCTGCATGCGACCAATCGTTCCCCCTTTGACACAAAATTCGCCCTGTTGCACTGCGTTCCCCAGCCCAAAGGACGTTTTCATAAATTCCTAGCCAGCTTTTCGCAAAACTTCACCACCCTCGTCTTTTCCCCCCCCGTTCAGGTTGGCAGTACTCTCCCCCCCCTTCCCTCTTCCTTTTTTTTTGTTTTGATAGAGTTGCCCAACCTGTCCGTCCCCAAAAGGTGTACGCGTTTTTTGCTTTGCGCCCCCACTTTTCTTGCCACACGTGTGATGGTTGTTTCTTGCTTGGACCGTCGAAATTGTCTTGGGAATGTTTTTTTGAGCGGGGGCGCGTACTCTTTTTTCGGCAGTCCCTGCTTATTGGACCCATGGGCCCACACGGGCCCCTCTGGATTGGCTTGCCCATCAGCCGCGCCAATCAGTCCGCCCCCCCCCCCACTTCCCGCCTGTTGCAGCCACCGTAATCGGCGCGGACAAGTTCATTTTTTTCTGCACCCCCAACATTTCCCCTTGCAGGGCCCCCCCCTTGCACATGCCCCCACACCACCCACCAACTACGTTTCCTTTCCCCCACACAACCGGCCCCGTGATGACCGAAAAAAGTTTTACCTTTTTTTGCACATCCGCCAGTCTGATCGGACCACGCCTTTCGGGCGGGCCCTCTGTACCCCCCCCCCCCTTTCCCACTATTTTTTTCCCAACACCCGTTTCCCCAACCGTTGCCACGAGGTGGAACCCTTGTTCGCACCTACTCAGTCGAAGGGGTATTTACCAGCGCTTAAAACTGCCATTATGTCTGGAAGGTTTAACCGCCAAATAAGGGGCCCGTTTAATCGTGTGTTGGCCCCAGTAGCTCCTAATCCGGGTTTTTATCGGTGAAAAAATTAGGTAGTTCGTTGGCAGCTTGTCAGGGGGAACTGGGTCCTAAACTTGAACCAACACCGAAAAAAGGTCCCTCACAATTGTTCCGCCACCTCGTTTTTTAAGCTGGTACGGCGTGGGTATTGTTCAGCCGTGGGAACAGGACACCATCTTTTTCCCCCAAACTCCGTTTAACACCCCCCCCTGACTTCCTCTTCAACACACATTTAATTTACGCACGTTCTTCACGCGCAACCCAGGATCCGCTTCAGGCGGCACGACTCCTCCCTTGATTCCCCTGGTACCTGACGCATTGCCCCCTTTGTTATCATCTTCCCCTGTTTCGGACAACAAGAACCTCCCCTTTTGGCTGGGGGAACCCCCGTTCAGGGTCCCCCGTCGGACAACTTTACTTCGAATCGACCGCGAGTATAGCTCCCCCTCCCAGCACTGCCCAAGCAACAAACAAGCCCCACCTTCCTGGTGCCCTTAGACACGGCTCTCGAGCAGTTGCCTATCCTTGACCTCCAGACCCCCTGCCCGTCCCGTTTTTTACCCTGCCCCCCCCGCAGTCCCCCCCCCCCAACCCACACCCCCAAACAACCCGTTAGAGGCCCACCTCATCAGTGTCCTTTTGCTCCCAGTCGTCCTCTGGGTTGGGTTTTTCAACAACGTCGTATCTTTGGTCCCTTGACCATCGCGCAGCCCGTTTGCAACCGCCTTCTCCACAAACCTTCCAACTTTTCTCCCCTCTGGACTTTTTCCAATTTTCAGCCCCCTTTAGGAACCCCCCTCCCCACGAAACCCATTAGATGGACCAGCTTTCTTTCCAACCCCCCCCACCAAAGGAACACCGCCAATTAGAACAGCGCTTTTGTGACAGAATTTAGACCCAGCCCACTTACGTCTTTGCCCCGGCCGGCAGCCATTGGCCCGGTAAGCAAAGGACCCTCCGTTCTTGGATTTTCCCCCATGTGCTGCAACCACCCACTAAAAACACTTTTGTCCAAAATTCGACCCCTACAGTTTTCGTTTGTAAGTGCAATAATTGCCAGCGGCCGCCTTCCACCCTCACCCACCACAACAATTCCCCTTCTTCCATTTCCTCCCCCCCCACAGCGTCTTTACCCTCAGCAGTCCTTTTATTTTTGGCGCCCCATCCGCCGCTTTGACACATATTTCTTTCCACCTGCCCTTCAAACCCCCCTGCCCCCCGTGGACTGCCCTTGTTAACCTATGACCCCATAAAAACCCCGGCTCCGTCCAAAAAAGCTTGGTAGCCCCCCCCTCCCAAAGTGGCCCAACCCGGTGGACTGTCCCCCCTTACCCCCCTGCCGTCAATAGGGTGAAACCCGTTTCCAGTGATGGGACCCCACCGTTACCTGAAAATCGCCCCGGCCCTCTGAAACGCCACCCGCCCCCCTGTCCGCAAGGTGGGACGGACAACACGCTCGAATGGCGTGTGTTTTCACCCCACCCTTATGCACTCTTCTACCACTAAGTTGAAGAAGTTTGGTATTTTTCTAGTACCCCGGTCTATCTTAAAGCCATTTTTACCCCATCCCTGAGTGCCCTTTCCACCCCCCAACATTTTGGAAGGGTATAACTCGCAAAAAAATCTACCCTGTCTTATCCCTAGTCTTCTTGAGAGGTCTAAAGCGATACTCTGAGATAATTTACTACACGGTGGAGCCAACTTACCGCTCGGAAACAATCCTCTGTACTTTACCCCATCCCTTTACTCATGCCAACACGCATTAAGACCCTGGCACCAGAATCCCCCGCAACGAAAGATCCCCCCATTTGGCTGCGTGCACCCCCCTCCCTCCCTCCGTTTGCATCTGCGCTAAAATAAATTCTTATCCCCCTCCCCCAACACCCTTGCGTTCGAAAACCCCAAACACACCCCAACAACGGCAAATGGCCGGGGAACTGCCGACCATCTCTGGGCCGATCTTTTGGTTGTCTTCCCCCCCACCCCGATTCACTTCGACCCAAGGTGACAACCCCAAAACCTCGTTGTCCATGACCCCATCTAAACTTTCCCACTTGCCAACTTCCAACCCCCAGCATGACTCCCGACTGGTCGAATTGGTCAACCCCCGATAAAAACCCTGACCTGTAACCACCTTTTTCTTTCAAAACTGGGAAAGTTCCCCATGGTAAATTAGTATCAAAACACGGATGTTGAATATGGGGAAAGTCCTCCACTCGTTGCCCACCCTCGTATCGCCCACAAAAATGCCGACTGGCCTATTTTCTTTTTCCTTTTTCGGGAATCCCAAGTTGGTGCCGTCAGATGTCCTCTTGCATTCTTGTCCCAAAAAAGCTGATCGGGGCCGGATAACCACCCCCCTAATTGCTGGTGCACGTAGCTGACACCTGCCCGTTTGTTTGGATTCTTTTCCGTTCCCTGTTGTGCACACAACAACTTTGAATGGTGGTAAACAGACCCACCACTCGTGTCCATGCCCTCCGGTCCAAACAACGAGTGTGCACCCCGGCATTGGTACAAGTTGGATTTGGTATGGACACAAAACCAAGACCACACAATCCCCCCCCCCCCCCCAATCAACCCATCATATCCTGCCACCAGCCCCCAAAAATTTCCCCCTATGTTGGTTGTGGGGGGTAACCCTGGGGATTTTTTTTTCAGGGTTCCAATACCCACGTGACAACCTTGTCCATCCCGGACAAAAACACTCCCATCCCCACTCCCCTCGTGCCCTCCTCCTTTTTTTTACCTCTCTTTTTTTGTCTTCCGTGGGCCGTACCCCGCAACTAACTTGTCCCCCTTTGAGCATTTTTTCCCCTACGTTCCGAAACGCCACGTCAATTCCCACAACTCCGGACCCCCTCACAAAACCAAGTTTTATTTCCTTTTTGCCTATGTTGCTTAAGTTTTTTTACCGTGCATGCACACTGGGATCCCCGGACCCCCGTCGATTTTCCTTCTTGCTTACGTCACCAGGTGACCATCTTGGGATTTTCCCTGCTACTAACTTGCCCCTCTTTTCCTGTCTTTGTGTAGAGTCTCTCCGGGGTTTGTTTTTTTGGAATTAAACCATATAAGATCCAAAAGTTGCCGCTAGAATCCATGGGAACCCAGTTGCCCCCCTGCTCCCCCTTGTTACACGTGTTTTTTCTGTTTTCGGTTCCTACATTAACACCAGTGGTCACCCCCAAACCTCCCCCACTCCCTCTGCGTGGCGATTCTTTGTTGGCGCCCCCCTTGGGCTAACTGGCCAGTGCTCGTCCTCTCTATTTCCCGTCCCGCATCAGCCGGGTTGTCGCACCTTTTACCCGCAAATAAAAGTCAGTTGACATCGATGGAAACGCTACCAAATAAACGTCCGGTCGTATATTTCCTTAGTCGGTTTATCTTTTGCCTTACTTGGTAACCAAGATGTTACATTCCCCAACTCCCACATTTTCGTGTCCTTCTTTCCCACACCCGTTCCCCCCGGTACCATGCTTTTTTCTCCCCCCCGTGACCCCCCCCCCTATAAACCATACTTGCAAGTGGTGCCCGCGTCCGTCCCCCCCTCACCCCCTTTTTCCCCCCAAACAACACCAAACCCTTTTTCCCCAACAAAACCCCTTCAACCCAGCCTTGTTCGCCTCTTTCTCTTCCAGTTAGTATCTTCATCTTTCCCATTCATGTTTAGTATAAGGTTTTTAACACCTGACACTTTTCAGCCTTCCCCTTTTCGGGCATTTGGGAACCCCTGAGGCATGTCCATTTGTCCAGATTGGAAACCCAGACTTTTTCTTTTTTTCATGTATTTACCCATGCTTCCCCACCTTTAGGCGAACTGAGGGACCCTATTTTCCCTCCCTTGTTCTATTTCCTGGCCTTCACCTCCCCCGTTTGATAGACCCTTTTTCCACTGACCTGGAGACACTTGGACAAGGTTTCTTGCGGTTTGCCTTTTCTGTGCCCCTTCGTCGGTTAATGGCCTTGGTCAAAGCCCTGTTACGTTTATCCTCAGTGTCATGGTGTTCGTCCCCCCCCAAAGACGTTTTTCACGGGCCTCGTCGCCCCCCCCACTAGGGCAGCTGTGGTGAACCGGTGCCTCGAGGCATCCCCTTATAAGCTTCTCCTCTTTCATCCTTTTCCAGTGTGGTTTGTTTTGGGCTGCCGACGTTATGGTAGAAGGCCCGTGCCCACCCCCACCGTGTCAAACCAAACCGCCCTGCCCGAGATTGCCGCGGCCTAGGGCTCACCCACCACCAAAAAGAACAGTTTCTCAGAAACCCACCCCCTATCTCCCCCATGTTGTAAAGGGGAGCCCCCCCCCGACGCCCCGACAGTGACTCCCATCACCTGTTTTCTCCCATGACCCCCAACCAGTTTTCCCTTTTACCCCTAAAAGGTTTTTTTACGTTAGAGCCCCCCCCTGGATTTCACAACACCGGTGTTACCATTCTCATTTTTTGTCCTCTTGCACCTCTCCCCACATTTTTTTCGTCCCATAGTTTGCCAAACCCGGAAACAACAGCTCCTTCCTTTTTCCAGCTTTGCCACGCCCGAACTTCCCTTCCGCGCTTCTCTGGACCCCTCCCTTGTGTCCGCGCAGTTACAAATCTTTTCTTGGGACCCCCCCCCGCCTTGAAGTTGATCTCCCCCTCCCCACCATTCGATCCTTTGGACACCCGGGGGTACCCGCCCTCCTTTGTTTCCTGTTTTGGCACTGTCCATTTTTTTTCAAACCCCCTAATTTCTTTTAGTTTTATTTTTTCTGGTTCGTTTTTTTCTTAATAAAACCACCTGGTTTTTCCGTGTTTCCCGCGCAATATTGTCGGTGGCCCCATCACTTTCCCTTACCCTAGGATCCTGTACCTACTTCCTTTCTGATTATTTTGGAAGTGTTTGGTACCTCCTCTTATTTTGGTTTTCCCCCACAAAAAAAGGGGACCCAACCCGAGACCAGAACTCTGATCGACAGTTCATCTCCCCCCTCTTCAACCCCCCCCCCGATCCGTTTCTGTGGCCCCCCCCAATAACGTGGCATCCTCCCCTCTGCGGTTTGTTCATTTCGAATATGCAACAGACACCCCCTCAAACCCAAAAATTTTCCATTCGTTCTTTCCAACCACTGTAGATTTGCGACTTGATTTCTACCGTTCCCCCCCAATTTCTTTCCCCCCCACAACTGGGGGGACTGCCTTGTATCCGGTTCTATCCTTATGACCCCCCCCTTTATTTGCTTCTTCCCACGGAACCCTCATTTTTTCTTTCAGTCTTCCCCCCCCCCCGTTCCCTTTGCGCCAACCACAACAACCATCGTTTGCCAAACCCCGAATCCCCCCCTTTCGGTCGTTACAGTTGATGTTTTCGGTTTTTCGTGTCATTCTCCCCCCATAATTTGACCTTCCTTCCTTTCTTTTCCCTCCCGTAATTTTAGCGTTCCAACACAGAACCAGCACATCGTGTCGTTTTCTTTGTACCCCCCAAGTTTTGACATGATCCCCTCACCAGAAGTTTTACATTCGTTGGGTCCACCCCCCGTATTTACCACATGTTGATGTCCCACTTTTAGTCTTTGTTATTTGTTCTTTTTCTGTTGGGCCTGTGACTTCGGACCCAGACTTTTCAAACGAGTGTAAAGTGAAAGTTTACCCAGATTTTACGTGTTTTAGAAACAGTCAATCATCATTCTTTGTGTAAACAATCCACCAGTGATTATAAGATAACCCACCATGAAAGCCGGACTCAATGATGCACCCATTTAGATTTTGTTAGCTTTACTTGTTAAATGAAGATTGTGCATTATCCCTTCCAAACCCCTCTTCCTCCTGATTCACCACCGGTTGTGGTCCAATCGCGACAGTCTTGTGCATTTGCTTCCCTTGATATCGGTTCCCCAGCCCAGACCTTTTTTTTGATGAGATATTTTCACCCCATTTTGGTCCCTACCATTGTTCACCCTTTTTTTCACCTTCCTGTGAGTTCCCACCTAGTTCCGAGTTCTTTCTTGTTGTTAGTTTCGTTAGATTGTTGATTTTCAACATGAGGTGTACCTTTGCGAACTTGTTAAATTTTGGCTATGATTTTTTCACCAAACACTGTGGCCTCAGATTTTGTTTACCCCCCCCTCATCGTTTCGACTCTTTGTTTTTTACCAGATTTTCATGCTCCCCCTCGGGTCCCAAACCAAGTTCCCTTTTTTATTTTTCTGTTTTGGCATCCAGTCCTGTTTTCAGATTTTAGCTGGTTGTCCTCTAGATGTTTTAACCAGTTTCCTCCCCCGATAGAGCGGGCACCCTACCCCTTCTAGCCTTCCTAAAGCACCCCTCTGCAATTCACGGCCCCCCCACAACTTCTAGTCGTTCCGCAACACCCTTGGTTGTGAGTGTTTCCCCACTTTGTTTTCCCGTTTTAAAGCAAAACCACCCTACATTTTTTAACCCAGACTTATCCTTTTCCCCCTTTTGCCTTTCAACCAAAGAACATTGCTGCAGCCCCGTTACTTGAGAGTAACCTTGGGTTTCCCGGTAACAACCAACATAGTTATTTTTCTCTTTTTGCAATCCCTTCTATTCCGTCCCATTTCTTTTTCCCCTCTGAGGTTCTTCCTGACTTTTTCGTAGGATGCGGCCTTTCGTTGCCCTGAATCCCCATCGTGGGCAACCCTCTTGCGTCATGCGCTGGCATTTCGACTGTGGTGGGTCACATCCACGTTACATTTGTTTGGGTCGATTTTTACCCGGCCTGTTTTTTTTTTTTTGAGTTTCGAACTGGGATCTTACCGCCCTGGGCCCCCCAACCTCACACTTTTTTGCTGAAGGTTTTGAATTGGGCGAGACAGGTTGTGTTTTTTTTGTGTTCCCAAATTCATGCTCTTTACCCTTCTAGATCCTTTCCCCATCCACTTTGAACCTTTGGACCTTGGGGCCCAGTCCTGTACCCCCCCTACATGGTCTCAAGCAGAGTTTTACAGGCTGGGGCCCCCTTTTACAGTTTCACCTTCCGTTGGGAACCCTGGCGATGGAGTATGTTGGGCCATGTCTCTTGTTTTTCATCGGGTTTGTCCGTGTTTGCTAGTTGTAGCCGGAAGGCGACAGTATTTGCGGTGGTTTTTTTTTGCCCCATTGTGCTCCCATAAAAATCAGAAACAGGTTCAAGTTCCTTTGCCCCCTTCAGAGGTGTTTTCCGCACTTCGCTAGAGGATTGGCAAATCGTCCCCTCGAGGTGTGCCCCCCCCTGTTTCACCAAAATTGGAGAGGTTCCGTCAACTTGTCGGTTGTGCTGGTGTCTGCCCAATTGCCTGCGGATCATTAAGTTGACGGATGTTTTCGATATTTTTAATTTTACCCATATGGCCGCCACGGAGGCCCAATCCTTCCTGTATCCATCTCTTTTTCCCCCAGGTATCCGTTAGACTTGACCCCGGTATCTTTTGTATTTTGCTGAGTTTATTGAAGAAGCGGGTGCCCTCGATTTAGTCGGGGCGGCCTGCTTTTCCTTTTCCCCTTGTTTCTCCCCCAGACGCCCCCCAGGGGTTCATCCTTCCCCATGACCTTTGTTCACCCGTTTTCGGCGTCCTGGCTACTCTTGCCCCTTGGGGATCCGGGAGGGTCGGACGCGGGTTCGTTTTTCTTGAGTTGGCTTTTCGTTCTCCCGTCCTCATTGGGGGTAAACGAGGACGGTTGACCGGTTGTTCGCTCCCATGTTTTGGTTTTCAAGGGGCATCTTGCAATGTTCACGACCCCAGGCCTTTCCCCCTAACCAATTGACAGAAAGGGCTTTGGAACTGACAGGCACACATTCCCCCTGTGTCTTCCCATGCGGACGCCTTACACCGTTCACCCCAAGCCATGCACCCTGGTACCTTTTCCCCTGACTGACCACAGCAGCGGAATTTACCCATTGCCCCCAACCAAGTTTTCTCCCTCCCCGGGTCATGAACTCTTCCATCCAGAGGACCGGATCCGTTATTTGATCCCCCTTTCCCGAGCCCGCTACCCTCCCCAGTTCCAGGTTGCACTTTCGGTGAGTGTGGCCCGGTAACAAATCACGGTTTTTTACAAACAACCATGACTACCACCCCGAAAGCTGTCTTTAGACTCCGGGCCGGCGTCTGTTATTCCGTTTAACCACCTTCCTGGCAGGTTCAGCGGTTTGCTTGTCAGTGCCGTTTTGATAACCTGTAGTACACTTCTAAGCCAAGTGATTTGAGTCACACACCTATTTATGTTACGCGCCGTTCGTTGACTTCCCTGTTTTCCTTGCCATTTCTTATTGATTTCCACCTCTTTTGGCCCCCTGGTAACGATGCGTATGTTTTCTTTTTTAATGAAATTTCGATGAAAGTTTTAACCGATTTTGGCCAAACAGATTGGACAGAAGGCTTTCTGGAACCAGTAAGTCTCCCCACTTCTTTCGATTTCATGAGTTTTCTTCAACATAAATAATGCTTCATTTAACATGTCCGTATATGACGTGCAATTGATTGAGTCACAACTCACCACCACCCCCTTGCTTGAGACATTACGGTTTGCCTTTCACTCTTCGTGCCCCTACACCTTTTTTGAGTATACTTTGTCCTGGCCAAAAAATGACTCTTTTTGACCCCATCGGTATCGTGCTGTTTTTTCTTTTTTGCCTGCAAGGCTGCAAGTTCACAACCCCCCGCGCCTGGTTATGCAAGTTCCCTGCATTTTTTTTGACCGCCCCTGACCCGCCGTGGAGTGACCCGTTTTACCTCCTTCTCCCCAGGCCCCTCTATTGGTTTTGACTCTCCCCCCTTTTTTCCGTGGCTGAACTTATTTTTTTTTTCCCATTCGAATTATTTACGGCCAGCTGCCAGGTTGCACACGTCAGTAAGCCGCAAACGCGCTCGGAGGACACAGCATTTGGTGTCTTTGTTCCTGCGACAACCATTTTTTTCTTGTCACTTTTCTCCCATCCCCCCATCCCTTTTCCACCGCCACCCTCTGTCAACCCCTCCCAGTGTTCACTGACGTGATGGACTGTCCCAGCTCGGCCCTTTCCCATGCTTTCGGGACGCATTTCCCCTTTTAACCCACGGTCCCCATTCCCCAGTTCACAGTCCCCCACCCCCTTTTCCATGCTGGAAATTTCCGGTGGACGATGCTTGTTGTATCCCCAATTTCAGGAACTTCTAAGGACCTCTCTTGACCCGTCCGCACCTGACCTTGATCCCCGCCTTTTTTGGACACCCTGCTTCCCACCCGTTTGGTACGGATTGAACACCGTGGGCTTGAGGTTCAATTGCTGAATTACCTGAACTTTTGCGACGTGGCCTTCAGTTTTCTCCCATGCAACGTTAACTGGGGAACCGGACGGGGGTGATATTGTATTTAGTTCGAAACATCCAGGTTTCTTTTGAAGACCACCATCATTCCAGTTCCCCCTTCACCCCCCCCCCATCCGGCCGTTAGTCTGGCCCCCCCGCTTCACCGCCCCGCTTCCGCATCTCCTTTTTTTTATTGGCTTCTGCCCAGCCTTTCCCGGGAACCCCTTTGGCGTCCCCCCGTTTCTGGTTGTTAGACTTGTTTTTTTTACACCCTTCCCCCGGCCCCTTTTGTGAGGGGGGACCCAAACAGCCCCACTGGTCCCTCAACTAGAACTATTTCCTTAGCCACCGAACACTTCCAGTTACAACATCCCTCCACCGCACAACAACAAATACACGACCCCATCATGCCCCCGCCCCCCAGGCCTACGACTCCAATTTGGACATCTACACCCCTTTGGAAGGCCACCTTTGTACACTCCAAGGTTGACCTGGAAAAACAAAGTGAACATGAACACTTTTTGATAACCAATTCCCACGCCACGCTCACCTTACATCTCGGTCCCCCGTCTTTTTTCCCTATAAACCACTGGGCCCCCTGCTGTTCCTTTAGAATGGGCCGCTTTTCCATTGCTATCCTGCCCTATCGCTAGTTATAATACATACGGCCCTCAACTGAGGAACCCCGTACTAATTTGCGGGCACACGTTCGAAATTGCCCCCTGTGCCCCCATCGTCCCTCAAAAAAGTCCGCCCCGAAGGCCTGAAGCCCTCACCAAACCCCCCAATTTCCCTCCCCTGTTTCACAAGCCATTTCTCTAAAGGGGGGGGGACTATGTGGGTACCGTCTGCTGGTCCCTGTTTTTTAACAACAGTCCATTGCCTCGTTTCTGATTACCCCCCCCTTCTCCCCAAACAACCCCCACGCCCAATAGAAGATACTACCCGAGTAAAAGAACCCCTCCCAAATGGGCCCGCTTGGGGTTTTTTAGGTTCTTTCATCGACCCTCTAGCAAGACAATGACACATGTCTCTTGCAAATCGCACCCCCAGTTTTGTAGTAGGGACGGTGACCCCGCACCATGTTTTGAACTTCCCATCACCAATTATGGGCGCGGTTGGACCCCCCCCCCACATCGTGCCCCACCCCCTCACACCCCGGCTCCGGCCCCGCAAACCAAACCCCCCCTTACGACGTTTTGGCCATTGGTGACCGCTCTCCCTATTTCCCACAACCTTCTTGATTCACGAAGCCTGGTCCCCTCTTTTCATCAGACTTCCACGTAAGACCCTCAAATAAATACAAACCTTCCCCCCGTCACCACATACATGAATAGTCAACCCAGGGCACCTTGGTTTAATGCCCAACCCCTCACTTCCTCCGCCCCTCGTTAAAAAGTTTGTCTCGAAGGGCACAACCTCCAATTAGTACGCATGAAAACGCCGTTGCTTTTCTTTTGGAAGTCTTTCTTATTTCACCATTGTGTACCCAAGTTTCCCTTTATACAGAAAACCTCAATTTTTGTTGGACTTTTTCTGCGAGAAGTAGTTTTTGCCTTCTGAGGTCGCGGTTCTTTTTTCGGTCGAGGTCACACAGTTATATTCTGCATGCTGCGCCTAACTGAGCAGAGCCCCATAAAGCTAGTAAGGGACCCTGGTCCAAAAGGGCCCCCTTCCCCCCCCCCACGCCCCCCCAGGCTGGGCGTCAGTCCCCACCTCCCCATAAACTACCACTACTTCATAAGAACTCCCTTTCTCCCTCAGACTCGTCCCCTCTCCCTCCCCCTGTCTTTTCCGTCTCCCCACATTCTCGAAACATTTCCGAGACTCGTTTACCACCAACCCCCCCCCTCTATAGGTAGCTGAAAAGTTCCCAACTCCCCCATTGCCTTTTACACATGGAGTTCGAACCGTCTAAAGGCCATTTGGGGCGTTGCCCCCCTACTTGGCACCCCCCCTTTCGTGGATTTTTTCACCACTCTTTTTCCGTGTAGTCTATACCTCCCACGCCCTGCACTGGGTGGACCCAAGTCCCCACGGAATAGGCCCACGGTCCCGCCCCCTTTTCCCCCAGACACTCCCCCGTGCCCCAGACCCTTTCCCACTGCCTACTTCTTCACCCCCCAGTCAAATTACCCAAGACAGCTCTCGTTCCCGATCTTGCCCCAGGTAATCGGGTCATCCAACCCCCTCTAGCTTTTGGACTTCTTTGTCGTTCTTTTTTTGGCTTTCCGGGTAGAAATCAAACGGATTATTTTTTGGCCCCCCTGAGTGTTTACGGGGGGCGTTGTAACCCCATTTCACAAAGTGTGGTACGATCCCGCCCCCCACTTCATTTGTGTCTACCTCCACTTATGTTCCCCCGAGGGACCGCATGTCTAATTTTCCTGATTCATTTTACCCCCCCAATCCCCCAAAACCCATTTGGCGGGGAAGTTTTTTTGATTGTCTAATAACAAGATCCGTCGCCTGCTGGAGGGTTAAATTATGACATTCATTCCCAATCTGCTTCCTGAGTGGGCCCTACTTATTGTCCGTCCCCAATCGTACTTTCAGGGGTGTGGGTCTGTTTCCTTCGTCAAACCCCCCTTGCCACTTAACGTCTATAAAACAGACCCCCCACTTCCAACCCCACCTTGTCCCTTTGTGGTGGCGGCCACCGTCGCCACATACTCTTTCGTCTTTTTCACTTGTCAGAGGTTTCCTTTTTACCCCCTCCCACCCCCCAAGACCTCCCATAACCACTCTTACTCCCCCACCTAAACAAAGTCCATTAACACAATTCCCAAACCATTCACGACTCCCTCGTGCTGAGATGTCCCCCGTTTGTTACCCCCTTCCGTTTCAGTTGGACCCCCCCCCCGCTTTCACCCTTTTTCTTGAGACCCCTTGAAGTTTTTTTACCCACCCCCCCCTCACCGTGACCGTTCATTCTCATTTTTGCTGCGCCTTTCCCGGGGGTCCCCAACCCCCCCCCAAATCCCCCTTAACAGGACTTGTCCGTTGGCTGGACACTAACCCCACCGCCAGCGGCCTCTTTCCACTGCACCCCGTTACGGAGCATGCCTTTGTTTTTGGCATCGGTTGGTGCCCAGTAGCCCCCCCCAACCCCCCGCCGTTACTTACAGGGAGGTCACGTGGGGACCCCCAGCATGATTGGCTTTCCTTTGCATTTCCATTATGGTCTTCCAGAGGGTTTGGTCCGACACTGACATCCCAGCGGCAATTGTCTTTGTCTGTGTTGATATGAAGTTTTGCCCGGTTGGGTTTTGTACGCCCGCCTATCATTGTTTTCCCAACAGTAATTCATTCAACACCTGGACACACCTCTAGTTGACCTCACCATCCATCCCTCTCCTCCACCCCTTTGAGATATCCTTTCTTTTTCCCTGGATTCACTTTCTCTCTTTTTTTATATCTGCGGGGGTGTCTTTGCAACATTGCATAAAAAAGTGACTGATCCTAAACTCTCCCCCTTAGTTTGACAACCAGGGGGTTCTTTTTCCCCGGTTCCCCCGAGAACTCCCCTGTTTGACCAACACCCTCCTTGCCCCCCTCTTTTCTTCTTTGGGCGAGCAATACCACCCCCCGGTCATAGTTTTTTTCTTGCCCTTCGGAATTGGACTCCCCTGCTAATGAACCCGCCCCCCTGTCCCAGCCGTTCCCCACGCTTACCACACAACCCAAAACAAAGGAAAAAGGTCTCGTCCCCACGGTCCCCCCAACAATCACAGCGTTATTAAGGGACAAGAATTTACCCAATTTTTAACAGGTAAAACTTATGCGGAACACATTTTTTTAACCTTCTTGTTATATGTTGAACACCAAAATGCAGGTTTTCCCCACCTATTCAGACCCCCCCCCCTCAAACACCCCACAAACCGTAAGACGCCCCCCATTTTCCGTTAAAACATACCCAGCCCAAACCCCGTTTACCCTATTTCTTTCCTATTTTCAACTAACCCTTGACTTCTTTCATCTTTACCATAAACAACCCCCACCCCACGAGACATTGTTGGATCCTATTTAAAATCCCGCTCGGGACTATTTATTCACTCGGTCCATTCCGCTCCAAATCCTACTTTTTTGGGTCTTTCCCTCGAGTCTGGATCACTTTGTCATTTGGTCATATTTCATCTGGTGTCAAGGGGGACTGTGCATATTCTGCTGAACGCTTCTTTTCCACACTGACGTATGTTCTTTGATCCATGATGGGCACAAGAACCACTCATGTCCATTCTTTCCACTTCCTTCGTTCTTCCAATCTCAAACCTCGTCCTAGCACTATTTTCTCTTGTGCCCCCTCCACCGTGTGTGGCCCCCAACTT
>Ga0179593_1737101_pt1 | contig 15597 bp, 20 predicted proteins | sample CZODoug2_1_08_16_FD_185931 | JGI IMG/M metagenome (GOLD analysis project Ga0179593, IMG submission 185931) | Vadose zone soil fungal communities from Angelo Coast Range Reserve, California, USA - CZODoug2_1_08_16fungal (PacBio error correction) | ecosystem: Environmental > Terrestrial > Soil >... | reverse complement strand
AAGTCTCCGTTTTTTTTCTTTCTTTGAAGGTTGTTCTTCCGCCTAGTTCTTTCTTTATTGAACGTGATGCTCTTCCCCTTTTTCTGACTCTCATCTTAAAAAGTTATTTTGATGTTTTTTTTCTCCCCTTTGGGGTCCCCTCCCCAACGATGAACTTAGTGCTCGTGTACTGTCTCTGGAGTTGAAAGTTCCCCTTTTTTTGTGGATGTTGTTTTTTTATTCTAATTTCGTTACTTTTTCTTTTCTCTCCTCTCATGAGAGGATTTCCCCATTTTTGTGGTTGATTCACTCCCGTGAACTACAAAAGTCCTCCTTTCTCTTTACGTCATAAGGTGGATCTCCCCTTCCCCTTTTCTGTTGTCAAACTTTCTCCCCCCCCGAACTTCCCCTACCCCTCTAACGCATCTGGAAGATTGTTAATTATCTTTTCTATGAAAAAGACTCTCCCCCCCTTTCGTTTCTATTCCTCGCGGATGAAGGTTTTTTGCAAGGTAGGAAGTCTTTTTTTTTCTTTCCTACCTCCAAAGCTACCTCTCTTTGGGATCACAGCGCCTCCTTTTCCCCTCTATAGGCCGATCCCCTTTTCTCCAACGCCTAATTAGGCTCTCTCCTTCTCAACTTTAATCCAAAAATTTTGCGTTTTTTTAAAGCACCCTGGCCACATTCCGCAACCAACCTCTCTTTCAAAACTTGCTCGCATAGAATCCTCCCCCTAATCTGTACTCATATCCAATAGAATGATCCCTTTCCCTTTTTCTTTCTAGAGGTTATGTTGATCCCACCAATCAGAGCCCGCTCTTCAGAAGAATATACGGTCTTTATTCCTCTTACACTATCGCAATTTCTTCTTTTTTCTTGCCCATGCTCTATGGATCCCCTTCCTTTCTTTGTTTTTTCTATTGATGGGCCCCCGCCACTTTTCGGAGTTCGATAAGCGGCTTTCCCCTCCCTCCCTATTCTTTTTTCTGGAATTTTGGGACCGCTGCGGCTTTTTGGCCCTTTGTGCGTCCAAGAAGGCCACCACTCATCCTCCCTGTCGAAGTTCGCATTCTTCTCTTTTTCGAGGCAGAATACCGTTTTTCTCTCCTTTTTCTCCCCGTTATTCCCGTTTCTCCTCTATTCAACCCAAGGTTCCCTTCTCTTCCCAAGGCACAAAGTGGTGGTATCCTTCTTCCTTCTCCTAACGCGCTATCTTTTCCACCCTTTCTTTCCAACCACAACCGGATAGAGAATCACCTTTAGGGGTATCGGAGGCACTTCCCCTCTTTGTGGGGCACGGCAATGAGCAAATTCCCTTTCCATAAATCCCCTTTCTTTCTGCGAAATGGAAGCCCTTTTCTCCCTTCTCCCCCAGAAGTCCGTAGCGGTCCTTCTTTTCACGGTCTCACGCGAAGTTTGGGGATTTTTCCCCCAACAAGCTCCTATCGAAACAGACCCCGCCCCCCTCCGTATCACGTCAAAGGAGATAAGCTCTTCTTTTCTTCCTTCTTTCTTTCTCAAATACACGGTCACCTTCTTCAGGTCGTTCCCCACGAAAGGTGATGCCTTCTTCCTTTCCAGCAGTCCACCAGAAAGGATAGTTTTCTCAGGACACTGCCGGCAGAGGGTTTATTCCCTCTTTTTCCTTATGTTCATTCCATCCACTTCTTTTTTAAGCTTGTTGTTCTAAGTAAGCATGTTCACACCCCTCTTCTCTTGCCATTCCGAGAGATCTTTTCTTTCTCCCTTTTAGGAACACCTCTTCTTCTTCCTTTTACATGCCTGTTGGCGATTTTTTCCCCTCCTCACGCTGATACGAGAGGAGATCATTTCCCCTCCCTTTTCCCGCAAGCCAGTCTACGGAGAAGGTCTAATGCAAGGGCATTTCTTCTCTTTTTTCAACATCATCTCGGTCACGATGGGTAGCCCTTTCTCCCCTTCTCTGGAAGCTGATTTTTCCTTTTTCTCCCATTCTGTGATCATAAAAAGATTCCGACGGTTTCGATACTGGGCGACGATCCGATAGAGCCTTCTCTTTTTTCCGGTAAAGGGTGCGAGAGAAAGGCCCCTCTCCCTTTTTTGAGGAGGTCTTCGAGCATTTTTCCGTCTTTTCTTAGAACAGGGCGTCCTAGCTGCGCTTCTCTTATCTTGATAGACAAAGTAGGAAGTCGTTTTTTTCTATTTCTCCTTTCTGGCTGGCGGGTATGAAGGTACCGTTTTTTTTTTCTAAGTCGCACCCCAGCTTTTCCCCTTCTTTCTTCGTTCAGAGACCTAACTGCTTCTCGCCCGCCTCATTAGAATGTAGATTTTTCTCTTTCTCCCCTTGATCGATCGGAGTATACTCTTTTCCCTTTTCATCTTTGTACTCAAACTCTACTTTTTGTCTTATCGCATCCTTCCTTTGTTTCCGAAGCTCTTGCATTCTTCTCGATCCTCGCCTGGCTCACCCGAAGGATATTGTTCCTTTTCTTCTCTCTGCTTCGCCCGTGTGCAGCTCAGTGAGATTGACGTTCTCCTTGTTTAACAAACTTTTCTGTATTTCTTTCCCAGCCGACAGGAGTCCTTTTGCTTTTCGAGTCGATCAATCATCACCTTTAGTAGGACCTTTCTTCTTTTGCCGTGAGGGCTGGATAAAGCGGGTGATCTTCCCCCTCCTTCTCTGATCTTCTCTCGTGTGCCCTTTTTCAGTAACGTGAGCTTGTTGGGTGTCCTTTTCCTAAATGCGCGGGTCTACGTGAAATCCTTCCTTTCTGAAAAAGATACGTTCTTTTTTTTCCTCAGCAAATTTCTGCCAGTTTTTAACTACATTGAGGTAGGTGTCTGCATGTTCATCAGGTTCCTACCCCAAAAAGCAGCCTGGTGGACGTTCCCTCCGCCCTCCCTTTGAAGCTACGGGGGTGGTTTCTTCTCAAGACCCGTTTCCTGATCGCCGCGATCAGCGCGGGGCTCTTCTTCCTTTCTTTTCCACACCACGGTGGGCCTTTTTCTTTTTTTTTTATCTATCCTTAAACTTTTACCTCCGATGAAGTAAAACTTCCTCCGTCGGCCGAAATACGGCCTTTTTTTTTTCCCCCCTCTTCGACGGGGAAGGATGTAGTGGTCTCTTTGTTCGTCGCCTTCTCCCTTCGTTTTTCCAAGCGAACCTCTGCTTCTTCTCGTCAGGCTTGATTACCTCCTTTATCTACCCTCGGTGTGCTGGTAAAATCCCTTCTCCCCCCCCCCTCCGATCTCTAACCCCTTTTTCTCACTCTTCTCCCCATTTCAACTCCCCCTTAAAGGGAGGGTTTTTACTTTCCCCTAACAAGGGACCCTCTCTCTCTTTCCTCAGATATTCTCCCCCTAAACTACTTATTCGTCTTTTTCTTCCAAACTGCTGTAAAAGATAAATAACGGCTCCTTCTTTTCATGACGACTCCACCCTATAATGTGTCTGCTTCTAGCAAGTTTGATACATGTTTCTTTGTGCGAGATTTGGCAAGTGAATCTCTTTTCTTTTTTTTCCATCGTGATCACTTCCCTCCCTCTGCTTTGAGAAAATATGTTATCCTCCTTCTTCCGGGATCAAAATGAGCCCCTCCCTTCCCCGGTCCAGCTCTTCCTGGATGTAAGGAACGGTCTCCCCAACCTTAAGGATTGTTCCTCCCCCCCTATCAGCGAAGGAACCACACAGGAAAGCTTGCGCTAGTGATGGAAAATTTTGTTCACAAGCCGATCCCCTTTTTCTCAGTGATTTCTTCTCCATTTTCTCCAACATGTGCCCCCGTATAAACCTTTTTCTTTCCTGATGACAGTAACTTTTCCTCTTCTTTTCTTTTTGTAGTCATTTTTTTGTAGTGCCTTCAAAAGGAAAATGTTTTGTCTCACTCCTATATCGTCTCTGAGAACATTTACCATCCCCTCTTCCCCCCCTCCCACCTTCTCCTTCTCTCACTCCGAGGACAGAGTAAAGATCAATCTTTCTTTTGTTGCTTGAGAGTCAGCCACCCCTCTTATTTTTCCCCGAGGACACAAACAACATCAATCCTCTCTTTTCATGTACCTTTTTTTTCCACGCTGAGTAATTTGCCTTCTACCCCCCAAAACACCGAGCAAGGTTTGCTTCCTCAAAATCAGCGCATGAAATACCCCCCCCCTCTTATTACTTTCCTCTTTTCTTTTTTCCGTCTGCAGTTTTTAAGGGCGGTGGACTATTTTTCCTTTCTTTGTTCTTCCGCCTAAATGAATAGGGTGTATTTTCTCTTTATATCTCGTCTTGTTCCGTGGAATTCCCTTTTCCGGATGTTGTTTCCTCCCCTTTAGTGTTATCCCTTTTTTTTGGCTGACTTCAAGCAACAAAGATGCCTTTGCTCCTCTACTCTGTCTCTGAGTGAATAGGCTATCCTTCTTCTCTTTTGTTCTTTTTTTGATTAATTTCGTGAAAGGTTCTCTCCTTCTCCTTTAGAATGATTCTTCTTTTCTGTTTAGGGAACTGTTCGCCCCCCTCTCCCTCCCCGTCCCTGAACAAAGAACTTTCCCCTTTTTCTTTCCACCCAGTGGTTTCTCTTTTGGCCAAAAGGGTTTTGTGACCCCGATTTACGAACCCCCCTCTATGGACAGAGGGCGTTTTTTTTTCTCCTTTGAATCTCGCCCTCTTTTTCTGTGTGGCCTTTGTTACTTAAAGGTTTGGTTTTCCCTCATGAAAGGTATGGCCTTCGTCTTCCTCCCCCAATTCATATCCTCGCTCTTGCCGGGGATTGCCTTCTTCTTTCTACGATTTAGATGAGCCCCCCCTCATGGAATCCTTCCTTTTTTTCATTACTTTCCCAAAAGGTCTCCTTCTGTCAATTCCCAGGGCAAAATTTTCCCCCCCCTGACATGTATCAAAATTGCATCTCTCTACCCTCCCCAATATTCCTCTTTCTCTCCCCGGATTGATATGTGTAAATAAGTCTCTTCGGAAGAATCGGTTCTTGTTTCCTCAGGGGAAAGATCCTTTTTGAATCATCCTTTCCCTCCCCTTCTTAGCAATTGTTTTTTCTTGCCTTTGCCCTCATGCTCTATGTTATCCCTCTGTTTTCTTGATTGGAAAAGAACATCCCTTTCTCCTCACCTCCCTAATATACTCTATATTCCCCTTCCCTTTTCCTGGCCGCATGTTCTAGACCTGTGGGACCCCCCCCACGAAGGGAATACTCCCTTTCTCTTTAGTAGCAGTTCTTTCTAGTTCGAGGCCTAACACTCCGAGAACCTGTTTGACTCAACGGATTCGGTCTTCCTTTCCTTGCGTTAACACCCCCCCTTCCCCTTTTTTCTCTCATTGCTTACTCAGAAGGAAGGGACACAGCAGTTTTCTTACTCGGCTTCCCCTTCCCACTGTAGGTAGTCATTTCCCCCCCCTTTCTCTTTTCCCAGTGTGTTTTTTCCTCCCCGCTTTGTGTGGGTTGCCTTTTTGAGGACCCTGTTCCTCTCACACTACCTCAAGGCGCTTGTCTCCCTTTCCGCAATGGTTCTGTATCTTCTCCCTTGGCACCACGTAGCCGGAGCTTTTCCTCCTTCGCTTCACGGTAGACCTCTCCTTTTCTTCCAACAAGCCGGTTCTTTCCCCCCTTCTTTGGTAAAGCTTCCTTTCTGAGGTTCTGCGAGAAGAGCTCCCCTCCTTTTCCGCACATGAGCAGGGAGGATTTTTTTTTTTTTAGTCGACCCCTCCACCCTAAATCTTTCTTTGTAGGCATGTTCTACCTCTCTTCGTCGGATGGTGATGCAAGAGCTGTGGGCGTCTCCTTCTCTTTCGCAATACTTTCTTCAGCGGTGCTAAGGACGCCATCCTCCCTGACGGGTGAGGGCAAAGGCGTTTCTCCTTCTTCGCAGACACTAATTAGGCGGACAATCCTTTTCTCTCATTTTTCTCTCCATTCCTTTTTTTTTTTCTTTCGTTCTTTTTTTACAAGACAGAACTCCTTTCCTTTCTTCTTTGTCACGATACGAGGACGGGGTCTTTTCCCTTTTTCCACTGTACAGGGCCTTGAGGTAGATGCTTTCCCCCCTTTTTTTCTTCCATTCTACCTCACCCCCCTTTGCCGCTGCATCGTGTAAAAGTTCTCCATCACTCTCTCACTGCAGACCGAATGCCGATTTCTTTGTCCCTTCTGAACGATCCGATAGAGATATGAGACTTTCTTTTTTTTTTTCCTATTTTCGAGGTCCTCCTTTTCTTCTTTCTCGAGATGGTAGATTCGAGCAAACCTTTCTCTTCCCCTCTCCGACCAGGGCGTCAGAGCGCGATAGGAGAGTAGCCTTATTTCTTTTTCGATAGCCACGTCGGCAGTAGGGTTCTCTCCTTTTGGTTTCTGGGTACATTTCTTTCCTTCTCCTTCCCCATTTCCTTTCTACGTCGAGGAAAATCTTTACTTCTCTAGGTCCGCGACATCAATGACTTTCCCTTCTCTCAGACTGTAGAGGAGGTTCTTTCCTGCCTAGGTCTATTCCCCTTCCTCTTCCCCCCTCATTATGTCTGACCACAGGAAAGTTGGTCCGGACCATAAAGAGCATCTCCTTTTCTCTTTTTTTTCCAGATCTCCGACTTTCCTCCTTTTTTTTTCTGGCTGCGTACCGTAGAGCACGCTTCATTGCCTTTTCCCTCTTTTCGCTGCACAGAAGGAAGTTCTGAGGTACAAGAAAACTTTTTCTTTCCTCTGTCTCACATTCCTACCCTCCTCTCTCTTTTGTACAGCTGGCTGTAGAGTAGATAAACACTTTCGTAGGTACTAATCCTTCTTACTTTTCTCATTCCTCGAAGACTATAGGATATACTTTTCCTTTTTTTTTTTTTTTGTTGATGGTTGTTTTTTGTTTTTTCTTTTTTCACCCACAGAAAAAACTCTCTTTTTTTTATCTCGACGTTGTCGATCGCCCCCCTAAGTGGTTAGCATCGATGTAAGTCTCCCCTTCAGGTTCGTTACCCTCCCTCTTCCTTGACGCATGTTTCATCAAGGTTGAGACCTCCTCGCCTTGGTGAAGTTGACGCTCCCCTCGATGGGATTGAGAGGACGTTTTTTTTTTCCTTTTTTTTCCCCCGGTTTTTACTCTTCAGCGCGTGTAGCGGCCTTCTTATACCAAAACTTGTTTTTGACAATAATGTCGCCTGTTTTATTCTTACTCGTGAAGCCGTTGAAGTAAAACCTTCTTTCGTAGTCGGCTCGAACTTTCCTTCGGTGAGAACTTTCCTTCTGGTGTGCTTTTTTTTTCTCCCACAGGGGTAGAAGACCTTTTCTCCGGGAAACCCTCTGCTGATATTCCTTTCTTCTTCAATCATCGTATGTGCTGTTTCCCCGTCCCACCACAAAAGCCTTCTGTCCTGAGATGACCCTTCTCCCAATCTCCCGACAAGGTTCTTCTCTTTGATCTTTTGCATCCTGGAAGCTCTTTCGTACGGACTCGTGCGCCTGCTTTTTTTCCCAGCGCAACAGAACAGACCCTTTTTACAATACCCCACCTTCTCCCTTTTTTTTTTTTTTTCTTTTCCTTCGCTTGGATATGAAATCATCCCTTATGCGGAAAGTTTTGATAAAGTCGAGTAGTTTTTTTCTCTCTTTTTATTTTGAAGGGCACGAGCGAGAAATTTTTGGTCTTTTCTTTACATTCTCTTGAGACCATCTGTTATTCTCCATTCTTTCCCCCCAAAAGAAAGGAGCTCTTCTCTCTCAGGCCAGATTTTTCTTTCCTTCTTCCCGCCCGATGACAATATTCAGGCCAAAACATTAATACCTTCCTCTCCGGACAGCATTGCGCTTTCTCTCCGTCCGTATAGCAACTCCTCCCTGAACGGAAATCTTAATCTTTCTTTTCTACTTTTTTTTTTTTTAAATCGGGTTTACAAGCCCCCCTCAGTGTTTATCTCCCTCCCCTTTAAAGGGTCAAGTGATTGGATCCCTCTTTTTTTTGCTTCTCCTACACAGACACCTCTAAACTCTCCATTTCGCTTAGCGCTTTCTAAATTTAACGAAATATCTCAACGAAAAATCCAACCCCTCTCTTTCCTTCTTCCGAGTCCGATCCTTCCTCTTTTTTGAGTAGCCACAACATGAGTAGATTTCCTCACCTTAACAACATCAAGATAACTTTTTAACCTTTTCTCCTTTTTCAAAAGAACACCCTCTTTCCAACCGATCCCCCCCCTTCTTCTTTGCAGAAAAAAATCATTCTTCCTTCCTTTTTCCCGTAAAAACTTCGAATGATCTCTTTTTTTGTTTGAGGAGATACAGTCGAATCCTTTTTTTTCTGATTTTCTCTCCGTGTTGATCTTATTGACCGTGAATGTTTTTTATTCCTGATCCCCCCCAAGTTATCCTGATGGGGTTGGTACCGTTTCCCTTCTCCTTTCCTCAAGTCCTTTTCTTTTGATCTGTACTGCTATGAGTTGAAAGTTTTTATGCTCGTTTTTTGATATAAATTCTGAATACGAACGAAGTTCCTGAGGAGTTCCCCCCTTGTTAGTCTTCTTAAGAAACGCACTTTTTCAACCGTCCCCCCCTTTCCCCTTTAACAGTAATACTTTTCTTTTCCATTGGTGATAAGGTTGCTTTTCGATTACGAAAAAATACTCCCTTCTTCGATGCTTTCTCTTCCCCCTTTATGAAATTATCTTCTATAGCACCTTTTCTATTTTTTTTTAGATGTATGAAGGTTTTGGATCCCTTTTTGTTTGCATTTTTACTCCCCAATCTATCCCCCTTTTTGCCGGGAGTCAGCTTCTCCATACGTTTAGATGACTTTCTCTTTCCTGTATGACTTACGGAACGTGTAATCTGTGCTCGCGCGTGCCAGTTCAATCCTTTTTGCCACAAATACGCGAAATTTCTTTCCTTTATCTCTATTATGTCTTTTTTCCCTGCCTTATTAATTTCTTCTCGTTTGGACGGTTCGAAGACTCCTCCTTCCCCGGATTACACCTTTCCTTCAGAAGAGATATTCCGTTTTTTTTGCGATCAAAGCCCCCAATTGTATTTTTTTTTTTTCCCCCCTAAGATTTCCCTCTGTGGTGGTGTTTTTTTCCTCTTTACAGAGAGGATTTTTTTTTCCTCATGAATAAGAGAAGGAAAATTCATTTCGGTCAGGTTCCCCTCTTCTTCATTTCTAGAAGGAAATTTTTCGTCAAAAGAAGGCAACCACGAACATCTCTTCGAAAAATGCTTTACCCCTCTTCAGTAGTTTTCGTTCCTCCCCCCTTTCTCTCAACAGGTTGGGTTCTAGTCAACGGTGATGCCTTACCCTCTTATTGGCCCCCCCCCCCCCCCTCCTCTCTTTCCTTTTCGGCGCGAAGAGGCCTTTCCCTTCGGCGACGGCCGGTAGTAATGGTCCCCCCCGGTCCCTTCTCCATCCCCTTCCCCCTTTCGGCCGAAAACTTTCCTAGATCTCCATGTTTTGAACCTTTTTTCCCTCACAGAAATAAGGGCTTTAAGGCGAAATGGAAGGCCCGTCTTTCCTTTTCCTATGAGATGGTCAGATAGTCTCCCGGTAGACCGAGAAGTTTGGGCAGGTCTTTCAACCTACCCATCCCCGGATCTGAACAATCTCTGGTCACGCAAGATCACGTCCCTCCTTGAGATTTTCACAGTTTCTCCCTTTTCTTTTCCCGGGCACTTTTCCTTTTAGTACCTACGGAAAGGTGTTTTCCCTTCAATCCTTTTTTTCTTTCGGTGGGAGGACAGACCTGACGGACGATTCTTTCCCCTTTCTGGTATCGAAAGTCATGCGTTTTTCCTCCGGCGAAGCGGGTGCTATACGGTTACGCTCTTTTTTTCTGCAAGGCGAGAGATCTGTTCTTTCTCTTTCACTGTCGGCAACGTCAAGGATGAGTTCTTTTCCTCTTGGTAGACATCATGCCGTTGGCGATGGGTCGGTTGTTTTTTTTTTCCCCTTTCAGGGTCCATACCTATTCTTCCTCCCTCCTACGTGAGAGGTCCCTCGGTCCTGACCGAGAACGTCTTTTTTCTCGACGTAGAAGGGAATGTACCGAATTGTTTTTCTTCTCCAAGCCTAATGTTTTCTTCTCGTCTCTCCAGCGACGATCGATTCTTTCCTTGGTCAGGGCCGGAGCGGGCAAGTGGATCGTCATGTTTTTGTTGAGAGAGATGGTCGAGTAGAGCCCCATTCTCGTTTCTTCGAGCTGTTTGCTCTTCTTTTCCTTTTTGGATAGCCACGTTCTGCAGTAGGGTATGAGCCTCCTCCTCGGGGTACACCGAATGAGGATGCCCGTTTTTCTTTCGAGCCAGCGGTGAACCGCTCTTCTTTTTCCTCCCCCCTCCACGCCTTTCCTTCGCGGATGGACCACGTCATCGTATCGGCCCCTACCTTCCCCTCGTTTGTTGTCCAACAGACAATAGCAATTCTCTGGTCGACTTACCAGACAGCGCATTCTTCTGTCTTCTACAGACTCTTTTCACGTGGCTGCTTACGTAGAGCACCTTTTCTTCTCATTGCGATGCACGAAGGGGACGGTAGAGTTCTCATCTTGCATCACATAATCTTCTTCTCTCCTCCCCTCGCCGAAGAGCTTGTAGAGGGTAGATCCGGCATCAAATTTCGTCTTCCCTTCAGAGCCGTGAGGGCTGGATAAAGCGTGTGATCTCCTTTCCCCCCCTCTGACTGATTTTTCCTGTTGGTGTCAAGTTCAAACCCCCTCCCCCCCCTTTACCGTGAAGCGGAACGTTTTTCCTTTTGACGTGGTTGCCATCGATGGTCAGGTCTCCCCCTTCCGTTTCCATTTGGTTCATTTGCGACTACCATGCCCCCCTTTGCCGAACCCATTGGTCTCTTTTCCTTTTTGGGTAGGAAAATGACGACCGTTTCTTCCCCCTCCCCGGTGTCATCCTTTTTTATACCAAAAAGGTGTTGGTGACCCATACGGAGTTCCTTCAGAGACTCTGAATCGTCTTCCATTTCCGAACCGTTTTTTCCCTCTTCCTGGCCGGTGCGAACTTTCGCCTTTTTTCTCTGTCGTGTTGCCTTTCGTGTTGTAGAAGAAATGCCGCCTGCTTCCCGGAATTCTCGGAGTCAGGTTTGAGCGAACTCCTGGCTCCCCAATCAATAGAACTCTTGCCCTATATTGTTTCTTTAGCATTTCACTCCTCAAAGGGTAGGGGGCGTTGGTCTTCATCCGGAATATATCGCCTTTCTTGTTTTCTTTCACCTCTTTGTCAAAACTGAGGTAACCCTCCCAGAAGGAACTTTATATTCTCTCTGTGTTCTTCTTTTGCGATCATCTTCCATTGCTCCTCTTTTTGCCCATGTGAATGCTCTTTCTCTTTTTTCTTAAAGTTTCCCGTAAGTCGATTTTTGGAGACCATTAAAATTTTCTCGCGCGCATCCCCGGCCCTCGCGAGGATACCCCTTCCGGGACGCAAGATGCATATTTTCCTCCCCCCCCTCATACTTCCCCTTTCCCCCTACAGCATTGCGTGATGCAAACTGGTCATCTCCCTCCGTGAACGAAATCTTCCCTTTTTCTTTTCTGGTTTCACCCCCGCTCTCACCACATCTTTTTTCCCCCTGATGACGTAAACTTTATTGGATGTAGGAGGGTGGATTCTTTCTCCTCCCGACCTCTTTTCTCCTCATAGCATCTTTTCTTTTCCTTAGAAACACCCTCCCCTTCGATTCCCAAAAACCCTCCCCAGATAATAGACTGAGACTTTAAAACTCCTTTTCCCCCCGATCAAACTAAGTTAATCTTCTCCAAAACAGGGAGTAGATTGATACTTCCCCCCTACTCCCTTCATGGTAGAGCTTTTTTTTTTCACAAGGAAAACGATTTCCAAGATACAACACGAGGCCTTTTAGAACCAAATAAGTACGCATGAAATTTTCCCACCTTTCGATACTCTTTTTTTCTTGGAGAGATCGTCGTAATTTTATTTTGGATTTATTTCTCCCTACCGTGCATCGTGTTGTTCCTCTCTTTCGTTTTTTCTCCCATCTTTAAAAAGTTATCCTTTTTTTCAAGTATATGTTTTGGCTGACTCTCCCTTTTTGCTCGTACTATGTATCTGAGTTCCTTTTTGTATTTTTCTTTTTGTCCTATCATGTTATAATGAATACTTCTTTCCCCCCCTCGATTTTTTTTTTTTAGTCCATTGCAGCCTCCACCCGCCTAATCAAATCCTTTCATCAGGGGATCTCCTTTGTTGCAAAAGGTTTGGCTTTTTTTTCTCCGCATGTACGCATACTATTTCTTTGTCAAGATTGTAGTTCAATTATCGGCTTTTTCAAGATTGGACCATATCTCACTTTTTTTTTTTCTTTCTTCTCTTGAATTTTTTTTTTTTTTCTCTGAGGTTGCATATGGTCCCTTACCTCCAATCTATCCTCTTTCCTTTGCCGGGGAGCATTTTCCCCTACGATTCGTCTCTTCTATACCCCGCCTCTTTCTTCGACTTACGGGAAAATTTAACTCCCCTCCTTTTGCGTAATTAAAATGGCAAATCTTCCATCACACTTTCTCTTTATCACCCCTCTTTTCATATCCAATCGAATGCTCCCCCGTGAGGATCTTTTACCTTCATTCCTAATCGGTCTGTTGCGCTTTCTCTGCAATGCCTCTTTCTTCTGGAGCAGGCATTTTCCCCCCCCCTATTTATTAGCAATTGTCCTTTTTTCCTTCGAATTGCCAATCATGCTCTCTTGGTTGTTATTGTTCGGGACTTTCCCGCCTGATCCGATCTAGAGGGTTCCTATCCTCAGGTCCCTCTAAGACTAGTCCACCCCCGGGAAACCATCGTCCCCCCCGCGAATACCTGTCGACGTTTCCTTCTTTTATTAGTTCGAGAACATGTTGGGACTTCCAGGTCACGTTTCTTTTTTTTTCGACTCCAGGATTTTACCCCTTTGTGGTATCAGGTTTTTAATTATCGGCGGACACCGCTTTTTGATTCCGGTTACATCTCACACCCACCTTCCCTCACGTTTCGGCAACGTAACCAATTTTTTTCCTGCGAGTCGGCCACCTGTTCTTTAGGGAACATACTCCACTTTAAGGCGATTCTGGATCCTGACCAGCGTTCCTCCTGAGTGTCCAGATGACAACCTTTTTCACGCGAAGTTTGGGCTTCGTTTTTCCAACAAGCTCCCGTATCTCCGAACGCTTCCCCTCAAGTTCCAAGGAGATCCGTCTTCTCCCCTCTGGATCAGCCCTCAAGGAAAATGAGCTTCTTCCTCCTTTGATGCCTTGATAGACCCTCTCCTTGCCAACCGAACTTATTTCTTCCTACGGAGAGGATCTCCCCAGAAGATGTGGGTATGGTACCTCTGTGATTGCATTTTAGCTGCACCCTTCAGAGGATTTCCTTCCCCACGTTCACAAGATCCTGCTTCTCCTGAGAGATATGTTAGAGGGCCGCAGCCACTCTTCCAGATGGCGTATGGGTACGTCGTACCACCCTTTCTCCTCATTGCAGTTGGCGATTTCGGTGGAAACCCTCGCTGGCGATCAGGGTCCGATACGATTCCCTAGACAGTCTTAAGGAAGAATGTTTTTTCTTTTTTTTTTTTTGGGGTCTCAAGACCCTCTGTCACCGCTGGGATAGAGTAAGTCTTTTTTTCCTCCGGAATTAGGTGATTCAGACGAAGGGAGATGATAACTCAGACCCTTTTTTTTTTTTTCTCTGAGAAGGGCGACGACTTGTTCCTCCGGGTAAAGGGGCCGAGCGGAAAGTGGCTCTCCTCATCAGTTGTTGTTGTTGATTTTTTTCTTCCAAATTGGCCGATCGGAACGTGAACGGTGCAGCTCTTTTTTCCCCTCCTCGAGGAGCGCGATTCTTCGCCATTCCTCTCGGGCTTGAGGGTATCGGGTACCACGCATTTTTGGTGAAATTCCCTTATACGTCAGCCCAGTTTTTTTTCCAGGTAAGACGACATAACTGCCTTCCTTCCTCTCCTGTCGGAGGATGACCCCTTTGTACTTGGTCTCTCTCGTTCGCTTGTCAACCGGAACAATCGCCAATTTTTCTTTTTTGTCCGACGTAACAGACAGCGCATCCTTGCGTCCTTCTGGATGAGGCCCTCGAACAGATCTCTCTCCCCCCTTTTCCTTCTTTTGAAGGGTGAGTCTCTGAAACGTCCCCTTTAGATGCGCTGAACCTACTTCTCCCAACAGCTCTTGCATCACCTTCTCTGTCTCCAAGCAGAAAAGAGCCTTTCGTGTTGTCTTTCTTCCTAGGTTCGATAAACTCTTTTCCCCCCCTCCCCGGATCATGTGAAGTGAGGGCTGGATCCCTCTTTCCCCCCCTGTCCATACACTATAGGAGATCAGTGGACGTGCTTCTTTTTTTACTCTACGGGAGATTGTTGGGTTGTCAATTTTCCTTTTATGACGCTGAATTTTTCTGTTACCGTCCCTCTCGGATTGAAGTGGTTGACCTTCCCTTGCTGAAAGTTCGCCGTACAGCCCTTTTTTTTTCTATGCAGGTAATAAGGTTGCCGACCCCTTTTTCCCCCGTCGATGGTTACCCCGTTCAGACCCCTTTCGGGCTTGAGGAAGAGAAGGTTTTCTTGAGCAAAGAAGTGTTGACCTTTTTCCTCCCCGCGGTCTATCTTCCCCTTCTTAGTAAGGACTTCTAACCCTTGCGTGGGTTTTCTCTTAATGGAAGTACCTTTTCTTTCCCGTGACTCCGACTCCTCTTCTTCTTCCCCCCTGTTATCGAAAAGTTCTTCTTAACTAGGCCAGGGCCGGTTCCTTGTAGCGGGGGATTTCGTTGTTGAATTCGTGGACTCCCCCCCCCTCCCTCCGAAGAGGTCCCCCTGAACCCTTTTTTGCCTTTTTTTCAGGCTTGATCAGATGACTCTCCCCCTTTTTTTGGTCCAATCAATCTCACACCCCCCCCCCCTTTCTCACAGAGAGCATGAGTTTCTTTCCCTCTTCGCAATTGCATTCAACTTTTTCCGTTGAGCGGCAATTTCCCTGATACTCTGCCAGCTTTTTTTCCCCCTTATGATGAGCAATCGCAACAGACATCTCTTTATTTCCCTCCAAACTTGAGGTAAACCTCCTCCCTTTCTAAGGCCTTCTCATTCATCTGACAGTATAACTATCTTTTTTCTCTGCGAGAAAGTTGTTCAATGAGTTTTTTTCCTCGATTTGGCCATCTTTCTTACGGATCACTCTCTTCCCTTTATTGATTAAATTTTCTTCCTTTTTTTCTTCCACTCTGGCGTTTGGAGAAATCTGTTCGAACACATCCTCTTTCTCCCCCCAGGAGCGCTGCATCCCCTTCTCAGGAAGCTTTATTGATTTCCTGTAATTCCACCCCTATGCCCTTACATTAAAGGATGTGAAACCCCCCCCCTCCCAGGAAGGAAATTCTCCCTCCATTGCGATAGATTATATTTCCCCCCTTCTCTACAAGCGAAAATTGCCTTCTTCTTCCGTTATTGTTTAGTTTAATCGGGTTTTTTCTATCACCCTCCCCTCTTACACCAAGTTTCTTTTGAAAAGGGCCAGTTCTTTTTTTCTTTCTTGAGGGCTGAAACATTTTCCCTCCCTTGTCTGAGAATCCTTCTTGCCTTTTCTTCTCTTCGTCATGCTAAATTCCTCCCTTTAGATCAAAACATCCCCCCCCCCCCCCCCCCCCCCCCAGGCTAATAGAA
>Ga0179593_1438299_pt1 | contig 15597 bp, 16 predicted proteins | sample CZODoug2_1_08_16_FD_185931 | JGI IMG/M metagenome (GOLD analysis project Ga0179593, IMG submission 185931) | Vadose zone soil fungal communities from Angelo Coast Range Reserve, California, USA - CZODoug2_1_08_16fungal (PacBio error correction) | ecosystem: Environmental > Terrestrial > Soil >... | reverse complement strand
TTTTCTATTGCTCCAGAGTATACCCTTTCCCTGGCTAGCAACCCCTGACCTTCTCCCTTTTATGGTCCTGTCCTCCTTGTCTCGGGACGAACTCCAGCTCGCGTAGTCGAGGGGCACAAATACGAGACGGTCGTTGGTGTTTTCCCCCTTTCCTTCCCGATGATCCTCCCCGGCCCCCCCCCCCCCTTTTGCGAGGATTCACCTCAGGGGTGGCCGTTCACTATGACAACTAAATTTTCTTTTTTCGACCCTTCCCCCCCCCAATCCTTTAGCCCCCATTTGCCCAGCCTGCGAGCAAACACGCCCAACAATCCTCACCCTACTTTCAGTACGAGATAGCCCCTTAGATATCTTCTCCTGCTAACTCTCCCTTCTGCCTCTCCCTTTGCCTATTTCATCAAGTCAGAGGGCACTCTGCGGACACCCATTCGTGGTTGCTACATGAATCAAGTTTATTTTCTCCTGACGCACCCCATGGAACTCACCCTCGCGAGTGTGTTTGCCTGGCTGTCTCGCCGACTCAACCAAGTACTGCCCTCAGCCTCTTCCATTCCTGGGTGACGACCCACACTCCCAGCGACCCGCGACCGAGTCCAGGCGGAAACCCATTTTCCCCCCCCCCCTCCCCCCCCCTACTTTTGGACCACCTTCTGCCGATGATTGACAGCCTTCCCATTTCCCAGTTAGTAAATTATGCCTTCATTGTTTCGCCCTCGGTCTGCCTGTCCTTTTGATTTCTTTCATTGTTTCGCACTGTTAACAGTGCCCCTATCTGTTTATTAAATGAGCATTTTTTTTTTCTTTTTTTTCTTCTCCTCTCCCTTTCCGACTGTTTCTATCTTGCCAACATGTATCGTGTCTCCTGACAGGCAAAAGTTTACGAGCCAATAGCCCATCGCTAAGAGTGGTTTCCCCCCAGAATTATGAAGGATATGGGTAGGTATTCCTCGGTCTACGGGGCGCTCGGAATTTGTTCATTTCAAAGCCCTCCCATCTGCTGTCCCTGCGCCTTATAGTCAAGGTTCCACGACTTTGGGGGTATTCGGATCAGGACCCTCCGCTTGTCTCCCTTGTCCCATTAGACGGGTACTTATGAGGAATTGGACTCCGCGTATGGTAAAATTTCCCTCAAACCTTCTTTTTCTCCTAGAGTCTCCCTTAAGTAGTCGCCGTTTGCGGCCGTTTCTTATTGCGCGGTCGCGTCTCTTCCCCACTGGTTCCGAAGCGGCGCCCTCGCACGATATACGGGTCGATGTCGAGTCCCAAACCCCCTCTGCTTTCGCGGCGTTCTTCCTCCGTTATTCCCGGCCGCGTATATCTACCCTGTTAGAAGCGGACTGAACCGAAATTTCCTCCTAGCTGTTCGAAAGGTTCCCTCTTTCCTGTCCTCCTTCCTCCCCAATTTTTTTCTTCCTGGCTTCCCCTTGACTTGGCCCTTTCTCTTTTTGGTTATTTTTTTTCCGGTCAACGGGGGACGCGTGGGGGTGCTTATAGAGAAAGGGACATCTTCTTCTTGTCTCGGCCCTTCCCCCCTCCCCCAGTTGCGCATCCTCCGCTTCCTAAATCACTTTTTGCGCCCAGATGTACGAAGCTGTGCACGCCTTAGTCTTAGTTCGTCTCGCGGGCAATCACGATAGGCTTCCGCTCTTCCTTCTTTGCCAGCCTCCCCGCGTTCCGAAGCCCAAATCCGTATCGATCCGTGACAACATGCCGTTTCAAAATTTTGCCTTCTTTCATGGCCGTTTTCTTTTGGTTCACACTCGTTTCGTGAGTTTTGCCTTTTTTTGGTAGGTTGTCCGAATGCCCGGAGCACACAAGAAAGGCTTGGGAACTTTTTCCCCGTGGCCCCCCATATAATGTCAAGCCGCCCGGTCTAACCAAGCACCCTTTTGATTAAGGAAGTTAGAAGCTGACGAAAATCTTCGGGGAGAGTCCTGTCCACCCAAACATCTATTTAAACCAACTCCACACCCCCCCCCCCCCCCCACTTCCGGTCCTATTTTCTGCACCCAGACCGGGTAATTGAGTTCCCTGAGTCCTCGATTACTGCCGATTTTCCCTTTCTTGCGATCCCCCCTCTCTTTGACTTATCTACGTGAACCTTTCGGAAATCTCGTCACTAGCTTTTGGGAGCGACATTGTTTGACTGCACCTTGAGGTGAGTAGACAAGACTCCCTTTTGCTTGAGTTCTTCCCCTCTTCGACTTGTGCTAATTTCGGCATGCTGACAGCTAGATCTGAATGACGACTCCTTGACTTTAGTTCGATCGGCCGGTAAGTAATTTCTTTTTCAGTCCTTACGGTCCCCTCCCCCCTCGCAGATTGAATTTCTGCTAATTTTTAAAGTCATAGTAGTTATAGCCCCTCGAATCGTTGACGTTTTCCGTTCAGCGGGCCTTATGAACCCCTCTTCCCTCTTCCAACCACTGTCAGCTTCTCCTCTACGCCTTTTTTTCACCACTTGCATCATATCCGTCTTTTACAGAGACGCAGATACTTTTCCCTTTCACTGATCTCCCTCCTTTTTTTATCTCTTCTTCCTCCTCCCTCCCTTTTTGTTTAGTTCGCTACCCTCTCCTCGCTGAGGAGAATCCAGGTGTTCTGCTCTATTATAAGCCGGACTATGGTCCACTGTACTTTTTCTTTTTTCCCACGTTTCCCCTAGTGCATTCATCTGTAAAGTGGGTGACTCGCCCATCTTGGTGGAATAATTGCGTCCCTAATCAACAACCCTCCTTACTTATTCCTATTTTCTCCGACCCTGGTCTTGCCCCCAGGAAAGTTTCAGTCACTCCCCCTGATCGCCGCCGCTTCCAGGGAAACGAGCTCCGGTCTGCTTCGAACTCAAGCCGGCGTCGTCCTCAGGTATTAGTACCTTCCATCATCGTCTTCATGTCTCCATTTACCGTCTGTTTTCCCTCTTCTTCCCGTTCCAGTTTGTACGTACCGTTAAAGGGGCTGGCCAAAGGTGCCCGCTCCGAAAGTGTTTTTCTTTCCCCCATCTGATTTTTTTCGCCCGGTCTTTTCCTCTGACGACTCAGGCCGCAAATTGACTGCTCCGCCGTACAATTTCAAGAGGCATTCCCCCGGCCCCCTCTATGCCTCCTTTACCCGTCACCATTCTTATTTGACCATGTTGGAGGTTTTGTCCACGGACGGTTCCAGGAAGACCGAAGCGCACTTTCCTCGCCTTTGTATCCTTCCCATTTCCCCCTCCGATTTGAGTTTACTCGCGCTGATACAGTATACTGACCCTTTCCTATTCCCCCTTCCTTATTTGTTCTTTCCTTTCATTCTTTGACCCCCTTTCCAAAAACAATCACGAGCACAGAACGTTTTTAAACACCCCCCTTCAATTTGTTTACCCCTACGGCCCCCCCCCCCTTTTAAGCACTTTTTCCTTTTCGCATATCGTCTTTGATTTTCGCAAGCGAATCTTTTCAAACCTCCGTCTCTCCTATGCCCTCCCCTTGATTTTCAAAGTCTGAGGAACCCCATCGGATAAGTCTGCGTTCAGCTTCTTTTTTTTTGTCGCCACCCCTTCCACTTAGTTTTGATCCTTTTCCATCCTTTCGCCCCGGGATGCCTACCTTTTGTCGAGAAATGGATCGCTCAAGGTTTACGCTTCTTACTTCCCCCCGCTTTAGCCCCTTTTTCCCCCCTTTTCAAACTCCCTTCCACCCCTGAACGGGAAACTTCGAAGCCCTTTATCCTGGTTTGGGACCAGTCCTACTTCCCCCTTCCACGACGGGGTGCGTTTTTAGCCCCAATTCTCTCTGAACCCCCTTCCTTCTGGCTCCACTTTTCCCTCAGAGTTGCAGTGAAGAGCCACTGGTGGGCAATCCTTGTAGAGTCTCCTTCTTCTCGACCTCTCCCTTCATCTTGCCGTGACCGTGGCACTCCCTTCGACCTTTCGGTCAGCTCCGCTGCCCGATGACATGAGAACGACTGCTTCCTTTCGACTGTGATTTTTTCCCTTCCCTCCCTCCAGACCAACCTCCCTCTTTTTTCTTCCCCTGACGGTTTTTCTCCTGCCTTTTTTAGCATTTTCCCGAGCCCGCACCCGCGTATTGCCAGGCAAAAATTGCCCGCTTTCCTTGAGCCGCCCCTCACCACCCCGCAGAAGTCGCAGAACCTTTATGTCGAAAAGTTTTCCCCCTCCTTTCAGCTTGTTCTCGACCACCTGATCTCATTTTGGCCAGCTTCGACTTCAAACTTCAGAGCGAGTTTCCAGCGTTTTTCCCTCATTGCCTTCCCCTGTCCCCCATCCCTTTTTCTTGCCACCCTGTACACGGCTTTTCGCCCGCCGTCGGAAACATTCTATGCCCGTTCTCGGAATCTGACTTTTGCAACTCTTCTTTCCTTGACGACATACTCATTATTCGCTGCCTAACAGTGCGCGCCCTCCATCCAGTCTTCAGTCACAGCAGACGCATCCGTTGCAAACTAGCACAATGCCTTCTCTTTCTAAAGACTCCGTTGAGTACCGGAGTTTTCCTTTCCCCCCCCCCCAAATCCATGTCCTTCCCAGTTGTTTTCCACGGTCTCTTTTCGGGTGTTTTTTCATGCCAATCTTTTTCCAAATGTGCTTCTTCTCTTTTCACTCGGAGGATGTGGTACTGCCAAAGTTCCGTGCATTCTTGTCGGGCGTTTTTTTTTATTTTCTTTTCTATCGTCTACCGCCACAGACGGCGAGATCTTCCTCTAGCAGTATTTACATTTTTCCTTGGTTCTTCCTGTTTTTTTTGATCATTGGGATTAAGCACGTAACAAACGAATGGGTTGTTCCCTGACCACGGTTTTACCTATTCCAAATCTTTTCCATGTTCCCACTCGACGATGGCCCGCATTGAGCGTCTTTTCCTTGTTTGACTCTTGTTGCTCTCGCATTTTTCGGCGATTTTTCCTTCCCTGGTTTTATCAGCTTTGTTTTTTGCTCATCGGCGGATCCATATGTCCTAAAGGATTTTTTTTTTTTCGGAGCCACCCTCCCATACTCTCCTTTCTTTGCCCCATATTTACCTTCCCAAAGTTGATTATTTAATAAAAAGTTTACTGTTATTGATTCTCCCCTTAATGCACGTGCACCCGCGCCTTTCTCTATTGTTGATGTCCCCTCTGACTTGAGATTCGTAAGTCCCGAGCAATGGCTCCAATGTGTTTCAGACCAATTTGAGTCGTTGTATGTCCTTTCTTCCTCCCGGTCTTTCCCTCCTCATACTATTTCTCTCCTACTTTGTGGGTTTTTTAGATATCGCTTAAGGACTCCGTAGGGATGAATCTCTCCGTTTTATCGCACTTTTCTCCCTATGGGTTTGAGGATTTTCCCTTTACCTCCTGCTCGGGACCCGACTCCAATGTGCGTTCTGGACCACAAAAATATTCCGTTGCGTCGTGTTTCCCCGTCATTCTTATGATCCGCCCTTCACCTTTTCTTCTTTCCCACCATCTTGGTTGGACGTGAATTTTTCCATCCCCCGGGGTCTCTAGTTTCTCGAACCCTCGCCTCCTTGAGTTTCCTTTACCCCTCCGATGATCCCACACCTCCCAACCCCAACCCGAAGAAGCCTGTGATCGCCTCGCTATTCCCCCTTCTTTCCCCTAATAGTCGAGGCATATTTCACTGCGGTCCTGTTTTCTTCTGCGATCTAAATTACTTGTCCCCCCTTTTACCCGCGGACCAACTCTAGTTCAATGCCGCCAAGGCTACTTTTTCCGACACTTTTTCCCTCCCTTCCTCCTCTTCCCCCCTGATTCTTTCTTTCCTTTTTCCCGCTCTTTTTCAAACCTTAGCTTTGCGAGAGGCATCAGTGTTTTGCAGACCACCAATGCCCCAGATGACCCGAACGTTTTTTTTTCCTTTTTTTACCACTTATTGCCTTTTCCCCCCCCCCACCCCCCCCCCACCTCGTCCGGTGGACAAGAGCTGCGATTGCAGCTCTTGTCCTCTTCCCAGTTCGTACCGATCGTCTTGCCCTTGTACCTTGCCGAGAGGCTGTATTCTACTTATTTAGTAGCGCGCCCCTTTTATTTCAAGCGAATAATCGATTCTAAACGCGCTTGTTATCATCTTCCTCGCACTTTTTTTCTCTGCCTTACTTTTCCCCAACTCGCTCCCTGTTCCTTCAAGTCCTGTTACTGGTTAATTAAATATTACGCTTCTTTTGGTTTCAACTCCTCATTTCCGGAGTGTTTCTCCTCCCTGGCGGCCTTACTCTTCTTCTGTCGCATCCACGCTGAAAGAGTTATATAGTGAGACTTCGCAGACTTTGCGGTTTTTGTCTTTCGTCTTTTCCCTTCATCCCTCGTTGCTCCTTTGAAGTTTTGGCACGATACGGTGGTGCGGTCTCTGATTCGTAATCCCTCCATTCCACCCGTATTTGACTACACAACCTAGTTCGCGCGAGTTCCCCCCCCTTTAGCTCCTTTTCTGTCTTTTTCATCCCTTCCTGGATCGGGAGCGGTTTTCGTTTACGGTGATCAGTCGTATCCCTTTTTTTCCCGATCCTTGGTCTAATTCCTCTAATCCCCCTTCCTTTTCCTGAGGATTCACCTGTTACCTTATTCCCCTGCCACGCGTATCTACTTCGTACCTCCGTTTTTCCCCTACCCACTCCCTCCTTTAGCATTTTGGGGTTTATAACCCTCTTGTTTAGAATGACTTTCCCGAACCAGTTTCCCGACGGGGCCGACGTTTTTGCTCTGTGTCTCGTTGTAATGCCCTGTCTCCTCTTGTTCAGCTTATAGAGACCCTGCCCCCTAATCATGTGTCGAGAACAGTCTGGCCAAATACGGCGATCGATTCTCTTTCTAACCCTTTTTTTCCCGTTTTTCTCCCCCCCTAAGAAGTTATACTTAGGCTCTTTCTGTGCTAGTCTTTTCCCCCCCTTGATGCCCCATCTGCTCTTGCTATTTCAGAAATTAGACATTCGCTTACGAACGTTTCCCCCCAACCTCGATACTTCCTTCCTCCCCTTCCCACCTCTTAACAATTTTGTCCTTAGGTTTACCGGCCGTTCTGTTTTCAAAGCGTTTATTTTGCGTTTCATTTTTTTGTGAGGTTGTTCCTCCTCACTTCCTCCCCTTAAAGTCGTGGTCCCTCTTGAAACCGTCTCTAATTTCAGCGCCGCTATAACGTGCCTTTTGTATTCCCAGAAGGCTCCCTCCTTTCCCCCCTGCCACCCTTTTCCGTTCTGAGGCGTCGAGGGGTCCTCCTACCAGCATGTCCACATCGTGTTACCTTTCCGCGTTTTCCTCGCCTTCTTTTAACTCCTTTCCTTTTGACTGTCGGCGATTTCCTTCCTTTGCCTGACATCTCGATTGAAGCTTCCCTTTTCCATCCCATCGTCCGACCCTTTTCTTAGACTTCCTTTTTTCCCCTCCCCCCCCCTTCCTTTAAGCTAGCCAAAGCTCCTGGCCGCAGATTAGGTCATTTTTACTTTTTCTTGATGGCCATCAGTCTTATGGACCCATAGGAGAATGACGACGCCTCTTTCCACTTGGTCGTTCGTTCATCGTTCAATCAAGGCTTTCAGTTACTTTACAGAGGCGAGACGATTTACGTCCGTATACCTTTTTCCGTCTCTCCTTATCTACACCTCTACTACCTCGGCTTTGTTTAAGAGGAATGAAATCTTCAACAGATGTTTCGCCAACCCCCCTTCGTCTTTACTTCCTTCCAGACTTCGCGTGGACACCCCCTTTCCCTCTTTTCAGTTCCTTTTCTACCCTCTCTCCTACTACTGTTCGTTCCTTTGATGACTCAATATGCGAGGTGGTTCTTTTCCTCATCCGTTGTGTTTTGCTATCGCTCCCACGCCGCGTTGAATTAGCTAACGCCCGGGTCTGCCCCCCTTTATAACCCCATAGTGAATCTGGGACCCAGGCATTGTTCTCCAAAAAGTCGTCGCCTTTCATCTTGAAATTTTTTTTACCTTCTCCCATTTTCTGGTGCCTCTTTATTGCCGGAAAGGCACACAAAAGCAGGCTTCCGTTGCCCGGCGAGTTGACTGTCCCCCCTCCCACTTCGCTACTGGACCTGTACCTATGATCCATCCCTCCCTTTTCAAATGGACAGTCCGAGCTTTCTTTCTTTTTTTTTTGACTGCTCTCTTCCCCCTGATCATGTACCTTACTTCCTTTTTTTCCCTTAATGAGTATGCCCCTCCCCCAAAATTATTTTACCTGGCTACCTCGCGGCCCATTTGTTCCTAGTGTTCACCCCCCCCTGGTGTTCCCCCAACCCTTTCCTATCCCCTAAGGTGAGAGGTCTATGATTTCGCGGCTTTTTTGTCCAGGCGACAACGGTTTTACTATCTCATCCCCCTTCGCGTACTCCTTCACCCTCATAGAGGACCCCAGCATGAACGTTTCAACGGGATGCTTTGACATGCTTGGAGACATCGGCAGTTTGGCCTACCTCCGCCTTTGCTGATCTTTTTTTGTGTCTCCTCCCCGACTAAGAACGCGGGCCCGCTGACGCTGCCCTCTCTCATTGACCCTTTTTCCCAGATGGCAAACCTCAGTGATTTTTCGTCCTTTGGTTCTGGAAACTCCACAAACAATCCCCGCACGTTCTCCATCTTTTACCCCCCCTAACTTCCTTGGACATCATGTTACACCAAACCTGTAAGCCATCTTTGGATGTTCTTCCATCGGATTTTTGGCCGTGCACTCGCCTTTTTTATTTCTTTTGTTCCAAAAACTTATCCCTTCAGCTTTTTAATCCGGATTTGCCCTCTGACTCACTCGACCCGCTACGGCTGTCCGTAAAGCTTTCTCCTGTCCTAAACCTTGTCCACCGTAGTTACCATCGGCAAGCATCTCTCCCTGGGATTTGCCAGGAAAGACAGGGAAATCCCTTTACCCGCAAATGGTCTTCGTCATGTATCGATGAATCTAAGCCCCCGTCGCCTTTCGTCCCCTGCCACCACCCCTCTCATGTCCCCAAGTCGTCCTCTGATCCCGGTTCGGGAAGAGTCTGTCCCCGACACGCGGGTTTGGTATTAGGACCTTCCCCACCTCTTTCTTAAAGTATTTCCTTCCGCGTTGCTCCACAGGGTTACCCGCAGTCCCGTTAACCTTTCTTTCCTCTTCCAGACGACGATAGCGCGCTTGTATCCTTCCTTTCGATTTCCCCTTACCCCGTCCACCCTTTCTGGTTTTTAATCTCCTTATAAAGAAACAAAGCCATTTTGAGGAACCGCCCGCAAGCTCCGCTACTTTTCGCTAAACTCTTCCCACTAGATTGTGCCCCTCCCTTTTTTCTAAGGTGGGTAACTCCCCCTCTAATCCCACGATATGGGCCAGTGCAAACAAAAACCGCGTCAATTTCCTCCTTTTTCCGCCCACAGATCCTGAAGAAAGTTGCACTTTTTGACGTTCTCGAATGCAGAACCTTCTCTTGTATGACCCCGCCCTTTCCCTAGTTTAATTCTCGACTGAAACCCCCCCTTCTGACGGGGTCCCAGTCTCGTTATTACGTGCATTATTCCCTCCCCAATTACTTGTTTTCTCTAAACCGCTTCCACAGGACTTGGTCTTTTTTTTTTTGTCCCATCCGTCGAACCTTTTTTTTTCTGCCTTTTGATCCCCCCAAGTCTCTTGCCTTCCCTCCATTCTACTTCTGTAAAACACAGTGATTTACCCCCCCATACAGCGAGTAAGCAGACGCCTTGTACCAAGTTTCTTGCTCTTACCCCCCTCCATTTTCCCGGATGTTACTTTCGCACCTGCCTTTAATAGGGTCGTTTTCCACCTTTTTCTGAGGTGTTTTGAATCCAATACTTTTTCCCAAATTTACGAGAGTACGCGGTTCCCAGATTTATCTTTTGGTTTGAACAAGGAAGTGTCCCATTCGCCCGGTTTTTTTGATTGATCCGGCGAACGTTTAAGGAATCTGAGCGCGCTCTGATTCCTTTCCTTTTCTTCGTCTTCTAATTGTCCCTATGTACCCCCAACAGAAGTGTGTGTCCATCCCCCCGTTATAAAGAGTGCCATCTTTCCCCCGCACGTACGCTAGGTCTTCCTTTTGGACTTCTCCGCTGAATCCTTTTTACTAGCAGAGGTTTTTTCTGCTATGGATGTTGTCTTTTTTTCCCTCTGGCTTGTTAAACGTCGGGACCCCCGGGATTTCGGGTTTCTCAGGAAACCGCCTCGCCTCTTGGCATATCTTTTGCAACACGTTTTTTTCCTTCCTTTCCTCCCCCTTGTTAATGGTCTTATAAAAGTATGACCGTTGATCACACCTCTCCCCGGAGCGTTATGTCTTCACGCGAAGTTGCTCGCTGGAGTTACCCTTTTTTTCTATCCCCTTCCTTCCAATTCCGAACATATTTTCTGTTTCCTTGTCTACTTCTCGATAACGGGTATCACGCTGATACTCTTCCCTCCCCTTTTTTTTTTTTTTAGAATAGCTTATGTACTCCTTTATGATGAAGCGATCCGGCACGCCAGGCTCGAACACGGTCAATGCGGCTTCTTTACCTTCCCCCATAGCGCGCGAGAGTGGAATCACCAATACCGAGAATTGCTCTTGGTTATGTACCTTTTCATGTGACGGATGATAATCTTCACCATGTTGAGGATTATTTTTTTGTGCCGTAATATTTCACGACGGTATCCTGATTGCCTGTTTTATAGAAAAACCAGAAGACAATCCTTGCTTCCTCCGGGGACCAGCCGTTTTCGTCCACCGCTCCCCCCCCTAAGAATTTTTTAGTCCCCCCTATCCTTTGAGCTCTATATCTGACTACTTCAATTTTCCTGTCGTTCTCGCTTTTTTTCTACCTTTCAGATTCCTTTTAATTATTACCCAAATTCTTTTTGTTCCCAATTAAAGCCACCAAGGATATACGCGAACTTACCTCACTCTCGCGAGGCCTCGCTCCTTTCTCCTATTCTTCACCCCCCCCCCTTCCCCTCCTCGTCATCTGCACTGACTTGGCAGCCCCCCCCCCCCATAATCCCCCTTACCAGATCCGGAGGCACAGGGGGTAAACCTCTTGGCCCACACCCCACCTAAGGTTCCACCCTCAGCTGATTGCTTGAAGATCTCCGGGTCCTCCTTCCCAGTTTCGATATTCTTTCCCTGGCATTTGCCTATCTTTTTTTCTTATGTTACTTTTTTGATTTCTCCTTCAAGTTATGAAAGATCATCTATGAGGTACATTGTGAGCTTTTGCAGCCCTTCGAGACAGGGTTCCTTTCTTTTACGGCGGTCACCGTTTTAATTTGTCTTTTTGGGCTCTCCTCCTTTGGTTATGTTCCAATATGACCTCGTACGGCTCTGTGGCCCCCTCCCGCAGCGGAAGTGGATGTTTCGGTTATTTTCAATCTTCTTCCATTTTTAGCTTTTCCACAAGATTTCCCGATTTTTTAATCTAGAATCGTCCTTTTACTGTTCTGCGCTCGCGTCCCTCTTGATTCCAGGCCTCTCGGCTTGGGCCTTTCAATCTTATCCTGGTTCCCTGTCCTCGGGTGACTCTACTCCGGCCGGACCACTTTCGCCTACCTTTTTTCGCGCTTTTTTCATGCAATTATGAGCCTGCTCGGATTTTTTCCTTATGGAGATGATCTTCCTCGCTTGACAGATTTCCGAAGCGTATGAACCTCTTTACGAGTCATTTCTCTGAGACTAAATGCTCTACTAGATTAGGTTTTCGTCCAACTATGTGGAAATGTCCAGGACCCTTTATATCTACCTTGGATTTTTTTAGTGAAACTTTTTATCCCCGCCTGTTGCTCCCTTTTTACAAAGACGTTTCCCCTTCCTACAGTCCCAGTTTCCGGCGGACGACGGCCCGTTTGATATGGTTGCTTGTCGTGGACGGGACCGGGGGTCGTTTTTTTTCCTACCTGTAGAACCCCCTTTCCATCCTGGCGCATGGTGCTACTTTCTGGCAATCCGTTTCCCTTTTTCGCTTGACTCTGACCTTTTCCTTTTGGCTCCCCCTTCGGACTTTCCGCGTTCTCCTCCTAGCCGCATAGTCCTTTTGTTGGCTTGAGGCCCTTATCTTTTTATTTTTGCCCTGCAGCAAAGTGATATTTACTGAACCGTCCAAATCAGATATCGCGTTACCGTGCCCCACTTTTTTCCCAGGTTCAGGCTGTACAACTTTGAAGGTTATGGTTCCCCGCGGTGAACTTTGCGTGAATTGTCGTGTCGGCAGGTTGGCCCTATGCCCGGACGTTTTTTTTTTTTTTTTAAACCCAGCCTTGGGGATCGTTCCATCGGATACAGGTAATACTTTGCCATGTATGCTACTATTACAGCACAAAATGCCGGCGGCGAGCTCTAATTGGACGGACGACCCCCCCGCCCCCCAGCCACCCCTAGGTTCGGTGAGCAGCCCCCCTGCATACGGATATTGCGCTACGATCCAAGTCATCCCCTGGTACAGAATAACTCGCGACTTGAACTACGTCGTCGCTGATTGTTAAGCTTCCTGAAATCCTTGAGGTTGATACTTAAATGGGCGGCTGCCTTCGTGCATTTCCGACCTTTCCCCCCAGAATAACCCATCTTCAATCGACACACCTTCGGATCGGAACCATTGGCCATAAAATGGCCTTCTCAGAACAAATCAATTGGCAGCCGGCGACCATTCTTTAGAATTTGCGAAGGCAGACGCTGGACAGATGGAGTTATTCTCAGTAATTCATGCTTGTCTTTCGATTCATCCGTTTGGACTTTTTTTACACTCGCGTTTCCCAGTCATTAAGGTTTTTCCGGCTTGAAGATGGACCGTCCTTATCCTTTGACACAGTCCTAGTCGGACTCCTACCAGGATAATGAGCACGGGTGGCTTTCCCCGACAGCCGAATACTCCCACAAAGTGTTCCAGAGCTTGACAAACCAAACTTTTTTGATTTCAATATCCCTCATTCTTTGGCCCCCCACACTCGTCACTTGAAAATACCTTTCTCTTTTTCAAGTTCTCAATATGGCCTGCTGCACTCTTTTTCGTCCCGTTATCTTCATATTTTAATAATACCCATTGTGTGGTTAGGGATGCTGAGTAAAACCGGAGATCTTTTCTTTGCAGCTTAAAGTTCGGATTTGAACAGGTCCCACCGACTGGAGGGTTTAACTTTTTCCATTTTTTTCTTTCTTTCCCAAAAACGTCTTATCTGCATTTCAGCTCACCTGGGTTGTCCTCGAAAGTGTTTGTGAATCATTTCGCGGCACTGAACCAACCAGGCAGGCGTCTCCTTGATTTTGTTATTAGACAGATTTCCTTTTGGTCACCTTCGAAGTGTAAATCTTCTTCCTCTTCCTCCTGGACATGAGATTCCTTATCGCCCCGCCTTACCTCTTCTTCCATTCAATCTGACTGTATTTCCGCCTCAGTAGCCATTATCCCCTTCACTCCCTTTGGTGGGATCCCGTGATTAGAGTTACTGAAGGCCCCACGCCACAGGTGATGGCCAAACTTTGTTGGTGTTCTGAAAAGGTTTTTCAGTTTGATGATTGCTGCTTTCATTATCCCTCCCGCAATTTCATTTTCTAGAAGACATTTAAAGAGGCGCCAGCGGCACTGAGACTTCTCCCTTCTTTTGTGGCCATGCTGCGAGGTCCCCACTTCAGTCCAAGGGCCGAGACCCACTCGCATTCGTGAGGATTCTTTTTTATAATTCCCACCTTGAAAGAATCAATATTCTAGTTTCTAAGCGCCGTGCCTTCCCCCCATCTTTACTTGTTCCCCAACCCCCCCCCCCCTCGTGGAAAGAATTGATGGGTTCCGTCCGGGCATTCGGAACCCCCAACCCCCAAAATCAACGCACAAGCCCCCCCGCTTTTCTCCCCCCCAATCAAACGGACCCTTGGAATATTCCCCCCAACCCCCCACCTTTCCCGCACTTTTGTTCAAGGTTTCTCCTCTATTCTTTTCGGAATTGTCCTTTCTTTTTGTCACCAAAAGACTGCAGACTCTTCCCTTATTTCCCGTGACTCGAGACTTTTTGACCGGCTTGCGCCGTAAGGCTTTCGGACCCCTTTTGTTCCCCCTCCGGTTAGAATAGGTTAACAGTCCCCGCTCTCGCACTGTTTCCAGAATTCTCCTCTGTGTCCTCCATTTGTCTAGGATGTGAACCATTTTCATTCATCGATTACCTCGTTCGACCCCAAACGTCCCCGTCACCCCACACCCGGTCCCCAAGGTCGTTCAGCCCATCTTCACCATGGTTTTTTCGTTTGTAAGAGAGTACCCAGCACCCTCATGAGCTTTCGCAACAGGCTTTTCTTTTTTCACGGACACGGTCTCGGCCAGTATGTCTAACCTCAGCTTTCTCGCAATATGGTACCTTTGGGTATTTGCCCTCAACCGGCGCTGTAGTCTTTCCTTCTACTCCCCTTTTACCCGAATGGACTCCTCCCCTTCCTGGAACGTCTTTCCTAGACGATTCCCTGGGCTTCAAGAATTCCCTCAACGCGGATGCATGGAGAACTTCGTCCCCCCCAGCTTTTTTTAGAAGCCCCCTTCCCGGAGCTCTAGTCCTCTTCCCCGTAAGAAAAAAGTATAGCCCCCCCATTTTTCCACGCCACCGTCCTTGGAGTCCCCGGACTGATCTCCAGTAAACACCGCTCCCCCCCCTTTTTTCCCTCCCCCGTCTGTTCGAAATTTTTCCCTAAGTTCAATCCCCTTTTTAAGCTTTGATGTCCAATGCCGACTCTTGCCGATAGACACATTCTGATCTTGTAGTTATATGACCTTCTTGGCCTGGTCCCCCTCTTTTAACTACCCCTTTCGGTTGCACGAGTACAGGCGTTTGGCGCTTTTTCGAACCTCATGACCCCCCAGTCTCGACCTCTTTGATGCCCACAGCTAGACCATCCAGATTAGTTCCAGTGCGCGCTATCCCCTTTTTATCCCTTACCCTCTTTAGTCTCCTCGGCCAATAGCCCCATTTAGTCCGATCTTTCATGACCATGTACGGGAGCCTAGTGCAATATATTTTTCTTTTTTACCCCTTTAGATTGTGATTTCTTTTAATTGCCCCCCTTAAAGTTTTCCCTTTTGCACCGGTCGCCCGTTTCAGCGTGTGATTGTGGTCTCCCCACCCCCCGGGACATGTCTCCTTTCGCGCAGTTACACTGTGTGAGTGTCGAAGACTTTCTCTGATCTCCAATTGAGACTCTTTAAGTTCCCCTTTTTAGGCGTTTTTTCCTTGGCGGTTCATCACCACTGAATTTGTGTGTACCCCTTTCTTCAATCTTTCCTTTAGAATAGCCCTATCAAGGAGCACGTTCAGAGCTCCTCATCGCCCGAATAGCGAGGCGACCGTCGATTATTCGGTTTGATTCTGGTTGTTTTTAATCATTCGGGAACCGTGGACTTTTCAGTAGTCTCTGGTTTCGAGACCCTCCTTTTCTCCCTTTTGTCCATTACGGACACCGGTTTTTGTCCACGCCTCCTCCTTTGGTGAATGCTGTATAATCCCTTCATCCCTTTTCTCCCCCCCCACCCTCTCCAGGAGCCCATTTTGAGGGCCACTCGAAATTTTGAAGTTTTTGGTCGGTCAAGACGCATGTCCTGTCCTTCCGTCCCCACCTCTTTTTCTGTCATTCGTTTTTTCGATTCCTTCGCTTCATCCTCG
>Ga0179593_1579480_pt1 | contig 15598 bp, 20 predicted proteins | sample CZODoug2_1_08_16_FD_185931 | JGI IMG/M metagenome (GOLD analysis project Ga0179593, IMG submission 185931) | Vadose zone soil fungal communities from Angelo Coast Range Reserve, California, USA - CZODoug2_1_08_16fungal (PacBio error correction) | ecosystem: Environmental > Terrestrial > Soil >... | reverse complement strand
GCCCGTGATTATCGGAGTGCGTTTCTTCTCCCTCCTTTTCACGTTAGACTCCGCCGTTTTTTTCCCCCCAGCTTTTTTCTCCCCTTTCCCCGAGCCGTGGCCTTTTCCAGCCGCGCTCGTGCTTCTAGAACAGGCACTTTGCTTCCCTTCTCGAAGCATGACCCCTTTATTTTTTTCCTCTTAACCCTCTTCCCCCCGAGGGCGGCCCTTTTTTCCTCCGGAGCCGAGCGGATCGTTCTGCCACCCCATCCCGATACGACGCGGCGCACGTTTTTTTGGTTTCGACCAAGGTTTTCCCCTTTTTCCCTCTCACGAATCCTTCCCTCCCCCCACTGCTTTTTCCCTCCCCATGGGGCAAGCCCCCTCGGCGAACCCTGCCCGCGCAGTAGTGATAACCCCCCCCCCTCCCGATTCCTGATCTTTTCTGAAACAGCGGTGCACACTGAAGCCCTCCTTTCGCCCAACTGGCGCGAGTGCGCGACTAGTTCTTCGCTGCGTTACGGTTTTCTTCGTCACCGAGATCTGATGTCTATTCTTTCTATTACTATTGAAGTCAGGCTTTTTGGACGACGCCCCTTGGGCAGACTCCTCTTTCAGGACATGTTCGCGCTTTGCTTGTCGGCCCCGATGTCGGAAATGTTGCCGATTTTTTATGGACAAAGCAGCCTTATTGAATCCCTCCTTCCGACAAACCTTCTTCTCAAAGTGTCCCCCCTCTCCGACCCCCCCTTTTCGCAGCGCCGCTACCTCCTCGATCTGCTAGTCGAACTTCCCTCTCCTCTTTTGTAGTCTTCCCCCGCGGCCTGAAGAAGCCCTAGCTTCTTCTCTCTGCCGGTCCCTTTTCCCTTTTCTTCTGCGATCTCGCTCTTCCCCTCACTTCCCTTTCTTTTTTCCCTTGAAGCTCGATTCCACCTTTTTTCTGCGTGAGAAATAAGCCCCTTCTTTCTTCAGTGTCCAATCATTCGTAGGAGACGCGACCTCCCCCGATTGCTCCGTAGCCCCTTCTTTCCGGATCCCCTTCTCCCTAACCGGTGTTCGTCTCTCTTGCTAGAATCATTGCCGGGTACTCTTCCTCGTCAGACATGGTCTTCCCGGTCTCCCTCAAAAAAGGCATTCGGGCCCTGTCCCTTCCTCTACCATTGCGGTTTGACTCCTGTGGTACGGGTCTTTCTGGCCTCTTTTCTTCAGCTTCCGACCCCTCCGCCACCCTTCTGCACTCTATTATCTCACTCGAAAAAACGCAACCCCCTTCCCGTAGAAATCAGTTTTTCCTTCCCTTTTCTCTGACCTTCTTCCTTTTTTTCTGTTCGTCGGGAGTGGCTTTTTCATTCTCCCACGCTTGTTCCCCCCTCATGTTTTGGACCAACTCGGTAAGGGAAAGAATCTGAGGCTCGATTTCTTCTTAGCTGGCAGGAGATCTCCCCTGATATCTTATGGGCGTGGCAGTCCTTCTTCCCAAGGGAATACCGCGAGCTTCGCCCTCTAGAAGGTGGCGGATGCAGAAATTTCCCCTCCATCCTTCCCCCCTTGTGGAATTAAGGAGCTCTTTTTTACTGATGGATGATTTTTCTTCTCCGCTTCTCTCTTTCAGCGCCACCCTCTCTTCAAAGTTTTTCGTTCCTAAACGCATAGTTAGCCCCCCCCGAGCCCCACCCACGCTCATTGTAGTTTTCCCTCCCATCTTCTTTTCGAGCTTAGTGGGTGAGTCCCCTGTATGTTCCGGGTCGTGTCGACTCCTTGATCCCGATCTTTACAAGACATTGTAGTACATTGCCCTCTTTTTCATGAAGAGTTTCTTACGCTTTCCTTGGTGGTCATGCCCCCAGCTGCGGTTGGATTCTTTATGGTCGCCCCTGAAGCACATCGGACTTCATTCCCCCCTCGTTTTGTTGTTCTCTCCTTTCGTGCTGCGGTTTTTCCCCCCAAGTAACCCCCCTCCCTTATGGTTCATTCCCCACACTTCCCCCGGATCGCGCGGACATTCCGGCCCCCTCTCGTGACAGAGGACTCATGACCGGTTCTCCCCTTTCCTTTTGAAAACCTTTCCTTTTTTCCCCGAGTTTCTTCCCTGGGTCCCCCTTTTTTCCCCGCTCCCCACGCTGACCTCCGCCAACGGATTCAGTGTGATGATGACGAACATCCTCTGGCTGTTCTTTTTCTCCCTATTCGGCAGACCCCTTGGTTCGGAAATTCTGGTGGCGTTTTCCCCCCTCTCTCTTTTTTTGGAACCCTCCCGCCAGCAGATTTCCCGAGACCAGATCGCCTTTCCCTGGTCCATGGCCGTCAGACGGTTTGCCCCCCCCCCTTTCAATTAGCATATCCTTCCTTTTTCTCCCCCCGCCTCTCTGCCTCCCCCCTCTTTTTTAATGCCTTCGCCTTCCATTTTCCACCTCAAAACGATGAGAGAAGGGGCTCAAGCGACCTCCGTCCCAGAGCGAGCCGCTCTTTCTGCCGGACTTATTGACGTCCCCCTTAGAAGCGACCCTTTTTTTCTCTTTGCACCCCCCCCTGCTCCCCCTGATCCTTTTTCCTGAAAAGGCACCTTACGACGTCCGCATTCTCCCACGATCCACTTCGGGCACGGGGGAAGTTTCTTTTTGGTAGGAAGTCTTTCCCTTCCTTTGCAGAATCTTTCCTTCTTTTAAGACTTCTCCCCTCACGGCGCGCATCCTGACCTTCCACCAGGTCACAGAAACCACCCGGGTAGAGGACTCTTTTCGTTTTCTGTTTTTTTTGAGGACCCGATGAACCCGTTGATTATAGCCGATTAAATCTTAGGCCCCCCCCCTGTTTCTTGTTTCCACGATACGAGGGACTGGTTTTTCTCCCTTCGTGCCTCCCCTTACTTTTTTTTCCTCCCCTTTCCTCCTCTCTTCGAACACTCCCAAGCCTTAGCTTCAAGGATGACCTTTCCTGAAGGCTGCCGGCTGTGAAACGACGAATGAAGCTCTCCCTCCCCCCTGAAGTAGTTTTTTTTTAGCCTCCTCGCCCTTCCCCCCTTCCCGTTCTGCAGGCGCTCCTCGCCTCCAGCAGAAAGTTCGACGAGAGATCGCTCTCTTCCGGCTGCTTCGGCCCTCCCCTGGTTCTTTCCTTTTTTTTCCCTCCGAAGTGGTTCCTTTTTTCCTTTCCATTTGGTGGGTTTTACCCCAGTACTCTTACCGCAGATTGCCTCCCCGGGGAAGAAACGCTCACATCTCCCTCGAAATCTCGATAGGGAGTTACTGACCTCCTCTTTTTTGCCCACGAGTAAGAGTTTTCCCTCCTCATCTCCCGGACGCCCCCTCTTTCTATCTGACGAAGCTTCTCAGCGCTTCGCACTTAAGCAGGGCGTTTCCCTTTCTCCTAGTTTTGGTTTGGCACGTCAAACAGTCTTTTTCTCCCCTCAACGAATTTCCTTCTCTCAAGATTTTTATTTTTCATACCGCCTCTTTCTTTCGCCTCCGCTTTGCCCTCTCCCCCAGGTTCACGCTCCTTTGTGCTTCCCCCATTGAATCGGGATCAGTTTTTTCGTCATCCTTTTCCCTTTCGCCGTTCTGTTCATTTGGGCCCTTTCTCATCCGCTCGGCTCTCCTTTTCGAGGGCGCCAGCGGCTTCCTTTCGTTTTCCCATGTAGAAACAAATTCCTTTTTCCTCTTAAAGTTCCCTTTTTTTTTTCGACTCTTAGCTTTTTTACCACCGGCCACGGTCCACCTGATTTCCCAAATTGTCGCCAATGGGGAGCTTTTCCCCCCTCTTATTTTGGGACTTTCCTCGTCTCCTCTCTTTCCCCGATAGGCACGTGATCTATTTTTCATACTCATCGTTGTTGTTGTGCTCTCGATGCCCCGTCTATAGGAGGAACTTTCCCCTCTTTCCCTCGAAGCTTAAACCAGTCCTCCCTCTTTAAATCCCTTTTTCTCGCTCACGCTTTGCCCCCCTCCCCAGCAGGGAGCCGTGGAGGTTTCTCGAAGTCTGTCTGTGAGATGATAGAAAAGGCCTTAGAAACGTTACTTTCTGAGATCTTACCCCGTTCCCCCGGACTTCCTTTTCTCCCCCCTCTAAGTCCCGCCTTTCAGCGGATCTGCCGGGTTCAAACTCCCCAATGAAAACGATAAGACGCCTCCCCCGGTCCATAAGGTGGTTTTTTTTTCTTCCCCCGATCCTAAGTCACCGGTTGTTTTGACAACTGATTTTTTCAGAGCCCCGCTGCTTCCCGGCGCGACACTGTAGTGAGAAAAAACCGACCGTGCTTTTATAGAGGAGCCAGCAGAGAGTTTGGGCGCTCAAAAGAATTTTTTCGGCGACAAATTTCTTTGAATTGCGAGCGTGTGTTGCGTAGGAACGCTGATCATTTGGGAGGAGGGGAGGGGAGATTTTCCTTTTTTCAGGGTGTTGTTGGGAAGGAATAGGGGAAACTTGTTGAAGGAGGAAGAGCCACCAACCCCAAGCCAACCCCCACCCACCAAACAACCCCACCCCCCCCCCCCCCCCACCCCCCCCCCCCCCCCCCCCCCCCCCCCCCCCCCCCCCCCCCCCCCCCCCCCCCCCCCCCCCCCCCCCCCCCCCCCCCCCCCCCCCCCCCCCTCCCCCCTTTTCTGCCTCTTAGAGATGTCGTACCTTTTTCCTTTCAAACTAGACTTTCCTTCCCCTTGTACCCAGTCTCAGTCCCCCCTCTGAAACAAATTAAGTCGAAAAGTGCCGAATTTATTCGTAAGAGCCCTCTCCTCCCCCGATATGATAGTCTAACTTCATTCTTCAGAAGCGCTTCGCACTGCAGTATCCCCTCTAGCGACCTCTTCTCGATTCTTACTCCAGCCCACTTTCGATATCGTCGGCGGTTTTTCCATCCTCAGCGACTTCGCCAGCTCCCCTCTCTCCTTTTCCACATGGAGTGTTCTGCTTTTCTCTCCTTCTTTGATGAACCTCCCTTCTTAGTAGCATCCCCTTTTAGCTCAGCCTTTTTTGATACGATGACCCCTTTTTCCCCTTTTATAGCCGAAGATTTCCTTCCTTTTCGTTTACCCATGCAGGGTAATCGGGATTTGAAATGCGGTTCTGTTGACGCCCTTTTTTTTTCCGTCTTCCCTTGCGGTTGATGGTTCTTGTGGTACGGGTTAAGTTCTGCTCCTGTGTCTTTGAGGAAGTCTTCCCCCCTTTTTCCTAAAGCCTTCCCCTATCCCGCACCTTCTCCCAACTTCACCCCCTGGGCCCGGAGAACTTAGTTTCGACTTTTTTCCCTAGGAGATCCTCTTATATCTTTTCTCTTGCTTTCCTAGTGACCTCCTCAAAATGTTTCCAAGAGAATTTTCTTTTCGTCTAATACGGACTGCCAGACGAGGCTTTTTTTCCTTTCGCTGGCGGCGCTTCTGAGGGGGTTTTTTTTTTGTTTTTTTTTTTTTTTGTTTTTTTTTTTTTTTTTTTTTTTTTTTCACATGCTCGAATTCGTTGTCTTACTGATGGGTCCCCGTTCCCGCCCGGAATTCAGCAGAGATCCCCCTTCCCGGAGATTTTTTTTCTCTCCGTTGCGTTTCTTGACTCCTCTCCCTTCCCCTTAAGGCGATCGGTTTCTTTGATCTGCGGCGGGAGTGTCTGGGTCCGCGAGAAGAGAGCCTTCCCCGCGACTCTCTCTGCCCACTCTTTTTTCGTTTGAACCGCCATCGTTCCATCGCGACCACCGTAACACCCCTCCCCTCTTTTCTTTTCTGATCAAAAGCTCCTCCTTTTCGTCGCTTAAAGTTTCTTTTTCTTCCTGATGTCCTTTTTTTTTTCCCGAACGACTCTCCCGCGATCGTTTCAACGCCTAGCTTAAGTCTGTTCAGGCGTCCTTTTCTCTCTGGCGTCTTGGTGGATGAACATCCCCAGCGTGCTTTTTTTTCCTTTGTAAGATTTCGCTCCCTCCACATCAGGCACTCCCCTCCAGTTTCTTTCTGGTCCTTGATTTCTGCGCTGTCTCCTTCTTACCTCAAAGGAATTCCAATCCCCTCTTTGGGTTGTTTAATTAAAAACATACGCAGTTTCTCCCGCTTACCTTAATCTTTTTGACCCTTGAAGGAACCCCTTCTCCCCCCGATTCGAGCAGGTTCCCTCGTTAGACACGAAAACAGTTCCCCCAGAGAGACTGCCCCCCCACCACGTGAAGATAGACCCTTTCTGTCCCTAAGAAAACTCTAGGGGGTTTACAGGGTCGGTAGATTTCTCCCCATGAGGGTTAGGACTACCCCCCCTCATTTCCATGTGGGTTGGTGGAGCTGCTCAAAGGGATATATGTGATCGCGGACCCCCAGGACAAATACCGTCTCCTCCAAGGACCAGATCCCCCCTACTTTTGCCCGTCTCGCATTAAATTTAGCTTCCCCCCCTCCCCCCCCCCGAGAAAACCAGGAGCTTCGGAGGGAGAATGAAGCTTCTCCCCCTCCCTTCCTTTCCCCTGAGCACGAAACCCCCCGCCACCTTCTCAGGTGAGGCCCCCCAGCCGCCATCTGCCCCTCTCGAAGACGGAAAAGAGCTCTCTAAGATTTATGGACTGACTTCCTTCAGCAACATTTCCCCCGAGTGGTTATTTGAAATCCGTCCTTTTCCCCTCCGAAAAGTCCTCCACATAAGAAGGTCCACGCTCGACCTTTCCCCGTACGTAGTTCCCGATTTTTTTGTGAAGGTTCTGTGGTCGCGACATGTCTCCCCTGCGCAGGTGCAGAAGGTGGCTCCCTAGTTTCGAAGATTTCATAATTTCCCTTGCGAGGCTTCCCATACCCCCCCCCCCGAAAAAATCCCCCCTGCAAGGTAGCTTCTTCCCCCTTGAATGCCTTTTCCCGCCAGTGCCGTTCCCCCCTTTTTCGAGGATACCTCGCAATTCCACATCTCTCTTCTCCCCCTTGGTGTTCAAGTCTTTCCTCCTGAGCAGGAAGGTCTCTTCCCGGCTGCCCAAATAGGCTTTTCTCTTTTTCGGTAGTTTTCTGATTTCTTTCCCTCCAAGGTTTACCTCTCTCAAGGATGAGCTTGATAATTAGGATGGGTTAAACTGCCCTCTGGCTCGAAGCAGCACCCTGCTTTCCTAGGCGAGTTTTCCGCTCCTAAATTTCCTCTGGTTTTTTTTATGATGAGCCCCTCGCCTCTTTTCTCCTCTCTTGTCGAAGGTTTTTAGCGGCGCTGAACGTCCCCGACTTTTCGGCGGCTTCCTTTCTTCGGGCATGTTTTTTTTCAAGGCGGGGGACTTCCAAGCAATTCTTTTTTGTACCCGTAAGTTCCCTCCCGATTTACCCCTCGTACACCCTCCCCAAATCTCAAGGTCACAACGACTGGAGTACTGGCCGCCTCCTTTGAACCTTTGATTACGCCCCCTCCACTTTCAAGAGTACTCCTCGCATACAGGAATCCGAGGTACATGAACAATCCCCACAGCGATCTAATCCGCGGTCGAAGGACTTCTTTTGTCATCGTCAACTTAACACTCTTTCTTGCTTTTGCTTCGATCGCCACTTCTTTGAAAGGAGGTGGGGTTCCCCCCTCATTGTAGTAGGGGTTTCGTACGCAGCTTTGTCCGTTGGTCCAGCGCTTGGCCACACTTTTCCTTGTTTGGGAAGGCCGTGGTCGCAAACCCTTTGATTTGCCGTGGGCGCAGTCCCTCTCGAGTTCTTTGGCAATGGCAGGAACGATCCCTTTCCTCTCTTTTTCGTAGAGGGAGCTTTTCTCGGAAGTCGATCTTTCTTCCCCCAAACTCCCGTTTTTTCTCAGCAGTTCACGTTTCCCGTGCCGGTTCGATCAGATGCACGAATTTGGCTGTAATACCCCCCACGGCTCCCATGAACTTCCTCCACCGCTTTTTTTTCTTCGGCGGCGTGATTTTCCCTGTCCGGTGGGACTTTCCGGCCGGCCTCCGATAAGCACTTCTTTCTTCTTTCATCTCTCCGTGGTGTTTTTCTATATGCCCAGTGAGTATTGAGGCCCCTTTTCTCCTCTCTCCCCCCCACTCCTCTTCCGGCCCGCCGTTTTTCCCTTTTTCTCGCTACCGCTTTGCTGGACCCTTCCTTTTTTGAGCCGTGGACGGTGATTTTACTCCTTTTGTGAGATGATCGAACAGGCACGTTCCCCTTTTTCCTATGTCCGCTGAAACCCGGTATTTTAGACATAGATTCCCTCCACCTCTTCGAGCTGCGGCCATTGTCCCCCCCCCCCCCGCTAAGCAGAGGCTGCCTCCCGTGGTTCGACAACGGACGACCCCCTCTCAGATTCCGAATTTCCCACGGGTGGCACGCACCCAAATGCTGGAGCGAAAAGCTGCGACCGCTTTCGTGATACCCCCACAGCCGGGGGCGATCTGGAGATCTCGCTGAACCCCCTGGCGAGAAACAAGTTACTTTTCAGGGTTCCCCCTCGTAGTTTCTCTTTGAGCGTCCTTCTTCACGGACGTATCACCGAGATTCTGAGTAATGTATGCTCTATGCATGAATCTTTGAGAAGGGAGTTCATTTTTTTTTTCCCCTGAAGGAGTTCCCCTTTTCCGGTCAGGAGAATCTTCTCTTTTTTGACATGTTTTTCCTGCTTCGCGATGTATTCCCCTTTGTCGGAACTCTGCGGTTTGTCCCTATTAATGTACCCCCCCCCCTAGCCTTCTGGACGTCCCCCCTCCCTTTTCCTCCCCCCCCCTTGAATCCCTTTTCCCTGGACCCTTTCTTCCGTCGATAACTTCGGTTTTATATGCTCGTTACCTTCCCCCTTATGCTTCTTCGCTCTCGCGCGGAAAGCCTTCTCTGGTTTTTTCCCCCTTCGTCTCCTCCCCTTGGCTGCTGCAGTTCTTGTGTGAACCCCACCTTAAGCGACCCCCTCTTAATACTTTATCTACACCTTGGGAGTTTCTTTTTGCTGATAATTGGTGATTCCCCCCCGCCATCCTCTTCGGGAGGCAGACCCTGATTTCCGAAGTAGCTCCCCCCCCCTTCCATTCTTGAGTCTCAGATTGAAAAGCTCCTCCCTTGGTGATCTCAGTCATTGGCCTTTCCTTCCTCGTAGACCGGGTTAACGGCACGGCTCCCCCTAACGGCATTCGCCTTGTCCCCAGCTTACTTGCGGGTTTTTTTCCGGGTTTTCTTTTGCCGCTCCCTTCTCTTCCAGCATTTCCTGCCTTCTTCCTCCACATTCTGAACCCCTTATTTTTTGCCAACTGTCCGACACCCCTCCTCACACTTTCCCCCTTTCCGTTCTCCCCACTTGCTTTTACGTCAGAGCCTACCTTCCCTTATCGATCGTTAGTAGGTTTTCCTCTTATTCTGCTTGTACTTGCCTACTTCCGGCCAGACTATGCCTTGCTCTTGAAGGACTTCTTTTTATGCTATTCGCTCTGCCGCACCTGCTAGACCTTGCTGGGGACTCGGGTCGCAGTCCCTTGCCGCGAGCCAAGGATCCACCGCGATAGCCTCGGTTTTTCTCGACGTTGTCCTCTCTCACTTGATGAATCCTCTTCCCCTGTCTCGCTCTTGTCTTTTCGCGCGGGAGTGTTTTTGTCCTGCGCATCAGCAGAGAGACCCCCCTGGCCCCGGCTGGACGAACAAAAACGCTTCGTCTCTTTTCCTCCCCTGCGACCACTTTGCGCATCCTTTTAGTTCACGGGTTCTTTAGAGTCGGGGTAGTGTAGAACTCCTTTCTCCTGTACGCGACTACCCCGCCCTGTAGTCCCTCTTCTTTCAAAGTCTTTCCCGGAGCCCCCCCCCCCTCCTTTTGGAAGTCCCCGCGTGCGGTTGAGATTCCTATAAGCTGTACGTCCCCGACTGCCACACCTGCTCATATTCTCTCCTTCCGTGGTTGTTTTTTTATTTTTTAATTTGCTGCGCGTGTCCTTTTTTATTAATCACATACAAACCGAACGGGCTTGTTTCCTTCCCAACACCTATCCTTCCTTTTTTGTTCCCTTCGGACTCCCCCCGCGCTTCTTTTTTTCTTTTTTTTTCACCCTACCGCCTTTTGTCGTTAGAACGACAACCGGTTACATCGAGAGAAGCCCTCCCCCCCCCCAGTTCCCAGTTTTCTTCCAACAGGACTGAAGCTTTCCTTTTGTTCCCCCAAAAGAATCTTTACCTTTTTCTTGCTTTCCTTTACGAAAGCGTTGTCCCTTCCCGAGCGCTTTGGCGTATCCCTGTCTCTTCTGATGCGCTTCCCCCTTCCCACTACCGACTTTCCCCCGAGACCCCTCTTCTTCCCCCCTTTCCCTCTCTTCGGCATAAATTTCATCGCCCCTGGGAAACCTAGGCGAATATCGATTAGCCTATTAATTTCGCTCACTTCCTTCACCGAAAAAGAATCGCCTAGGTGCGGGAAAGGCCCTCCCTCCTCATCGCAGCCGGCACACCTGAGCGTCCAGAGTCTTCAATGCCTTGCAACTTTCCTCTCGTTTTCTACTTTCATTTCCCAGCCCTTGAACAGTCCTGTCTCCCCTGTGAGTCATTGGTCACGCTCGACCTCGCCAATTATTACCCTTTACGGTTTTGACAGTCGCTCGGCTCCGTGTTTTTTTGCGGACGAAGCTGTTCGGAAGCTGTTCCTCTTCCCCCCCGCGGCCCCGGGTCGCATCTGAACCGTTACCACACTCGAAACCCCTAACTTTTGAACCTGGACATTCGCCGCCTTTCCTCAGTCTGACGAGGTCCCGATACCGGAAACTGATTCTAGCCGACAAACTCGGGCTCGAAAAGCGGTTTTGTTCAAGCCTGGATCCTCTTTATTTTGAGATACGGCGTGCAAGCGGGCCTTTCCTACGAAGGATGATGGAGGTCTCTCCTCCCACCCCTGAGTGACTACGAAGAAAAATCCCCTCTTCCCGATGAGATGGGTCTCTTTGTTCATTTGCAGCAACGAATTCGTTTCTTTTTGGGACAGTGGGGCGCTCGCCTTCCAGCGCTCCGGGGATTATGCTCCCTCTCCGATCTACAGTTGATCAGCATGAAGCGCGAGCCTCCCCCTCCCCTTTTTCTCTGAAGGAATCCTCCCGCACCGTGATTTCCCTTTTTTTTCTTTCCTGGTGCTCAATCCTTCTGCTGTGTACCAGTAAAGTCGTTTTCCCCCGCAGATCCGACAACGGGGTCCGCATCGATAACAGAACATGTCCTGAACGCGCGCTTTTCTGTTGCAACCCGGCTCCCCCACCACTCGTCCCTCTCCCCCTCCTACCTGATTCGGTGACGCCCGTAGACCAGAAGCACGGTCTCCCTTCTGCATACTCCTCGCTCAGTTGCGCGCATGGAACACGTCTTCCCGAACCCCCCTTTCCTCCCCCTCTGACCTCCTTTTGGGCTACTTATCGTTGGCAGGGTCGCCTACGCTTTGCGCCGGTTCCCGCGACTCAGTGGTGCGGCAACCCTTTTTCCCTTCGGCTTATTCCCGGTGGAGTCGTGGCGAAACCCCTGATCGGCGTAGCTTTTCTCCCCGATCCGTCTTTTTTCCTTTTGCCTCTGGGGTTCTGTCTCTTCTGAGATGGGAATCTCTGTCGAAAACTACCGTTTTTTCTTTTTCTTTCCTCCGGTCACCTTTGTTCGTTTTTCGAGCAGCTCACGCAGATCGAGCTGCCCCGGCCACGGCTCCCCCACCTTGTCGCACCTCGGCCCCCCGCTTCGGCTTCGTTTTTTCATGCTCGCCTGGAAGCGGCGATCGAGCCGGCCTCCGCCCCTGGCACTCTGCCCATCCTCCGTTGGTGTTGGTGAGAGCCTTTTCTCGGCGGCCGCATTCTTCTCTCAGCCCGCCAGTTAATTGAAAGAAAACACAAAAGGATCCCCTGTGGTTAACCCCCAAACCTGGCCTCTCTTTTTAAGTTTCCGGGTTTCTTCTTTGGGTAATAAAGTCACCAAACTCTTCATGTTTATGCCAAAGGCAACTTGGAAAAGTATAGGTGAACACTCTCTTTTGGTCCAAAAATTAAAAACCCCCCCTCAAAACTTTTTTTTTTTCGTGTTTTATGGTTGCTTTAATTGCTTGTTTTGCTTTTAATTCGGTTGTTAAAAAATTTTCTGTTTGTTTTTTCTTTTTGTGTTTTTTGGCTCGCTCCCTGCTTTTGCTCCCGAAGAAGGGGAGGTCAGTGGATTCAGCCGCGAAGCTGTTTCTCTGAGACCAGCCCGGCGCACTTTTCCTTCTTGAGATGACACTTGGATTTTTCGACAATCGATCCCCTCGACTTTCCTCTGACACCTGGGCGGCAAATATACGTCCCTCTCCTTAGCTTCTTATTGCCAAACTTTTCCCCTTTTGGCGCACGGCTGTGGTTTCGACCTGGGCCACGCCAAACCGACTCTCTTTTCCCCCCCAATTCATTGCTCACAAATGTTTTGTCCCAAAGCGCGTCTTTCCAAATCTTCTTCTTTCCCAACCGCCACGGGCGATCTTCTCGAGGGAGCTCCCTCTCGTTTCTCGTTTCAACAGAAGGTGGAATTGTTCCCTTCCCATCGAGAGTCGTTCTCTTCTTTGAGACCCTTTTTCCGGATTCTTCCAGATATGCAGTCTATGAGGTGCTGAGGGACTTTTCCTTCCGTTTTAATTTTTTTTTTCCGGACTGCCACCACCCCACCCCCCCACCCCCCTTTGCAAACGCTGAATTGCATCCTCGAGCTTTCGCGCTGTTGCCCTTTCCCCTGTGTCGGAAAGCTGCGTTTGCCCACTCACTGGTACACCGCCGCCCACATCCCTCCCCGAAACACCTTCCGGATCCACGTGCTGGCGTGCTCCGGACACCTGTTGGCCTTCCTCCCGTACCTTCGTTCTCTCTATAGTTCAACCCACTCTGCTGCGCATCGTAGCTCCCTTTTTTTTCTCGAAGGCTTACTGTCTTCACGGTCCGGCTCTTTTCTTCTGGCGGCTGCGATCTGCGGTGACCATACTCCTCGACTCAGTTCATCCTTGAAGCTGCGAGCCCCTTTTTTTTATGAGGAGCCCCTTTATGCCCGAGACCTCCCTTTTGCAGCCACGGCCCGATTTTCTAGATAAGACATTCCTCTCGCGTCAGCTTGAACAGCCGAGAACGGTTAGGGCAATGTAATCGGCTAGATCATTCATTTGGGGATCCTCTCCTCCCTTACGGCGGCGGCCTCCGTCAATTAGCCTTGTACGAGTGGAACTGCGGTTGATGGTTTCGACCTTTTTTTTCCTGTGGTCGCGCGTTGGCCGCGGAAGTCGTATTTTCCCAGCTCGTCCCCCCCTGCTTCCTTCCCCCCGACACCCCTCACACGTGACCCGGCCCGTAGAAATCTGGTAAGGGGACGTTCTTTTTAGGCGTGACCCTTCGATCTTTTTCGTAGGGCCGCCTTGGAATAGCATTGCATTCCTAATCCGTTCAGGGCCCTCTTTTCTTGAGGCCGGCCGGCTTCAGATTCGACTGCCGCACCTTGCTCTGCGTTGAGGGGAAGATGGGGTTCGCAGGCATTAAGAAGTTATCATTCCCCGGTATCCCGCGAGATTAGCATCCCTGTTTTTTTTTTTCCCTTTGGCGACCTTTATGCCATTTTTTCTTGCGCCTAAGGCGCTTTTGTCTCGTAATTGATTTGAGCGGAGTGCAATTGGTTCTTCCTACAGATTGAGCCCTTGATTCTCCAAAACTTCCCTAAACCCCCCCCTCGTCGCCTCCCAGTAGACATAGAGACCATTCCCCAGCGATCTTTTCTGCGCATAAACCTCCGGTGCGTCGATTCCCTTTTCTTTTGTTCCCCGTTTGTTCTACGACGTCCCATGAGCTCAGTTCCCCTTTGTATTTTTTGACTGGTCCAAGTCTTCGTGGCAGGATTTTCCTCGCCGGAGGCTTGGTGGGACTCCCAGCGTGCGGTTGATTCGGAGCTTTCGCCACGGCTCATCAAATGTTTCTCCATCTACCCCCTCTCCGTTGTTTTTCAGGTCTTTTTTTTTTTTTTAAAGCTTCCCCTCCAGGTCCCCGCAATTTGGATGTTCATTCCCCCAAGACCGATATCCTGACATTCCGGACACGCCCGTTTCCTCTCCCTTCTTGGCGTGAAACCTGCTGGGAGAGTCGTTTACACGACACCGTTACATCGAGAGCCGCCTCCCCTCTTTTCCAACTTTTGTGTTTTCCTCCCGGCTGGGTCGATGCTGGACGATTGCTTTCGGCGACGCCTTTTTGCGCATTTTTTTTTCACCGGCTCTCTGCTTCTTTCCTTTCAACCAAGGACCTCCCGCCCGAAGATAACACTTTTAGACACTTCGCCGTCCTTTGGCCGTCCTTTTCCGGGCATCACTTTCCTCCCCGAAATAGCTTTCCCTCGAGGTATAGGAATGAGATTCTCTCGGAATGCCATTATAAGCCCATCTTCACCGACACCGAATTTCGCAATCAGAGAATCACTCCCGCGCAAAGAGGCGATCCCTCTTTTTATGGAGGAATTAGGCAGCAACCACATTGGCGATTACAAGCTTTAGAATCCAGCAGCAAGCCTCGAAACCTGAAGCATCACGATCTATGTACCACTTTCTACCCTTTTTCCGGGAAAGGGGAAGTTTTTGTACTTGTTCGATGCAGGTGCAGAATTTTCTCCTCTGGGCAGCGTTCTCGATTTCCGACATCCTGGCCCCCACCTTACCACAGGTCTGAAACCCCTCAATCCGGTAGCGGGCATCGGACATCCTTTTTTCTTTTTTTCTTTAACCTTCGATTACCCGCACCTTAGCACGATTACATATGTCGGAACACCGGTTCGCGGCGTTCCCCGGATTAAGTCATAAGGGCTGAGCTACGGATTTCTTTTTTTTTTTCCTCAGTCCTCACCTACTTTTTTCATCACACTCCCACTTTTTCTGAGGCTTCGAGGATTCTAGTCTCGAAGGATGGGTTTTTCCCTCCGAGACGCCTGCCCCCCAAGAAGTCAGTGGCGGGAGGAGAGGCCCCTTTGACCCCAGTAGCATAGCCTTTCGATCCCGAGCAGCAGACGTCGTCCTTCTCGAGTACGAGGTAGATGACGCTGACGTCCGAACAGGTGTAGGAGTTCAGCCACTCCCTTTTCCTTGCGGGCATGTTTTTCGGTCTTTCCTTGAGTGTCCTTCTTTTCCCGATTCCGACACGGGGCCTAGATTCCAAGAGCTAACCGTTTTTTGAAACGCGCGCTCGTGTTTTGAGTTGACGCCTAAGAGTTTGAACCCGTTCCCGGAAACACCACCACCTTCTTCCCACTCCTTATGGAACGCAGATCTCGGTGACGAAGAAGTTATCCCCGCAGCGCTAGAACCAGCAGTCGACGACTCGCGACAGTTTTGGCGCATCCCACGTCCAACCCCTCCCTTCTATGGGCTCCCTTGCGGTTGGGGCTCCCTTTTCTTGTCGAGCAGGGTAGCCAGCCTCGCGGCCCAAGGTTCAAGCCCTCCTTTCTTGGCCCATGATTCGGGATAGGTATACTTTTTTTGGTTTTCGAAAACCCCCTCTCCAGTAACGTAGCGGTTCATTTTTTGCACGATGTCGCTCGGCTTTGGACGTAGAGGGCGCAATCGTTTTTCATTCTTCACGAGTTGGACCGATGTCGAAAAATCCCTTTTTAGTCAGTTAAAGTTTTCTTCACCCTCGGCACGGCATCCCCTGTTTTGCGCAAAGATGGGAGTTCTCTCACCCTCTCCTGCGGTAGTTTTTTTGGAAGGTGTTCGGCCTCAG
>Ga0179593_1556519_pt1 | contig 15598 bp, 12 predicted proteins | sample CZODoug2_1_08_16_FD_185931 | JGI IMG/M metagenome (GOLD analysis project Ga0179593, IMG submission 185931) | Vadose zone soil fungal communities from Angelo Coast Range Reserve, California, USA - CZODoug2_1_08_16fungal (PacBio error correction) | ecosystem: Environmental > Terrestrial > Soil >... | reverse complement strand
TTTCCGCGCTTTTCCTTTCTTTTGGGAAGACGATCCACTTCCGGCAGGTCACTTCCCCTTTTCTTAGCATTAGAGCATCATGAGGAGAGAAACTTATCTCTTTTGGCAGGTTCGATTTTCTCTGGTTTTCCTCTGTAGTCAAAGGAGCCCTATCTCTAGACGTCCTTTATCAGCGGAAGGTCTTGCAAGAGCAGGCCCTTTTCGCGATTTTTTTTCTTCCATTCTTTTAGAAGGTGGTCCTCGGTATTGCGCTACATTTTTCTTTTTGGAACGTCGTGGTCTCCTAGCAGATGTTGCGGACCTTCCCCTCCCCCCATAGATAGCCTTTTTTTCAGCGCATTCTTTTTTTTTTTTAGGGGAAGGAGGCTTTACCTTTTTCCCCTTTCTCCCTTGTGGGAGAGGTTTTTTCTTTTGACCCGAGACGCAGGGTTTGTTTTTAATCTTATGAAGAGGCGACTTAGAGCGGTCTCCCGCCCTTTTCGGCACCCCCCTTTTCCTGGAGAGTCCCTATTTTGTAGAGGGGAAGGAGACTGGCTTCGAGGGCCCTCCCTCCTTCCGCAGCCAACGATACTCGCCCTCCTTTCTTCCACCAGAATGAATTTGAAGTTGGTTATATGAGCACGTAGGATGTTAGCGGACCTGTTGTCAGATAGCCCTTCCCTTTTTTTTCATCTTCCTCCCCTTTCTCTCCGGTAGAGCTTCTCCTGCCGTTGCCAAAACACAGCGTTTTTTTTTTCCCCTTCGACGGCGTTCAGACGTTTTCCCAAGAGTACGATAAAATCCCTCGCCTCCAGCGTTTTTCTCTTTTTCCTCCTGCTTCTCTCCAGAGAGAAAGGTTGAATTTTTATCTTCCCCTGAGTTCGGCGTTTTTCCCTCCTTTCCGCCCGGCCCTGATGAAACGTGACGAGCAACGGAATGCTTTTCGATCCCCCCCTCCCTCCCCTGAGAGCAGCCTGGTGAATTGACCGACAGGATCTTCTTTCTTCGCGGCCATTGCTGAGAATTGGCCCGAAAGGTACATCACGAGAGTTCTGTCCCGACAAGACTTCTCCTTTTCCCCCAAACCCCCCCCGTCCTCGAACGATGCTCGTTATTATGCCTGCGATGATATTGCTCCTTTCCCCTCCAATACGTTTCCTTGAGTTACTCCATATCTAGCAATCCTCAACAAACTTTCCTAGGCGGTGGCCAAAGCTTGGCGGACGGTACCCCCCCTGTTGATGGAGGGGGCCCCCCCGTCAAGACGAGATTTTTTTTTCCTCGCATAGAAATCAAATTTCCGCGCCCGCCCAGGACGAAACCCCAACAACTTTAGATTGTACGTCTTGCTTCTTTGACAGAATGCTATTCTTCCCATCGAATCATGCCGGGTTCTTTTTTCACTCGATCGGCGCTATTCTCGCAGCAAGCCGTTTTCAAGACAATCCCCCTTTTCCCTCTCCTCCTTCTGATGAAAAAGCTTGTGCAGGCTTCCATCGACGTCACAAAAGGGCAGTCTCTTCTTTCCGACGGCTGGAAGACCTTTTCTTCCCCCGTAGCGGGCCCCTCTGGGTGAGCCCATCTCGGTGTTTGGCCACCCTTCCCCCCTCTTGCAAGATCTAAAGAGCTCTATTCCCGGTGACTGATTATCTCGTGCGGATGCGGTTGGTAACATCCGGTGCTTTTAGACGAACATACCGACTGTTTTTTCCCTGACCGCCCCCTTCTGAACCCCACTTTCCTCCTATGTGGATGCGCAGATGTCCTCCTTCTCGACGAGCCAGGCGCTCTTCTGTCAAATCCTCCTTCCCCCTTGTTTGAGTTGGGTGAAGAACCGCGATTGGTGATTTTTCCGCGCCTCTTCATTACCCTCTTCCCCCCCCCTTCGTCTAGTTTCACTCTTCCTCCTCTCCCCCAAGGGGAGTTTTTTTTTCCCCCCGGGGGCAAAGCAGAAGTCCACCTCCACTCTGTTTTCCCTTCCCAATCGATCCCCTTCTTGGCGACGGTTGCCCTAGGGTCGTCCCCCTCTTTCGGACCACGACTTGCGCCCATCATTAGGATGGAGCGAAAACTTTCTCCACGTTCCCCCCTTGCCGCATTTCCCCCAAATGATAGCGCACCCTGGCTCGGCACTTTTTTTTTTCTTTCGACGTCGACGGCCGAGAATGTCGCCCCGTCTTTTGGGACTCCGAGGAAGAGCCCTCCTTCCTCCTTCCCCGTCCTGCCATCGTCTCCAGAACTGCACGCGCCGGACACAAGCCTTTCTCGCCTTCATTACAGATCTATGAGGAAAGTTTTGTCAAGATCTTTCCCCTCTTCGTGATCCAAGGAAAACCTTGCCCTCTTCGCGCTTCCACCCCCCCTCCCCCGCTGGATTAAATGAGAGATCCCTCTCGGAAGACGTATCTTCCTCATAGTCAATGTGCCGTCCGTCAGTTATAGGACGAAGCCTTCCACGACAACCTCCCCCTCCTTCTCTTCTCCTAGGCTTCCTTCTTTTTTGGTAGAAACAGATTCCCCCTCCCCCGAAGGAACTCCCCCGCGGTACTGATATCCTTTTAGCTAACGAGCGAAGAGTCGACTCCCACCGAGTTGGGTCCTTTTATTCGCTCTTCCTCCCCTCTGCAGAAGGATCGTCCCTCCTTTCTTCCTCCCCTTTTTAGGATACGAAAACCCTTTTCTTCGCTGAGGAATTCGTCTCACCGTAACTTCTTTCTCGAACACATATACCTTTATTCACGCTTTTTTCTTTTTTTAGGACGCCTCTTTTGTCTCGTCTCGCTTCATTCGGTTGGAATTCCCAAGATACTTGCAAGGCTGGGATAATGCACTTTCCGAGCCAGCGAAGATTTTCCTTTTTCCTTTCCTAAGGAAGAGGCGCAGTCTTTCGGTAGGAATGACCCTCTCTCTCCAGACGCCCCACCCAACCCCGGCAGAATTCCCGCAATGATCTCTCTCTTTTCAGAATAAGTTGTTCTTTGTTTTGGTGCTTTCTTTTTTTTTGGGCGAATTCATAGTTTTTTCTCGTAGGAGCCTCTTTTACTCTACTGGGAGATTCCCCCACGAAGGTCCGGCGAGGGAGTGCTCTTGCTGGTTTCCCCACCCAGGCCTTCCCTTCCCCTTGGAGGACAGGAATACGTTGTCTCTTTTCCCCGAATGAAGTCTTCGCGAAAAGAGTACTCGCAGATTTTACACGCGAGATGTTCCCCTCAATAATTGAAGGTTGCTCTATTCTCCCTCGAGAGCCCCTTCGGGTTTTCGAGACGTTCTGGCTGTCGGAAGGAACTTCCTGGTGTCCTTCTTAGCACGATTCTGTCCCAATCTTCCTCTATAACTTCGAGCTGCGCTCTCTCTCTTCCTACATGAGGATACTTTTTTCTTTTTTGCCTTCGTTTGGAAGTTCATCTTTTTTCTAACCCGCACGGGCCGCATAGGAGAGCTTGCATTCTGGTCCTGGTAGTTTGAGACCCCGTCGTCCCAAAGTGAAAGGATGCGTTCGAATTCCCCCCCTTCTTCTATGATAACGAGAGGTTAATCCACTTAGCCTGTCTCCGGATTTTCCGAGAGATCATATATCGTATTCCCTTTTACTTTCCGAAGAAGCGTTCCAAACGGTCTTTCGAGAATTACCCTAGGAGCGCACCAGTCATCGACTCCCCTTGGCCTTTCCTCGTTATTAGATTTATTCTCCCCCTTTCTTTTCATTATAATCTTGTCCCCAGGATCCGTTGGACGGTTTCTTTTTTTCTCGAACTTTCGCTAGGGGAGAAGAGTATTGACGCCCCATTTTGATTTTTCCTCCTCTGCGTGCAAGGTCTTTTGGAGAGGGGTGGCAGCCTTCCTACTGACCTTGGCGCCTTTTACGCGCAGGATGTTTCAGCAGGCACAGAGCCATTCGATGGTCCTCTCCCCTGCCCGATGGTTTTGTTCTTCGGAGTTAACTACTTTTTTTTTTCCCCTTGTGGGAGAGGTTTTTTTTTTATTCTTCTGTGGGTGCGGGGGCCTCATTTTAGTCGGTCTTCGCGCGGAATAATAAACCACGGCCTCACCCTGCAACCTTTTGGTTGGAAGTGCGGCTTTTGGAATTTGGCCTCGATTTCTCTAGACTCATGAGAAACTCCCCACAGGTACTTCTTTTTATCCTTCTCCCTAAAACAGAATGAATGTTCCTAGTCCTGCGTATTGCCTTTTCGTCCGCGAACAGCGGTTGTTTTTTCCCACATTTTCAGATCGCCGAAAATAGGCCATCATTTCAGCTCTTTGCTTTTCGATCTGCCTCCCCTTTCCTGTTCCCCCCCCCCCTCTGATTAGAAAGAGGTCCACTCCGGCGTCAGGAACGCCCCTGCTTCAATCCATCGAGCCGCGCCGGAAAGCTTCTCGTCCTCTGTTGTCAGTCCTCAAAAGCTGTGCGGATCTGATCTTCAGCAGATGGTTTACCCCTTCTCTTGCACTCTGGAGTGGCTGCGCCCTTAACGCCCCGAAGATCGAGTGGCCCTGCCGAGCCACCGGAATGTTTTCGTTTGTATCTCATCTCGCTCTCCTCTCTTTTTTTGACCGAAAGGATCGCGGGTTTGCGGGAAAATTGGTTTCCGTTTCCCTCTGACGGACAGTTTTACCCGCTTAGTCTTGAAGGGGAATCATGACAAACTCTCCCGTTCCACCCCTTCCTAAGAGATGCTCGGATTTCTTTTTTCCTGCGAGATGCATCTCTATCTTTTACTCCTCTGCTGGCAGATTTTACATTACCTGACTCAAGACCTTTCCCCAGCAGACGAGGTTATGGATGGAACCTCTGCGCCTTTTTGATGTTCTTCTGCCCCCTTCACCCCGCGAAAAAGCCCGCTTTCCTGAAATGTCCCATATTCTCCCCATCTGGGCCCTTCCCCTTTCCCCTGCCCGGGCACCTGCACCAACCCCCTTCGCGCGAGCCTTTCGCTGCTCGGACAGTCCTAAGCTGGCCGTGGATAGGCTCGATTTTCCCTTTTTATGTCTCAGCCACGCCCCTGTTGAAGACCAAATCCAAGTTAACGTGTCGATTCCCCTGATATCCGCCTGCTGGAAACAGCTGTTGCATTCACATCTACCAACTTATTTCTTCTCGCTGGATTGACCTTCCTTTTAAGAATTAGCGGGCTTACGCAGTTGCCGCCGGGTCTGTTTGGCAACTTGCAGTTCGGGCGCCTCTACCTCTCTCTTGAAAGGCTGGAAGATTTTTCTCAAACGCCGCCTTTCCTTTTTGGAAAAACATCCGTTTTTTCTTAACATAAAGACGTGATCAGTTCCTTTCAACCTCTGCCTGATACCAAAGTGGAGCCCTTCTTCTTCTGCCTGCGTCGCACGTAAGAGAAGAAGGCCCCACTCTTCCTCCGGTGCTCCCCCTCTTTTTAAAATGTGGAGAGTTTCCCCCCCCCGGCGAAGCCCCCGGGTGAGGTCCTCTTCTCATTCTCTTTCATGTGAAGAGTCCCCTCCCCCGGTTATCGTTTCACTCGTCGCACATTTTTATGTGGAAATCTAAAGCCCTCCCCCTCCCAAAAACATTCCGCTTTTTCGGTTTTTCCCCCCCATCTATCTTAGGGCTTCGGTGCCCGAGCGTCTCCCCCCCTAAGTCGTCTCCCACGACTTCCTTAGAAATTTTCCGGATTGGGGCTCCCCGCTCCACCGGCCCATCTTGCCGCACTCCCACCCTTCTCTCCCTGAAGGAAGGCTTTCGGGCACGTCCGCCTGAGCCCCTCCCTCGAGAAGGGCCTCACTGGGCATACTGCCTTTTTTTTTCTCCGAGGAAGTGAATTCGCACGAGCAATCGGCTCCGCCCGGACATAACTCAGCGTTCCAACCTTTTAACCCGATATCCGCGCCTCATTCCCCTCTTTGAGAAATTCGAACGACGTTTTTGTCACCTTCCCTCGATACCGGAGGACCCAGTGTCCTGAAATTCCTTCGGCCCCCCTCCCCCTCCTTCTGGCTGAATGAGACTTCAACTTTCGCCGCAGACTATGATTCGAACGAATCGTAAACCGAAGCTCCGGTTCCTCGGTCTCAAGAAAACTTTCATGTCTGAACGTTTTTCCTTTTTCAGACCTTAAGATCTCCTTGTTTTGATTTGCCGTTGGTTAGAAACCCCACCTGAGTTCTTTGCGTGCCATGATTCTTTCAGTTTAGATAGATGGAGAGAGCCATTCGAAGTATCTCGAATCCCCCCACAATAGTTCCCCCCGATCGAGCGGACCCCCTACTTTTATCGTTACTCTTCCCCTCCCCCTTCCCGAACCCCCCCCTTCTTTAATTCTCTTTTCCCCGAGGGAGGAATTAGAGCCCTAAGTATTTCTCTACCCCTTTGCATGGCCCGACCATCGGAAGAGAGGACAGGAAACGGTTTTTTTTTTACTTTCGAAAGTTTCTCAATGAACGGCTGGTAGAGGATGTTTCCTTTCCGACCAGCAAACGCCTCCGAGCAGTACTAGAGGAATCCCCGCCCCTCGAAAACTGGCTTTTCCCCCGCTCCCTCTCCGCCTCTCCCCCTTAATTAGAAAAAAACGGAGCATTTCCTTCACCTGATATATTTTTTTTTTTGTTGAGAGAGACCTGTCGAAGTTGATATGAGAGGTTTTTATTTTTTGGGGTAGATTTTCATCTTGGGTAAGGTTCTCTTTCGAGGAGGAGGTTTTCTTCCCGGAGAGCCCCTGTTACCCCCCTTTTCTTTCTCAACAGTCCTTTCCTGAAGGGAAGTTCCCCTTTTTCGAATTCCCCCTCATGAAGCGTACTAGCGACCTTTCCTTCGTCCTCAGGCGCAAGCCTGAAAACTCTTCTCCTTCTCCCTCCCTTCCCCCCCCGAATTATACAATCGAGCGTCACCCCCTTGATTTTTTTCGAGAGGACGGTCTTTTTCACGCTCCTTTTCTTATGCTTGTAGCTCTCTCATAGAGCATAATTTTCCCCCCGCCTCCCTCGCTCATTCAATCTTGGATGATCAGTAGCGCCAGGGAGTCGGCCTCGTTTAAGTTCTAAAGGGAAGAAACTTTCTAGCTGCGCGCGATTGCGCTTTTAGAACTCCTTTCCCCTTTTTCTCTTCCGAGAAATCTCTTTCTGTCCCATTGGACGATGGCTCCTTATCGTTGCACCGGAGAGTTGATTCAGTATCCAGAGCGTTCCTTTCTTAGCTCCTCACTATTTGGGAAGACTCTTTCACTGCCCTTGGAAGGAACCTCGTTGACCAACCGGTCTGCGAATCTCGGGCCTTTCCTCCCCTACCCCCATTCGAGATATAGTGAGCTTTTTGTCGCGTCTGTCAGTTATCTCTATGAGCGGTCCTATCGTCCTGTAAAAGGATGAACAGGGTGACGGTTTCTTTTCTTAACATTTCCTCCCCTTTTTTCTGACTTCATTGTGTTGGCTCCCCGGTGGGAGGATGCAGGCATCTGTGGCCGTTTGAGCGGTTAGTTGCGTTTCAAACCTTTTCGCCTTGGAGTTGGTAGAGTTAAGGATGGTGTTTCATCCCTAGACCCTCTCTCCCCCGGAGCCTGCCGCTTTTTGGAGGGAGGAGGCCCCCCCTCTTTCCCTTTTTTGAGATTTTTGACGAGTGAAACGACTTTTGGGTGAATATTCCTCCTTTTTGCGGCCCAACCCCGTCCCCCCCTTTTTTTTCCCTTTTTACGAGTAGGAAGAAATCTCCCACATTTTTCCTTCTTGGCGTGCAAAGGAATGACCCTTGTCTTCGATTTGGCGCCTGAGACATAGTCGACCAGATACTGAGAAAAGTGGATCCTTCACCACCTTTCTTTGAGATTTTTTCTTTTTTCTGTTCTGCGAACCTTCGTTTTAAAAAAGCACTCTTTCCCCAAATCGGCGGAGTTGAGACTTCATCCTTTCTGATAGACGCTTGAACCGCCCCTTACGTTGCACACCTTTTCCCCGTAAGGCACCCCTTCTTTTCCTGTCAGCCCGCTTATTCAAAGGCCCCGATCAATTCCAGAGATTTTTCCCCCTCTTTTGTCTTCCCATTTCGCTGCAAAAGCTGGTTCGCAGGTTTTTCCATTCTTTTCCCTTTCTCCTCCTTTTCTGCCCTGAGTTTCTTCTGGAGCAGAATAAGCCAGTCCTCGGTGAAACGTGTCATGGCCATGCCTTCGACGTTTCGCATAGGGCAGAGCCGCGCTTCCTTCGGGGGCGCCCCCCTCTTCTTGGCCTTTGTCAAAGGATTTCGTCGTGTCCCTTGTCGAAGGCTTGAGAATATGGTCTCGTTAAAGGTAAGCCCTGTTCTTGGATTTTTTTTTCCTTAACATTCCCCTTCCAAGAGTTCAAAAAATCTCTCTCGTTTCGGATTGACTTTTTTTCCTATATCTCAGTTTCATCCTCTTGTTGTGTGACTTGCAGGCCTCCCTTCCTTAAGAAAGCCTCCCTTCTGCCTTCATGGTCAAATGGTGGAAGGAACGTTGTTTTGGAGGGTTCCCCTGACCGGCGCTTTTCTCATCGCCCTATTCTCCTTCTTGCCGCTCTTTTTCACTTCCTGTCGGTTTACCTTCAAAAAAAGGCGGCGTTTCCCGCGGGTCGGCCCCTTTTTCCGGCATCGCCTGGGCCCCTTTCTCGGCAGTTTAAACTCGCTTCTTTCTTGCGCCTTCTCAATCCAATTCCCGTGTCTCACGATCAGATCAGACATGCTGACCCCTTCTGGGAAAACCCCCCCCCCCCCCCCTTCCCCCGCTGGGCCGGCGCGGTCCGCTTGGATTGGCTCACGGCTGGACATCGCGGGCGGGACGCTTCCTCCGGGCGAATTTTCGTGTTGGGAAACTTTTTTCCCAAGCTCTTCCCCCTACGGCTCGAATCTTCTCACCTTTCCGAATTGAGGCGATTTGTTGGAAAATCCGACCATCCGAAGTGTTAGGAATACCAGACACCCCCCCTTCTGGTTTATGAATATCTTTTCCCCCCCCCTCATCTGTGTCTTCTTCCTCGTCTTCGAACATCAGAAGTCCAGTTCTTTCCCTCGCTGCCATAATCAGGCTCCCCTTGTTGGAGGGGTGCCGACCCTCCCTAATCGTGAGGCGGCCTCTCCCCGAAGTCCTCCTTCTTTCCCCTCAACCCGGCTTTCGTTTCCCTCCCTCCCAAAACTATAAAAAAGGTTCGAGTGGGAAGATTTTCAACAAATACTTTCCAATCAAAAACTTTTTCTTCCTGTCGGTGCGTACCCTCACCCCACCTATGGGATGGCGACCCCCGAGTGTCGGAAAAAATCTTTCGCCCACGACGGGGAACGGTCGGGGGCGGGATTTTCCCCCCCTTCCCCCCATCCCGCATCCCATGACAGCGAACTCTCGGCAAGCCCTTTTACCGAAGGGACGTCGAAGCCCCCCAGTCCTTTTTTTCTTCTCTTTCCTCCGAGGGGACTCCTGAATCAGAAGACTTCGAAGAAATGCAGAGAGCCTTCCCCCTCTATCGCATGGTCGCCTGCCTCATTCAAGATGACGCGACTTTCCTTTGTCCCCTTTCGTTTTCTCTCCGTGATCGGCTTCCCCCCATGGAGAGCGGAAATCCTCACTCTCTGGATTACTTCTAACATGCGCCGGTCTCAGATCTGATTCGAACGAATCGTCAATCCTGTCTACTTTTTTTCCCCTTATGCTGCCCCTCCCCTCCAGAAAGCTGCCCTTTCCCCTCTCCAGAGGGACTTTTGTTCGAACCCCGATTTGCCGAACGAGGCAAGCTCCCCCCTGAGCTTTCTTTGTTCGATTCTCGCGGAGCGCAGTCCGCCCCTACCGGATATAGACCCACGATGTGCCGAAAGCGTTGTGTTACCGTTACACCGACCCCTTTTTCGCCGACGCCCTCCTTCCCCTCAACTCTCAAGGCCGCTGTGCCTTTTTTTTTTTTCGGCATTCGAGACCTTCCCATCTCGATGGTCTTGCCTTACGGAGGAGACTTGGTCACTGACGCCGTTTTTCTCGCTGCATCCCCTTCCCCCCCCATTTTATTAGAAACTCTCATGCCCGGATTTTTCTTTCCTGGGTGAGAAATGACCGGTCAAGTGACGCCTTTTCTCTATGGGTTTTCTTCCCGAAGAAGAGAACATGTCTCTGAACCCCTCCTCTGCCGACGACCCCAATTACTTAGAAACCAACCTCCACAGTTTCCCCTATTTTTTCTCCCCCCCCCCCCTTTCCCCTCCCTTTTGAGAGATCAGGGAATCCTGAAGGTTTGGGTTTTTGAGTTTCTATTTGTTCTTCCTTTAGCTCTCCGTTGTCCTTCAGACAGGGAGAGTTCTCTCTTTTAATAGGAGGCCCTTTCTCCCTGCTGGGTGTCCCTATGGATAGGATGCTGCCTTCCCTTTTTAGTAATTTCCTTTTTAATTAAAAACCCCCTTTTTCCTAATGAAGGCCCCCTCTTGAAAACGCCCGCCTTCGGCAGAAGCTTTCCCCATTTTGCCTTTTTTTCCTTTTTCCCAATCCCTTTTCTTTCTCTTTCCTCAATGAGAGAAAAACTCCCTTGAGGTTCGAGAAGGCTCTCGTCGGCGGAACTCCCCTTATGAACCCACCCCAGCCCCCTTTCCAGCTTCTGTCCCCCAATCGGTTTTCTTTAGACCTTCGAGATGGCTTCGTTTGATCGCCAATGTCCCAGCGGCAGGGAGCGCGTTTTCTCGTTCATCGGTTCCAAAGGAAAGGGCCGCTTCTCTCTCCTGGAATGAGGCTTGTAGCTTCCCTATCCAGGTGGCGTCGCCTCTTCCCCCCTTTCCACCTTTGACGATGCTTTTCCTCGTCCTCGTAGGACCGTCGCTGTTGATAAACGAATTTCGTTCGCGGATTTACGCGTATCTAACTGGGGCCGGCTCTTTCTTTTTTTCACAACCAAACCTGTTTTTTCCTCATTGAGAGAATCTGGACTTGGCGCGCCCAGACTGAATCAGTTGAGAGTGGGCCGTGCTCAGTTCTTAGATTTATTCTGCCGTTTTCTCTCTAACCAGGATGTCCCATTAATCCTTTTTACCCCGAAATTATAGAGTAGACTTTCCGGTTGTCCATCGTAGTTGAGAAGGCTTCATTTTTCAGCTAAGTTTCCTTCTATTTGGGGGGGGGGCCCCTTTTGGAGTCTCCTCCTCCAGCCGCCCCTTGGGAGAAGAGGAAAGTTCCTCCCTGCAGGATGTCTTGGCCACCGCGCAAAGCATAGAGATGGTCGTCGTCAAACGATTATGGGTTTTCTGGAAGGCTGGCCTTGGAAACGAGAAACGTGGTGGCCTTTTGTGGCAGACGATGAAAAGAGTTATTGGGCATATTAATTAGGGCTTAGAGAGGTGCCTAACAGCCATTCGGAACCCCCCCCCTTTGGATCAGTTTCCTTCTTGAAAAGGAATTGGCAGCTCAGGGGACCATGGTATCGAGTACTTGAAGAAGTCCTCCATGATTTTTTCCTACCCTGATATTTCCCCCCCGAATGAATTTTTTTTAAGCGGTTCTGGTATTGGCCCCCCTTTGGGGATGTTAGCTTCCCCAGCCAGTTTCCAACAGATTTTCCCCTTCGTGGCGTTTCTAATATAAAGAAGTTCTTCCCCGCGTAGAGACTTTTTTTTTTTCAGGTGCACCCAACTACAGCCCGTTTGGCTCCGGTGGCGTCCCCTTCCCCCCTCTTTCACCTCCCTTCTGATTTTTCCCTTCCTCTGAGAATAAGACTCGCCAGCGTTTGTCTTCTCCCTCCCCTGCAAAAAGATGTTCTGTCGGATTTATCGTCTTTCCCTCAACGGCTTTTTTTTCCCCTGATTTTAGCTGCCCTCCTGTAGAGGGTTATGAGTTCTCCATACGAAGTTGACCTGCCCGAGGCCAAGGCCCGTGATGGCGGAAGGTTATCCCTTCCTCTCCTATTCTATCATTGAAGAACTTGGATTTGAACGAAAGATTTTGAGGTCTTTCGCCCCCAACGCTTTCTTTCCATGGGAGATGATCTTCAGCAAGCGTCTTTTGAAGGAACAAAAAGAAAAAGAGGCTTCTTCTTCCTTTTAACCCGCTCCTCTCTTGAGAGGCTTCATTCGTTCCTCCTCAGTGACCCGTTCTGTACCCTCCTCAGGTGTTGTTGAACTTGACCCCCCCCCCTCTTCACTTTTCCCCAGAGACGCGGCGAGGCCCCCCCTGATGGACGGAATGGTCCTGGTGATTTTTGTTTCCCTTAAGGCACTACGAGTCTTTTCTGAAATCCATTATGAATCTAGCCCTCCATTCCTGGGTTTGGTTTTCAATTAAACCCCCCTTTCTTGCGGAGCTATATGAAGATGCGTTTCGTCCAGATGCTCGGCTTCCATTTGAAGGTTCTTCCCCCCTTCTTTTCATTATGAGAAGAAACCCTTGCAGCTCACCCCCCCCACATTAAATCATTTGGTATTTCCCCCTTATCCGCCTTCTTCCCCAGCTTTTGAAGGATGACCCCCATGTACCGAAAAACCTGGATCAGATGATAGGATGGATGTTTTTTCCTTGACTACTCGCGTTCTTTCCTGACTCTCCTTTTGGCCGACGGTCCGACCCCGTTTTTTTTCCAAGGAAGTGTTTTAAGTCTACTCTCTATAAGGCACTGAGATTCTTAAAAGGCCTCCCCCCCCCTTCCCCCATCTGGCTGTTTCTCTGACCGAAGTGGATCAGGAACCCCTTTCCCCGAATTACCATATTCTGGGGGACCTTCTTGAGCCTCTCCCTTTTCTCTGACGATTTTCTCGCTCCCTTTCTCTCAGGAGAGAAAAATCGCTTTTCCCCGGGGCACTATACCTCCAATATACACCTTCCTCACAGACGAAGCGGTTCGTGAGTATCTCGGCGTAAGAGACTCTCATGCCCCTTCGTCTCTTCCCCCCCAAGGGTGAGGGGAAAGATTGTGGTAAATCCCCCCCAAACATCTTTTATCTTTCCCACCCGATCTTAGTCGGTGCAGAGGTAGCATTCTGCGCTTCGACAAAAGAATTTCACCCTTTCATCGGATGGCAGTCTTGCAACTCAAGATACCACCGGCCAAATCCTATGTTAGCGCCCCCCCTTTTCCCGGCCGGTGCTTCCCTGGCCCATCCTCTTCGCAAAAGAAGAATGTAGAAGTCTTCGGGACTCCCCCCCTTAACGGCTCCTTTCCCCTCGGAGGTAAAGAAGACCGCCCCCTACCTAGAAGTTTTCCTTCCAAAAGATCCACGAGTCGATCCGGTGAGAGGCCATTTCAGCCGTTTTTCCCCCCCTACCGTTTGTCCCTTTTCCAGCAAAGATCTCTTTCGGCCCTTGCCCAGGCCTTCGTTGAAATCCGCGTAGCCTTGCTTACCTGCGCGTGATCCCTATTTTGATCCCTTTTCCCTCCCCTGTCCACGAAGCTCCTTTGGCGGTACGGCAACCTCTTCTGACGCAACTCCCGGGCAGGAGACGCACCTTCACGCTTTCTGTCCCTGCTCCGTTTTCCAAAAGATGCCCCGAAGGGCCATTTCGGCTCCTGTTCGCTACCTGATCATCAGTTTCGATTTTTCCCTTCTCGTCCTTGTCTTCTCTGGCCGAAATCTTTGCCTGGCGGATACCCCTACATCTTTATCGTCCCGACCGCCGCGGCTCTTTTCCACGGGCTTCTCTTTAATTAGATACCCTTCAATTCCCTCGAACACATATAGATTTCTCACCGCGGACGGCCTTCTCCGAGGATCTTTTGCAGATTGCATCCCGTGAAAAAGGGGTTGGAACCTTTTATTTTAATGGTTTTCCCCCTCCTCGGCGTTTCCTCCGCGAAGCTTGATCAACAGTGTCCGAGACGGGACCTTTTTCAATAGAGATCCCGACCTCGGACTGACAAAAATTCTCTACCCTCCTTTCGCCACCCCTCCAGGCAACGGATAGAGCGAGGTAGTCTATCCTTGTTGTTGTGCGGAGAGAGAAGGCTCCTTTTTCGGTTTTTTTCGCCAATCGTTTTTTAGCGGCGGGGACGATTTCTCAGTTCCGAACATGTATATTGAGGAGATATTAATAGATGTGGCGCGTGCCCATGTTAGTCCCCTTAAAAAGGCCTTCTCCAAGGGCAGGGGGGAATCGTTTTCCCCCTTTTGCAGAATTGCTTCCCCCCTCGTTCTTTCTTCGCCGCAGTAGCGGTCCCTGACCATCTAGCATGTGTTAGATTTTTTCTCCTCCTTCGAGCTTTCAATAGAGTTTTCGAGCCGGGACGGCGGAGTAGGCTACACCTCATTTCTGTGTAGCTATCTCTTCTATTGATTTAGGAAAAAGACAGGTATGCCCTCGCGCGCCGGCGCAAGATTTTTATCGACCCTCATTTTCGCGCAGGGCGCCCTAGGGAATTCGGTTTTCCCCCGGTTCTGAAAACTCTGAATAGGAGTTCTGGCCTGCGCTTGAGGGATTTTTCCTTGTACCTTCTGCACGGTTTTTCTCGTAGAAAAGAGACCTCTCTCTGGCAACCCTCTGCGTTCGAAGGTTTTTGCCGAATAGTCAGCCGTTTTTCCTTAGGTACTTTTCCTTACTCGCCCTTCCAATGGGGAAGAAAGATCACTCCTTTGCCGCACCTGGAGAGTGACCACAGGTGATTAGACTTCCTCTCTTTAATGCTGTTCCCCTTCCGATTCTCTAATTTCTTTTTTAGGTTCGGAGCGATGAAGTTTTTTTTTTGGCGCTGGCTTCTTTTCCCTTCTCGTTGACGGTGGACTCGATTCAAGTTCTCGGTGCGCAGTCTCTCCCTTTCCTCCCTCGTATCCGGTGGGATGTGTCTTCCCTGATTTGGCAGGTGCTCTCTGGCTTCCAGACGAATTCCTTTTCGCGGGAAAGTCGTGTCGACTTTTTTCGACCCCCTGCCATCCATTTATATTCTCGTCGTCAACGAAGCAGGCCCTTTTTTTCGGGGGAAGTTCCCCCTCCCTTGTTTTTTTCTTCCGGTAGTGTAACGAGACGCGTGGTTCTCCCTCGGCGTTTTTCTCCCCCCTTCCCCCCTTCTCACGCTCGCGTTTTCCGCCCTAAAAAAAGGGGAGCGTTTCTTGCAAACGGCTTTTTCGCGCCTGGCTTCTTCTTGGTCCTTGCGACAGGGTGACGTCCCCATCCCTGCGCCTTATACTGTCATCAACAGACTTTGAATCTTTTCTGTTGAGCACCTTTCTTTTAGCGAAACCACCCATCTTCTTCCACCCTCATGCAGGATGTTCTCCGATCTCTTCCCCCCTTCGGCGTTCGAATTCTCATGAAGAGAGCGATTAGTTTTTTCCGCCCAGCCACACCACCGTCTTAGCCCCGGCCCCCCCCCCTGCGTCCTCCCTTTCTTCCCTTGATAAATCAAGAGAGTCATCTGCTCGGCAGTTGTTTCACCCTGGTCAGAATGCCTAAGGACTCTTACATCGAATAACGGTTGACCTATTTTAGCGCAAAGAGTTTCTGCGCTGTTCCACGCACGACATCCTTAGTGAACCTCCCCCGGCATGCCTTCGCTGTCCTTCTTTTTTTTTAAGAGAATAGGCACGAGCAGCATCTCTTTCCTCAGCTCCGGGTTGGTGAAGGCCTCCAGGCCCCAGGGGAGGTCGAGGAAACCTTCTGAATATGTTCTTTTAAAGGTCAATCCTCTCTGTATTGCCCTTCCAAAAGACAAGCAAATTACCGGTCAGTCTACCCAACCCTCTCCTTCTTCTTTCTTGAGG